>Ga0210394_10006658_pt1 | contig 12443 bp, 10 predicted proteins | sample IncBWC12MmetaG_FD_160121 | JGI IMG/M metagenome (GOLD analysis project Ga0210394, IMG submission 160121) | Forest soil microbial communities from Barre Woods Harvard Forest LTER site, Petersham, Massachusetts, United States - Inc-BW-C-12-M | ecosystem: Environmental > Terrestrial > Soil >... | reverse complement strand
GTCGAGGGTCAGGTGATGGCCACCGGTGCGACGGCGGCGGCGGGTGCGCTGGTGCGCGGCATCCGCCCCGACGATATCCGCGCCCGTAAGCTCATCGCCGATCACATCGCCGCTGGCTCGCTCGCCGATTTCGGCGACAACAATATCGCTATCGGCGACCGGCTGGCGCAGCGGCTTGGGGTTACTGTCGGCGGCAAAATTACGCTGATCTCGCCCGAGGGCACCGATACCGCGTTCGGAACCATCCCGCGGATGAAAACTTACACGATCGCGGCGCTGTTCGATGTCGGTTTCTACGAATACGACAACAGCTTCATCTATGTGCCGCTCGACGCCGCGCAGCTCTTCTTCAAGATGCCGAACGCGGTCAGCTATCTCGAAGTATTTGTGAGCGATGCCGACCGGTCGACCGCGATCGGCCGCTCGATCACGCAAGCGCTCAATGAGCCGGTTCGTATCCTCGATTGGCAGCACGCCAATTCGAGCATCGTCAATGCGGTCGAGATCGAGCGCAATGTGATGTTTCTCATCCTGACGCTGATCATCGTCGTCGCCGCGTTCAACATCGTCTCCGGCATGATCATGATGGTGAAGGACAAGGGCCGCGATATCGCCATCCTGCGCACAATGGGAGCGTCGCGGGGCATGATCCTGCGCATTTTCATGCTATCGGGCGCCAGCATTGGGGTTGTCGGGACACTGGCGGGATTTGGCCTGGGTCTGTTGATCACCAAGAACCTGGAAGCGATCCGGCAATTCCTGCAGAGCGTGCTGCACGTCAAGCTGTTCGACGCGGAAATCTATTTCTTCACCCGCATTCCGGCGCATATCGATACCGGTGAAGTCACCACAGTCGTGATCATGGCGCTGGCGCTGTCGTTTCTGGCGACCCTCTACCCGTCGTGGCGGGCGGCTCGGCTCGATCCGGTCGAGGGGCTGCGCTACGAATGAGCGCCTGCGAATGAACAGTCTGGCGCTGGTGCTCGACGGGGTGAGGAAAGTGTTCCGCCAAGGCGGGGCGGAGTTCACCGTCCTCAACGGCGCCAATCTGGCGCTGCAGGCAGGTGAGCTGGTGGCGCTGGTCGGGCCGTCGGGGGCAGGCAAATCGACGCTGCTGCACCTCGCCGGGTTGTTGGAGCGGCCCGATAGCGGCGAAATCCGTATCGGCGGGCAGGAATGCGGCAGTCTCAATGACGAGCGCCGCACATTGCTGCGCCGCTCGACCATCGGCTTTGTCTATCAATTCCACCATTTGCTGCCCGAGTTCTCGGCGCTGGAAAACGTGATGCTGCCGCAGATGATCGCGGGAGTAGGACGCGGCGCGGCGCGCGACAAGGCGGCGGCGCTCTTGGAACGGGTCGGCCTTACCGGGCGGCTGACCCACCGCCCCGCACGGCTGTCGGGCGGCGAGCAGCAGCGCGTGGCGATCATGCGAGCGCTCGCCAACGACCCGCAAATCCTGCTCGCCGATGAGCCCACCGGCAATCTCGACCACACCACCGCCGCTGGGGTCATGGAGACATTGATCGATGTCACCCGCTCCACTGGCCTCGCCGCGCTGATCGCGACACACAACCTCGAGCTGGCCAACCGCCTCGACCGCATCGTGACACTTGAGGACGGCAAGCTGCACAGCATCGAGTCGCCGGCATAGGCAGTCGCATTGGCGGCTGGGTCGAGCCGCGTTGCGCGGAATCGCTGAGCCTGCGATGCGGTGCTGATTTCACGTCGCGATGATGCGATGTTTAATCCTCGCTCATCTGCCGAGAGCCCGATGCCGCTCGCCGATTTTATCCATCTCCACGTCCACACCGCCTATTCGCTTTCGGCGGGGGCGATCAAGATCAAGGAGCTGATCGCCCTCTGCAAGGTCGACAAGATGCCGGCGGTGGCGATCACCGACAGTGGCAATCTGTTTGGCGCGCTCGAATTTTCGACCACCTGCGCGGAAGCTGGCATTCAGCCGATCATCGGCTGCGAGGTCGCGCTGATTGAGGATGAGGCGGGTGATGGGCAGCGCGCGCCGCGCGGTCTCGGGCACGTCGTGCTGCTGGTGCAGAACCAGGCCGGCTATCGCAACCTTCTGACGCTCGTCAGCAAATCCTATCTCGACGGCGATGCCGGCGCCGAACCCGCGTTGTCGCTTACCGACCTCGCGGCGCAGAGCGACGGGCTCTTGTGTTTGACCGGCGGCGCCAAGGGACCGCTTGGCAGGCTGATCGGCGACGGTCAGGCCGAGGGCGCGAGCATCTTGCTCGGCACGCTAAAAGATGCCTTTCCCGGCCGGCTCTATGTCGAGCTGACCCGGCATGGGCTGCCCGAGGAGGCGCGCTGCGAGGCGGGTCTCGTCGATCTCGCCTATGCCCATGATTTGCCGCTGGTTGCGACCAACGATTGCTATTTCCCCGATCGCGATTTTTACGAAGCGCACGACGCGCTGATGTGCATCGCCCAAGGCAGGGTCGTCGAGGACAACGACCGCGAGCGGATGACGCCGGAGCACTACTTCCGTCCGGCTCAAGAGATGCGCGAGCTATTCGCCGATTTGCCCGAAGCCTGCGACAACACGCTGGTGATCGCCCGCCGCTGCGCGTTTATGCCGACCCTGCAGGCGCCGATCCTGCCCGCCTTCCCGACGCCTGACGGGATGAACGAGGAGGCGGCGTTACGCCAAGCCGCGGAAAGCGGGCTCGCGGCGCGGCTTGCGACGCTCGGCTATGACGATCATGTCGCCGCGCCTTATCACGAGCGCCTTAAATTCGAGCTCGACATGATCGTCCAGACCGGGTTCGCCGGCTATTTTCTGATCGTCGCCGACTTTATCCAATGGGCGAAGCGCCAGGGCATTCCGGTCGGGCCGGGGCGCGGTTCGGGCGCCGGCTCGGTGGTCGCCTGGGCGCTCACCATCACCGATCTCGACCCGCTGCGCTTTGGCTTGCTGTTCGAGCGGTTCCTCAACCCCGAACGCGTGTCGATGCCGGATTTCGACATCGATTTTTGCCAGGACCGGCGCGACGAGGTGATCCGCTACGTCCAGCAGAAATATGGCCGCGACCGGGTCGCGCAGATCATCACGTTTGGCAAGCTGCAGGCGCGTGCGGTGCTGCGCGATGTCGGCAGGGTGTTGGGCATGCCCTACGGCCAGGTCGATCGCCTGTGCAAGCTGGTTCCGAACAACCCCGCCAATCCGGTCACGTTGGACAAGGCGATCGCCGCCGAGCCGGTCTTGCAGCAGCAGCGCGACAGCGACGAGACCGTGGGTCGGTTGATGCGCATCGCGCTGAAGCTCGAAGGGCTCTACCGCCACGCCTCGACTCATGCCGCCGGGGTCGTGATCGGCGACCGGCCGCTGGCCGAGCTGGTGCCGCTCTACCGCGACCCACGCTCGGATCTGCCGGCGACTCAGTTCAACATGAAATGGGTTGAGCCGGCGGGGCTGGTCAAATTCGACTTTCTTGGCCTAAAGACGCTGACGGTGCTGGCGCGGGCGTTGGACTTGCTCGCGGCACGCGGCGTCAAGCTCGATCTTGCGACCCTGCCGTTCGACGACCCAAAAACCTTCGCGCTGTTGACCCGCGCCGACACGGTTGGGGTGTTCCAGGTCGAAGGCGCGGGCGTGCGCGATATGCTCAAGAAGCTCAAGCCCGATCGGTTCGAGGACATCATCGCCGTCGTCTCGCTCTACCGGCCGGGGCCGATGGAGAACATCCCGCGTTATATCGCGGTGAAGCACGGGCTGGAGCAGCCGGACTACCTGCATCCGCAGCTCGAGGGAATCCTCAAGGAAACCCACGGGATCATGATCTACCAGGAACAGGTCATGCAGATCGCCCAGGTTCTGGCGGGTTACACGCTCGGCGGCGCCGACCTGCTGCGCCGAGCCATGGGCAAGAAGATCAAGGCCGAGATGGACGCGCAGCAGGAGCTGTTCGTCAAAGGCGCGCTAGAGCGCGGGGTCGACAAACGCCGCGCCGAGTTGATCTTCGATCAGATGGCGAAGTTCGCCGGTTATGGCTTCAACAAATCGCACGCCGCGGCCTATGCGCTGGTGGCGTATCAGACCGGCTATCTGAAGGCGAATTACCCGGTCGAGTTTCTGGCCGCGTCGATGACCCTCGACATGGGCAATACCGACAAACTCAACCAGTTCCGCGCGGAATTGGACCGGCTCGGCGTCGCGCTGCTGCCGCCCGATATCAACCGCTCGGGGGTCGACTTCACCGTCGAACCCGATCCCAAGACCGGCGATCCGGCAATCCGCTACGCGCTGGCCGCGGTCAAAGGCGTCGGCGCTCAGGCGATGCGTGAGGTGGTCGTCGAGCGCGAGACCGGCGGGGCTTTCAAGGATCTGTTCGATTTCGCTCGCCGGCTCGATACGCGCAGCTTCAACCGTCGCCAATTCGAGAGCCTGACCAAGGCCGGCGCCTTCGCCGCGTTGAACCCCAATCGGGCGCAAACGCTCGCCGCCGCCGACCTATTATTGCGTCAGGCAAGCCGAGCCGCCGAGGATCGGGTCAGCAAACAGGAGAGCCTGTTCGGCGGCATCGACAGCGGTTTTGTCGAACGCCCATCGTTTCCGGTGGTCGAGGATTGGCCGCCGGTCGAAAAGCTGCAGCACGAGTTCGACGCGATCGGCTTCTATCTTTCGGCCCACCCGCTCGACCCCTACGGACAGAGTCTGGAGCGCGCCGGCATCCTGCGTTTCGCCGATCTGCCGGCGGCGCTGGCGGCGCGCAACTCGACCCGCTTCAAGCTTGCCGGCATCGTCATTGGCAAGAAGGAACGCACCTCCGCGCGCGGCAACCGCTTTGCATTCGTTTCGCTGTCCGATACCAGCGGCGTCTTTGAGATCACCGTGTTTTCCGATGTGCTGAGCCAGGCGCGGGCGCTGTTCGACGGCGGGCAGCCTCTCATCGTCACGGTCGATGTGAGGAGCGAGGAGCAGAGCTTGCGTCTCACCGCGCAGCGGATCGAGCCGTTGGATCAGGTGGTGGCGCACGCCGCGGCGGGGCTGAAGGTCTTTGTCGGCGCCGAGGAGGCGCTGGCGCGCCTCAAAGGGCTATTTCAGCGCGAGGCCGTTGGCGGTCGTGGCCGGGTTACCGTCGTTCTCGACTTACCGCAAAACGAGGTCGAGATCGCACTTCCCGGTGGGTTTCGCGTCGATCCCAAGATCCGCGCCGCGGTCAAGTCGCTGCCCGGCGTCGTCGATGTGCACGACATCTAGGAGCTGTTACGCGCAATGAGCGAGCCGGAGGTAAAACGGGTCCGGGTCAGACCACCGCTTGCCGAGATCGTCGGCTGGGCGCTTTGGTGCGTAGCGCTTGTCTGGTGGTACTTCTATTATTCGCAATATGGCGGGTCGCTGTACCTGTTCGAGCAAAAATTCATCTGCGTCGCGGTGGCGACCGACACCTGCCTCGACATCCAGCAAAAGCTGATGCACTCGGCAATTCCCGGCTACCACCCGGTGTTCTTCTGGGCCGGAGTTGTATTCCTGGCCCTCGGCTTTCTGCAGCGCCGCTCGCGGCGACGGTAGTTCCCTCAGTTCCCGGTCATCAGCGCGTGAAACTGCCGTTTCAAATCGGCGACGGCGTCGTCGTTCCGGTGGACCGTCGTCAGCAGTTCGTGCAGATGCCGGCCGATCTCGGTGCGACTATCCAGTGTCAACAATGATGCACCAAGACAATTCGTCTTTTAGAACCGCGCCACGCTTGCCAAACCGGCCGTCAGCCCTTAGGTAGACGGCCACAAACCTCACGCAGGGTCGCGGCGCCGCCGGTGGTGGCGTCCGCTCCGGTGTCAGTGGCAACACTGATTTCTTCCTGCGGCGGCAGAACCGGAAAAGGATATGACGATGGCTCTTCCCGAGTACTCGATGCGCGGCCTGTTGGAGGCTGGCGTCCATTTCGGCCACCATACCCGGCGCTGGAACCCGAAGATGTCACCGTACATCTTTGGCGTCCGCAACGGCATCCACATCATCGATTTGGAGCAGAGCGTGCCGCTGTTGCGGCAGGGGCTGGAGGCGATCCGCGAGGTCGTCGCCGCCGGCGGGCGCGTGCTGATGGTCGGCACCAAGCGCCAGGCGCAGGACGCGATCGCCGAGGCGGCGAAACGCTGCGGACAGTATTACGTCAACTACCGCTGGCTCGGCGGCATGCTGACCAATTTCAAGACGATCTCAGGCTCGATCAAGCGGCTGCGTGAGGTCGAGGAGCGGGTCGCGGCGGAGGAAACCGGCTTGACCAAGCGCGAACTCCTCGAGTTGACGCGCGACCATGACAAGCTCGAGCGCGCGCTGGGCGGGATCAAGGACATGGGCGGGCTGCCCGACATCCTGTTCGTGATTGACACCAACAAGGAGGCGATCGCCGTCGCCGAGGCGAACAAGCTGCGTATCCCCGTGGTGGCTATCCTTGACTCCAACTCGACGCCGGACGGCATCGCCTATCCGATCCCCGGTAATGACGATGCCATGCGCGCGATCCATCTTTACTGCGAGCTCGTCGCCGGCGCGGTGCTCGATGGGCTGCAGGCAGAGCTGGTCGCGTCCGGCATCGATATCGGCAGTCGCGATCGGGTCGCCGACACGGCCGCCGCGCCGGATAACGATGGTCGGGACGAACGCGGAGACCAGGAAGTAGACGGCGAGCCGCTGCCGACGATGGACGAAGCGCTCAGCAACGAAGGGGCTGAGGGCGAGGCTAACGGGGCGAGCGCCTAAAGGCGCCGCCAGAAGCGAGGACAAAGCGATGGCGGAGATTACGGCCGCACTGGTCAAGGAATTGCGCGAGAAGAGTGGCGCCGGAATGATGGATTGCAAGCGCGCGCTCGAGGAGAGCAAGGGCGATCTCGAGGCGGCTTACGACGGGCTGCGCAAGAAGGGGCTCGCCGCCGCGGCGAAGAAGGCGGGCCGAGTCGCCGCCGAGGGTCTTGTCGGGGTGGCGACGGCGGCGCGGGCCGGTGCTGTCGTCGAAGTCAATTCGGAGACCGATTTTGTCGCCCGCAACGAGCTGTTTCAGGGATTTGTGCGCTCGGTCGCGGCGCTAGCCGTCGCCCAGGATCGCGATGCCGAGGCGTTGAAGGCGGCCTCGTTCGCCGGCAACGGCAAGACCGTGGAGGGCGAACTCACCGACCTGATCGCCCGCGTCGGCGAGAACATGGTGCTGCGCCGTGTGATGAGGCTTACGGTCGGGCAGGGGCACGTCGCTTCCTATGTCCATAACCAGGTGTCCCAAGGGCTCGGCAAGATCGGGGTGCTGGTCGCGCTCGAATCTGCGGCGAGCGACGACGTGCTCGCGCCCTTCGGCCGGCAGCTGGCGATGCATATCGCCGCGGCCAATCCGCAATACCTCGACCAATCTTCGGTGCCGGCGGCGGCGCTCGACCGCGAACGCGCGGTGCTGCGTGGGCAGGCGCTGGAGAGCGGCAAGGCTGCGGACATTGTCGACCGCATGGTCGAGGGCCGGTTGCGCAAGTTCTATGAGGATTCGGTTCTGCTCGATCAGGTCTATGTGATCGATGGCGAGAGCCGAGTCGGCAAAGCGGTCGAGGCCGCGGCGAAAGCCGCCGGCACGCCAATCAATATTGCGGCGTTCGTGCGCTTCGGGTTGGGCGAGGGAATCGAACGGCCGCCCTCCGATTTTGCGGGCGAGGTCGCGGCGCAGCTCCATTAGCGGTTGGGCCGGGTCCGGGCGCCAGCGAAAGCCGGTGCGGCGGGGCCGGTTTGGTGTATCTTGTGAGGGCTCGCCGGACGGCGCGAAAGCTTGGTTAAGCGAGGCCTATGCCAGCCGATCTTAAATATCGCCGCGTCCTGTTGAAGGTCTCCGGCGAAGCGCTCATGGGAGAGCGCGATTACGGTCTCGACCCGGTCGTAGTGGCGCGTATCGCCGACGAGATAAAGTCGGTCCACGCGCTCGGTGTCGAGGTTTGCGTGGTCATCGGCGGCGGCAACATTTTTCGCGGCGTCTCCGGCGCGGCAGTCGGGATGGAGCGCGCCTCGGCTGACTATATGGGCATGCTCGCGACGGTGATTAACTCGCTGGCGATGCAGAACGAGCTGGAGCGACGGGGGATCGCCACGCGTGTCCAGTCGGCGATCTCGATGCAGTCGATCTGCGAACCGTATATCCGCCGCCGCGCGATCCGCCATCTCGAGAAAGGCCGGGTCGTGATCTTCGGCGCGGGAACGGGGAATCCCTTTTTTACAACCGACACGGCGGCGGCGCTGCGTGCTTCCGAAATGGGGTGCGACGCCCTCTTGAAGGCGACCAAGGTCGATGGCGTTTACGACGCCGATCCGCACCGCGTCGCCAATGCCAAACGTTTCGAGCGGCTGAGCTATCACGACGTGCTGGCGCGCGACCTTCAGGTCATGGATCAGGCGGCGATCTCGTTGGCGCGCGAGAACCGCATCCCTATCTTGGTCTTCTCGATCTTCGAAAACGGTGGCTTCGCGGAGGTCGTCCAGGGCAAAGGACGCTTTACCATTGTCGATGACGCGGCATAGAGATCGCCGGAGAACCGGCAGGCGCAGGGAAGCAGGGCCATGGCAGACGAAGCTTTACTGAAGGATCTTCAACGCCGTATGGACGGCGCGCTGGAGGCATTGCGCAAGGAGTTCGGCGGCTTGAGGACGGGCCGCGCCTCGGCGAGCCTGCTCGAGCCGGTGACGGTGAGCGCCTACGGCAACACCATGCCACTCAATCAGCTCGCCAATATCAACGTGCCAGAGCCGCGCATGATTACTGTGCAGGTCTGGGACCGGGGCATGGTCAAGGCCGTCGACAAGGCGATCCGCGAGGCGGGGCTTGGGCTCAACCCGCAGACCGAAGGTCAGACCATTCGCGTGCCGATCCCCGATCTCAACGAGGAGCGTCGGCGCGAGCTGACCCGGGTCGCGGCAAAATACGCGGAGGCGGCGCGGGTGTCGGTACGCAATGTGCGCCGTGACGGGATCGAGGTGCTGCGCAAGCAGGAAAAGGACGGCGACATTTCGCAGGACGAGCACAGAAAGCTCGAACGCGAGATCCAGCACCTAACCGACGACCACATTAAGCGTGTCGACGAGACGCTGGCGCAGAAGGACAAGGAAATTCTCCAAGTGTGATGAGCCAGAACGTTATCTCGCCGCATCCGTTGCCGCGGCATATCGCGATCATCATGGACGGCAATGGCCGCTGGGCGCAGGCTCGCGGCTTGCCGCGCATCGCCGGCCACCGTCAGGGCGCCGAGGCGGTGCGCCGCGCCGTGCGTGCCGCCGGCGAGCTCGGTATCCCGTATCTGACGCTGTTCGGGTTTTCCTCGGAGAATTGGAAGCGGCCGCTCAGCGAGATCGACGATCTGATGGGGCTGTTGCGGCATTACTTGCGCGGCGAGATCGCCGAGCTGCACCGCAACGGCGTACGGCTCCGCGTTATTGGCGACCGCGAGCGGTTGGCGGCTGACATTGTCACGCTGATCACCAACGCCGAAGAGCTGACCCGGGAGAATAATGGGGTCAATCTGACCATCGCACTGTCCTATGGCGGCCGCGCCGAGATCGTCGCCGCGGTTCGTGCGATCGCCGCGAAGGCGGTCGATGGAACCGTGCCGCCGGAAGAGATCGGCGAAGAGGTCATTTCGCGGCATCTGTTCACCACGGACATACCCGATCCCGATTTGTTAATCCGTACAAGCGGCGAGCAGCGCATCAGCAATTTCCTGCTGTGGCAGTGCGCCTATTCCGAACTGGTCTTCACCAAGACGTTGTGGCCCGACTTTGGACGGGCCGATCTGGAGCAGGCTATTGCCGATTTCGGCGGTCGCGAGCGGCGTTACGGGGCGTCGATTGGCTCTCGCTGAGGCGGGGTCGCTGCGGCTGCGTATTCTGTCGGCGCTGTTATTGGCGCCGCTGCCGCTGATCGCTATCTGGCTCGGCGGTCCGTTCCTCTGGACCCTGACGCTACTCGCCGCGACGCTCATGGCTTGGGAGTGGGGCCGGCTGTGCGGTGCTGGAGAACTCGGACCCGGCGGGGTTACGTTGATCGCCAGCGTCGTGCTCGCGGTCGCGACGGCGGCACTCGGCGGCATTCTCGCGGGCGCGGCGATCGCCCTGATTGGCGCGGCGGTTGTGTGCGGCGTGGAGCTGTATCAGGGCCGCATCGCGCCACGCTGGATGGCGGCAGGGTGCCTGTGGGTGGCGCTGCCCTGCATCATCCTTTTGTGGCTGGCTCAAGCCGAAAGCGCCGGAAGAGTTACTCTGCTTTGGGTGTTTGCGATTGTATGGGCGACCGATATCGGCGCTTATGCGGTCGGCCGGTTGTTTGGCGGCCCGCGGCTGGCGCCGCGCTGGAGCCCGCGCAAGACCTGGACAGGGCTTTTGGGTGGCGTCGCGTGTGCCGCAATCGCCGGATGGTTGACCGCCCGGGTGGTCGGCATGGGGCCGATCCTGCCGCTGGTTCTGGTGAGCGCAGGGCTTGCGATTGTCGAGCAGTTCGGCGATCTTGCTGAGTCCGTGGCCAAACGAAGGTTCGGCGTGAAGGACGCAAGCAGCCTTATCCCCGGGCACGGTGGCCTGCTTGACCGGCTCGATGGTTTATTGGCGGTAATTCCCGCGGTGGCTTTGCTGACCTGGATAGGCGGCGGTAACGTGATGACATGGCGCTGACGGCATTGACCCGCGCGCAAAGCGCGGCCCGGCCGCGCCGCGTCTCGATCTTGGGCTCGACCGGCTCGGTGGGCCGCAGCACCGTCGATCTGCTGCTCCGCAACCGCGACGAGTTCACGGTTGAGGCGTTGACCGCGAACCGCAACGCGGCGGGCCTGGCGGAACAGGCGCGGCAATTGAACGCGCGCTTCGCCGCGGTCGCCGACCCGGCCGAATACGGCGCGCTGAAAGCGGCGCTGTCGGGGTCGGGGATCGAAGCAGGCTGTGGGGCTGAGGCGCTAGTCGAGGCCGCTGAGCGGCCGGCCGATTGGATCATGGCGGGCATCGTCGGCTCCGCCGGGCTGGGCCCGACCCTGGCCGCCGTTCGGCGCGGACGCATCGTCGCCTTCGCCAACAAGGAAGTGTTGGTGTGCGCCGGCAGTCTGTTCATGCAGGAAGTCGCCGCGCATGGCGCCACCCTGTTGCCGGTCGATAGCGAGCACAATGCGATCTGGCAGTGTTTTGACTTCGAGCGGGTCGAACATATCGAAAAGATCACCCTGACCTGCAGTGGTGGCCCGTTCCGTGAGCGCAGCGTTGACGAGATGCGTGACATGACCGTCAAGGAGGCGGTCAAGCACCCGACTTGGGACATGGGCGCCAAGATTTCGATCGACTCCGCGACCCTGATGAATAAAGGGCTGGAGATTATCGAGGCGCATCATTTGTTCCGGCTGCCGTCGGAGCAGATCGATGTGGTGATTCATCCGCAATCGGTGATCCACGGGCTGGTTTTTTATCATGATGGCTCTGTGCTGGCGCATCTGGGTACCCCCGATATGCGCACGCCGATCGCCTATGTGCTCGGCTGGCCGGGGCGTACCGCGGCGCCGATGCAGCGGCTCGACCTCGCTTCGGTCGGACGGCTGACCTTCGAGGCTCCCGACCCCGAGCGCTTCCCGGCGTTGCGCTTAGCGCGCGACGCGTTGACCCAAGGCGGTGGCGCCCCGACCGTGCTCAATGCCGCCAACGAGACCGCGGTGCATGCTTTTATCGAAGGCCGTATCGGTTTTCTCGATATTGCCGCGACGGTCGAAGAGACGCTGGAGGCAATGCCGGCGGTCGGGCTCACCAGTCTCGACGACGTCTATCACCTCGATAGCGAGGCGCGGGCGATCGCCGCCGAGCGCGCCGCGCGCCGCGCCCGTAATCATCGGACGATGGATCGCGTATGAGTTTTTTAGCGCCCTTTCTCAGTGGTGGACTGATCCAATTCCTGTGGATGGTCTTTGGCTTCCTCGTGGTTTTGACGGTACTCGTCTTTGTCCACGAGCTAGGCCACTACCTTATCGCCCGGCGTAACGGCGTCCGGATCGAAATATTCTCAATCGGCTTCGGGCCCGAGTTGTTCGGCTGGAACGATCGAGCCGGGACGCGGTGGAAAATCAGCGCGTTGCCGTTGGGCGGGTACGTCAAGATGTTCGGCGACAGCGACGGCAGCTCGGTTTTGCCGGCGGCGAACGTTGCGGAGATGACCGAGGACGAGCGGGCGGTTTCGTTCTTTTACAAACCGCTCGGGCAGCGAGCCGCCATTGTCGGCGGTGGGCCACTGGCGAATTTCATTTTCGCGATCGTGGTCATGTCCGTGCTGTTCGCGACCTACGGCCAGCCCTACATGCCGCCGGAAATCGGCCGTATCCTTTCGGGGAGCGCCGCCGAACACGCTGGCATGCAGGTCGGCGATGTGGTGACTTCGATCGACGGGAACCCGATCACCCGGTTTGACGACATCAAGCGGCTGGTCGAGGTCGGCCCC
>Ga0210394_10006657_pt1 | contig 12443 bp, 9 predicted proteins | sample IncBWC12MmetaG_FD_160121 | JGI IMG/M metagenome (GOLD analysis project Ga0210394, IMG submission 160121) | Forest soil microbial communities from Barre Woods Harvard Forest LTER site, Petersham, Massachusetts, United States - Inc-BW-C-12-M | ecosystem: Environmental > Terrestrial > Soil >... | reverse complement strand
ACTCAATGGAGGAAGCTTCAAAACCAAAGATCAGCTGCGCGAGGCCATTGAAGCCTTCTTCCGAAAACACAACCAGCACGCCAAACCCTTCCGCTGGAGGAAACGCGACGTCAGGGGCAGTCAGCTTTACAATACAATTGTGAACTTACGCAATTAAGCACTAGCTCGTATCCCGGCAAAGCCTTGGTCTGGAAATGGGCAGCCAAGTGAAGCCGCTCTACGAGTAGATTTTGCAGCATCGACCTGGCTTGCGCTGATGTTGTATCCGCTGGAACCTTGGCGACGATGTCGTAGCGCCGGGTGGAAATCCAATCAGGGCCGGAAATCCGGTGTCGCGGCACGTTATAGGCCTCTGCGAGAAGCAGGTCGAGTGGGAGATGGGAGAACGTAATTCGTTCAGGGTCTGGCGTTCCCGGGCCGCCGCTTCGCGACTCACTGAGTAGGTCTTCCCTTACGCTGGCACGTGCAGCGGAAGCCCGCATCGAGGCGGCTTCGAATTCCGGCCTCGGCGAAGCTTGACCATATGCGGGGCCGCGCTCGAAAAGCAACGCGATAGTGAGCCCAGCGACAACACTTGTTCGTCGCATTCGGGAACCTCCTCACTTCTTACCCAGATAATACAGCGCCCAGTATTCGAGGAAAAGGCTGATCAATGGTCTACGGCTGATAATCCGAGATTACGAGTTTCTTGGTGGTGGTTCCGTTTCACCCACCACCACTTTCCTAAATCAACGCCGATGGCCTCCGGCTCCAGTCCGCGCCCTCTCTTTCGAAATCGCCTCGACGTCCTTCACGTACGCGCCGTTTTTGTGAGAATGTGATGCAGGTCGTTGCCCAGGCTTATGAAGGGGAATCCCTTGTCGAGGAATTCTCCCACAGGCGAGGTGCCGAACAGGAACAGTCCCGGGATCACGTTGTTCTTCTTGGCGGCGGCGCGGGCGACGGCGCTTTAGGCCCTCTCAGGTCGCGTTATTATGGGAGGAGCCCATGACCACGCTTAGCGAGCAGGCCATTCAGCGAAACATGCGGGCGGTCGCCCACGCGATCGCGCAGCAGGAGCTTGAAGGTCTGAAGGTTCCGGCGGACACCGTTGCCGATCTTCATCGTGTTGCGCGGGGTGAGATCGACACGGATGAAGTTATCCGCAACATTCACCGCCGCCTCCAGAATGTCCCGCTACTCCGACAGTGATCCTTACCTTGACCCGGCCACCGGCGTTTTAAAGAACCGCCTGAGCATAGCCGACGAGGCAACCCTTGAACAAAGTGAAGCCGCTTTAGTGGCGACGCGGGCCTACGAGCTTGCGCAGACGCCGTTGAAGGGCGGCTTTGATCTTGCGCACCTACAGGCGATCCACAAGTATTTATTTGGCGACCTGTACGATTGGGCCGGGCAGTTGCGGACGATCGACATTAGCAAGGGCGGCAACCGCTTCGCCCATCACATGCGGATCGAAAGCGCAGCCGTTCCGATTTTCCGGCAGCTCGTAAAAGAAAACCACCTCGCAGGGCTCGGGCCCGAGGCGTTCAGCGACCGCGCGGCGTACTATCTCGGCGAGCTGAACGCCTTGCATCCATTCCGCGAGGGTAACGGGAGAGCGCAGCGCGAATTCATCAGCCATCTTGCACAGGCAAACGGCTATTACATCGCGTGGGAAAACGTCAGCCCCGCCGAACTGCTGGCTGCTTTCATTGCATCTTTCCACGGCGACACGCCGAAGCTGGCCGGGTTCATTCGCCGGAACCTCAGCGCTCTTGAACAAGGCGGATAGCCCCCCCGCCCGTGTTTCTCGCGGCGAAGCCGCGCAGCGATTCTTAAAGCTATGCTTGAGCAGCCGCGCGCGAGAAACCTTTGCACTCGGCCGCCGCCAATAATCAGAGCGTTTTGTCACATTACGTAAAGCTCTAGATCAACGCCGACGGCCTTCGGCTCCACTCCGCACCCTTCTCCTTCGAAATTGCTTCGACGTCTTTCACGTACGCGCCGGTTTGCGTGAGGATGTGGTGCAGGTCGTTGCCCAGGCTGATGAACGGGAATCCTTTTTCGAGGAATTCGCCCACGCGCGCGGTGCCGAACAGGAACAGTCCCAGGATCACGTTGTTCTTCTTGGCGGCGGCGCGGAGTTTATCGGTGGCCTCCTGCAACTCCGGCGAAGTGTACATGTGGGGAAACTCGTACTTTTCGTAGAGCCCCATGGACATGCACAAGTCGTTCTGGCCAAGGAACAGAATGTCGACGCCGGGCACGGCCGCGATTTCGTCGATGTTCTTGATGCAATCCGCGGTCTCCACCTGCAACGCCACGATGGTATTGCTGTTGGCCGCGCCGGCATAACCGAGCAGGCCAGCCTTGTTCATGCTCCTCTGCGGAAAGTAGACCGAACGGGTTCCGGCCATGGGATAGCGGCAGCAGCTCACCGCCTGCCGGGCTTCCTCGGCGGTGTTGATGTAGGGGACCAGAACGCCGTCGGCGCCCAGGTCCAGGGTCTGCTGGATGCCTCCGCGGTCGTGGTAACCGGCCACGCGCACCAGCGATTTCGCGCCTCCACTGGCGATTCCGGCCAGCATGGCGGAGAGGGTTTCAAATCCCATGGGCCCGTGCTGGGTATCGACCAGCAGCCAGTCATAGCCGCTGTGCGCCAATTGTTCGGCGACGGTAGGACTGGCCGAGTTGAGAAACAGACCAAGCTTGGGCCTGCCGTCGCGCAGTTGCTTCTTGAACTCGGCTCCGGTGAGCGTTTCACTACTCATTTCCGTGTAATCTCCCGATCCCGGACAAGCCTCCGGCCAGCGAACATGGTGAGCGGATACGCGTGGTTGTGCTACCCGGGTCTCATGAAAGTATACACCGCCGCTTGGTGTAGGGTTGAATGATGAATGGACGGCGCCGCTCCATCACGGTTGCGTACCATCGCTCCGTTGACGGCGCTGCTGCTGACCGCGGCGGTGTATCTGCCGGTTCTCTGGTTCGGCTTCGTGTGCGACGACGCCGGCCAAATTGTGCAGAGCCAGTCGCGCTACACCTGGAGCGCCGTGCCCACCTACTTCTCCTCCGACGTCTGGACCTAAACTAAGTGCTCCGGTTCGGAAGTTCGCTAACGTATGCGATGGGGAACCGCTCCCTCCGGTCGCGGCTCAGCCGGACCTCCGGCGGAGCCGGATGCAGCTATGGCAGGTCACAGACCTGCCCCACTGGGCTGCAAGGCATCGGTCGGTGGTAAGTGGGGCAGGTCTGTGACCTGCCATTTTCGGGCTCCACGAGGGGCGGTCTCAGAGTAGAGCGCTACGTTCCGAGCCGCGACCGTAGGGAGCGGTTTCTCCGAATACGTTAGTGTACTTCTGAAGTGACCGACTAACTAAGGTGCGGCTTTTCCATTTACCGCCATTCAAGGTAAAATTGCTCTTGCTATGATTCCGATGAGCTTCACGCAGTGGTTAGGCGTTAACAAGAACCATGGTAGAGTCGCCAATCGGGACACCCTAGGAACGTTTTATCAGAAATACGTAAAGCCCGAGCGCGATCGGCTGACCAGGGTTGCACCACAGCTTTACTGGACTGCCGCCGGGGACATCGCAGCGCGTTTTACGCAGACAGCGAATGCGGGGCAATTTCCACAAGCTCAAGGCGTTCTGGATCAGTTGGTTGGCGCCATCAACGGTGTCTGCCTACAGTTGGGAGAGGCAAACCTCGTAGCGAATCCTGTCGACCGCTACGCCGCGAACGGCGGATGGATGACGGAGGATGAGGCGGTCGCAGCGATGGACGGCTTGGCGCACGCGGACGCGCTACCTACTCGCAGGCCCCTCACCAACGGCGCTCCTCATATACCGGGCGTTAAGTGGAGCACGGCCAAGCGGCGTTTGCCGCAAAACCTGGTAAACCTGATTCGTGACATTCGAAACGCTTCACGAGTCGGGGGCTTCGTGGACGAACGGAATCAGCAGCAGCTAAACGGGCGAAGCATCACACCGGTTGCGCCGGCCACGCTTCGAAGCTGGCACATGAATGACCAGGGGTCGTTACCTGCGATTCCCCTGCCTGCCGCGAGCCCGCTGCATAATCACTATCAAGCTACTTCCCAGCCGCCTGGAAACGCGCAAGCGGCGCCGCCTGCGCCGACCGGCTATGCCGAGTACACGGGTTGCGGCATTCAAGGCGATGCGCACTGCGTGAAGCTGGTGCTGGAGTACACCAACAACGAAGTTTACGTCACGGTGTCGCATTACAAGAGATGGAGGAAAGACGACGGCGTCCCACCGCGTTACACGGTCGTGAGCAAGACTGAAGGTGAAAATAGCGCGTGGTTCTATATCGATTTCACGTCGTAAGCCCAAAACCGCTTGCTAACACGCCAGCCCTGTGGAGCAGGCCTTCGACCCGCCATCTGCTGAACCGCGACCGTGAGGGAGCGGCATACCCGAACTTTCGCAACCTGGCACCATGCTGGTCGCCCTGCGTTTACGGGAGCGCCGATTTTGCGAGACTAGAAGCAGCATGCTGCGTGGTTCGATCCAAGCCGTCGGAGTCGCGTTCCTTGCCGTATCCGCGTGGGGCGCCGGCTGGACGCAATACCAGTCCGGTCCGTTTCGCGTCGTCAGCGACGCCGGAGATCGGGCGGCACACGCGCGGCTGATCGAACTGGAACAGCTCCGTCACGCGCTGGAATCGTTTCTGGGAAAGACCGATATCGCGACCGTTTGGCCGATCGAGATCGTGCTGTTCCCCAATCAGCGCGAATACGCCCCGCATGCTCCGCCTCGGCCGCTGGTGGATGGTCCCGACGCGACCCTGGGAGCCTGGATGGTGGAAGCGCCCCTGCCGCACGATCTGCTGCGGGAGATCGCGCGCCAACTGATCGAGGACAATGCCGGACGAATGCCGGAGCCGGTAGAGCAGGCGCTGGTCGACCTGATGGCGTCGATTCAAGTGAAGGACGTCAAGGGTGTTCCCGGGGTCACTCTCGGCGCGGCGCCGGCGGCGGGGGAGTTTCCCGAAGAACGGATGCGAGCCTGGGCCAAGATCCAGATGCTGGCGACGCTTCCGGAGTTTAGCGGAAAGTTGCGCGTGTACCTCAACGTTCTGCAACAGGGCGGCGAAGAGTCGATGGCTACGCACAACGCCTTCGGCGTGACGCCGGCGGAGCTGGACAAACGCGCGGAGGCGTACTTCGCCGCGGGACATTTTGCCGCGGTTCCGCTGGTAGGCGCACCGGTCAACGCCAGTCGCGATTTCGTCGAAAAGCGGCTTCCCGACGCCGGGGCCGCCGCGCTGCTCCAGGATCTGAAAGCGGACGGCAAGGATTTTCCGCCGGACAGTCCCCGCGGGTTGTTGACACAGGGAACGCGCGAGTCGCTGGCGGCCGCGGTGAAGGCCAATCCGAAGTGGGCCGAGCCGCACGTCGGTCTCGCCGGTCTGGAATACGATCCGGTGGAGAAGGCCAAGGAGCTGAAGCTGGCGGCGGCGCTGGCGCCTCGCAGCAGCGAGATTTGGCAGGCGCTGGCGATGGCCCAGACGGATTCGCAGCTCTTCGCCGACGCGGAAAAATCGTGGGTGATGGCGGAGCGGAACGCGGCCAATGACGCGGACAAGGCCAGGCTTCGCAAGGCTCGCTTGGATATGGCGGAGAGCCGCGCCGACTACGAGCTCAGGCAGAAAAAGCGCCAGGCCGAGGACGATGCTCATGAGCTGGAGATCGTCAAGCAAGCCGCGGAAGCCCGCATCCACGCGGCCGAGGATGCGGCCACCCGGCGCAACGGCGCGTTGAAACCCGGCGCCACCGTGGTCCCCTGGTGGAGCGACGAAGAGGGCGAGAAGCTGAGCGGGACGCTCACCAGAGTGGACTGTTTGAACGGCGACGCGCTGCGGCTGACCGTTCAACCGGCCGCGGGCGCGGCGGTGCGGCTGATGATCCCCAACTCGCACAATCTGGCGGTGAAGGGAGCGAACGAAGTTAAGTTCGTCTGCGGAGTCCAGAAACCGGTGAAGGCGATTAACCTGGTACACGACGGAAAGCCGGATGCTCAACAGGGCACCGCAGGCAACGTCCACATGGTAGAACTGCCCTGATGGGTCCCTCCAGCTCGCCCGGCGATAGTGTGGCCCACGCACCCATGTGCTGATCAAGCCATTTCCAGGTCAACCCGTGAGGGTGTGAATCAGGGTGTAAATAACATTGACCGGCAGTGGTGGGCAGGTCTTCGGCCTGCCACTGAAGTTTCTACATTCCGGCCGGCCCTGGCGCCGGATGTGGAGCAGGCCTTGGGCCTGCTCTGGACAGGTCGAAGACCTGCCCCACTGTAGGGCGGTGCCCCTGGACCCTGCTGCCCCTGGGGTTTTCTACATTTCGGTCGTCACTGGGGCGGAGATGGAGCAGGTCTTCGACTGTCTTCGACCTCCCAGCGACTTTAGGCACGGGCTGATAGTCTAGGCCCTCATTTCTTTTTTTCGTTCGAACTGTCTTACCCCAGAGAGTCCTGAATCCCGTCTGTGCGGGGCCTGCGAGGTTTGGTGTCGGGACTTACACGAAATCTCGTGCGTCGTCTTGAGCGACTCGCCCCGCCACCACGATGGATGCATCACGTGTGCGTAGCGCGCTTGGGGCACTGTATGCCACTGCACATCGACCAGCTCGCGCGCTCGCATTCCCGCTCCCGCGCCTAACGCATCTCCTTTCTCCTGAACCTCTTCCCACTTTGACTCAACCCCCGAAACCACCCTAGCCGCTTACCATGAGATCGGAAATGGCAACGGAACGTCAAATACAAGCCAATCGGGCCACCGCCGCTGATTCGGCCGCTCCGTCACGTCGGAAGGCTGCCCCGGAATTGGGGCAAACGAATTTTCAATCGAAGCCAATTTGTTGGGCTTTTTCTGCCCCCTCTTGGAAAGGATCTGATTCATAACAAATGGGTTGCGCCGACAGTTCACAACCGCCTAAGCCCTCAAGAGTGAACCCGATTCACGGGGCAGGTCCCCGGTCTCCGGTCGCGGTCGCGCGGCAGTGGACAGCGGCACAGGGCCGGAGCGGCCCCTCTCAAGGCCGGGAATCGGCGGCGATCCGGCCGCGACACGCTCCGCCAAAGCGGAGCCATATCTGGAGAGGCCGGGTAGTCACAGACGGCTCGCCCCTTTCAAACTGGCCACGACCGAGATATCATTGGTCCGTGTTGATCCGGGTACAACTGTGGCCATTGATTTTCGCCGGCTTGAGCGGGGGCGCATTCGCGCAGCCGGCGGCTCCGGCGGCGGTGCTCACGCAATACTGCCTCACTTGCCACAATCAGCGGCTCAAAACCGCGGATCTGGTTCTCGACCCGGCCGATCTGGCGCACGTCGGCGCCAAGCCGGAGCAGTGGGAAAAGGTGGTCGCGAAGTTGCGCTCCAACGCCATGCCGCCCGCGGGCATGCCCCGGCCGGATCAGGCGTCGTATAACTCGGTGGCCACGTATCTCGAAACCGAGATCGACCGCGCGGCCGCAGCCAAGCCGAATCCTGGAAAGCTCCCTCTGCTGCATCGCCTGAGCCGCACCGAGTATGAGAACTCCATCCGCGATCTGCTGGCTCTGGACGCGCTGCCCAAGGAGATGGATTACTCGCTCTTGCTGCCGCCCGATAATTCCAGCAGCGGCTTCGACAACATCGCGGACCTGCTGTTCGTCTCGCCCGCCATCATGGAGCGATATCTGGATGCCGCGCGAAAAATCAGCCGCTTGGCCGTCGGCGATCCCAACTTGCCTGTGATGGTGAATTCGTACCGCCTTTCGCCCGAGCAGACTCAGGATACGCGCGTGGATGCGCTGCCCTTCGGGACTCGCGGCGGGTTGGGCGTACGCACCTATTTCCCTCTGGATGCCGACTATGCCGTCAAGTTCGAACTCGCAGGTGCGGCGCGCGAGCCGCACCAGATCGAGATCAGCGTGGATGGCGAGCGGATGCAGTTAGTCGACATCGGCAATGCCGGCGGAGGCCGCGGCGGCCGGGGCGGACGCGGCGCAAGTGCAGAAGGCAAGCCGCTCGAAGTGCGCATACCCGTGAAGGCCGGGTCCAGGCTGATCGGCGTCGCCTTTGTGGAGCGCGACGAAGCCCGCGATGAGGCCACGGTCCGGCCCCGCTTGCGCGGCAGAGGTTCGCAACCCGCGCTGTTGACGGTGACCATCGCCGGTCCTTACGCTGCCAAGGGCCCCGGCGACACAGAGGCACGCCGCCGTATCTTTGTGTGCCGGCCGGCAAACAGCGCCCCGAGTGCTAAAGATGAGACGGCCTGCGCGCGAAAGATTCTTGCGACGCTGGCGCGCCGGGCCTACAGGCGTCCTGTGACCGACGCCGATCTCGCGGATCTGATGCCTTTCTACAACGAAGGCCGGGTTAACGGAGGAGCCAGCAACGGTTTCGACACGGGCATTCAGAAGGCCATCGAACGCCTGCTGGTCAGCCCCCAATTCCTGTTCCGCATTGAGCGCGAGCCGGCGGACGCGTCCAAAGACTCGGCGTATCGCATCAGCGATCTTGAGCTGGCCTCGCGGCTCTCTTTCTTCCTGTGGAGCAGCATCCCGGATGACGAGCTGCTGGACGCGGCTGCCGCCGGCAAGCTGAAGGATCCCGCTGTATTGGAACACGAGACCCGGCGCATGCTGGCCGATCCGCGCTCGGAGTCGCTGGTGACGAACTTCGCCGCGCAGTGGCTGTTCCTGCGCGACGTGGAGTTGAAACAACCCGACGTGCTGCTGTTCCCGGATTTCGACGACGGCCTGCGCTACGGCTTCGAGCGCGAGACCGAGCTGTTCCTCGACAGCATCCTGCGCGAGAATCGCAGCGTGCTGGATCTGTTGACGGCGAATTACACCTTCATCAATGACCGGCTGGCGAAGCAGTACGGCATCCCCAACGTCGAAGGTAGCTACTTCCGGCGCTACACCTTTCCCGATAACGGCTCGGACGGCAATCCACGTGGAGGCCTGCTGGGCCAGGGCAGCATCCTGACGCTGACTTCGTATTCCACCCGCACCTCGCCCGTGGTGCGCGGCAAGTGGGTTCTGGAGAATCTTCTCAACGCCGCGCCGCCTCCGCCTCCGCCCAACATTCCCGCGCTGAAGACCGAGGGCAAGCAGGCCGGCGAGACGCTCTCCATGCGCGAAGCCATGACCCAGCATCGGGCCAATCCGAGTTGCGCGACCTGCCACGCGCGCATGGACCCCATCGGATTCGCGATGGAAAATTTCGACGCCGTGGGCCGGTGGCGCGACAACGATAATGGAAATCCCATCGATACGTCCGGCGTGTTCACCGACGGCGCCAAATTCGATGGAATCGCCGGGCTCAAGAAGGCCCTGCTGGCCCATCCCGAGCAGTTCGTGCACACCGTGGCCGGGAAGCTTATGATGTACGGTGTGGGGCGCAATTTACAATATTTCGATGAACCATCCATACGATACGTGGTGCATGAAGCCGCTCGGGATAATTACACCTTCGCGTCGCTGATCCTGGGCATCGTGAAGAGCACGCCGTTTCAAATGAGGCAGTCACAATGAGTTTCATCACCAAACGAGCATTGCCGCGCCGGACCTTTCTTCGGGGCATGGGGGCGGCCGTGGCTCTCCCGATGCTGGACGCCATGGCGCCGGCTCTTTCCGCCGCGACGATTGCGCCGCCCCGGCTCGGCTTCATCTACGTCTCGAACGGCGTCATTCAGAATCAGTGGAACCCCGCCATCACCGGCGCGGGATTCGAGTTCACTCCCATCCTGAAGCCGCTGGAGCCGCTGCGCGAGCACATCAACATCCTGAGCGGCCTGGCGCATCTGCAAGCCGACACGTTCGGCGACGGCACGGGCGATCACCCTCGCGCGTCGGCCGTGTGGTTGAGCGGCGTGCATGCCTGGGATCGGACCCGGCCGGGAGTGGAAGTGCGGCTCGCGATTACCGCGGACCAGATCGCGGCGCGCGAAATCGGCCGGGACACGCGCCTCGCTTCGCTCGAGATGAACGTCGACAATCCCACCCAGGGCGCCTGCGATTCGGGCGATTGCTTCTACGTCAACACCGTTTCCTGGCGCAATGAGACCACACCCAATGCGGCCGAATCCCATCCGCGCGTGGTCTTCGAACGGCTGTTCGGCGATGGCGGCAGCGCGGCGCAGAGGCTCGCGCTGGCCAGGAGCACCGGCAGCATTCTCGATTCCGTGACCCAGGAAGTGAATCGCCTGGCAGGAACTTTGGGCGCCGGCGACCGCACCAAGCTGGCCGAGTACATGGATTCCGTCCGGGAGATCGAGCAGCGCATCCAGAACACGGAAGCGCGCGGCTCGGTGTCCGTCGAGCTTCCGGAGCGCCCCACCGACATTCCCGACTCCTTCGACGCACACACCAAACTGATGCTGGATTTGCAGGTGCTGGCGTATCGCGCCGACGCAACGCGCGTGTTCAGCATGGTGATGGCGCGCGAGCTGAGCCCGCGTACGTATCCCTTTATCGGCGTGCCGGAGCAGCATCACGCCGTCTCGCATCACCGCAACGATCCGGATCTGATCGCCAGGAAAGCCAAGATCGACAATTACCACGTTCAGTTGTGCGCTTATTTTCTGGAGAAGCTGCGCGACTCACCCGACGGCGACGGATCGCTGCTGGACCACAGCCTGATCGTGTACGGCGGCGGAATGGGCGACGGCAATCTGCACCGGCACGCGGATTTACCCTGCGTTCTGGCGGGGAAGCTGGGCGGCAAGTTCACCACCGGCAAGCATCTCAGCTATCCCGAAAACACGCCCATGGCGAACCTGCTGGTCACGATCCTGGACAAAGCCGGCGTGCACGTCGAAAAAATCGGCGACAGCACGGGGCCGCTGCGGCCCGATTACCTTTCCGTGGGATGAATCGCGTTTCCCGGCGGCGGGTTCGCTGCCGGATCGCTCCTCGGTTCTGCGGCCCATTGCCACGAAAACCAGATCGCCGTATTGGCGCGCCCCAGGAATTCCACCGGCTGCCTGTGGAAGAGCGAGGAGCGGTCGAGAGGACGCGTAAGGTGTGGGGCCAGGCGGCCGCTTCAGACGGGCGGTCACCAGTTCCATTGCAGGGGCCCAAGCGCTTCGAAGAATGCGGAAAGCGAGCGCAGCTTACACGCGCGCCAAATAGCCGGCCCACCAGCCGCATCGCCAGTCTGGTTCAATGGGGTTAGAGGTTACGAGAAAATGGAAACCAAGCAGAAGATGGCCATTGCCGGCTCGGGTCTGGTAGTGGCGAGCATCGGGTTGGGCATTGTGGGCGCGGCGCTGATCGTGCCGGCGGTGTTCGCGTGGACCGCGCGGCTGGTCGAAAAAGGGGCGGATAGTCTTACCGCCAGGGTTGAAGGAGCATCCAAAACCGTCGGGACCGTGGCAGGGACTCTGCATCGATCCTTCAACGAAGCGAAAAGGGCCGGCGTTGCCGAGATGAAACGCAGCCGTTCGGAAGAACGCACCGCCGCCGGTTAAGGACCCTTCAGGCCGCGGGCCGCGTTCGTGCTTCCTGGGCCTGCGAGGCGAGTCTCTAATTTCCTGTGAATGCCGCTTTCTGAACGCGGACGGTTCGGGAACAGAACCGCGACCGCTAAGCCCGTGCCTAACTAAAGTCGCTGGCAGGTCGAAGACCTGCCCCAGTGTTCCCAGCATGGGCAGAATCTGGTTGGATGAAAGGAGCCGACTGGAGCCGATGGCGGCAACCGTAAGCGAAACGCAAGGCGTAACCGCGAGGTGAAGCTGAAAGAAGCGGATAGCAAACTCTCGACCGTAGGAACACGACCGGCAGTGAGGCCGTGTTGCGGGCGGCAAGCTACGGGCAGTCTACACACTGCCCTGCCCGACGCGGTCTTGCGAGGCTCTGGTTTCTTCATGCCATCCGATCTTGCGGCCTCCTAAGTCGCTGGGTTCAACCGCCCGATGCGGAAAACCGCACGTCCGGTGGTGGGGGAGGCGACGGGGCCAATCCCCGTCACTCGACCTGATCCCCTGCCGACCGATGCTTTCGAGCCCAGCGGGGCAGGTCTGTGACCTGCCATAGCTGTGCTCTGATGCGGTCTACTCTGAGACCGTCGTCTTGCGAAGGCCCGAAAATGGCAGGTCACAGACCTGCCCCACTTACCACCGACCCGTTACCTGCCATAGATAGCTGCTCTGATGCGGTCTCTTCGCGTTCAATCCGGCTCCGCCGGAGGCCCGGCTGAGCCGCGACCCTAGGAAGCGGTTGGCGAATTCCTAGAACGAGAATCTGGCGATCAGAGTGCCCGTGCGCGGAAGTTGGTACAACTGCTGCACCACCGCGTTTTGCGTATAGGACGGTGCAATCTGGGGACCCGACAAGGTCTCGTTGATGACTCCAAAGCCGGCGCTAAGCTGACCCGCGGCGTTATGGCTCGGCGCCGCCGACGGGGTGGTTGTGACGGGATTGCCGATCTGGGTGCGGTTGAAGATGTTT
>Ga0210394_10006655_pt1 | contig 12445 bp, 17 predicted proteins | sample IncBWC12MmetaG_FD_160121 | JGI IMG/M metagenome (GOLD analysis project Ga0210394, IMG submission 160121) | Forest soil microbial communities from Barre Woods Harvard Forest LTER site, Petersham, Massachusetts, United States - Inc-BW-C-12-M | ecosystem: Environmental > Terrestrial > Soil >... | reverse complement strand
GGCTGCCGAAGGCACCTGTTAGCCCGTCCAAGCAAATGTAAAAGTGCGCCTAGTCACAAGAGATAGGCATTCACGTGAATACTACCGGACAGGTGATCGAGACCGGTCGTCGTCGTCGACGAACCCATAGTGCACATTTCAAGGCCGAAGCGGTAGGCGCGTGCCAGCAGCCCGGCGTGTCAATCGCGGCGGTGGCCATGGCACGTGGGCTCAACGCAGCCATGCTGCATCGGTGGGTTAAACAGGCCGAGCGCAGCGGAAGGCCCATTGCGATACGAACTACGAGGCCGAGCGCGACACTGGAGAGCGAAGAAGGTTTTGTGCCGCTACCGCTGCCATCCAATCCCATCTCAGGCGCGATCCGTATTGAAGTGCGGCGCCGAGGTGGGACTGTAACCGTAGAATGGCCGGCGTCGGCGGCGCAGGAGTGCGCGCTGCTGTTGCGCGAGCTCATGCGTTGATCAGGATCGATGCGGCCTGGTTCGCAGTGGAGCCGCTCGATATGCGCGCCGGCGTCGACAAGGCGCTTGCACGGGTAGTGACGGTCTTCGGCGAGGCGCGTGCGCATCATGCCTACCTCTTCATCAATAAACGCGCCAACCGCATGAAGGTATTGGTTCATGATGGCTTCGGCCTCTGGCTGTGCGCAAGAAAGCTCTACGAAGGCAGCTTCATCCGCGCGGGTGTGAGGCATGATCGTGGCATGCCACTCTCGCACGAGCAACTGCAGGCGATTGTCGTGGGGCTGCCATGGGAGCGGCTTGATGAACGCGCGAAGATCAGAATACTCTAGGAAATAAGCATTTTGCAGCTGTTTATGTTGCTGCAGATGTGGCAGTATTTAAGCCCATGGAGTCCTCGCGCGAACTCGCATCGATGGACGCGGCGGAGCTGCGTAATCTAGCCGCGACGCTCTACGCGCAACTCGCCGAGCGCGACACCGAACGAGCAGCACACGCTGCCCTCGTCGCAGAACTGAAAGTCAAACAACTGAAGATCGACCAGCTCACCCACGAGATGGCGATCTTGAAACGCTGGAAGTTCGATCGACGCAGCGAGCAGATGGATGTCGTGCAGCGCTCGCTACTGGATGAAAGCATCGATGCGGACATCGAAGCGATCAGCCTCGAGCTCGATGCGCTGAGTGAAAAGCCCGCGGCGCCGCCGAAGCAGCAACCGCGCCGCGTGACCCTACCGGCTGCTTTCCAGCGCCGGGAAATACGCCACGAGCCGGAGAATACCCAATGCAGCTGCGGCTGTGGCTTGGAGCGCATCGGCGAGGATGTGAGCGAAAAGCTCGACTACACACCCGGCGTGTTCGAGGTGGAGCGACACATCCGCGGCAAGTGGGTGTGTCGCCGCTGCGAAACGCTGATCCAGGCGCCCGTGGCGCCGCACGTCATCGACAAGGGTATCCCGACAGCAGGTCTACTCGCCCAGGTGCTGGTCGCGAAATACCTCGATCACTTGCCGCTGTACCGACAGGAAGCCATCTTCGGACGCGCCGGCCTCGCGCTGCCACGCTCGACACTCGCGCAGTGGGTCGGCGCCTGCGGTCTACAGCTTACGCCGCTGGTGGAAGCGATGAAGGCGCTGCTACTGGCCCGGCCGGTGTTGCATGCGGATGAGACGCCGGTGCCAATGCTCAAACCCGGTCTTGGCCGCACGCACCGGGCGTATCTGTGGAGCTATAGCTCGAACGAATACGATGAGCTGAAGACGGTCATCTACGACTTTACCGAGGGCCGCGGCGGTGTGCATGCACGCGAGTTCTTAGGAAACTGGTCAGGAAAGCTCGTCTGTGATGACTACGCAGGTTATAAGGCGCTCTTCGAGCGCGGCGTGATCGAAGCGGGCTGCATGGCACACGCGCGCCGCAAGCTTCACGACTTATATGCCAACCATCGAAGCGAAATCGCAGAAGACGGCCTGAGGTACTTCGCCGCACTTTACGAGATCGAACGCGAGGCTCGCGAAAGGAAACTGACCGCCGATGATCGCCGGCAGCTACGTGAACAGCGTGCAAAACCCATCGCAGAAGCGTTGCGCCAATGGCTCACCCGTCAGCGCGGCCAAGTTCCGGACGGGTCTGCCACCCGCAAAGCCATCGATTACAGCTTGGGCCGGTGGGCCGCACTGACTCGCTACCTCGAAGATGGCGATCTGCCGATCGACAACAATCATGTCGAAAACTCCATCCGCCCTGTGGCGCTCGGCAGAAACAACTGGCTCTTCGCCGGATCCCTCCGCGCCGGGCAGCGCGCTGCTGCCGTGATGAGCTTGGTCCAATCCGCCAAGCTCAACGGACACGATCCGTATCGCTATCTCAAGGACATCCTGGAGCGCTTACCGACCCAGCCTGCCAGTCGCCTCGCAGAACTGCTCCCGCACCGTTGGCAACCAGCCTAGTCTGCATCGATCCTTCTGAATACCGGCCGTCAAGACGCCTTCGCCGGACGGTTACCGTTGATGCGCAATTCAATTGAGTTATTTTACATTTCACCAGTAGTCTCGCGTGAGATCGTATTCACAGTCCGAAACTGCGGTGATTGAGCAGCGACCGCTCTTGGGACCACGGTCACCTGGTCGCGAGCGGCCGTGGCCAGCTGCTGCCTGTCGTTCGTTGAGGTTACAAGTGGTTCGATGCGGCAGGGCGATCGAAATCTGTAGATTGTCGGTTCTTGTTCGCGATTTTGGAATAGGGTCTCAGCCAAATATGCGGGAACTTGCATAGTTATACAATTTAGTGCATATTAAAGTCCGATGAAACAAGTCATTTGGATGGGTAGCAGCAAGGAGGATTTGAAGGCTTTTCCAGAAGAGGCGCGGCGCGAAGTTGGCTATCAGTTGGAGCATGTTCAGGAAGGTGTGGACCCCGACGATTGGAAGCCCATGTCCACCGTGGGGGCAGGGGTACGCGAAATTCGCGTCCGGGAATCGTCTGGAGCTTTCCGATGTATTTACGTGGCGACGCGGCCAGAGGGAATTTATGTTTTGCACTGTTTCCAAAAGAAGACGCAGAGGACAAGTCGGCAAGATTTGGACGTGGCGCAGACGCGATTTGAGTCAATACAGGTAAAATCATGAAAGCTAAGAAAGTGATGCGCGATGGACACGGCCCCGGTCATGTGACACCAGCCGGCCGCAGTGTATTCTACGATCTGTTTCCGAAGGCCGAAGCCGACGAATTGGTCATGCGTTCGACGTTGCTCAGAGGACTGGGACAATGGCTGAAAGAGAGCGGCCTGACGCAGACTCAAGCCGCGAAGGCGCTGGGTATTACGCAGGCCCGGGTGTCCGATATCAAGCGCGGTAAATTCAATCAGTTCAGTTTGGACATGCTGGTTCGACTGGCATCGAGGGCTGGACTCAAGCCAAGACTGAAATTAGCGGCGTGAGCGGATAGAAATCGGTTGATGTCTGCTGGCGGACCGAAGACAGCCGCCCTTTGGCAGGGGCATGACTGGGGGCATCGGCGAATCAGGTCGATTTCATTAATTTATAAATCAATGGCTTACGAGGTAGATGTGGTGGCTACACGGCCCACCATTTTCGACGGGGTCTTTTGGCAGACTCTGTCGAATCAGCCGACGCAGTTTAAGTTGTGAGTTCGGCAGGTCAGCTGGCTAAATCCATTGGGCAATCGGCCCTAATAAGCAAATGACTCTGTCTGCCATTCCTTTGTCCCTCAGAAAAATTCCTCATTTCTGAAAGCAGCTATTTTTTGCGTAGGCTGACAATCGCGTCGCCAGTTGATCGAACAGTAATCGGATTCGGCGACTGCTCCGCAAGTCACGGTGCATCGCAAGCCAAACCTCCATCGGATAGATGAAGTCGGAGTGGAGCACGGGAACGAGATTCTTGTCTCGCCTTGCGATGCCCAGTTGACTTGCACCTATTCCGAATCCCGCGCGCAGAGCGGCGAGCTGCGCGAGCTCGCTATCCGACCGAAACGCGAACATGTCTTGCGTGGTCGGTACTCCCATCCGCTCCAGTAGTCGCACGTACGCCTGGTCACGATCATATCCAATCAGGGCATGTTCGCGCAGATCGACGAGCCGTCGCGGCATCGCATGCCTCTTCAAGTAATGCCGGTGGCCGTAGAGTGCGTATTCCACACGATGGTGAACAGCGTTTCCACGGGATCGTGAACGCGAATTCCACGGCAACGTGAACAGGTTTCCACGGGATGGTGAACAGTTTGGTGTGCCGCGTGGCACGCTGTTCACGATCATGGAAAGGTGTTCACGATCGTGGAAAGTGGGGTGTTTGGCTGGAGATTGATCGAAAGCAGACCGCGTAACCTGGGTATTTGCCCCAGGAGCGCAGTCGATGCCGAACGAGAGGATCTCCATGTCGAAGTTGAAGCAGCTGATCGGGCTGCAAACGAGCAATTTAAGCGTCCGGGCGCTGGGGCGCGCCCTGGGCCTGTCGGTTGGCGCGGTCTCGAAGTACTTGCGGGCCGTTCGGGCCTGCGGGATCGAGGCGGCCGAGGCCGAAACGCTCTCGGAACAAGAGCTCGAGCGGCGCGTGTTCGGACCGCTGCTGGCGGCCAAGCCGGCCGCCCTGGTGCCGCCGGACTGCGCATGGATCCACGGCGAGTTGAAGCGTCACCGGCACGTGACCCTGCAGTTGCTGTGGGAGGAATACGCCGGGCGCTTTGGCGCTGCGGCGTATCGACGCAGCGCGTTCTGCCTGATTTATCGTCGCTGGGAGAAGCGGCTGAAGCGCTCGATGCGCCAGCGGCACTTCGCCGGCGAGAAGCTGTTCGTCGATTACGCGGGCCGCACGGTGCCGATCCTCGGCTACGGCGGCGTGGAAGCCTACCGGGCGCATCTGTTCGTGACGGCGATGGGCGCAAGCGGCTGTGCGTATGCAGAGGCCACGCGAACCGAGTCGCTGCCGGACTGGCTCGGCAGCCATGTACGGGCGCTGGAGTTTTATGGCGCGGCGCCGACGATCATCGTGCCCGACAACCCGAAGGTCGGCGTCACGCGAGCGGATCGCTACGAACCGGAGCTGCAGCGATCCTACGAGGAAATGGCCGCGCACTACCGCTGTGTAGTGATCCCGGCGCGGCCGTATCGGCCGAAGGACAAAAGCCGCGTCGAACTCACGGTGCTCTTGGTGTGCCGCTGGATCTTGGCGCGGCTGCGGCATCAGCGCTTCTTTAGCCTCGATGAACTTAACGGGGCGATCCGCCCGTTGCTGACGGATCTGAATAATCGGCCGTTCCAGCGCCTGCCGGGCTCGCGCCGCAGCGTCTTCGATGCGCTCGACCGACCGGCGATGCGCGATCTACCCGCTTCGCCGTACGTCTTCGCCGAATGGAAAGAACGCACCGTGGCGTTCGACTACCACGTCGATGTGGATCAGCATTATTACAGCGTCCCGCATGCCTTGGTCGGTCACGGCGTCTGGGCGCGCTACAGCGCAGCGACCGTCGAGGTGTTCTTCCGCAGCGAGCGCATCGCGAGCCACGTCCGCTCCTATCAACGCGGTGCGCACACGACGCTACGCGAGCACATGCCGAAATCCCACTTAGCCCACGCCGAATGGTCGCCGAAACGGCTGATCCAGTGGGGATCCTCGATCGGCATCCACACCGGCGCCGTAGTCGAACACCTGCTGCGCTCCAAACCGCATCCAGAACAAGGCTACCGGGCATGCCTCGGGCTCTTAAGCTTGAGCCGCGAGTACGGCGACGGTCGGCTGGAGGCCGCAAGCGCGCTCGCGGTCCGGCTCGGAAGTCCCAACCGCCGCAGCGTCAAGTCCATCCTCGAGAGTGGCCGAGACCTGCGCCAAACCGAATCCCTCGATCTCGAACTGCCGATCCACGGCAACGTGCGTGGACCCGGCTATTACCACTGACGATAACTCCCGGAGAATACCGTGTTGACCAATCCCACCATCGAAACGCTGAAGTCCCTAAAGCTGCAGGGCATGATCCAAGCCCTGGAGGAACAACAGCAGAATGCAGCCGTGAACGCCTTGTCGTTCGAGGAGCGAATCTCCCTCGTCGTCGATCGCGAGCGGTTGTACCGCGACAATCAGCGGCGAACTCGGCTGTTGCGTGGCGCTCGGCTCAAAGTTGCCGCCGCCTGCATCGAAGACATCAACTACAAGGCCGCCCGCGGCCTCGACAAGCGCCAGATCGCCGCTCTCGCCGGCGGCGAATGGATCCAGCGCCACCAGAACCTGCTCATCACCGGTGCAACGGGCGCCGGGAAGACCTGGCTCGCGTGTGCGCTCGCGCAGCAGGCCTGTCGCCAGGGCACTTCGGTGCTGTACTGGCGGGTTCCCCGGCTCGTCGAGGAGCTGCGCATCGCGCACGGCGATGGCAGCTACATCAAGTTCCTGAAGATGATCGCCAAGGCATCGCTCATCGTGCTGGACGACTGGGGGCTGACTGCGTTCTCGACGCAGGATCGCGCGGACTTGTTGGAAATCCTCGATGACCGCGTCAATGCCGGCTCGACACTCATCGCCAGTCAGTTACCCGTGGACACCTGGCACGCCTACCTCGGCGAGCCTACGCTGGCCGACGCCATCTTGGACCGCCTGGTTCATCAGAGCCATCGGATCGAGCTCAAAGTACCCGGCGACTCGATGCGAAAGCCCTCATCTCCGGTGACCGCATGATCCGGATCAGAAACGTCGGCCTGACGGCCGACCTTGACCCATCGTGAACACCTGAGTAAAACATCGATGTCCAGTCAACCGCTCCACACCCGTGTTCACCATCGTGTGGAAACAGCGTTCACGATCAGTGGAATACGCAGTAGAGTCCGACGTCAATTCGTCCGATTCGTTTGGCAACCAATGCGCCCTGCGTGGGTCGGACCATCCGGACGGCGATGTCCGCGTCGCCGCGCAACAGATCTTCATTGCGATTCGACAATGCGAGTTCCACCGAGATTCCAGGGTGTACGGCATTAATAGCCGCGAGGATCGGCGGGAGAACTTCGCTTCCGACCATATCACTCACGGTTATGCGCACGGTTCCATGCTCCTCGCCGACCTCACCTGAAGCCGACCGTTGCGCAGACTCGACGGCGGCGGCCATGGCCTCGGCCGACGGGATCAATCGCAAGCCGGCTTCTGTCGGTGACAGGCCGTCGAGCGAGCGGGTGAAGAGTTTGACCCCGAGCGATGCCTCGAGAGCGGTCACTTGGCGACCCATGGTGGGCTGCGTCGTTCCAAGCGCGCGCGCCGCGCTCGACAGGCTTCCTTCTCGCACTACCGCAAGAAACGTCCGGAACAAGTGCCAGTCGGGTATGGCTGTAGGCATACATTATTGTATGGACAGTGTGCATTATTAGGCAATTGGTGTTTATGGCGTACGGACTTAGGATCCGGACAGTCCTAAAGGAGGTGCTCTGATGCAGTTCATTATCGGTGTAATTTTCTTTGTGGTCGTCATCGGAGTGCTCGACGCCCGACTGCCATGGCCGTCATCACGACCGAAAAAGGGCGTGCGATGATCGCCGGACATTTCGGTTTTGCAGCATTGGTGAAGTCGCGGGAACGTCAGGCGCCCCTATGGGCATTGATGCTTGCAACGGTGTGGCTCGATATCGTGTTCGTGCCGCTGTTCGTTGCGGGCGTGGAGACCATTACCATTGTGGGCCGACCCGGCGGCTACGGAGCAGGTATCATTCACGCCGACTACACCCATTCCCTCGTCGGCGCCATCGCGTTGTCGCTCGTTTTCGGTCGCGCCTTCGGATGGCGGTGGGGGTCACGTACGGCCATCGTGCTGGGACTGGTTTCCTTCTCTCATTGGGTACTCGACTTGTTGGTGCATCGCGCCGACATGCCGCTGTTCCCTGGTCACGACTTGGATCAACCTCGGTTCGGGTTCGGTCTCTGGCGCCATGCATGGACCGCGGCCGGTTTGGAACTGCTGCTGGTCGTCATGGGCGCGTGGCTCTACTGGCGGGCTGCGCGCGCAATTACTCTTGAAAACGACAAGGCGCGCCAGCGCGCGCGGCTGGTGAGCCTCTTGATCTTGATCGGCGGGATCGTCGTGCTCGGGCTCGACGTCTCCGGAATTGGCGGCTAGTGTCGATTGGAACTGTTAGGTAAGGATGGGGCCCCTTTGGACGATATCCGCCTTGCGAGTCTTCTGAGTTTTCTTTTGAAAGTGATAGTCCACGATCTCCACGTCCGTCGAGGAGCCCGCTCAGTTCGCCGAGCGTAGTCCGAGATGTTGAACGAACGGATCAAAATCGCGATCGCTGTACAACAATGAGAGTTCCTTCTCGATACAACTTGTCGCGATCAGCGTATCAATGGTCTTCCGAATCGTTATCCCGAGGGCCCTGAGTTTACGGAAGTTCCTTGCCGCTTGAAGCGCGATGTCTTCGCCGACGAGCGGGACCAGAGGCATCGAAGCCAACAGTTTCCGGGCTCGATTGAAATCGCGCTCGCTGACGAATCCTTGCAACACCTCGGTCAATATCAAGTCGCCGGTAAGCACCTGTTCGACTCCAAGAAGAGCGTCCAGCTTCTCAGACTGCGGATTGACAACGCCGCGAAAGTAATCGATCCAGACGCTGGTATCGACCAGTATCATCAATCCGTTCTCATGGCATCCAAGTCACCCCGCCACGGAAGCTTGCCGCGAAACCGGCGGATCTCTTGCTGTTTGCGCAGGCGGACGACCGTGCGCAGCCCCAACTCGACCGCCTCCCGCTTGGTTTTCAAGCCGGTGAGTCGAAGCGTTTCCTTCATCAACTTCTCATCGATGACGATATTGGTGCGCATAATGTGTACTCCGAGACGATTTCATACACATTATAGGGCTCCCAATGAGATAGGGCAAAGACCCCAATTGCCACGTCATCGCGAGTGCCCGACCAGATACGCGTATTGGTGATGAGGCGTCCGAGGACGTCCATCAAGAGCCACCCATGCGTGGCGGCATGGCCGGGGCATCGCCGAATCAGGGAGATTGTATTAATTTATTAATCAATGGCTTACGACGTGAAGGTGGTGGCTACACGGCCCACCATCCAATAGCGTCCAAGGACGTCCACTTCGGCGGCGAAACCGCTGGAGATTAGCGAAGACCTTGGCAAAAAAGCGCCATCTATTTGCCCCTCGGACCAGCTCCTTGATTAAGCGGCCAACTTCAATGTAGGTTGCAATCCCACTCGAGAAGCCAGCACCAGCAACATGTCGGCGCTGAAATCCCGCCCACCGCCCTTCATCAATGCCGATACACGGGGCTGAGTGATGCCGAGTTCCTTAGCGGCCTTACTTTGCGTCCAGCCCCGCCCCTTGATGTGTTCGCGCAGGGCGGCCATCAGGTCGGTACGCATGGCGAGAACTCGCGCCTCGGCCTCATCGAACCCCAGGTCATAGAACACACTGCGGTTGGCAGGCGTTGTATGTTGAATGTTGCGTTTGCGCATGATTCCAATCTCTTATCTGAGCGAAGCGGCTTGCAGCTAGCTCGATATCCGCCTTACGAGTTTTCTGGGTTTTCTTTGGAAGCAATGCAATACATAAACCGCTTCCGAACGTGTGGCCAAGAAGATTACGCGAGGTCTAGGTCAAGCGGGACTCGGTAGTTACTTATCTCCTGTCAGAAGGGCTGAGTGCTTAAAAGTCATTCAGTGAATGCCAATATTGTGCGGAGAGGTTCTCACTGTGAATATTAAATGAGATCCTTCGAGAGGACAGAAGAGCCGGCAGGTAACTCATGAATCGAACGACATTCTTGAACGCCAGGATCTTCGACGGCGTGCGGGGCGAGTACCTCGATGAGACGGTTGTGGTCGTCGAGGGCGACCGCATCGTGGCAGTGGACCGAGCGCCGAGTGCTTCGATTAGCGGAGACGTCGTCGACGTCGCCGGCAAGACCCTGATGCCCGGATTGATTGACGCACACTGCCATGTTCTGGGAGCCAGTCTCAAGGTGACGGACGTGGAGACGCAGCCACTGACCTATGTCGCTGGCTACGCCTCTAAGATGTTAGGTCATGCCCTCGACTGCGGCTTCACGACGGTGCGAGACGTCGCGGGTGGCGATGCCGGCATCGCGAGAGCCGTCGCGGACGGACTGATCAGGGGACCTCGAGTGTTCTTCGCGGGGCGCGCCCTTTCCATGACGGGCGGACACGGTGATTTCCGAGACCCGTTCAGTGGGGTCGGCGCGTGCGGATGCGTAGGCGAAGGCCGTGTGGCAGTCGTCGTGGATGGCGAGGATGCAGTCCGAGCCGCGGCTCGAGAGGAGCTCCGTCGCGGGGCTCATTGCATCAAGATCATGCTGTCGGGCGGCGTCTTATCGCCGGCGGATCCGATTTGGATGGACCAATTTACGGACCGGGAAGTCATAGCAGCGGTCGAGGAGGCCGCTCGGCGGAGAAAGTATGTCGCGGCTCACTGTCATCCGCCGAGCTCCATCGCACGGGCCGCGAAGCTGGGTGTACGCACCATTGAACATGCGACGCTGATCGATGAGAGCAGCGCGGCAGCGGTCGAATCCGCGGGTGTATACGTGGTGCCCACGACCGTTATCGTAAGAGCGTTGCTCGACGACGCGAGAGCCGGCCGGCTGCCGTCCTGGATGAGCGAAAAGCTCTCCGAGGTGAGTGATCAATCGCTTCATGGTTTGGAGATCATGGACCGATTCGCATTGAAGATCGGCTTTGGCACGGACCTTCTTGGACATCTCCACACTCATCAGACTCGCGAATTTGTCATCCGGCGGGAAGTGCAGTCCGCCGCCGCCATCTTGCGATCCGCAACCTCCGTAAATGCCGAGATCTTGATGGAGCCGCATCTCGGCAAAATCCAGCCCGGCTGCTGCGCGGATATCCTGATCGTTGACGGAGACCCGCTCGAGGACATCGGCGTGCTCGCTCAAGATGGCCGGAGATTGTCAGCCATCATGAAGGCCGGTGAGTTCGTCAAGCTCAGCCGGTGACCTGCGGTCCGATGCCCTGCTGCGCATCGAGCCCCTTACGAAACACATGGATGAGCGTTTCGATTGGAATCGGCTCGGGCTCTCGATAGACGAGATAGAAGCCCAAGCCCGTTCGGATCGATTGATCGGACAGCCGCACGACGCGCCGATCGATGATGAGCTGGTCGACGATGATCTTGTACCCCAGCGCAACACCGCGCGCCGCCACCAATTCCAGCAGCAGAAGGGAAAATGTGGAGAATATCGGGCCGGTGACTACCGGCAGCTTCACGCCTTGATGGGACAGCCAGTCCGCCCACTTCAGTCCAATGGTTTCCTCGCTCGCCATCCGCAACAGCGGGAATCTCATTAGCACGTCCGGCGCAGCGTTGAGTAGTTCCGGATGCCGTGCGAGGAGCTCGGGAGCGCATATCGGGAACCCTTCCTCGTCAAACAGATGGGCGGCCGTGAAGCCGGGCCACTTCCCGTCGCCAAATCGGATCGACAAATCGACATCGGGTGCATCGAAACCTTCGTAGCTGGTGGCGGTGATGACCCGTACCTGTCGATCGCCGATGTGTTCGGCGAGCTCACGAAATCGAGGCATCAACCAAATCTGCGCGAGGTCGTGGCTGCATGCGATGGTGAACGCCCGCTTGCTCTCCCGCTGTGTGAGCGAGGTGAGCACATCGCGTACATGCCCGAGTCCGGCACCTATCGCGTCAGCCAGGCGTTGTCCCGCCGCAGTCAACTCGAGCCGGTTTCCGTTGCGCGTGAAGAGGGTGAGGCCGGTTTCGCGTTCCACCGTGGCGACGTGCCGACTAACGGCAGAAGCGGCAATGCAGAGTTCGGCGCCTGCCGCGGTGAGATTTTGATGCCGGGCGGCGACTTCGAACACGACCAGGGCATTGACGGGGGGCAGCGCCTGTCGCAGAGTTACCATATCAAAATTATAACGAATCAATAGAAAAACGCTAGTTTGTCGGCGCTTATTTTCGAATATAACCATCAGAAATGCATTGAAGAAGCTTGGGATCGTATCGGGAGTTGGAGGAAACCATGTCGGAATCGCTTTCCTTATCCGCGTTGGTGGACTTGGAGCGCTACCCCCTCGGGGATGACGCAGGATTTGCGCCCATCGCTGAGCGCTGCAAAGCTCAGCTCAAGGAGTCGAGCTTTGCGAGCCTCCCTGGTTTTCTGCATCCCGGCGTGAGCGAAGCGATGACGAGAGAGGTGTTGGACGCGATACCGCGCGCCTACCGGCGGGAACAATCCTTCAGTGCCTACGATGAATCGACACTGGCGCAATACCCGGCAGAGCACGTACGACGCCGCAAGCACGAGAGCCGGCAATTCATCGTCGCCACCGATGTGCTCAGCACAGCGGGCCAACTGCGGACACTATATCGCAGTGAAACCCTTACGCAGCGCATAGCGCAGCTGCTTGATGAGCCTGCGCTGTTCCAATTGGCCGATCCTGTCATGGGATGCACATCGACCGTCATGTACGAAGGCGACACGCACGGCTGG
>Ga0210394_10006653_pt1 | contig 12447 bp, 11 predicted proteins | sample IncBWC12MmetaG_FD_160121 | JGI IMG/M metagenome (GOLD analysis project Ga0210394, IMG submission 160121) | Forest soil microbial communities from Barre Woods Harvard Forest LTER site, Petersham, Massachusetts, United States - Inc-BW-C-12-M | ecosystem: Environmental > Terrestrial > Soil >... | reverse complement strand
TCCCTGAATCTCAACCACCTGATTACCGCCGGCTTCGGGAGGGATTTTCGAGGCTAGAGCAACGCGGGCGGTAGAGAGCAAGCGATCGTAGAACTCGATCCGCTGGGAATCGGTCGAATAGCGGGCGGCAGGCAGCGAGACGCGGGTCGCCAGCAGTTGGGAAGGATTGAAACCCAGCGGCTCAGCACCCATGCGCAGGGCGCTCGTCATCAACAATCCGGCGACGGTCAGCAGCAAAAAGGAAAACGCCATTTCGACGGCGATGACGGTCTTCGCGAGGCCATAACGGCCTTGGATGGAGCCTCGCCCCGCGGTTTTCAGATGCTGCGTGAGATCCACTCGCGACGCGCGCAAAGCTGGAAACAGGCCGAAAATCAGCGTGGTCGCGACCGAGAGCACGATGCTGAACGCGAGCACCAGCGGGCTGATGGCGACGTCCGCGCCGACGCTCAGCTCGATGGGATTCGCGATGCGGAAGTAATGCAGGGCCGCGTAGGCGATCGCGATGCCGAGAGCCGCACCCAGACCCGATAGCAGCAGTCCCTCAGTAAGGACCTGCCGGACGAGGCGTCCCTGTCCCGAGCCAAGCGCGGCCCGCACCGCGAATTCGCGGCGGCGTTCGGAGAGCCGCGCCAGCAGAAGATTAGCGACGTTGAGGCAGGCGATCAGCAACACCAGCAGCACGGAGGCAAACAGCAGAATCAGAGTAGTTCGCAAGGTTCGGCCGGCCAGGAACGTGAACTCACCATGCAGATCGTAGACCACGGGCTCGAAATCGCGCGTTTCGGCGCTATGGTGAATGGCGCGAAACAGGCTGCGAACCTCGTCCTGCGCCTGCGCGAGCGTTACGCCCGGTTTCAGGCGCGCGAAAATCCCGACCAGCATTTTATCCTGATCCGGCTGATAATCCGGCCCGAGCAGAACCCAGGCCTGCGCCTGCGTGGGGTAGAAACTGAATCGCTCCGGCATCACTCCGAGGACAGTGCACGGCTTCTGATCGAGCGTGAGAGTTTTTCCGACTGCCGAGGGCTCGGAACGTAGTGTCGACGTCCAGAATTTGTGGGAGACCACGACGGAGCAGCCGTTCGTTTCGTCGTCGGAGCTGAAAGTGCGCCCGATGGACGCGCGAACGCCGAGGGTTTCGAAAAAATTTGCAGAGGCGGGAACCGTCAGCACTTCGCGCGCGGGGCCGAAGCCGGTCAGCACGCGGGGCAGCCTGACGGCCCAAGTCGCTGCCGACACGTTTTCGAACGATCGCGCGTGGCGCCGGAACTCGTCGTAATCGGAATGGACCGCGAACAATTTGTGGAGGCCTTTTTCGCGGGTGCTGGTGATCCAAATCGCAGCCAATCGGTCGGGATTCTTATACGGCAAAGGGCGCAACAGCACGGCGTCGACGATGCTGAACACTGCGGTCGTCGCGCCGATGCCCAAGGCCAGTGTTAAGGCGGCAACCGCTGTAAATCCCGGGCGTTTCGCGAACGTGCGCAGGGCAAAGCGCATAACTATTCATAACGTAGCGCAATCAAAGGATCGACCTTCGTTGCGCGGCGGGCGGGAATGATACAGGCCGCCACCGTGACCGCGCCCAGCAGCAGAGCCATTGCCGCGAACGTGATCGGGTCGAAGGAACTGACGCCGTAGAGCAGGCCTCGGATGAAGCGCGTGAGGGCCCACGCGCCCAGGGCTCCGGCGACCACTCCCGCGGCGGCCAGTTTCAACCCCTGCGAAAGAACCAGGCTCAGAACGTCGGTCGATTTGGCGCCCATCGCCATGCGGATGCCGAACTCGGTCATGCGTCGCGTGACGGAGTAGGAGATGACTCCGTACAATCCGACCGCGGCCAGCAGCAGCGCAGTAGCGGAAAAAAGTCCCAGCAATGTCGTCAGAAATCGCGGACGGGAACGCGCGCCGGCCAGCACTTCGTCCATAGTGCGGACCTGCGCGACGGGCAGCGACGGATCGATATCGCGCACGGCGGCTCGGACGGCGCCGATGAGCGAGTTTGGATCGCCGGCGGTGCGCACAGCCAGATAGAGGGACCGGACCGGGCTCCCCTGCCGCTCCGGCAGAAAGATTTCTGTGCCGGCGGGCTTGTCCAAGGCGGCGTTTTTCACGTCCTCCACCACGCCGATAATGGTTCGCCAGGGATCCTGAAATCCGGGGCGGACGCGGTGGCCGATGGCGCTGTCGTTCCCATAGTAGGTACGCGCCATAGTCTGGTTGACGATGATCGTAGAAGCTGCGCCATCGACATCGCGGGCGTCGAACAGGCGTCCATCGAGCAGGCGGATGCCCATGGTTTCGAAAAAGCGGTCGCCGGCGATCTGGTAGTAATCGATGTTATTTCCAGGGCCTCCGGGAACGGGCACAAACTTCTCAATCTCCGTATCGTTGGCGTTGATGGGACGCTCCGGGGGAAGGCCGCTCATCGCAGTTGCCGATGTGACTCCCGGAATCGCGCCGATTTTTTCCTGGATGGCCTGCCAGAACCGGCTCTGATTCGCCGTCTGAGGATAGGTGGCGGCGGGCAGATTCACGCGTACGGTGAGAATTCCTTCGGGGCGGAAGCCCGGATTCACCTCACTCAATTTCCAGAACGCGCGAATCATGAGTCCGGTGCCGATGAGCAGCACCAACGCGAGCGCAAGCTCGCTCGAAACCAGCGCCGAGCGGAAACGATTTGACGCGACCGAACCCGCGGTGCCGCGTCCGGCCGCGGCTTTCAACGCGTCATGCAGCGTTCCTCCAGCGATTTGCGCCAGCGGCGCCAGGCCGAAGAATAACGCGGTCAGCAGGGACACGCCGATGGTGACGGCGAGAACGGTCGGGTCGATGCTAACTTCAGAGGCGCGAGGAATGCTGGCTTTTCCCGCCGCGACCATCACTTTCAATCCGACCATGGCGAGGGCCAACCCGAGAGCCGCGCCGCCGAGGGAGAGCAGCAGTCCTTCGGTGGTGAACTGGCGGATCAGTTGTCCCGTGCCCGCGCCCAGCGCTTTTCGAACGGCGATTTCGCGCTGCCGCGCCTCGGCCCGGGCGAGCAGAAGATTAGCGACGTTGACGCAGGCAATCAGCAGCACGAACGCCACCGCGCCCATCAGCGTCCACAGCGCGGGGCGGATGGTGCGCACCACTTCAGCCTGCAAACCATACGCGACGATAGGATGAAAATCGGGGCTGAAGGGATGATTTTTCTGGCCGATCCGATCAGTCGATTGTTGCACGTGACGAGTGATTTCGTCAGTCGCCAGACGCAGCGGAACGCCGGGTTTCAAGCGTCCGACCAGGAAAAGATAATGGCTGCCGCGCCGTTGCGGATTGGGTGGAGGAAGCTGCATGGGCCCCCAGATTTCGGGCGGATCGAGCTCGCCTGGAGGGAAAGAGAACGTCTGCGGCATCACGCCGACGATCTGCGCATTGACACCTTCCACCTGGATCACGCGGCTGAGGATGCCTCGGTCGCCCGCGAAAGCGCGCTGCCACAGATCGTGCGAAATCACCGCGACCAGGGGCGCGCCCGGCACATCGTCCTGAGGCGTGATCACGCGGCCGAGTTCGGGCGAGACGCCGAGCGATGGGAGCAGTCCGCCGGTGACCGACGCGCCGGTGACGCGAACAGGTTCGGCCGCGCCGCCGAGGTTGACGCCGCGGGTGGCCCACGCGTCCAATGATTCCCAGGATGCGAGGTCGCGCCTCAGCTCGTCAAATTCCGGCGGCGAAGTCCAGAATCGGCGCAATCCGCCGTTCGGGAATTTTGGGAATTCCGTGTACAGGCGGACAAGCCGGGCCGGGTCCCGATAGCCCAGGGGCCGCAGCAGGACCGCGTGAACGACGCTAAAAATCGCGCTGGTGGCTCCGATACCGAGGGCGAGACAGATCACCGCGGCAGCCGTGAATCCGGGGCTTTTCGCCAGCATGCGCACCGCATAACGAAGATCCTTGAAGAATGTCGGCACAGGAGTCTCCTTCGATATATATACGGCGCTGGCAGGGAAAGGATACGCAGAATCTGAGCGTCTGCCCGCATGCTGACGCATGGCGGTTCACGGATGCTGCGGAACCGCCATGCGTCAGCATGCGGACAGGATCGCCCTAGACCTGTTCGTGAATTTCGTAACTCGTAACGATTTCCGCCGTCGGCCGCAGCGTCGCCGCCACGCTACAATATTTTTCGTTCGACAACTGAATCGCATGGGCCACCGATTTTTCGGTCAGCCCGCGGCCGTGCAGAATGTGACGCACCTCAATGCGGCGGAAGCTCTTCGGATGTTCCTCGCGGCGCTCGCCGTGGATCTCCACGCGATATTCGGTCACCTGCTCGCGCTTCTTGCGGAGAATATCGATCACGTCGGCGCCGGTGCATCCGCCGACGGCGACCAGCAGGAGTTCCATCGGGCTGGGCGCGTTGGATCGTTCGCCTTTCATGTCGAGGGTCAGCGCGTGTCCCGAGGGAGGGACCGCGACAAAGAAATCGTCACCGGCGTAGCGCACGGTGGCTTTTGTGTCCTTCATATATCTACACTAAATACTTCATGGCCGAAACGCTATCGCTGTCGCATATCCAGACCGCGCGCAAGCGCATTGCCCCCTGCATCCGCCGCACGCCTCTATCCACGAGTGTCACTCTGAGCGAGCGCCTGAAGTCGAACATCTACGTGAAGCTGGAGCTGTTTCAGAAAACCGGATCTTTCAAGGTGCGCGGCGCGTTCAACAAGACGCTGAGCCTGAAGCCGGAGGAACGCGGGCGCGGCATTGTCGCGGTCAGCGGAGGCAATCATGCGCAGGCGGTGGCGTATGTCGCGCGGGCGCTAGGGCTGAAGTCGCTGGTGCTGATGCCGGAGTCGACGCCGCGCAATTACGTCGAAGCCACGCGAGGCTACGGGGCGGAAGTGAAATTCGCGGCCACCGCCGCCGCCGCGTTCGCCGAGGTTGCCGAGTTCGAGCGCGAAGGCTGGGCCTACGTGCATCCTTTTGACGACATGCTGGTGATGGCCGGGCAGGGCACGGTGGGCCTGGAAATTCTGGAAGACGTGCCGCAAGTGACCGACGTGGTGATCAGCGTCGGCGGCGGCGGATTCGCTGCCGGAGTCGCCACAGCGATCAAAGCGCTGAAGCCGGGCGTGCGTATATGGGGCGTCGAAACCGAGGGCGCCGACTGCATGTCCAGGTCGCTGGCCGAGGGGAAGATCGTGACGCTCGACGCGATCACGTCGATCGCGCGGACGCTGGGTGCGCCCGCTCCCAGCGAAACGACCTTCGCGATGGCGAAGGAATTGTTCGAAGGCGTGACCGTGGTCTCCGATCGCGAAGCAATGGACGCGCTGCGCTTCATCCTGGAACGCCTCAAAGTGATGACCGAACCAGCGGCGGCCTGCACCCTGGCGGCAGCCGATCGCCTGCACATGAAATTCACGCCGGAGCAGCACGTGGTGCTGGTGTTCTGCGGCGGAAATATGTCGGTGGAAGACCTGGTGCGGTTAAGTCCGCCGTCTAGCTGAAGCTCGCGCCACCTAACGCTTGCCTAGTCCGAGTAACAAGCAGCCAATCAGAATCAGTGCGAGCCCCGCGTATTTCGCCGGGGTCATCGATTCGCCGAAAAAAACTTTGGACCAGATCGCGGTCCAGACGTATCCGAGCGACACCAGAGGGAACAGCACGCTGATTTCACCGTGCGAGATTCCTTTCACGTAAAACACCGTGGAAATCAGGTAGAGCGCGAGTCCCAGCGCCAGTTTCCAGTTTGTCAGGAGTGCGCGGATGTTGAGTTGAAGGTTGTTCGCGCCCGCCTTCAATCCGACCGCGCCGAGGCTGCCGATGACGGCGCCGACGGAAACCCAGACGATGGACGAAAAGGGAGTATTCACCGGTGCGCTCCTTTGCCCAGGATCGCGACGCCGGCCATGATGACGACGATCCCCGCGACCTTCTCCGGGTTCATCGATTCGTTAAACAGCAGCACCGCGACAATCGCCACCCACACGTAGTTGAGCGAGATCAACGGATAGAGCACCGAAAGCTCGCCATGCTGCAATGCCACGATCATAATCGCTGCGCCGATGCCATAGACCGCCAGGCCCGCAATCAGTTGAATGTTGGTGGCGATCGCCAGCGGAGTGGGATGCTCGCCGAGGCCGATGATGGCGTACTTCCACAGCACCTGGGCCGTGGCGGCCAGGAACGTGAACAGGATGATCAGAAACACGGAGCGTCGTTTCTGTTGTGGAGTGGATGGAGTCAAAACATCAGAATAGCGTGCCGGGTAACAGCCGCACAATGCTGGATCGCTCCCTGCGGTCGCGGCTCGGAATCGGCGCTGGCGTTTTCAATGATCTACCGAGCCGCGACCGCAGGGAGCGATCAGCACGGTTATTACTCGCCGCTCTGTTGCAGAAGTTTCGCCACCAGCGCGGTCCATCCGGTCTGATGATTCGCCCCGACGCCCGCGCCGTTATCGCCGTGGAAATATTCATAGAACAGGATGTTGTCCTTGAAATGCGGATCGTTCTGGAATTTTTGCGATCCGCCGAAGACAGGCCGCCGGCCCTCGGCATTGCGAAGGAACAAGTGCGACAGACGCTTTGATAGCTGTGTTGCGACGTCGCTTAAATTCACCTGATTGCCGGAACCCGTGGGGAACTCCACTTTCAGATCGTCGCCGAAATAATAATGGAACTTTTGCAGGCTTTCTATGAGAAGAAAATTGAGAGGGAACCACACCGGGCCGCGCCAGTTGGAGTTGCCTCCAAACAGGCCGGTGTGCGACTCGGCTGGTTCATAATCGACGCGATATTCCTGGCCGTTCACGTGCATCCGGTACGGATTGGCTTCGTGGAATTTTGAGAGCGACCGGATTCCGTAGGGCGACAGGAATTCGGCTTCGGCCAGCATGCGTTCCATGATGCGCACCAGGCGCGCCCGCGAAACCACGCTCAGCAGCCTCCGTTGTTGGACACCCTGCCGCGAGAGCGACGCGAGATTGCCGCACAGGTCCGGCCGATGCGTGGTGAACCAGTCCATGCGGCGCTGGAATCCCGGCAGCTTGTCGATGGTTTCCTGCTCCATCGTATCGATGGCGAACAGGGGAATCAGCCCGACCATGGACCGGACGCGCATCCGCATCATGGTGCCGTCGGGAAGATGCAGCGAATCGTAAAAGAAGCCGTCGGTTTCGTCCCACAGTCCGCCGTCGCCCATCTCGTTCATGGCGTGCGCGATATAGAGGAAATGTTCGAAGAACTTGCTGGCCACGTCTTCATACAGAGGGTCGACCTTGGTCGCCAGCTCGATGGCGATCTTCATCATGTTGAGGCAATACATGGCCATCCAACTGGTGCCGTCGGACTGTTCGATGTGGCCTCCAGTGGGCAGGGGAGCGGAGCGGTCGAAGACGCCGATATTATCGAGGCCGAGAAATCCGCCTTCAAAAATATTGCTGCCTTCCGAGTCTTTTCGATTCACCCACCAGGTGAAATTCAGCAATAATTTATGAAAAATGGTTTCTAAGAATGCATAATCCGGACGCCCGGACAGCTTGCGGTCGATCTGAAAAACGCGCCAGCAGGCCCACGCATGCACCGGGGGATTCACGTCGCCAAAAGCCCATTCATAAGCCGGAATCTGGCCGTTTGGATGCATGTACCACTCGCGCAAAAACAATTTCAACTGGCTCTTGGCATTGTCCGGATCCACCAGCGACATGGCGATCATATGGAACGATAAATCCCACGCCGCATACCACGGATATTCCCAGGTATCGGGCATGGAAAGGACGTCTTCATTGAACAAATGAATCCATTGGGAGTCGCGTCCGTTGAGGCGCTCACGCGGTGGAACCGGCTGCGTGGGGTCGCCCTTCAGCCAGTCGTTGACCACGAAATAGTAATACTGTTTGGACCACAGAAGCCCGGCGAACGCCTGCCTCTGGACCCTCTTCCCGTCTTCTGAAAGAGTCGACGGGCAGAAGCCGTAAAACTCGTCGGCCTCGGCCATGCGGCGGGCGAAGATTCCGTCGATGTCGTGCACCAGGGTCGATGGCTGGGATTTTTCGGCCAGCCGCATACGGACGATTTGGGTCTCGCCGGGCCCGACATCCAGTTGATACCATGCGCATGCCTTGGTTCCTGTCTCCTCCGGATTAACCGCGTCCAGTTCGTTGTGGATGATGCGGCGGTGAAACGCATCCTTGACGAAAGGCGGCTTGTTTTCCAGGCCCCACAAAGCGCGCGCATTCGATTCGTTTTCGGTGAACAGCATCGGGCGCGAGCTATCCAGCGTCAGATGATAGGAGCCCAGGGACTGGTGTTCGACATCGATGGTCGTGTCACCGTATCGCTTCATCGAGGGGCGCAGCGCGCCCTGCTTCCAGGACCAGGTGTTGCGAAACCACAACGTCGGCAGCAGGTGCAGAGACGCGCGCTCCGGTCCACGGTTGGTCACGCTGATGCGGATCAATATATCGTCGATACTGCATTTGGCGTACTCGATCTCAATGTCGAAATAACGATCGCCGTCGAAGATGCCTGTGTCGATCAGTTCGAATTCCGGGTCCTGGCGCGTGCGCCGCCGGTTCTCTCCGTAGAGTTGCGCGTAGGGAAATTCCGCTTGCGGATATTTGTACAGGCACTTCATGTAGGAGTGAGTCGGGGTGGAATCCAGATAATAATAGATCTCCTTGACGTCCTCGCCATGGTTGCCCTGGTTGCCGGTGAGGCCGTAGAAGCGTTCCTTCAGAATCTGGTCGCGGCCATTCCAGAAGGCAGGCGCGAAACACAGGCGCTGGTGATTGTCGCTGATGCCACCGATGCCGTCTTCGCCCCAGCGGTAGACGCGGAGATGCGCATGTTCGAAGGGAAAATACTCCCACGCGGTGCCGTCGGCGCTATAGTCCTCGCGCACGGTGCCCCATTCGCGGTCCGATAAGAAAGGCCCCCAGCGGCGCCAGTGTTGCGCGCGGCTCGAAGCCTCAAGAAGCCTGGTTTTTTCAGCGTCCACGATATAATTATGCGCTGGCGCGATTCGTCTTCGTTGGCAAGGCGCTGCGGATAAGCTCGATTTTGGGCGGCCGGGTGAATACCACCGTCACGATGTCGAAACGGATCCGGTCCCACGGAGTCCCGGTTTTGCGGGTATATTCACGAGCGATACGGATCAGATGGGCCCGCTTCACCTCGCCGATAGCGCGCTCCGGAGGGCCGAAATCGGCCGTTTCGCGTGACTTTACTTCAACGAAGACCAGCGTCGGGCCGTCCCAGGCAATCAGATCCGCCTCGGCATCGCCCGATGACAGGCGGTAGTTGCGGGCGACGATCATATATCCTTTGGTCCGCAAGAATCGATGAGCCAGGTCTTCGCCGCGGCGTCCGAGCGCCAGCGCAGGCGTCCATTTGCGGCGGCGGCGCAGGTGCCGCAGCCAGTCTGAGAATTCGAGAATCACTTGTTTATCGCTCGAAGCCGCCACTCGATCACTTTTCCCCTCACGACGTAACAGAGGTAGTGTTCCCAGAATCGCCGGTAGCGCGGGAAAGTGTTCACGAGAAATTCGAATCCCAGCCACCTCCACAATGCTAGTAGCTTTACGTGGACCGAAATCTCTTGAAATCGAACATTCGAGTAATATCCGTAGCCGGCATTGTCCTCGCCGAAGTAGCGCAGGGAAAAACTGTTCAGGTGCCAGCGGTGAGTGGGATCGCAGAAGGAGCTGAAGTCGGTGTAGTGCGGCGTCACGATCAGCACCTCGCCTCCGGCTCGCACCAGGCGGTGAAACTCCTCCATGGTTTTCATCACGTCGCCGACGTGCTCGATCACGTGGACCGCGTGCAGCGCGTCGAATGAGGAGTCGCGGAAGGGGTAGGGAAACTGGTCGAGTTCGCAGATCACGTCGGCGCGGCTGGCCGGATTGCGGTCGATGCCGATGGAGCCCGGAAGTTTGTTGATCCCGCAGCCGACGTCGAGGGTTCGCATGGCTTAGGAATCTTTCGAGAGGCCGGGAATCACTGCCTCAGCGAGCCGACGCGCCAAGACCACCAGATCGGCAAAGGCGCGGGCTTCAAAGAGCGATGACGCTCCCGCCCCCATTAGGATCGATTGCCTGCCCTCCTCTTTCAAGGCATCGAAGAGGTTCTGCATCTGCTGCGCAGTGGGTTGCATGTCATGTCGCGCAAGGGCGTTGCGAATCTCGCGGAGAACTCCATCCGAAGTCGGTCCATAAATGAACGGGTCCGTGCCATTGAGATCGCTCAATGACTTCTGGAGCCGATGGCGCGACGATTCGAAAACAAACCAGTCGTGGCCCGACGGAGCGGCCTTCTGCCAACCAACTACCAGACCTAGCTCAAAGGGCATATTAAATCGCGGAGCCGCGGGAGGCTTTCGATCCAGTTTCACCAGTGACAAATCGTGAAACGAATACTTGCATGCCGAAATCAGCTTGAAGATCCGGTCCAACCTTCGCTCACCGCTCGTCAATTCCAAAGTTGCGCGAGGATTAAGTCCGAACGCCGCGACCCCGGCAATATATGCGAGAAAATGCTCCTCATAGGCGGGGTCGTAGGGAATATTCAGGAATGCACTGTCACGCCGAGTGGCAGCCATCTCACGCAGTCTTTAGCCGCTTCTTCCGCGCGGCCGACTGTTCTGCCTTGCGTTTCTGTTCCCGACGGGCCATGATTTCGTCCGCCAGCTTGATCAACTCCAGCGTCCGCTTGCGCGAAACGCCCATCGTTTTCGCCGTCTGCCAAACGGTCGGATAAGGCGTATCGACAATGACCGGCTTCCTCATGACTTCACTTTATCATGCGTAAACACTGCTCTATTGTATCCACCGCGAAATCGGCCTGATCTTTTGTAATCACCAGCGGAGGGCAGATACGGATCGTGTTCGGGCCCGCACCCAGCACCAGCACGCCTCGCTCGAAACACGTTTCCACCAGCCGGTCGCGCAGTTCCGGCGCGCGCTCCTTCGTCGCTTGATTGCGGACCAGTTCGATGCCGATCATGAGACCTAAACCGCGCACATCGCCGACGATCGGATAACGCTTGGGCAGTTCGTCCAGACGCGCCTTCATATGCGCGCCGACCTGGGCCGCGTTGTCGATCAGTTCCTGTTCCAACAGTTCAATTGTCGCCAGCGCCGAGGCCACGCACACCGGATTGCCGCCGAACGTCGAAGCGTGGGCGCCCGGTTCCCAGTTCATCACCTCAGCGCGCGCGACGGTCGCGCCCAAAGGCATCCCGCTGGCGATGCCTTTTGCGAGCGTCATAATGTCTGGCGCAACGCCGAAATGATCCGCAGCGAACATCTTTCCGGTGCGGCCCATCCCGCTCTGAATCTCGTCGAAAATCAGCAGGATGCCGTGCTTTTCGGCGACGCCCCTCAGTTCGTCGAAAAACTTCTGGGGAGGGACGACGTATCCGCCTTCGCCCTGCACCGGTTCCACCACGATCGCGGCAACCTCTTCAGCCGGAAGGGTTTGGCGGAACAAGGTATCCTCAATCGCCTGAACGCATTCGACTGAACACGAGTCAGGCGTCTTGCCGTACGCGCAGCGATAGCAATAGGCGTAGGGAACGTGATGCGCGCCTTGCAGGATCGGAAAGAAGCCTTTTTTCTGGATGCTCTTCGAGCCGGTGAGCGCTAGAGAACCCATCGTGCGGCCGTGAAATGCACCGAAAAATGCCACAAATTGGCTGCGTCCAGTGTGATAGCGAGCCATTTTCAGCGCCGCTTCCACGGCCTCCGTGCCGGAGTTGCCGAAATAGACCCGCTTCGAAAAGCCGCCGGGAGCCAGCGCGGCGAGCTTTTCCGCCAGTTGCACCATGTTTTCATAGTAAAAATCGGTGCCCGACATGTGGATCAGCTTGCCCGCCTGCTCGCGGATCGCCTCGACGACCTTCGGATGGCAATGGCCGGCGGCCACCACGGCGATTCCGGCGTTGCAGTCCAGAAACCGGTTGCCGTCGACGTCTTCAATCATCGCGCCTTCCCCACGAGCGACCACCAAAGGGTAGCCGCGCGTATAGGATGGTGACAAAACTGCTGCATCACGCCTGATAACCGACTGCGCCTTCGGACCCGGCAAAGCGCTGACGAGATGAGGGAGGTCCGGGCGGACTCCGGCTAGCGTATTCATAAAAAGCTCCTTCTGATTGCGGCTAAGGGCGAGGGCCGATGAGAGGGCGATCTTAGTCGGAGCCGAACAGGGACGGACGGGATGTCGAGGGCGTCGTCATACCTAACTCTATGCTATCACGAAAAAACCTGAATCCAATCGGAGGCTTGAGGCGTCCACTATGTGATGGTAATCGACTAAGATTATTGACCTGTATTGCGCTAACATGCTATACTTCTCTTGAAAGAGGTCGCTGAGGATGGACTTCAACCGCTTTACCGAAAAATTGCAAGAGGCCGTGCACGCGGCCCAATCTCTGGCCAGCCGCAAGGGCCAA
>Ga0210394_10006652_pt1 | contig 12448 bp, 10 predicted proteins | sample IncBWC12MmetaG_FD_160121 | JGI IMG/M metagenome (GOLD analysis project Ga0210394, IMG submission 160121) | Forest soil microbial communities from Barre Woods Harvard Forest LTER site, Petersham, Massachusetts, United States - Inc-BW-C-12-M | ecosystem: Environmental > Terrestrial > Soil >... | reverse complement strand
CTCGAAGTCGTAACGAGCTCAGGTATAACGGACTACCGCCACTACATCAATGCCGGTGGTGAGAACGTCGCTGTCTATTCGAGAAAGAGCAACGGCACTAATACCTTCAGCTACCTACTGTCGGACCACCAGGCGAGTGTCGCCTCCATCACGAACTCAAGCGGTGCACAGGTGGTCGGAGAGAGCTTCGACGCATTTGGCAGCCGCCGCAATCCGGCGACATGGTCCGGTCACGATAGCAACTCGGATTTGACTACGATCGCCGGCATCACTCGGGAAGGCTACACCTTCCAGACAGCGCTCGGCCTATGGATGGGGATGAATCACATGAACGGGCGCGTGGAGGATTCGGTCACGGGTCGGATGCTTTCGGCAGACCCGCGCGTACCCGACCGAAGTAACTCGCAAAGCTACAACCGCTACAGTTACGTGAACAACAACCCTATTACTCTGGTTGATCCTACGGGCTTTGACGCCTGCCCAACCTGCAACCAGGACGGTAGCAGTGGCAACCCTGGCCTTACGAGCGGTGGCAGTGGCGACCCTGACCTTACGAGCGGTGGCAGTGGCAGCCCTGACTTTACGGGCGGTGTCTCCACGGGCATGTATGGGAGCTTGCTTTCGGCAGGGTCCTACGGGTCCTATTTAGCTTTGGGGGCTGCGTACAATGCAAAAAATGGGTTGTCGGGTTTGGGAGTCAGCGCCCCTGCGGTTCCCGGTCAGCCGGGCTACTCGCCGCCGTCTCCAACGCCTGCCCCTCCGCCGCCTGCAAATCCGCCGTCAGGAGATCCGACAGCGGGCAGTCAGCCGCAGGGAGATCCGGCAGCGGGCGCGAGCACGGGTAGTGCTGCGCCTCCGCAAGGGGATCAGTCGGCACAAGGTTCATCCGTTGATGGATCTCTACCAGAAGTAGTGATTACCGCACCACCGCTCATGGCACAAGAACTCCTGCCACCGGACTTCGCAGCATGGATCGAGGGCGGCATGAGGGGGCCGCGGCCGGTACAACCTCTGACGGAGGAGCGACCCGTCGCTCCAGGTGCGAATCGAAGTCCGGGACCCTCTCCATTCGGTCCGGTGAATCCGCCAAGTGCGCCTCCCCAATCCCCCTGGTCTCTCGGATGGCAGTTTCTGCAATTGCTTCTCCGAGGGCTGTTTAGCGGGGGAGCGGGCAGCGCGCCGCCGGTGTTGCCTGTCGACACGTGCAACAACAACCCAAACTGCGCGTAGCGATCTCGCTTTGTGATACGGTCTAGGACCTTCATGAAATTCCCAGTCCAAACGGGTCGTCCGGAGCTTGGAGTTGTGAGGATGAGCCGCGAGGAAACCCTCAAAGGGCTTCGCGAGATCTTTAAGGGTTACGTGGACAGCAAACTCGCGCTGGCTGCAGAGGTGGACCGGCTCGTACTCAAGGGTTGGCCGGATCGCAAGGCGGCAGTGCAGGGCTGGAGCCAGCTGACAAAGCTGGTGATCGAGTGCGAGATCCTGCGTTTTGAGTATCTGTTGAGCCACGTGCCACTTGAAAGCTCGATATGGGCATCGTTGCAAACCATCACACAAAGGCTACACACGGATTGGCAGGCCAGCGACGAGAGTACTCTGGACGAGGGGAACCCAACATACCGAGACACAATGAGAAGACTCGACGCAACAGAAGGAAGTCGGAATCCTGCGGCGCTTGATGGCCCTTTCAAGGATGCTCGTCGGGATCCAGAGTATGGGGCAGCGGTCGAAGCATTCACGAAAAAGAACAGCGAGCTTGACAGGCAGTTCGGTGCTCTGCGGCGGATGTGGCCGAAGGGGTCCAGTGCCTAATCAGTGCCGGCGCGGCGCGCCAGGTCAGTTAGCGAGCGGCGTTGAACCCCAACGTCGCTTGATAAGAATCGCCCGCCTCTAGCGGCGAGCGGCCTCCCGCTGTCGGCCCTGCTTGGCAGCCGGAACCCTAACCTGCGGGGCGATCTGCAGAGGGCGAGAAGCGCCCGGGTGCCGTCGCTCTGACGGCGCGACGTTCGTACTGGATGTCGCGATGAACGCCGTGATGGCGGCGGCCGAAATGAAACGCCGTCGACCGATGAGAACGCTCGCGAGCTCACCCTCGTTCAATAGCTGGTAGATCGTCATGCGAGAAATGCCACCGAGGAGATAGCGGGCGTCCTCAATACTGTAGAGCTCGCGCACCTTCAGTGTTGTTTTCATCGATGGCTCCGGCAGAGCTTGTCTAAGACCGTAAGCGGCAGGCTGGGGTCGTTCTTGTTGGTTGCAACGCTAGCGCGTCCGGGGCCGAAATCAAGCGGTGTTCGGTGCTGCTTCGCGCAATAAAGCAACCGCGAGCGCGGGCGCAGCCGTAATGGAGAGCGGGGAGGAATTACGCGCGCGAGCGGATAGGGATGACCTTGGCGCCTGATCGCAGTGCATCAAGGTAGTCCGCCCACGCCTGCATCATCTTTCGACGTTCGGCCACACGCTGCGCGCGGTTATACGCGGCACGCACCTTGTTGCGCTCCTTGTGGGCCAACTGCAGCTCGATCAGGTCTGGATGCCAACCCTGCTCGTTTAGCAGCGTGCTCGCCAGGCTTCGGAAGCCGTGGGCGGTCATCTCGTCGCTGCTGTATCCCAGGCGACGCAGCGCCGCCCCCAAGGTGTTCTCGCTCATGGGGCGTATCTGGGGCCCGATGGCCGGAAACACGTAGCGGCCCTCCCCTGTCAGCGGCTCGAGTTCACGGAGAATGGCCACCGCCTGCCGGGAGAGCGGCACCAGGTGCGCTTCGCCCATCTTCATGCGCTCGGCGGGGATCCGCCACTCGGCGTTGCCGAGATCGAACTCAGCCCATTCGGCCGCCCGGAGCTCTCCGGGACGGACAAATACATAAGGCGCGAGACGCAGCGCCGCGTGCGTCGGGGGCTGCCCGTCATAGCCAGCGATCGCCCGAAGTAGCTGCCCGACCTTGGAGGGCTCGGTGATCGCGGCGTAACTCTGGCTGCCCTTAGGCGCGAGCGCGCCTTTCAGATCAGCGCTGATGTCCCGCTTCGCCCGCCCCGTCGCAATGGCGTACCGAAAGACCCGGCCACACACGGCGCGGACGCGATGGGCCGTGTCGCGCACACCCCGCCTCTCGAGGCGCTTCAGCACGGCAAGGAGCTCGGGTGCCTCGATGTCAGCGATGGGGCGGCTGCCCAGGTACGGTCCCACGAGCTTCACGAGCTGGTCGCGGTCCCGCAGCCAGGTGCTTTCGCAGAGCGCCTCCTTCTTGGTCTCCAGCCACTCCTGGGCCACTGCTGCGAAGCTCTCAGCCCGCGCGGCTTTCTCCGCCTTGCGCTTCGCGCTCGGGTCGATCGCGTCGGCCACCAGCTTACGAGCCTCGTCGCGCTTCGCGCGCGCGCGCTTGAGTGGCACGTCCGGATAAGCGCCGAGTGACAGGAGCTTCTCAGCACCCGCGTGCGCGTACTTGAAGCGCCATAGTCGCGCGCCGTTCGGCTTCACGAGAAGGAAGAGCCCTTTCTCGTCGTAAACCTTGTACGGCTTGGCCTGAGGTTTCGTGGAGCGAATCGCGAGTTCTGTGAGGCTCATGGCGAAATTGGGGTACCGGTTGCCACAGCCCTCGTGGTACCCCGCCGGGTACCCCAATCAAGAGCTTGGCTGCTCACTTACGATCACGAACGTGTCCGAACACACGCGGATTATAAGTCATTGAAAGAATTCAATCCATGACGCCAGCGCTGTACCAAGATGGACAGCTCTGGACGGCCGCGGATGGGGAAATGGTGGAGCGGAAGGGGATCGAACCCTCGACCTTCGCATTGCGAACGCGACGCTCTCCCAGCTGAGCTACCGCCCCACTTCTAAGGCGCGCGATTCTAGCATCGCCCCCCAGGGCGTCCAATTTAGCCCGCCGGGGCGGCTGCGGCCGGCCCCGCCGGATGCGGCTATCATGCCGCGTCGGGTCGCAGGAGAAGCGCATGCTGGCGATGGGCGCCCGGGCGCCGGAGTTCACGTTGCCGGATCAGGACGGGCAGAGCGTCTCGCTCAGCACCCTCCTCGGCCATGGCCTGCTGTTCCTCTACTTCTACCCCGCGGACTTCACGCCCGGGTGCACCAAGGAGGCCTGCGCGCTGCGCGATCTGCATGCCGAGATTGTGCAGGCGGGTCTCACCCTCGCCGGCGTCAGTCCGCAGGACCCGGCGACCCACCGCGCCTTCCGCGAGAAATACGCGCTGCCTTTCACGCTCCTCTCGGACGTCGACAAGTTCGTCATCCGCATGTACGACGTACGCGGGCCGCTCGGATTCGGGGTGCGGCGGGGCACCTACCTCATCGACCAGGCACGCTACATCCGCGGCTCGGTACTGGCAGACTTTCGCATCGCCGAGCACGAGGACTTCGTGCGCAAAGCGGTCGCTTTGAGCGCCTCGGGCGGCACCACCCGCACGCAGCGGCCGCCTAGTACTTGAGGCGCAGCACCTTCGGCCGTCCGAAGGTCGGCACGCTGACTATATATAAGAGATCGGGCTCGACCGTCCCCGAAGCGGCGGCCGTCCCGGCGAGCTGCCGCAGGAATTGCTGCACTGCGGCATTTCCGCCGATCACCAGCGTCGCAGTCCCCTCGTGACCGCGCAGGAGCCCCGCCGCCACGGCGGTGGCATCGTGCGCATCGTAGACGGTCGGCGCGACGTGCAGCAGTTCCGCGAGCGGCGCCACGGTTTGCTGCGCGCGTCGTTCGCCGCTCACGTAGAGCGCATCGATCCGTCCCACGCCGGCGGCCGAACCGAACAGCTGCGCCAGGCGCTGCGCGCGGTGTTCGCCCTCGGCGGACACGGGCGGATCGTCGATGGTACCGGGCTCCTTCTCCCCCGAGGACGTGAGCACCACGACGCTCGTGGTTGCATCGCGATAGACGCTCCAGGCGACTCCCGCCGCCATCACCAGCGCGAGCAGTGTCAGCCACAGGGGCGCGAGAAACGGGCGTCGATGGCGGGTGATGCCCGGTGCTTCCATGGCCGCCATCATAGTGTGGCGGCGCCGTACACGGGTATTTTGGCCGCGGTATCGAGTAATCTTGGGTGATGCCGATCGGGGGCCAAACCACCGTCATTCAGCGCATCCTCGAGCGGCGTGCCGAGCGGCCGGCCGAGGCCAATGAGGGCACGACTGCGACCGTCGCGGTCATGCTGCGCGTACTGCCGCCGCCGAAGGCGCTGCTCGCCTTCCAGGATCCCGCGGTCCGCGCGCTGCTCACCCGGCGCATCGCGCCCGACGTCTTCGAGACGGAATCGGTGGCCTCGGACGAGGAGGCGCTGCGCAAATTCACGGCCGACTATCGCCCGGTGGTATTCACCGACAGTCTCGAGCTCGTCCGCCAGCTGCGCGCCCGCAAGGCGGTGCGCACACCGTTCGTGGTGTTCGTGGCCGAGCTCGACGAGGGAGCCGAGCGCGAGACGGGCTTGAACGCCGGCGCCGACGAGTGCATCGGGCGGCGCGCTCCGGAGCGCGAGTTCGACGCACGCATCGCCGCCGCCCGGCGCATCGCCGAGCTCGAAGCGGTCCTGCGCATCACGCTCGAGGAGAACCGCAAGCTCTCGGCGACCGACGACCTGACCCGGGTCGCGAGCCGGCGCTTTTTCGGCAAGCACTTTCCGCGCGAGGTCGAGCGGGCGGCGCGCTACCAGCGGGCGCTGGCGCTGGTCCTCTGCGATATCGACTTCTTCAAGAACATCAACGACACGCTCGGGCACGGCTGCGGAGATGACATATTGCGGCAGTTCGGCGCACGGCTGCAGTTGGTGCTGCGCCGCGGGGTCGACTGGGTAGCGCGCATCGGCGGCGAAGAGTTCGCCGTGGTACTCCCGGAGACCCCCTACGAGCCGGCGCTCGAGGTGGCGCGCAAGCTCCGCTCCACGGTGGCGTCGAGCCCCTTCGTGCACGAGGGCAAGGACGTCGGCGTCACCGCGAGCTTCGGGCTGTGCGGCCTCGATTGCGTTCCGGCCGGTGAGCGCGAGCTCGGGGGGCGCATCCTCAAGATCGCCGACGCCTCGCTCTATCGCAGCAAGCAGACCGGACGCAATCGCGTCACCGCCACACGCTACAACGGCCCGAACGGCTGAAGACCGCGCGGCGCGCCATGCGCCGTGGCGAAATCTCGCTCACCGCGACGCAAGCCCTTGCCGGCGCTCGGCGTTTGCTCCGCCAGAGGCCGTCTGTCCACATGGTTATGCACACATTCTGTGGATAAGTACGCGGTGGCAAGCACCGGGGGATTGTGTGAAACTTAAAATCCTTCGCGCTTCGCAGGCATCAAAGATGAAGAAAAGCGGCAGCGAACCGTCGGACCTACCGGCAGAGCCCTTGGAACGAGCACGACTGCAGGCGGAAGTCGCCAAGCAGCGCGTGCGCATCGCCAAGGAAGAATTGAAGCGCGCGCGCAAACGCTTGAAGGAAGCCAAGCGCGAGGCCAAGCGCGCCCGCAAACGATCCGCCGCCGCGCGCAAGGTCTGGAAGCGGGCGCGCCGCAAGCAGCAAAAGGCCAAGCCCGTGAAAGCGCCGCAGCGCGCGGCTGCTAAAGCGAAGCGCCGCAAAGCCCGCCGCGCGGTCGCGAAGCACGCCACCCCGGCGCGTCGCGCTCCCGCTCGTGTCTCTGCCAAGCCGCGCGCGCGGCGCGCCAAGCGGCCGGTCCATGCCAAGCGAGTGAGCGTACGGCCGCCGAGCCCGATCGTCCGCCGCGCCGCCGCGAAGCGCGCGCCGCGCCGAGCGGCCGCTACAGCCGCGACGCCAGCGGTTACCGGAAATTCCCCGGCCGCCCCGAGCCCGGCGGCCGAGGCGCCGCCCGATCACGACACTCCACCGGCGGTAGAGGCAGCCTGAGCATGACGCCGCAGCGCCCCGAACCCTCGAGCTCGCGCATGGTCGCGAGCTATCTCACCGACGTCGAGAAGCTGCTCGAGGCGCAGTGCTGGGATGCCGCGCTCTGCGAGGCCTACGACCTGCCGCGCATCGCCGCGGCGCTCACCGACCCGACGCTGCAGAGCTCGGCACCGCAGCAGAAGACCTGGTGCGAGCAGTGGATGCGGCCGGTCGAGGACGACGACGGCCTCGACTACGAGAGCCTGCGCCGCACGGTGTGCGAGCACCTCGAGCACGAGGCGCCACCGCGTCCCTCGGTGCCCACCCGGGCGCTGCGGCGGCTGCGGCTCAGCCGTCACGTGCGGACCGCGCCGCGCGGGTTCTTCCAGTCCCACGCGGCGGACGACGACGCCGAAGCGAGCCAGAGCGCACAGATCTGCACCGCCCTGGTCGACGCGGCGCGCCGCTGGTACGCGCGCAGCGCCTGCCACGACACCGTCGTGCAGGCGAACCTGACCCGGCTCGCGGTCCTGCGCTGACCTTCAGTCTGCCTCTGCCTTAGCGCGTCGCCGCGCCTTGCGGCGCGTATGCGCGCGCGGCATCCTCGACTTGCCTTGCCTGAATAACCGTTCAACGCAGTCGCGGCTCGTTGAAGAGGTTTCCGCAACGGCGCGCTGACCATCGCTGTGGCTGTTTTTCCTCGGATTTTTGCGTGCACGCAACACCCTTGCTTCCCACAAGACCTTGGCGGAAGATGGGTCTCATAGGGGAGGAGCGAACAGATTGAGTGAGCGTTCAATGACGCACTCAGCGGGATCCCAGCGCGCGAATTCAGGGGAACGCGCCTCGCGGCCGCCCTTGCGAGTCGGCGTCGTGCTGGCGCATCACTTCACGCTGTCGGCTTTTGCGGTCTTCATCGATCACCTGCGCCTCGCCGCCGACGAGGGCGACCGCAGCCGCCCGCTCAACGTGCAGTGGTCGATCATGGCGAGCCGCCCGGAGTCGGTGCCGGCGAGCTGCGGCGTCTCGCTCGAGCCGACCAGCGGTTTCCTCCCGCCTGAATCCCTCGACTACGTGGTCGTCATCGGCGGGATCCTCCACGCCGGTCCTCAGGTCGACGAAGCCACGATGCGCTACCTGCGCGAGGTGGGCTCGACCAACGTGCCGCTCATCGGCATCTGCACGGGGAGCTTCGTGCTGTGCCGCGCCGGCCTCATGAAGGGCCGCCGCTCGTGCGTCAGCTGGTACCACTACCAGGATTTCCTCGAGGCGTTCCCGGCGCATGACGTGATCGCCGATCGGCTGTTCCTGGTCGACGGCTTGCGCATCACCTGCGCGGGCGGCGCGGGCGCCGCGGCGCTCGCGACCTTTCTCATCGAGCAGCATCTCGGGCGCGCCGTGGCACAGAAGGCGAGCCAGGTGCTGTTGTTCGACCGGCCGCGCTCGGGCAGCGAGTCGCAGCCACATCCGCCGATGTCCGAAGTCGTCGCCGAGCCGCGCGTGCGGCGGGCGCTGCTCCTCATGGAGCAGAACCTCGCGCGACCGATCGCGATTGCGGCGGTGGCCGCCGAGCTCGGCCTCTCGGCGCGGCAGCTCGAGCGCCTTTGCCGCCAGCACGTCGGCATGGGCCCGGCCTCGCTCTACCGGCAGCTGCGCATGCGCTACGCGAACTGGCTGATCGAGAATACCGATCGCTCGGTCACCGACATCGCCAATGAGGCGGGCTTCGCCGACTGCGCGCATTTTTCGCGCCAGTTCAAGGACGCCTACGGCCTCTCGCCCTCGACGCGACGCCTGCAGCCGCAGCGCGCCGCCAACGGCGACGCGGCGCGCGCCCGGGTTTTCGAATAGCCGCGGCGCCGCGCGCGCCGCAGCTCGTGGACGTCTGCATAACAGTCGCGTGACGCGTCCGTTCAATCGCCGTCCGGGCCCGGCGGTCTTAAATCGGGCCCGCCTGTGATGTCGATAGGGGAGTCGAGCATGTCCATGAAGCACCCTGCCCTCGCACGTAACCGTCGCTCGCAGATCTCGTATGCGGTCGCGGCAATCCTCGGCACCACCTCGCTCGCGGCGACCGCGCAGACCGCACCCGCGAGCGCCACCGGCGCCGCCGCGAGTGAGCCCTCGAGCGAAGGCATCCAGGAGATCACCGTCACCGCGCAGCGCCGCACGGAGAACATCCAGGACGTACCGATCGCGATCCAGGCGCTCACTGCGCAGTCCCTGCAGCAGCTCAACGTCTCGACCCTGGACGACTATCTGCGCTACCTGCCCAACGTCACTTCGGCGAGCAACGGACCGGGCCAGAACGAGGTCTTCATGCGTGGCCTCTCCGCTGGCTCGCAGGCAACCCAGGGCGGTGGCTCAACCGCGGCGTGGCCCAACGTCGCCATCTATCTCGACAACCAGTCGGGCCAACTGCCCGGCCGTAATCTCGACATTTACGCCGCCGACCTGAATCGCATCGAGGTGCTCGAGGGCCCACAGGGAACCCTCTTCGGCGCCGGCGCCGAAGCCGGGGCCATCCGCTACATCACCAACGAGCCGAAGCTCGACGCGACCGAGGCCAACGTCAAGGCCGGCTACGGCACCACCGCCCACGGCGACCCCAACAGCGACATCACCGGCGTGCTGAACCTGCCGCTGATCAGCGGCACATTCGCAGTGCGCGCAGTGGTCTACGACGACCGCCGCGGCGGCTACATCGACAACGTGCCCGCGACCTTCACGCGCAAGAACACCGACGTCGGCATTCACTACGCGGGCTACGCGGCCAACGCGGCCGGGCAGTGCCCGGACGGCCTGCCGAACAACGGCTTCTGCGTCCCGCCCGGCAGCCCTTCCCTCACCAACGCGGGGGTCATCGGCAACGCCATCAACCCGGTCACCTACGAGGGCATACGGGTCGAGGCGCGCTACAAGTTCAACGACAGCTGGGACCTGCTCATCAGCCAGTCCTACCAGGACATGGAGTCCCAGGGTGTTTTCTACCAGCAGCCCAATGCCTCGGACGGCGCGCCGCTCGCACCGCTGCAGGTCACCCTGTTCAATCCCGCGCACGACAGTGACCGCTTCGAGAGCACTGGCTGGACGCTGAACGGCAGGTTCGGCGACCTCAAGGCCGTCTACACGGGCGGCTATCTGGTGCGCAACGTCGACCAGGTCGGTGACTACACCAACTATGCACGCGGTGTGTTCGCCGACTACTACCAATGCTACGGCCCGGGGGCAGGCACAGTGCCGACCTGCTTCTCGCCGAGCGCCACGTGGCGGGAGACCGAGCGCAACGAGCACCAGCAGCACGAGCTGCGCCTCAGTACACCGGACGATTGGCGCCTCCGCGCCATCGGCGGCGTCTACTGGGAAGACAACAAGCTCTTCGACCAGACCGCGTGGCTCTACAAGACCATGCCACCGTGCACCGCGACCGTCCAAACCGGCTGCCTGACGAACGTCGGCACATTCCCGAACACGACGGTCGTGAATCCGGGCGTCCAGAGCGACAACACCTCCTTCTATCAGGACCAGGTGCGCGAGACTAAGCAGCTGGCCGAGTTCGTCTCGCTGGACTTCGATCTGGTCCCGAAGGTGCTCACCCTCACCGTCGGCACGCGTCATTTCCGCTTTGATAATTCCATGGCCGGCAGCGTGCTCTCCAGCTTCGGCTGCTACGAGGGCGGCAATCCTGCCGGCGGCTGCCAGACGCTGGCTTCCGCGTTGCCGTACTCCTACAACCTCGACGCGCAGCATCTGTCGGACAGCGAGTCGGGCTTCAAAAGCCGCGGCAACCTCACCTGGCACGTGACGCCCGATGCGATGGTGTATTACACCTTCTCGCAGGGCTTCCGCCCCGGCGGCTTCAACCAGAATCACATGGCCGCCGACGGCTCGGTGTTCAAATATGCGCCGGGTCCGGATGGCGTCAACCAGTTTGCCGTACCGGGCTCGTATCAGTCCGACAAGCTGACCAACAACGAGATCGGCTGGAAGACCGAGTGGTTCGAGCACCGCTTGCAGTGGAATGGCGCCCTCTACCGCGAGGAGTGGGACAACGCTCAGGTCGCGTTCTTCGACCCCGGCGTCACCGGCAACATCTTCTTCGACACCAACGGCCAGAACTTCCTCATCAAGGGCCTCGAGACTTCGCTGGTCGCGCAGATCGTCACCGGCCTCACCGTGCAGGGTGCGGCCTCCTGGAACAACAGTCAGCAGACCAACTCCCCTGCGCTGATCGATGAGAACCCGGCGAGCGTGAATTTCGGCAAGGCGATCACCGAGGTCTGCAGCGGCCCCACCACGTGTACCCCGATCGTGAACCCCTACGGTCCGGTCGGCGCCCCGAGCGCCAACTCCCCGCCCATCCAGTTCAGCCTGCGGGCACGCTACGACTGGAACATCAACGGCTACACGCCCTTCGTTCAGTTCGGCGCGTCACATAGCGGCCACTCGTTCACGCAGGCGGGCGCCAATCCGACCTTCCTGCCGGGCAACGTCGTCACCAACTCGCGCGGGCGGTTCGAGAATCCCGCCTACACGACCTACGATGCCTCCTGCGGAATCGCCAAGGACAATTGGTACGTGAACCTCTTCGCCCAGAACCTGAGCGACTCGAACGCAAGCGTGTTCGTAAGCACCGATCAATTCATCGTCGAACAGACCCCGCTGCGCCCGAGGGTCCTCGGCCTCGTGCTCGGCTACAGTTTCTGAAGGTGCGGACCGGGCCAGCGTAGCCAGTCCGCGGCGGCGGGGGGCATCATGTGCCATGCCCGCTGACCCGAGCCCCCCGGTCGAGCTCGAGGTGGGGCGCATCCGCGCCCTGCTGCGCGAGCGCCACTACGCGCAGGCCCTGCAGGCAGCCGATGCACTGCGTGCCCGGGTGCCGGGAAATCGCGACGTTCTCTACCTACGCGCGCGCGCCCTGCGTCTCTCGGGTGCCACCGCCGCGGCATTCGCCACCCTCGTCGAGCTGGAGCGACTGCATCCCCGCTTCAGCCGCCTGTACGAGGAGCGCGGGCTATGCCACGTCGTGTCGAGGCAGGCGCCGGAAGCAATCGATGCACTGCTCGAGGCGGTGCGCATTAACCCTGCCCTGCCCGCGAGCTGGAGCATGCTCGAAGGCCTCTATCGGATGGCGGGGCAGGCCGGCAACGCCGCCGCGGCCGCCGCCCACGTGGCAACGCTCAAGCAGCTGCCCCCCGAGGTGGTGACGGCAACCGGTCTGTTCTCAGACGGGGAGCTCGGCGCCGCCGAGGAGCTCATCCGCCCCTTCCTGGTGAAGCACGGCCATCACGTCGAGGCCATGCGTCTACTGGCGCGGATCGGCATGCAGCGTGACATGCTCGATGATGCGCAGCTGCTGCTCGAGGGCGTGCTGGAGCTTGCGCCCGACTATCAGGCGGCGCGCGCGGACTACGTGCGCGTCCTGAACGCACGCCACCTGTACCGCGCGGCCGAGGAGCAGGCGGACAAGCTCCTGGCTACTGATCCCGCCAATCGCGATTTCCGCACGCTGCACGCGCTCGCCTCCGTGGGGCTCGGTCAGCATGAGCGCGCGATCGGCGAGTACTGCGAGCTGCTCGAGGGTGCCGCGCAGCCCGCGGAGCTGCATCTCTC
>Ga0210394_10006650_pt1 | contig 12450 bp, 10 predicted proteins | sample IncBWC12MmetaG_FD_160121 | JGI IMG/M metagenome (GOLD analysis project Ga0210394, IMG submission 160121) | Forest soil microbial communities from Barre Woods Harvard Forest LTER site, Petersham, Massachusetts, United States - Inc-BW-C-12-M | ecosystem: Environmental > Terrestrial > Soil >... | reverse complement strand
TCGCTCAACGAAAAACAGCCAATCATAAGGCCTCTGAATAGAGGCTATCACATCCCAAAATGCCCAATATCTTGACATTTTTGCCTCCATCCATAGGACTTACTTCGTAAGTAAAAAGGGGCTTCACCGGTTATCGCTGTCGATCCCGGCGCCGATCGAAGGTCTCTTTTTCAATTACGACCTAGATCGAGGAGAATGGACGGTGGCACAGATTTCCGAGTGTAACATTGCAGTTCAAGCTATTCTCAGCGAACTCCCGAAAATCGCGCGCAATCCTAAAGTCGACAACCTTGGACAAGCGGCCGCGATGTTGCCTCGCGAGTGCTACACATCGCCAGAATTTTTTGATTTCGAGCGTGTCGCGGTGTTCGCTCGCTCCTGGATCTGTGTGGGTCGCGAAGAGCAAATACCAAAGGCAGGAGACTATTTGGCCCCGAACGTAGCTGGAGAGCCACTTTTAGTGGTTCGCACTGCTGACGGGACCATTCGAGCAATGAGCGCAGTTTGTCAGCACCGAGGGCAGCTCATATCTTGCGAGGCAGGTTCGGCCGCGAGATCATTTCGATGCCCACTGCACTTTTGGACTTATGATTTGAATGGGCGGCTGCTCGGTGCGCCTCGAATGGAGGATATTGCCAACCTGCGAAAGAAGATAGCACTTCCATCCGTCCGTATTGAGCTATGGCACGGCTTCATATTCGTAAATCTGGATCAGGACGCAGCTCCTCTCGCCCCTAGCCTTGCCAAGCTCGAACCATTTTGGGCCGGCTATGAAGATGCCAACCTTGTGGCGGTCCCTCCTTCCGCGCTCGACAAGCCTCTGCCCTGGAACTGGAAAGTTCATGCGGAGAACTTTACGGATGCTTATCATCCTGAATACGTGCACGTTGGCACGCACGACTTCGCGCCGAGCGTACATCCCGACGGAGGTGTGGTGTTCACCCCCTTTACCAAAGGGGACAATGCGATAGTCCGGAGCGTTCCATTGCTAAGCGCTGATGGAGGAATGATGGCTGATGGCTGGGGAGAAAAAGCGGTGTTCCCGGCTATCGAAACGCTCTCGCCCCAACAGCGGCGCCGACTGACCTTCGCACTGTTGCCTCCGAGCATGACATTGGTGTTTGCTCCCGGAGCGATCGCCTATCAACTCATAAGCCCAGTTGCAGTCGATGCTACAGTTGCGACGAGCGATAGGGTAACGGCTGGAGGTTGGTTGCTCCCAAAAAGCACCGTCGAATTACCTGACTTCAAGGCTCGAACCTCGGTCGTTCAGGAAGGCGCCAGAAAAATCTGGTTGCAGGACGTTCCGGTCAACCTTGGCGTACAATCCGGCAAGGGATCGCGGTTCATGCCGATCATAGAGGAAGATCTTTACAATCCACTGGAGATGACGCTGCTCCAGTTTAACGCGTGGCTGGTGCATTCGTATCAAACAGGGCTCTCCGTTAATTCTGAGTCGCAAACTTGAAAGAATGAAACGCGTCCTCGGCTCGACAAAATGAAGGGGTCAGAAAGGCAGTCTCAACGGTCGTCGACGAGGCATTTATGACAGACTACATTTCTTCGGAGACAGACACCAAAGGTGGCTTGATTGATGTTCTTCTGAAGAGGGTCCATTATGCCGCCAAAGACATAAGTCTTTTCGAGTTCGGCCGGCTGGATAACCGACCACTTCCGTCCATTGATGCCGGTTCTCATGTCGATCTGCATTTGCCGAACGGAATGGTTCGCCAGTACTCGCTACTTTCGGCAACGTCCGACCCGCGAACTTATGTAATCGGAGTGAAGCGAGAAGAAAGTGGCCGCGGTGGATCTCTTTTTATGCACGAGGCGCTTCACGCCGGCGACCAACTAAGAATAGGTTCTCCGCGCAATAACTTTCCGCTTGCAGAGAACGCCAAGCATACAATCTTTATAGCCGGTGGAATCGGCATCACCCCGATATGGTGTATGTTAAATCGACTGCGAGAACTTGGTCAGTCCTGGCAACTCTATTATTCTTGCCGATTTACTTCCCAAGCCCTGTTCTTCGACGAACTATCGGCTCAACGTCAAGTGAAGTTCCACTTTGACGATCAGAGCCAGGGTCGCGTAATCGACGTCGATGAAATAGTTCGACAGGCTCCGAAGTATTCGCATGTCTATTGTTGCGGCCCGCCTCCCATGATGTCGGCTTTTGAGCGAGCAACTGAGGGCTGGCGTCCCGAGCAATTACACACAGAGTATTTTTCCAACGTACAGCAAGCGGCCATAGAGCGACGGTTTGTAGTTCAATTGGCTCGTTCAGGAAAAGAGGTCATTGTTGAGCCAGGCAACTCAATCCTTAAAGCCTTACGCGAAGCCGGGTGCAATGTACCCTATTCCTGTGAAAGCGGGATTTGTGGGACATGCGAAATGCGAGTTCTTGGCGGCGTTCCCGATCATCGCGACAACATTTTGACCGACGCCGAGCGAGCTCTAAATACTAAAATAATGATTTGCTGTTCAGGAAGTTTGGGGGAGCGTTTGATTCTGGATCTATGACTGAAATTTGAGGTGCAAAAGCAACGACTGAAACTTTAATCGTTGCGCACCTTGCGGCCTCTGGGGTCGCCGAGGAAGAGTTCAGCCAACGTGTTGCGCATCCACTGATTGGCGGGATCACGGTGAAAGCGTTCGTGCCAGTGCTGCTTGATATCATAACTAGGCAGTTCTATCGGGACCTTGAAAAGCTTAATCTTGGCCAGGTACGAAAATGACTCTGCGGCACGAAGTGGGATCGTCGCAATCAAATCACTATCTCCTATAATAACAGGCAGCGCCATAAAATGCGGGACCGTCACTGCGATACGGCGGTCGACTTTCTGTCGCCTGATGATCCTCTCAAAAGCTGCTTCGTGACCTGCAGATTCCACAACAACATGCGGAATCTCGCAGAACTGTTTGTAAGTCAGGGTATTGCGAACTTTCGGATGACCAGCGCGCGCTATACAGACAAATGAATCGCTATAAAGTCGTTGTTCGAAGAACTCGGCCTTGAGCCCGGGGAATGGACCTAATGCTATATTCACTTCGCCTTCCGCCATTGCTTTCTGCAGGTCTTGCTGCAGAATGCTCGCGACCTTGATCGTGATGTGAGGCGCCACCCGTTGCATATGGTTCAGTATCACCGGCAGGTTCACCACCTCTCCGATATCCGTCATATAAAATATGAACGTCTGCGTCGATTTGCTCGGTTCGAAGCCTTTATCCATTCTGAGGGCATAGTTGATCAAAGCGCAGCTTTGCCTTATGGGCTCGGCCAGCCTTTGAGCGAAAGGCGTCGGCTGCATCTTTCGTCCAGTCCGAACGAAAAGCGGGTCGTTGAATATCCGTCTGAGTCGTGCGAGAGCATTGCTCATCGCGGGCTGCGTCACACCGATACGGTTTGCCGCAAGTGTAATATTACGCTCCCGTTCAATCGCATCGAACGTAGCGAGCAAATTCAGATCGATGGAATCGATGTCCACATAAGAATAAGTACCACGATCAATAGGACTTCACAACCGGGGGGCGTAGCGTCGTGCAGGCAGTCGGGCCTGGTTCGACGCATTCAACGTGATCAGAGGAAATACCCGAATTTTATTCGCCAGATAAAGTATGACCTATTCATAAAACGTCCTTCCAACAGCTGGATCACTCAAAGCTGGAGGTATGGCTTGGCTCAGCGAAACAAATTCCGGACGGCCTGCTTCAAGAGTTTCCACACACTGACTGACGCTGCCGATGTGATGGTGTCCGCGCCTGCTTGAAGAACGCCGCCTGTACCAAGACGCTGGTTAAGATTCGCGGCAAACTGCGCGACCAAAATTCGACCCATCTCCTGAGCCAACCCTGAGCGAGAGAACTGCGCGAGAGATCCCTGCAAGGAATAATCAATATTGGCGGAGACCTTTGTACTCCTGCCCTCCTCCTGTGGGGCCAGTCGGTACCATACTTCGCCACGAGTGCGTGACCCCGAACGGTTGTCGCTGCCACCACCTTTGATCCGGCCGGTAAGTGTTTTTTCATCACGCTCGATTACCGCTGCTCCCGAAAATGCAGCCGTAATTAATCCCAGCTTTACTTTGATTCGACCTTTGAGTGAATTCGCGTCATGTTCCTGGAGTTCTGCTCCAGGCAAACAAGAGGCTAACAAGAGGCTAACAATGGGAGATCGAGAAACGCCAGCCACACACGATCAGGCGGAAGTGAAATGACAAAGCCGTCCTCAACGTGAGTCCATCCCTTTCGAGCCGTAGATTCGGCTGTATCAAGCGAAGCCCCCTCTGAAAGTTGTTCGGGCGATACGGTGGATGCGATCGCCGAACTAAAGTTTGCCGCGTAAGGCGTGAAAGTCGTGAACTCCTGGTGATTGGCAGCTACCGCCGAAGCAACTTCAGATTTCTTATTTTCCGGATGGTGTGCAGCTTCAATCACTCCAAGAACGGCACTGACAATGCCCTTATATCCCGTACACCGGCAGAGATTGCCGGAAAGTTCCACCCGAACCCGCCGTTCGTCCGCCTGAGGCAAGCGGCGCAGAATATCTCGGGAGGTTATCAGCATGCCAGGTGTGCAAAACCCGCATTGAAGGCCATGCTCTCGCGAAAACATGGCGCGAAGAAGCGCCATGTCTTCATCTTTCTCAAATCCCTCAATCGTTTGGACTTTGGTCCCGTCGCAAGCAACGGCGTAAGTGATACATGATCGCACGGGGGCGTCGTCGAGCAATACCGTGCAAGCACCGCAAACCCCGTGTTCGCATCCTAGATGCGTTCCTGTCAGACGTAGATGGTCTCTTAAAAAATCCGCAAGATGCAGACGTGGCTCAACCTGCGCTGTAACCTGTCGATCATTGACTACCAAAGAGATTGACTTACGATCAAGGTTGAGTTCGGTCATGACACCATCGCTCGTTCAATTGCGCGCCGAACCACGGTAGCGTGAAGATGCACGTCGACCGAATCCAGATTCGGATCGGCATGCCTGACGGCAGTTGCAATGGCATCACTTGTTACTGCGGATCTTCCGTGTTGCGCGATAGCTTCCGCCAGCTGGTGAAGTGCCCGCGGCGCCCCGCTGAGCGCCCCCATAAAAATCCGCGCTGTGCGGTGCTCGGGGTCAAAAACTACTGCGGCGCTCGCCTCGGCAAATTCGCCGGTTTTTCGGCAAAATTTGAAGTATCCATACCGACCGGCAGATGAAATCTTGGGTACCGAAACTGACTCTATCATCTCGTCCTCAGCAAGGCGGGTGGTGAAGGCAGTTGTCGCAAAGTCATCTGCGGGAACCAAACGTGTTTGGCCCGCTGCATTGCGCAAATGAATCACTGCGGCCAAAGTTGCCAGTGCCAGAGGCCAATCTGCGGCGGGATCGGCATGAGCCAAACTGCCTCCTATGGTACCTCTGTTGCGGATACCACGATAAGCGATTCCGGCCGCGACCTCGCCGAGCATCATCGCGCCGTGGAACGTAGATTTGGCGTCTTCCATCTTTGCATGGGTCACCGCGGCACCAATCGACCAGCTGTGAGGTTTTTCCTCGATGGTTTTCAATGCCGCAATCCGAGACACGTCGATTAGTAGCTTGGGCCGAGCCAGGCGCAAGTTTAGCATTGGGCCGAGCGATTGCCCGCCCGCGAGAAGCTTTGCATCGGATCCACCTTGCGCCAAGGCGGTTAGTGCCTCGGGCACTTCTCGCGCGCGCAAATAGTCGAATGAGGACGATTTCATTTCTTTTGCTCGCTTCGGGCTGCTCTTGCGCGCGCTAGAGCCAATAACAACCGACGCGGGGTAAGAGGAGTTTCGCCCACCTCCGCTCCAAGATCCTTGATTGCATCGTTGACAGCATTAAAAATGACCGCCGGTGGAGCTATGGCACCCCCCTCTCCCATTCCCTTTGCTCCAAATATCGTGTGAGGGGATGGAGTTTCAGTGTGAAAAATGCGGATCGAAGGAATCTCGGTTGGACCAGGCAACAGGTAATCTGCAAAGGACGAGGCGAGCGGTTGGCCATTGGCGTCGTAAGGACTCTCTTCATACAGCGCCGTACCAATTCCCTGGGCGGCACCACCCAAAGTCTGGCCTTCCACAATCATCGGATTCACGATGCGACCAGCATCTTCAACGATGACGTAGTCAAGGATCTCGACTTGGCCAAGATCGGTGTCTACCGCAACCGCTACAGCATGCGAAGCAAAGTTAAATACACCTGTATCCACCTTCGGGCGATATCCCGCCGTCACCTCGAGCCCGCTCGGATCTACATCGGGCGGCAAACGATCAGGGCGACGATACCAGGTAAACGCTATTTCTTCAAAGGTAACTGAACTCTGCGGCCCGTGAACCTTTCCATCTTTGACGTAAGCAGCGTTCGATGCACATTGCAGGAGGTGGCTACCAATGGAAATCAGGCGGGGAATGAGCGATTGACATGCCGTCATTATCGCGCCGCCAGCCATAACGACACCACGAGACGCATAGGTTCCGGTTGAAAACGGTGTCGTAGCCGTGTCGCCAAGTCTAACGCGTATCTTGTCCACGTTTATGCCAAGAACCTCGTTGGCAATTTGCGCGAATGTCGTCTCCATGCCCTGACCGTGGTTATGGACACCTGCAGAAATCTCCAATCCACCATCGAGGCCTATTTTCGCTGTGGCTTGTTCGAAGCCCGGAACAAAAGCGGCTCCCCATGATGCGAAAACACTCGTGCCATGAGCCGTCTGCTCTGTGTACGTCGCGAAGCCGATGCCGATGAGGCGACCGTCGGGCTCCCCCTTACGCTGGCGATCGCGCCAGTACTCAAATTTGATTTTCTCCTTGGCCAGCAGCAAATTTTTCTGAAAGTCACCGCTGTCGTAATGTTTTCCAGCAATGTTTTCGTAGGGCATCGCAGATCCGGCAACGAGGTTTTCGTAACGAACTTCCCAAGGCTCCCGGCCGACCTCGCGAGCAATTGCGTCAATCAGGACCTCGATCGCAAAACACACGCCTGTCCGCGAAACGCCTCGGTATGGACAAAGACCAGGCTTGTTGGTCGCAACTGCATAAGTTCTGGCGCGGTAACCGCGCAAGTCATACGGCCCTGGCAAATTGCCGTTAGCCTGCCCCGGTTCGTGGCCAATGGTAAAGGGCCAGTTGGAATATGCCCCCCCATCAACTGTGATATCCGCGTCCAGGGCGAGAAGCCGGCCGCGTTTATCCGCATATGCGGTTAGTGAATAGTAATGCTGTCGTGCATTCGCAGCGGCGACGAGATGCTCACGTCGGTCTTCCAGATAACGAAAAGGTCGCTTGTACTTAAGCGCTAGCCAAGCGACGCACACTTCTTCTTCGTGCAGAACCGATTTATATCCGAACCCTCCGCCGACATCCGGCGCAATAACCCGAATTTTCCCCTCTTCGAGCTGAAGTACTTCTGCAAGTCCAACCAGGATGACGTGCGGATTCTGGTTCGAACTGCAAACAACAAGTTGGTCGGCCTGATTATCCCAATAGGCAACTAAACCCTTTCCCTCAAGCGGGACCATACATTGGCGCGAAAGCGCTAGCTCGCGTTTGACTATGACATCAGCCTTGCCGGAATGCTCGTCGAACCCCTTGTCCATGCCGAGCGTAAGATAGAGATTATTCTCCCATTCCTCACGGACACGACTGGTATGGTCCGTACGGGCTACGACCGCGTCGACAATTGCCGGCAGTTCGTCGATATCAAATTCGACGCACTCAAGAATGCACTCAGCCTCGGCTCGAGTGGAAGCAAAGGCCATCGCGATGGGCTCGCCAACAAATCGAACCTTTTCATGGGCAAGCGGATGATGTTCGGAAATTTTGTAAGTAGGAAATGCGCCGCGCGCTACTATCGGCTTTACGTCCAGCATATCCTCGCGCGTGAAAATGACGTCCCCTAGCCGCTGGGGTTTCACGATATTCTTCAATTTCCCGTGGGCAATTGGACTGCGGAGGAACGCGACTTCGCTTTGCCCTGGCAAAATCATGTCGGAAACATAATTTCCGCGTCCGTGCAAAAAACGCTTATCCTCCTTCCTTTGCAGCCGCACACCTATGCCTTGCGCTGGTGGTGCTAGCGGAGTGTTGTGCAGAGGCATTATTCGATATCCTTTTTGTTCGATGGCTGCGCTCCATGAGGCCGGTCGATTTTATTGAAATTTCCCCTTGGTCTCAGGAATGATGAACGCGCCGATCAAAAACAAGATCGATCCTCCCAAAAGAAACAGTGCCAACGAAGTCGAAATATTATCGATGCCCTTGCTGAATAGCGAGACGAAGGTCGGCATCGTTCCGCCAAATGCAAAGCCAATGTTCCAGGACAATCCTGTACCGCTGGCTCGAATACGAGTCGGAAAGCGTTCGTTCAGGAAGATCAACACTGGACCGAGTGGCAAGTTGCCGAGGAAAGTTAAAGCAATCGCCAAGGCGGCGACGAGCATCAGGTCGTTGCTACTTCCCAACGCAAGATAACCCAATGGCATAGTCAGTGCTGTCGCCAGGCCAAACGTGATCATGGCTGGTTTTCGGCCGATCATTGTGCTGACGTGCCCAGCTATCAAAGAACCGAGGAAACCGGATATACTGCAGCCAATTAGAATGGCGGCAGCGGCGGCGTAGGGAACGTGATTTACGATTTTTATAAACGTCGGCATATACCCCGACGTGAGATAATAAGCGACGCCCGCACCACAAGTTACCAGCAAATTGATAAAAAAGACTGATCGGTATTCGGACGAAAACAGGGTGCGCAATGGCGCACGTGCCTTCGTGGCGCCTGGATCAGACTTACTTTCAAGTTTTTTGAAGAAGGGTGTCTCCTCCAGCGCGTTAAAGACCAGGAAGCCCAGGATCGCACTCAGGATTCCCGAGAAAAACATACACCTCCAACCCCATACCTCAAAGGCGTCGCCAGGAAAGAAATAGGAGTTTATCCAAAACACTATCGATGCGAAGAGCGCGCCGACGGCAGCCGAACCACCTCCAATGAGTCCCGACATCGAACCACGCCAGCTCGGCGGCACTGTTTCGGTCGCTATGGTGTGGGTGGAAGCAACCACACCTCCGACAAATACCCCTTGAACCAGTCGAAGCAACAGAAAGATAATCGTCGCAACTTCGCCGGCTTGAGCGATTGTGGGCAAGAAGCCGAATGCCGCTGTGCTTATACCCACTCCCACAAAGGCAACGAACATTGCAGCCTTCCGCCCGTTTCGATCCCCATAAGATCCAAACAGCGCGGAGCCGATCGGTCTCATTAACAACGAAACCGCGAATGACGCATAAACCGCCGCTAGCGACAACGTTGGTGATTCTGATGGAAAAAAAGCTTTCCGATAACTGGGGCGACATACAGCAAAAGATAGAGATCGAATAAGTCGAGAGCAAATCCCAGAATGGAAGCGAAGGCTGCTGTGATAATTTGCCGTTTACTTGTCGGAGCTAAATCTAACTCGGTGACGATAGATGACTGCATTGCTGCCTCCCCCATTCGGCTGCATGATCATCGGGTGGCGCAAGCCAACAAATAATGATAGCGGGATGGCGCAAGCCGACATTAAACATAGAGGATAACGTCCGGGAACATGCCCTCATACAGACGTAGAATGATAGTTGGCATTCACACCGTGAATGTACGATGCGACCGGGACCGAGTTTGATTGACGTCCCCTAATCCGCGCTGCAAATAACTAGGTGCGCCCGGCTTACGTTGCTTCCAGGGTGGCATCTCTGCCACCAAGCCAATAGACACAGCCAATAGACACAGCACCACATAGTTGAAAATATTAAATGCGACGCCAGCTGCCAAAGCGGCGGCGCAGGACCCAAATGATCGTACATCAGACCGGCGAGCCACCTTGAAATATATGTAAAGTATTCATTGAATGCATTTCATTGCGATTAGACGCGGCTTCGAACTGCTCGGGGGGCTGTTCGAAGGTTAGCAAAGCAGCGAACCTAATCGAGCCGGGTCGGTTGGCTTGCTCTCATCAACGGAAATTCCATAACCGCCAATTTTATGCGAACGCCGCTTGCCTAATCTCGGCCAATTACGATCATATCCGACGGCCGAAATGCAATGGTAACTGCTTCGCCCCTGTTCGGAATCGATTGGCGCCGGTTCTTTTCGATAGCCGTCATCTCGGCGGCGCCGTCCAGAGCAATGATCAGCTCGAAGTCGGAGCCCAAATAGATCACGTCTTTTATAGTGCCATTAATTGTATTTAACGGCTCGTCACCATCATTCAGGTCTTTTGATTTTGAGCCGCGCGTGAGAATACGTTCCGGTCGAATACAGACATCATACATTTTATGATTTACCTGATCTGGCTCACGTATGAGAGTGGTCTTCATCTGGCTGCACAGAAACTCTCTAAATTCACCTATTTTCTGGCCGAGGGTTCCGCAGAACCAATTCGATCGGCCGATGAACTCGGCGACAAACCGTGTTTTTGGATCGTCATAAATCTGAGTTGGCGAGCCTTCTTGTCTTATTTGTCCCTTTTCCATCACGATGACCCGTTCGCCGAACGTCATGGCTTCTTCCTGATCGTGGGTGACGATGACCGCCGTCGAGCCGGCCGTTACCAGGATCCGCTTCAATTCTGTTCGAAGTTCCAGACGCAATTTCGCGTCCAAGGCCGATAAAGGCTCGTCCAACAATATCAGCTCTGGATTGCTCGCTAATGCACGCCCCAGCGCAACACGCTGTCGTTGACCGCCGCTGAGAGTTTGCGGACGTCGGTTTGCAAACTCCCTCATCCCAACGAGGTCGAGCATTTCATCCGTGCGCTTTTTTACCTGTGGTTCTCGGAAGCCCCTTTGATGAAGGCCATAGGCGACGTTCTTTCCAACGGTCATATGAGGAAACAGAGCGTAATCCTGAAAAAGCAGGCCGACGTTGCGCTCATACGGTCGCTTGCCGTTCACGTTTTTCGAACCGAGAAAAACCAGTCCTTCATCCGGGTGCTCGAATCCGGCGATAATTCTAAGAAGAGTTGTTTTTCCGCAGCCACTGGGGCCGAGCAGGGATATAATTGACCCTTTCTGAACTGATAACGAGACGCCGTTCACCGCAGTCAAGGGTCCAAATCTTTTCACGACATCTCGCAACTCAAGTACGTTCATGAGAACTTCATTTCCCCACCAGGATTTTGTTGACGCCGAAGATTTTATCAATCGCGAGCATTAGTGTCGTCATGACGACCATCAGGAATACAGCAGCAGCAGCAATACTGAGATCAAACTGGCTCTGCATCATGCCCACCATCGCCACTGGAAGCGTATAGGTGTCAACAGAAGACAGAAACAGGCTCACCGAGACGTCGTCCATGGAAAAAACGAATGCGAAAATAGTGCCTGCGAAGATGTTGGTCCGGGCCAAAGGAAGGGTAACGGTCCAGAATGCCCGCCAATCGCTTGCGCCAAGGCTCAAGGCAGCCTCACTGATGCTTTTTGGTATTCCAACCAATCCTGCGAGAGTTACCCGTATTGTATATGGGACGGTGATGATGATGTGACCGCAAAGCAACCTTGTAAATCCGATGAACAATCCGATCCTGGAAAAGAACAGCAGCAGCGCAAATCCAATTACGACCGTAGGAACTATAAGAGGAGACAGGAAAATTGCTTCCAGCGCCTGCCTGGCTCGTGACCTGGTGTGAACAAGCGCGATTGCAGCGGTTACGCCTATGATGGCCGAAGCGAAGGTTGATATCGTGGCAACGAGGAGGCTGGTTTTCAGGCCCCGCATGTACATTTCATCGTTGAAGAAACGATAAAACCACTGAAACGAGAATCCGTGTGGCGGGAAAGTACCCAGGTACGTTCTCGCATCAAATGCCATCAGCACGGCAACAATAAGTGGGAATATCAAGAATGCAGCAATGACTGCCACCAACACCAACAGCGCGACGAAAAGAATATCGTCCAATACCCTGGCCATGTGCTTACCCCGAAGATGCCGCAGTCAGCCGGGTAAAAAGCCAGGGTACAATTACAACAAAAAACAATGTGATGCTTAAGAGCACGACGGAAATAGCCGAACCACTGGGATAATTTGCGACCTCACTGAAACGGTTGTAAATGAGGTTGGAAACGAAGAGTACTTTTCCCTTTCCCAGGATCAATGGAATCACGAACGCGCTCACGCACACAGTGAAGGAAATCAAAAACGCAGCGGATATTCCGGGAAGACAGAGCGGGATTGTTATCGACAGGTGAGATTTCCAGCGAGACGCGCCAAGCGACTGGGCGGCCTCGATTAGCTCCGAATTCAGGCCTTGGATCGTGCCAATAAGTACCAAGGCTGAGATAGGCGTGTGAAAGTAGACAAGGCCCGCCAATACCACCATCTCGGTGTATGCCGCGCTGTTTTGCCCAAGACCTATGATAGCGGATAGCTGATTGCCATAACCAACGGGACCAAACGCTAGTAACAGCG
>Ga0210394_10006647_pt1 | contig 12453 bp, 2 predicted proteins | sample IncBWC12MmetaG_FD_160121 | JGI IMG/M metagenome (GOLD analysis project Ga0210394, IMG submission 160121) | Forest soil microbial communities from Barre Woods Harvard Forest LTER site, Petersham, Massachusetts, United States - Inc-BW-C-12-M | ecosystem: Environmental > Terrestrial > Soil >... | reverse complement strand
TCCGGTTACAGCCGATCCGGAAATCGTGCAGATGTTCGTTGTCGTAGATGTAAACGCCACCGTGAGCCCCGAAGTTGTCGTAGCGCTGACGGTACCGGTGCCACCAACAGTGACTGTTGGTGCAGTTCCGAAAGTAATGTTTTGACTACCCTTGCCGACGGTAATGTTTTGCGTCACCTGCGGTGCGGCGTTGTACGTGGAATTGCCCGGTTGATTGCCCGCAATCGTGCACGTGCCGGCTGCCACTCCAGTTACAGTGGACCCGCTCACCGTGCAGATCGTCGGCGTCGTTGACATGAACGTCACTGCGAGACCCGAAGTTGTCGTCGCACTTACCGTGCCCGTTCTGCCGACCTTGACGCTCGGCGCGGTGCCGAACGTGATCGTCTGGTTCTGTTCTCCTACAGTGATGTTCTGTGTCACCTGCGGCGCCGCATTGTAGGTCGTGCTTCCTGACTGATTGCCCGCGATCGTGCACGTGCCGGCCGCAACCCCAGTTACAGTGGAGCCGCTCACTGTGCACGTCGTTGGCGTCGTTGACGTGAACGTCACTGCGAGACCCGAGGTTGCCGTCGCGGTTACCGTTCCCGTCGTGCCCACAGACACGGTCGGTGCAGTCCCAAACGTGATCGTCTGGTTCTGTTCCCCCACAGTGATGCTCTGCGTCACCTGCGGTGCAGCATTATAGATTGAATTGCCCGCCTGATCGCCGGCGATCGTGCATGTGCCCACAACAACTCCAGTTACAGTTGACCCGTTCACCGCACAGGTCGTCGGTGTCGTCGACGTGAAGGTCACAGCCAGACCCGAACTCGCCGAAGCGCTTACTGTTCCGCTGGTCCCCACGGAGATAGTTGGCGCGGCGCCGAACGTGATCGTCTGGTTCTGTTCCCCTATGGTGATGTTCTGCGTCACCTGCGGTGCAGCGTTGTAGTTGGTGTTGCCAGCCTGGTTTGCAGCGATCGTGCAGGTGCCAGTTGCGACTCCCGTAACCGTCAGTCCGGAGATCGTGCAGACGCTCGTCGTTGTGGACGTCAACGTCACTGTCAGGCCCGAACTCGCGGTGGCGCTTACGGTCCCGGTGCCCCCAACGGTGACGGCAGGCGCAGTCCCAAACGTTATCGTCTGGCCACCGATGCCCACAGTGATGTTCTGCGTTACCTGCGGTGCAGCATTATAGGTTGAATTGCCCGCCTGATTGCCCGCGATCGTGCACGTGCCAGCCGTTACTCCAGTTACAGTGGACCCGCTCACCGTGCAGGTCGTCGGTGTCGTCGACGTAAAGGTCACAGCCAGACCCGAACTCGCCGAAGCGCTTACTGTTCCGCTGGTCCCCACGGAGACAGTCGGCGCGGCGCCGAACGTGATCGTCTGCGCCGTCCCGGTCGTCGAGACCGAACGCGAGATCAGGTTGCCAGCATTGTCATAGGTATATGCAATGACCGTGCCATTTCCGTAGTCGATTCTGGTCAGGTGCCCTGCTGAGTCATAGGTGTATGTCACGCTAGCCGCGGCGGTGAGAGAGAGCAGGAGCATTAAGACAAATGCGCAGAGAGATCGTTTTAAAGTCATTTAACTCTCCTTGGGCTTAAACTAGCCGTCGAAATGAAGGAGAGTTGATCCTCAAAAGCACTAACTATTCCTCCCAATCGTGGGAGTGAGTCTCGTGTGGTTGCGGAAATAGCATTTGTCGAGAAGTCCGCATCGAGTGCATGTCGGGTCATTTCGCACCTCCAGTGCGTCTCTCTACCACTTGGTCCCAGCGCTGTTGCAGCTGCTGAAACTTACCGCTCTCCCTGAGTTGCTCAAGCTCAAGAAAGGTTAGAGCTGAGATTTGACCCGCATTTTCGGCGTCAAGAAGGGTTTTCTCCCACATGATGGAGGGAATTCCCGCCCCGGCCATATCCAAATGCTCGTCTGTCAAAGGATTTGGGAAGGGCGAAGCCGCTGCAGAAAAAATTTCCCATAACTTGGTAGCCGTCTCGCAAATAGATTCAACTTGATTAGGCAGGGATGGAGTCCTGGAGCTTTCGTCCAGCCCTTGGGGGTCTACTTTGCTCAAAGGGTCTTGATTGGCGTAACGGTAAGGATTCATCCCTCCCGCGAGACCGATCGGATCGCTCTGCAAATACCTCCCCAATCCCGGAACATAATCCCGGAAACCGTTATGGTAGAGCCCGGTTTCCAAATCGTTCTCTTGTCCCGGGAGGCGGAGATCTTGCCCAAGCGCCGACGTCATACTGGATGCTGACAGAGCGCCAAAGGGCTGGTAGTTTCCGACCCAGTCAACAGACTGCGTCAGGTCGCTCCCAACCTGCGGCGTGCCGAGTCGGTCATCGTGAAGGAAAAACAGTTGGCCGGCGTTGTATTCGGCGACCGGGCGGCCTTCGAGGTAAATGTAGTCCGCCCTCACATTTCCAAGGTTGTCGGTCTCTTCCAGAGCACTTCCGGCGAAGTCGTATTGGAAAAACGACATCGCGGTCACTGATCCGACCTTGGCGAGACGTTGCCCGAACGCGTCATAGGTGTACTGCGTAAGCTGCTGCGTTCCGGCATACGTAGACGCCAGCCGTCCGGCCTGGTTGTACGTGAGGCTGGTGATGGAGCCAAGCCCGTCCAGAGTGACCGGTGCGGCCGGGTTCTCGGTCACCCTGTTGCCGTTGCCGTCATAGGTGTAAGCAAGTGGTCCGTAGCCACCGCTCGCTTTGGTAAGGCGGTCAAGCGCGTCGTAGCCAAATGTTTGGCTGTACCCGGGGGTGACGGCATTGGTCACTAACAACACGTTGTCTGCCGCATCGTAGCCATAGGAGAGGTTTTGGATCGGATTTGTGCCGGTACCTGCCAGCGCTGTCAGCCTGTAGTCGAGGTCAAACGTCCGGGATTCGGCCACGCCATTCCCGTAGGTCATGGCGTTTGGCCGACCGAAGGGCTGATAGGAAATGGCCGAGAGTACAGGCGTCGCCGTCGTCGCTCCTGGCGCAGTTGCCGCGACCGCTGTGATTCTCCCCATAGCGTCGCGCGTATACGAGACACCCGTGCCCGAGGGATACGTAATCGAAACGACTCGATTCGCGCCGTCGTAGGCGTACTTCGTAAGCAAGGTCACGGCACTCGACACCGGAACACGCGACTCCGTCAGCACGTTGCCGCGCTCGTCATACGTTCGACTCAGAGCACCCACAGCATCTGACAGGGAAGTCATCCTCCCAACGCCAAAGCCTCCTACAGTCTGGTCGTATGCATAGGCGACGTTCTCAGCAGCATCGGCAGGGTAAGATGTAGCCGTCACGCGGTTAAGCGCGTCGTACGTGAAGTTGGCAACAGCGCCTCGGGCATCAATCTTTTGCACCAAGTTGCCGTCCAGATCGTAACGATACACCGTCGTTCCCCTAGCGGGGCTGACCTCCTGAATAACGTCGCCGAAGCCGTCATAGGTGTAAGCTGTTGTGTTCCCGAGTGGGTCAGTCACGCTGACCGGACGGTCATGTGGATCGTAGCTGAGCGCGGTGTTCCCTGAGGCCGGATCGGTGACTTGGATGACGTGGTTGAGTGCGTCGAAACTCCGATGTGTCACACGCTGAAGGGGATCGGTGATGGTAAGCGGGTTGCCATTCGCGTCGTAGGAAAAGACGGCGGTCTGACCAACTCCGCCGATATCGTCGAGAACGCGGCCTATTGTGTCGAACGTCGCCGAATGCTGCCGAGTGACAGTGCCCTGAGGACTCGATAAGGCGAGGGCAGTTTGATCTCCCAGGGCATCCAGCGTGTAGGCAATTTTGTTCAAAGAGATATCTCCTGTGGCTATCAGACGATGGGCGGCGTCGTAGGTGTTGGTCAGAGCGGAGCCGTCAGGCAGGGTCTTGGTAAGCAGGTTACCTGCTGGATCGTAGGTGTAATTCGTCACGAGCGGACCTGCACCCGTAGAGAGCGTGCTCGAAAGCAGTCTCAACCGAGCATCGTAGCCGAGCGCCGTCGTAACGCCATTTGAATCGACGATCGTCTGTGGCAGTCCCCCGGGCGTGTGTTGCGTAATTTGAATCGCCTGGCCAAGAGCATTTGTGATCTTCGTGAGAGCGCCGGTACTGTCGTATGTGAAGTTGGTGAGCTCTGAAACATCGGCGCGTGGCCCCTTGACCGACGCCGGGAGAGAATTGGACCAGGTGTAGGTCCAATTCCTTGTTTGGCCATTTGTGGAATATGGAACGGATGTCGTTGTCGTATCGGTCAAGGCCTTTGTCAACAACTCACCGCTGGAGTCGTACGTGAAGCTCTCCGTTAAGCCCGGCGTGACAATCTGGGACGGAAGATGGAAGTTGCTGAGGTAGGTGATCGTGGTTGTTCGTGCTTGAGGCGTGCCCGCCGCCTCGGTGATCGAAGTCGGCTGGCCATGAGCATCATTCACGAAATTGGTGAGATTGCCGTTCCAATCCGTGGTGCTCGCAGTGTAACCACTCACGTCATAGCTGAACGTCCTCGTCGCGGCAGGAGTCGTCGAGGAAGCTTCACGGTCGATTTCGATTACCTTGGGAAGGTTCTGAAGCGCGGCGAACTTGTAGACCATCTGTTCACCAAGCGCGTTCGTGACAGTTCGGTTGCCAGTTGTGTCGTCATACGCGAGAGTTGTCAGATCGGCGCCACCCGCATGCTGGCTGGAGAGCGCACGGCCAAATTGATCGTAGGTCCAGGTAGCATATCGGTTTCCGCTTTCGTCAAGAATCCCGGTGAGCGCGAAGGGCAGGTTTGCGTTCTCGTAAAGGTAGGTTTGACTTGTAGCGGGACTCGTGGAATAAGACACCGAAGTAAGTTCGTCACCTCCACCGGCGGCAGTAAAACCGTAAGTGACTACAAGTCCGTCCGGGGTTGTAACGGTTTGCAACAGCGCTCCAGTACAACACCAATAGGTAAACGTAAGTGACCGATTGTAGCTGTCCGTTACTGACGTTAGTTGGTTGCCGGTGCCGTACTGAAGCGTCTGAATATACCCGTTACGGGATTGGATCGATTGCAACAGTCCTTCGCCACCAGAGGCACTGACGGTGTAGGTTTCAACGGTATCGTCGTGGTGGGTCAGAGTCCAAGTTGTCGGCCCGGTCTGCGCCAGTATCACGTCAACATCGCTGTCCGTGACCCATGTGCCATTGCTATTCGTGAAGGTTAGCACCTGTCCGTCCGCCCGTTGTGCAGTGACGGTAGTGGTCGGGCCGACGACCAGTATTCCATTGACTACGGAAAAACTCGGCGGGACGTTCAAAGTTCGATCAAATGTTGAACGCCAATTATTTCCTAGCGAAACTGGGAACGGGCCAGTATTGGCTAGACTGTTGTAGTAGCGCGCAAACGAAAGCTGATTCGGTCCGGCTGTCTGGTAATCGACAACCGATTGGAATTTGTTGCCTGTGCCGATATCAACAGGGTTGCCTACCTGTAGCTTGCCAGGACAGTTGCATACTTGCCCGAGGGACTTGTCATTGATCGGATTCGGACTGACGGTTAGCTGAGATGTGCCTGCGCCAATAGATATCGACAGGTTGACGCCTTGAGATCCGGCTGGGCCGAGGTTGGGGTTTAGGAAGGCCCAATTTCCGTCAGTTCCTGGATTGACCCCAGCGAACACCTGAACCTCATAAAGGACCCCCGGCGTCGCGTTGAGCGTATAAGTAAAGGGGGTTGAAGCGGCGCAAACGCCTCCGACTATGCAGGGCCCACCGGCACCAAGCAATGATACTCCCGGTGCCGTTGTATCGTAGATTTCAAAACCGACGTTATTAAAAAGGTTAGATGTTCCTTGATCGGTCCAGGTCCCTGAAACCGTAACGGGCACAATTGTATTCGATGGTCCGGATACGGAAAAGTAAAAGTCCAGGTCCGAGCCGGCAGAAGAGTTTCCCGCGGCACTCGCTACAGCTTGGGCTCCACCTGAACTGTACGAAGAGCTAGCCATCGCGTATCCGGCAGCATAAGTCCCGTCCGGAGCAGCTGGATATGCTAGGCCAATGGCGCCGGAACCATTCACGCTTTCCGAAGGGCTACAGGCGAAAAACGGGGAATACGCTGGGCAAGAATAGATACTTAACGTTGACGGGCCTTGGGCTATGCCGGATGGACTGCCTCCCGCAATTAGCACAACTGGCACAAGCAAACTGACCAGGGGATGCCCAACAATCAATCTCTCCAAAGCCGCTCCCTTCAAGAACCGGAGTCATGTGCTTGGCCCGCAGTCACTCTTAGGATAAATAGCTCAAAGTGGGAACTGATATCACCGGACTTTTCCGCATTTCGATGAAGCCCGATCAGTTAGAGCCTCGGGGAAGACGCTTCGCTCGATTCCGTCACTTGGAGTTGTCGAGGCGTTCGGAACAGACCAATGAAGCGGAGCCCGCTACGCGAAAACTTTCGCGGTAAGAAAATTGGGGGGGCGACGAGCTTCCAAAATATCGTCACAAAGGAGAGCTTGTCAATTGATTTGAAGAGAATCTTTCGTTCTCTTCCAGAGCGACGGGACAGGTCAATTGAAGAAATACGAATCGGCGATGTATGACGGACTCACGGGAATGCTTGCTCACCGAGCATTCCTTCTCGTCGACACCCTAGTGTGTTTAAGAGCATGTCGAAGCACGACTTTATGTGACGTGGCGGCTGCGTTGACCCAGAGCAGAAGCACGAACAATCACTTGGAGGTTCGTTTCATGCCAGAAGCCTTAGAACAATTGCGTAGGGAGCTTGTTTCAGAGAAGGTTCGGGGAGGTTCGCGTCATTGCTCCTTCCTGGTTATGACCTCTACGACCTGGTCTCTCATGTCGTCGCCGTTGCCGGTCACATTGGGCGAAAAGGGAAAGGAACTCATCACCCCAACCCCGAAGGCAGCATAGGGGTTTTCGATGCCGAAACCGAGAATAAGAGACACGACGTCGTTGGTGCTCAACGGTTGCCCAGTTACCAAATGAGACATAGTGGTATGAAAAGCCCCGCACCCTGCCCCGAGCAATTTACCGGTCAAACCTGGGGCTCGTCCAACAGCGGAGCTAACAAATGCTACATAGATATCGATGAAGTGGCCAACGGCGGCGTTATCTTCCCCGGTTGAGTTCGATCCTGAATAGACTCCGCCTTCACCGCCCTCGTTTTGGGACTGATAGGGGATCTCCTCGTCAAGTCCCGTTCTATCCGTCAGCGTAGCAGGATTCGCGCCGACGTAAGAGAAGGCGTTAATCCCTCCTCTAAGCCCTGTCGGATCACTTTGCAAATACCTCCCCAATCCGGGAGCGTAGTCTCGGAAGCCGTTGTGATAAAGGCCGGTTTCCAGATCGTTCTCTTGTCCCGGGAGGCGAAGGTCTTGCCCGAGTGCTGACGTCAGACTCGATGCTGACAGGGCACCGAAGGGCTGGTAGTTTCCGACCCAGTCAACAGCCTGCGTCATGTCGCTCCCAAGCTGCGGCGTGCCTAGCCGGTCATTGTGCATGAAATACAGCTGGCCAGCGTTGAATTCGGCGACCGGACGGCCGTCGAGATAGAGGTAGTCCGCCTTCACGTTTCCCAGGTTGTCGGTCTCTTCCAGAGCATTTCCGGCGAGGTCGTATTGGAAAAACGACATCGCGGTCAGTGATCCGACCTTGGCGAGACGTCGCCCGAACGCGTCATAAGTGTATTGCGTAAGTTGCTGTGATCCGGCATACGTGGACGCCAGCCGGCCAGCCTGGTTGTACGTGAGGCTGGTGATTGAGCCAAGGCCGTCCAGAGTGATGGGTGCGGCCGGATTCTCGGTCAGCCTGTTGCCGTTGGCGTCATAGGTGTAAGCGAGAGGTCCGTAGCCACCGCTCGCGTTGATGAGGCGGTTAAGTGCATCGTAGCCAAATGTCTGGCTGTATCCAGGGGTGACGGCATTGGTCACTGACAACACGTTGTCTGCCGCATCGTAGCCATAGGAGAGGTTTTGGATTGGATCTGTGCTGGTACCGGTCAGCGATGTCAACCGGTAGTCGAGGTCAAAGGTTCTTGATTCGGCAACGCCATTTCCGTAGGTCATCGCGTTTGGAGGACCGAAGGGCTGGTATGAAATCGCCGAGAGTACTGGCGTCGCCGTGGTCGCCCCGGGCGCCGTTGCCGCGACCGCTGTGACTCTCCCCATGGCGTCGCGGGTATACGAGACACCCGTACCCGAGGGATACGTGATTGAAACGACTCGATTGGCGCCGTCGTAGGCGTACTTCGTAAGCAAGGTCACGACGCTCGATACTGGAACACGTGACTCGGTCAGCACGTTGCCGCGCTCGTCATACGTTCGGCTCAGTGTACCGGCAGCGTCTGACAGGGAAGTCAGCCTGCCAACGCCAAAGCCGCCTGCAGCTTGGTCGTACGTATAGGCGACGTTCTCAGAAGCATCGGCAGGGTACGTTGTAGCGGTCACGCGGTTAATCGCGTCGTACGTGAAGTTGGCGACAGCACCGCGGGCATCAACCTTTTGAACCAGGTTGCCATCCAGATCATAGCGATATACCGTCGTGCCCCGCGCGGGGCTGACCTCCTGGATGACATCGCCGAAGCCGTCATACGTGTAGGCTGTGGTGTTTCCGATTGGGTCCGTCACGCTGACGGGACGGTCGTGTGGATCGTAGCTGAGCGCGGTGTTCCCTGAGGCTGGATCAGTAACCTGGATGACGCGGTTGAGCGCATCGGAACTTCGTTGCGTCACACGCTGAAGCGGATCTGTGATGGTGAGAGGGTTGCCATTCGGGTCGTAGGAAAATACCGTGGTCTGACCAACTCCGCCAACATCGTCAAGAATGCGGCCTAACGCGTCAAAGGTCGCTGAATGCTGGCGCATGACGGTCCCCTGAGGACCCGACACTGTCATATTCGCCTGGTCGCCCTGAGCATCCAGAGTATAAGTGATGCTGTCCGCAAAGAGATCCGCCGTGGCTATGAGACGATGTGCAGGATCGTAGGTGTTGGTCAGAGCGGAGCCGTCCGGCAGAGTTTCCGTGAGCAGGTTGCCAGTTGGATCGTAGGTATAGTTCGTAACGAGCGCCCCCGCACCCGTGGAAAGCGTGCTGGTCAGGAGCCTCGAACGAGCATCGTAGGCCAACGTTGATGTCACGCCGTTTGCGTCTACGACCGTCTGCGGCAATCCCCCCGGCGTGTGCTGCGTTACTTGAATCGCCTGGCCGAGGGCATTTGTGATCTTCGTGAGAGCACCTGTGCCGTCGTACGTGAAGCTAGTCAACTCCGAAACGTCAGTGCGTGGTCCCTTGACCGACGCCGGGAGAAAATTCGACCAGGTGTAGGTCCAATTCCTTGTTTGACCATTTGTGGAAAACGGAACGGATGTTGTTGTCGTGTCGGTCAAGGCCTTCGTCAGCAACTCACCGCTGCTGTCGTATGTGAAATTCGTGGTCAGGCCCGGAGTGACGATCTGCGATGGAACATGGAAGTTGCTGAAATATGTGATCGTGGTGGCGCGTGCCTGAGGCGTGCCAACTGCTTCATTGATCGTGGTCGGCTGACCGTGGACATCGTTCACATACGACGTGAGCACGCCGTTCCAGTCTGTCTGGCTTGCCACGTAACCGTTGCTGTCGTAGGTGAATGTCCTGGTAGTACCCGCCGTCGTTGCGGTGGCAGCCCGGGCGATTTGCGCGACCTTCGAAACGCCTTGGAGCGTAGTGAACGCATACGTGTCGGTGACGCCTAGAGCATTCGATACGGTCCGGCTGCCATCGCTATCGTTGTAGGATACAGTGATCAAATTGGCGATGCTGCCCCGCTGGTTCAATAGTCCTCGTCCAACCGGATCGTAGCTCCACGCCGAGAAGAGATTGCCATCCTCGTCAATGACTCCCGTGAGAGCGAAAGGCAGGTTCGTTATGTATAGGTACTGCCGGCTTGTCGTGGGGGTAGTAGAGTAGGAAACTGAAGCGAGCCGGTCGGGCAGGCCGGGAGTAGTTCCACTGGAGCCAAAGCGGTAGGTGAGGACCAAACCGTCCGGGGTTGTGACGGTGTTCAGAAGCGGGCCGCTATAGGTAAGAAGGAGTTGGCGTCCATAGGAGTCCGTTACCGAAGTGAGCTGTTGACTGGTGTATGAAAGTGTTTGTGTGTAGCCATTCCGGGCTGTGATCGAACTCAAGATAGCTTCGCTGGAACTGGCTGCAGTGTAAGCTTCAATGTTGTCGCTATGGTCCGCGAGCATCCACATCGCTCCGGATTGAGTCAGCGTAAGATCAATATCGGAGTCGGTGGTCCAAGTACTGCCAGTAAGAGTGAAAGTGACCTGTTGCCCGTCATCACGCTCAGCAACGACCTGAGTTGGAGTGACAATATCCAAATAGCGATCATAGTTAGTGCGCCACGCATAGCCGAGTGAAACTGCGAATGTTGGCGCAACGGCTGGACTGTTGTCGGCGGGAGGAGGGTCTTGTGAAACGGCGAACGGCGGAGCTACGACTCGGCTGTTGTAGGAGCGTGCAAACCTCAACTTGTTCGCACCGGGGGTTTCGTAGTCAGTCTCCTGATAGAACACGTTGCCGGATGCAACATCGATCGGATCCCCAGCTTGGCAATTACAACCAGTTGGGCTATTCTTTTGGTTCCCCACAAGTTTGCCAGGTTGCGTGGTCGAGGGACAGCTCACGCCAGGAGCAACATATGCGCCACTGGGGCACACCTGCCCAACCGATTGACCGACATTTACAAGTATGTATAGTTGTTCTCCGGGGGTTCCCAAATCTGCGATTTGACCTGTGCTGTCGATTAAAACCATGGCCACATAGACGCACTCTTGAGCTTTGGGTATGAGACCGTCTGCGGTGTTGCAGGTATAGGCATCAAGACTATTGAATGAATAAATCCCATGGACGCCAAACCCGTTCACACCAGGGGTCCCCTCGACTAATGAGATCAACTCAGCTGGCGACGAAACGTAGTAACCGCCGCCGCAATAGATTCCGTCGCAGCCTACCACCCACCACGGATTCTGAGCGTTTTGGGTCGGGGAAATGGCGTGAGCCACGGGAGCAAATGTAAGAAATATCGCTGCCAGTAGTAATGAACTTGCAACCCACGCGCGGTGTTCCCTTGTCGCAGTGCAGGAATGTCGGCGCCGCAATTTCTGCGGTGGCCGCGATTGCGCGCTCGCTGCGTCCGAAATATTCCTGTCCATGTGATCCGTCTTCATCGGAGATCCGCCCCCCGTTTCGTGAGTCTAATGGACGATCTTGAGACAGGTTCGCCGCGGCCTGCGGACTTGTTGAGCTTGCCACTAAATTTGGCGGAGATTCTCGCGGTTCCTGATGGTCGGGCTAAACCAGGCAAGCTGCTGGCAACAAGGAGCACGACCCGCACGAGGCAACTGGCCACGGAGTGCCCATAGATCGATCCCTTCAAAGCCGCTCCCTTCAAGAACCGGAGTGAAGTTGCTTGGCCCTTAAGTCACTCTTGGGATAAATAGCTGAGCGGGATCAACGTGGGAATTTATACCACCGACTTTTCCGTATTCGATGAAACCCGAACAGTTAGAGTCTCAGCGAAGACGCTTCACTCGATTCCTTCGGTTGAAGTTGCCGAAGTGCTCGGAACAGACCAATAGAGCGGAGCCCGCTGCGCGAAAACTTTCGCGGTGAGAAGATTGGGGGAGTCGACGAGCATCCAAGATATCCGGACAGCGGAGATTTTGTCAATTCAATAGAGGAGAATTCTTTCTGCTTTTCCAAAACCGCGACAGAGTTCAATTGGGAGAAGTGCGAATAGGCGAGCTTTGGCTGCCGGAACAGAGACTCATCAGGATGCTTGCTGTCCAAGCAATCTGCGAAGCCTCTCGTCGACAATGCACTCATGCACAAACAAGAGGGGTCCAGCTGTTTCTATAGTCTTTGGGCTGTATCTGAAGCGCCCACGCGACGCGGCGTAGCTGAGACTGGTATTGAGGTTGGCACCTCAGATACGGCGACTTGAAGGAAGCCGCTGCGGCGGCGGACGCTTATGTAATTCGAGTGCGCCTATAGACGCCGACAATGGCGGCATCGGCTGCCTCTGGATCTGATCCTGATTCGACCGTTCGCCGCTGACGATCGACAGAAACTGGGGAGGTTGTAGGGCGAAGCGAGCAGCAGTTATGGCGGGAAGAGATCGTTGCAGGCCGAAATGAGACAAGACTTCTCCGTGCGCATCGATGAACGCCGAAGAATCGAGATGGAGAAGATGGGTTCATGCTGCACGGCCGAGATTCTGTCGCGGAGAACGGGGCAGCAGTTCGGCCGCAGAGATACGCTCTACGATGCGCATGGTTCCGCCGCAACGTGGGCGGCGCCAGGTGGAAGTCTGTCTAGTTGGAGAGACAGCCTTTGCTGGCAGCGCTTGTCCTCTTGCAAGGCTTAAGCGGCGATTGTGGTTTTTGAAAAGCGCGCCCTAAGCAGGCCATGGAAATGACAGAGTATGGAAAGCATGGAAAGCCAAGAAGCCGGC
>Ga0210394_10006646_pt1 | contig 12455 bp, 14 predicted proteins | sample IncBWC12MmetaG_FD_160121 | JGI IMG/M metagenome (GOLD analysis project Ga0210394, IMG submission 160121) | Forest soil microbial communities from Barre Woods Harvard Forest LTER site, Petersham, Massachusetts, United States - Inc-BW-C-12-M | ecosystem: Environmental > Terrestrial > Soil >... | reverse complement strand
CGGGTCGGCGATGAGATCCGCGAGTACCAGCAAGTCCGACTGCAGATACGCGAGCGCGAGGAGCTTGGAGATCAGCAGCCCCTCCCCCCTGAGCACGCGCCGCCACAGCGCGATGTCAGCCAGGAGTTCGGTCAGCGCCTCGCGTTGCTCGCCGGCGCTGCCGCTGCGCAGCCGCAGCGCCGTCTCCTCGAGAAAGAGATAACGCACCTCGGTGGGCACGTACACCGGCGGCGCCAGGTAGCTCGGGCGTGCCGTCTCGTAGTAGCCGGGCAGCCGTTCGAGCGCCTGGTAACGCTGGTAGAGCTCGGCGTTCTGCGCGATCAGCACCTCGATGTCGGCGCGGTGCGCACCCACCTCGTTCCACACCGAAGCGCTCAGCGGGTGCACGAAGTCCGCCTGGCCGACAAAGAGCAGCGCCTGCGGATCCGCCGCGTTCAGCGAACCGAGCGCCTGCGCCGACGGATCGTGCAGCACCGCGTCCAGTCGCTCGTTGTAGCGCTGGATGCGTGCCTGCCCGGTGGCGGTGACCGAGACACCGGAGGGCGCGGAGAAGCCCGCCATGGCGAGATAGATGTTGTCTTCGGGCTTGAGGGAATTCGGCGGCGGCGTGAGGAGCGCGCGCGCCTGCGGCGTGAGTGGCTCGTCGCGCCAGTTGATCGCGAAGGCGAGCGCGAACAGCAGCAGCGCGATCAGCACCAGGCTCCCGGCCACCAGCCCGATCCACTTGAGGATGCGGCCCGCGATGCGCGAGAGCGGTATCATGCGCGGAGCCTACCGAATCCGGATTCGCCCCACCAACTTACCCTTCTTCACTCATGAGTGACCATCGCGAGCTCCTCCCCGACCCCTTGCCCGCCGAACCGCTCGTGGTAGTGGCGCGCTGGCTCGCCGATGCCTGGGCCGCGCGCCGGCAGCCGAACGCCAACGCCATGGTGCTTGCCACGGCCACGCCCGACGGCCATCCGTCGGCGCGTGTGGTGCTCGCCAAGGACATCGTGCCGCAGCCGGGCTACGTGGTCTTCTATACCAACTACCACTCGAGCAAGGGCCGGCAGCTCGAATTGAATGCGCGCGTGGCGGCGGTGATGCACTGGGATGCGCTGCACCGCCAGGTGCGCATCGAGGGCACGGTGGTCAAGGGCCCCACCGCCGAGAGCGATGCCTACTTCGCCTCGCGTTCCTGGGACAAGCGGCTCGGCGCCTGGGCGAGTGCGCAGAGCGAGCCGGTCGCCTCGCGCGCCGCGCTCGAGCGCGCCGTGGCCGATACCGCACGGCGTTTCGGCGCGCCGCCCCCGGGCTCTGCCGGCGCGGCCGCGAGCCCCGCGGTCGACATCCCGCGTCCACCGCACTGGGGCGGGTATCACCTGTGGGCGGATGCGGTGGAGCTGTGGGTCGAAGGCGAGGGCCGCATCCACGACCGCGCGCGCTGGACTCGCACGCTCACACCCACGGCGGGTGGGTTCGCGGCGGGCGCGTGGCAGGTCACGCGCCTGCAACCCTGACGACGCCTGGCCTCGCGCGTGTGGCGCAACATCCGCATCCTGGTTCTGCTGCTGGTGCTGTTCGCGGTGGCGCTGCAGCAGTGGCTCGACCGGGTGCACACCCAGAGCTGGCAGCAGACACTCTGGGTCGGCATCTACCCGCTCAACGCCGACGGCAGCCGCGCGGCGCACGACTACATCGAGACACTGACCGCCAGGGACTTCGAGCCCATCGAGGCTTTTCTCGCGCGCGAAGCCCACCGCTACGGCGTGCAGCTCGATGACCCGGTACACATCGAGCTCTACCCGCAGGGAACGGAGCTTCCTCCCGCGCTCGCGCCCGACGCCGGGCCCTTACGGATCGCCTGGTGGAGCCTCAAGCTCCGCTGGTATGCGCACCACGCGAGCACCGTGCCCGGGCGCGTGCCGTCGCGCATCCGCATGTTCGTGCTGTATCACGACCCCGCAAGTCTCGAGCGCGCGCCCGACTCGCACGGACTGCAGAAGGGCCTGGTCGGCGTGGTGCATGCCTTCGCGGCGCGCGAGATGACCGGCAGCAACGACATCGTCATCGCGCACGAGTTCCTGCACACCGTGGGGGCGAGCGATGAGTACGACTTCGCGAGCGGGCAGCCGCTGTACCCGAACGGCTACGCCGATCCTGACCACAAGCCGCTCTACCCGCAGCTCGCCGCCGAGATCATGGCGGGACGCCGCGCCCTCAGCGAGCAGGAGTCGGAGATGCCGCGCACGCTCGACAACGTCGTGGTGGGCCCGGCGACCGCCGGCGAAATCCGCTGGACGCACCCATGAGCCCGGGCGGCAACGGGACCGCAGTGCGCGCGGCCGCCGCGGCCCCGCTCGCGGCCCGCGCGGTGAGCGTGCGCGCGGGACCGCGCGAGCTGGTGCAGGGGCTCAACGTCGAATTCTCGCCCGGTGAAGTGGTGGCGATCCTCGGCCGCAACGGCTCGGGCAAGACCCTCACGCTGCACACGCTCGCGGGACTGCGCGCGCCCGCGGGCGGCGACGTGTTGCTCGATGGCGTGGCGCTCCCGGAGCTCAAGCGGCGCGCGGTAGCGCTGCGCCTGGGGCTGCTGCCGCAGGACCTGGAGGATGCCTTCGTCACCACCGCGATGGAGACCGTGCTCATCGGCCGCCATCCGCACCTGGCGCTGTGGCAGTGGGAGAGCGCCGAGGATGAGCGCCTCGCGCGCACGGCGCTCACGGCGGTCGACATGGGCAACTTCGCCGCGCGGCGCACCGACACGCTCTCGGGCGGCGAGCAGCGGCGCGTGGCGGTGGCGGCACTGCTCGCGCAGCAGCCGGCGATCTACCTGCTGGACGAGCCTACCAATCACCTGGATCCCCATCACCAGCTGGTGGTGCTCGGCCTCTTCCGCGAGCTCGCGCGCACCGGCCGCACGGTGATCACGACGCTGCACGACCCGACGCTGGCGGCGCGCTTCGCCGATCGGGCGCTGCTGCTGCACGGTGACGGACGCTGGACGCTCGGGCCGGTGGGCGAGGCGCTCACCGCCGCTTCGTTGAGCGATCTTTACCTTGCGCCGATGCTGGAGCTCGACAAGGACGGACGGCGGGTGTTCGTGTCTGTTTGATTGGCAAGCACCAAACCTAGTCGGCGAGCGAGGCGAGCACCGCGGCGTGCAGTGCACCGTTGGTGGCGAGCACGCTGGTGGTCGCGAGCCCGACCTCGCCCCCGTCGAGATCGGTGAAGCGCCCGCCCGCCTCGCGCACGATCACGGTGAGCGCGGCGATGTCGAGGATGTTGACGTTCGACTCGATGACGATATCGAGCGCGCCGCGCGCCAGCAGGTGGTAGTGCACGAAGTCGCCGTAGCCGCGGGCATAGGCGGCGCCGGCGATCAGCGCCCCGTAACGCGGCCATGCCGCTGCGCGCGCCAGGCTCTTGAGATTGCCGGCCGAAATCGCCGCGGCGGCGAGCGTCGTAACGGCGCTGACGTGGATGGGACGGTCGTTGAGGAAGGCGCCCGTGCCTTCTTCCGCCCAGGCAAGCTCCCCGAAGGCCGGCGCGCTCGAGACCCCGAGCACCAGGCGGCCGGCGCGCCAGAGCGCGATCTGGGTTGAGAAAAAGGGGATCTCGCGCACGAACGCCTTGGTGCCATCGATCGGGTCGACCAGCCAGACGCTCTCGGCGGCCGCGCCGTGTTGCCCGGTCTCCTCGCCATGAAAACCATATGCCGGAAAACGCGCACTCAGCGTGGCGTGGATGGCCTCCTCCGCCAGCACGTCGGCTTCGGTGACCGGCGAGGCATCGCTCTTCAGGCGCACGCCGGGGTTGCGGCGGTAGTGGGCGTTGATCACCTCACTCGCGGCGCGCGCCGCGGCCAGGGCCGCCTTGAGTTCCTCGGATGCCATATCCGCTAGGATACGACCAATGGGAAACCGCCTGAGCAGGATCTACACCCGCACCGGCGACGACGGCACCACCGGCTTGGGCGACGGCCGCCGCGTGCCGAAGGACAGCGCGCGGGTCGAAGCCTACGGCACCGTGGACGAGCTCAACAGCGTCATCGGGGTGCTGCTGGCGGTGCCGAAGCTGCCGAAGAAGGTCGCCGCCTGCCTCACCGGGGTACAGCACGAGCTCTTCGACCTCGGCGGTGAGCTCTGCATCCCCGGACATACGCTGATCCGCGCCGAGCATGTGGCGCAGCTCGAGAGCGCGCTCGATGAGTTCAACAAGAAGCTGCCGCCCCTCAAGGAGTTCATCCTGCCGGGCGGCGGCCCGGCCGCCGCCGCCTGCCATCTGGCGCGCACCGTGGCGCGGCGCGCCGAGCGGCGCGCCTGCACGCTCGCGCGCACCGACAGCGTGAGCCCGGAGGTACTCAAATACCTCAATCGCCTGTCGGACCTGCTGTTCGTGCTGGCACGCGTTCTGGCGCGCCATGAGCGCGGCACCGAAGTACTGTGGCGCCACGAGCGCCACCCGCGGCAGAAAGCACCCAGGAAATCAGCGTAGCGCGGTGCGCTCCTGCACCAGCATACGTACGCGCCGCCAGTTGAACAGCGGCCCGGGATCGGTCTTGCGCTCGGGCGCGATGTCGCAGTGGCCGACGATGTGCTCGGGGCCGAGCGAGGGGTAGGCGTCGAAGAGCGCGGCGGCGAGCTGCGCCAGCGACTCGTACTGGGCTTCCGTATACGGGATCTCGTCGGTGCCCTCGAGCTCGACGCCGACCGAGAAGTCGTTGCACCCCGTGCGGCCGTTGTATTCCGACTGCCCGGCGTGCCAGGCGCGGGCGCCGAAGGGCACGTACTGCACGATCTCGCCGTCGCGGCGGATGAGGGCGTGCGCCGAGACGCGCCAGCTGGCGATCGCGCGAAAGTACGGGTGGGCGTCGAGCGGCAGCGTCCCGGTAAAGAGCCGGTCGATCCACGGCCCGCCGAACTCCCCGGGGGGAAGACTGATGCCGTGCACCACGAGGAGGTCGGGCTTCACCCCCGCGGGGCGCGTGTCGAAGTGCGGCGACAGCACCTGCCGCGCCCCGATCAGGAGCCCCGTAGCCGCATCGACGTGCAGCCCGGGCGTGACCGGAATGGTGGCGGAGGTGATGGTCATGTCGGCGGGGCGATTCTGCCACAATCCTCCGTATGACTTCGGCCAACACCCCGTACGTGACGCGCGACCTCGCGCACGTGTGGCACCCCTGCACGCAGATGAAGGATCACGAGCAGCTGCCGCCGATCCCGATCCGCCGCGGGAGCGGTGTGTGGCTCGAGGACTTCGCCGGCAAGCGCTACCTCGATGCGGTGAGCTCCTGGTGGGTGAACCTGTTCGGCCACGCCAATCCACGCATCAATGCCGCGGTGCGCGCCCAGCTCGACGCGCTCGAGCACGTGATCCTGGCGGGCTTCACCCACGAGCCGGTGATCGCCCTGTCCGAGGAGCTCACGGCGCTCGCGCCCGCGGGCCTGACCCGCTGCTTCTACGCCGACAACGGCTCCTCCGCCGTCGAAGTCGCGGTGAAGATGAGCTTCCACTACTGGCGCAACACCGGCCGCCCCGCCAAGCACCGCTTCATCACGCTCTCCAACAGCTATCACGGCGAGACCCTGGGGGCCCTCGCCGTCGGCAACGTCGAGCTCTACAAGGAGATCTACCGCCCGCTCCTCATGGACGTGATCACCGTGCCCTCACCCGACTGTCACCAGCGCGCTCCCGGGGCGAGCTGGGCCGAGCACTCGCGCGCGCAGTTCGCGCACATGGAGGCGGCGCTGGCGCGGCACGCGGACGAGGCGGCCGCGGTGATCGTCGAGCCGCTGGTGCAGTGCGCCGGCGGCATGCGCATGTACGATCCCGTGTACCTCGCGCTGCTGCGCGAGGCGTGCGACCGGCACGGCGTGCACCTGATCGCGGACGAGATCGCGGTCGGGTTCGGGCGCACCGGCACGCTGTTCGCCTGCGAGCAGGCGGGCATCCGGCCGGACTTCATGTGCCTCTCCAAGGGGCTCACCGGCGGCTACCTGCCGCTGTCGGTGGTACTGACGACCGAGCCGGTGTACGCGGCCTTCTACGATGAGTACACGAAACTCAACGCCTTCCTCCACTCCCACAGCTTCACCGGCAACCCGCTCGGGTGCGCCGCGGCGCGCGCGACGCTCGCGATCTTCCGCGAGGACGACACGCTCGCGCGCAACCGGTCGCTCGCCGCGCACCTGGGCGCGCGTGCCCGTGAGCTCGAGGCGCACCCGCACGTCGCCGAGGTGCGCCAGCGCGGCATGATCGTCGCCATCGAGATGGTGCGCGACAAGGCGCGCCGCACGCCGTATGACTGGCGCGAGCGCCGCGGGCTCAGCGTCTACGCCCATGCGCTCAGCCGCGGTGTGCTGCTGCGCCCGGTCGGCAACGTCGTCTACTTCATGCCCCCGTACGTCATCACGCCCGAGGAGATCGATCTTCTGGTGGACGTGGCCCGGGAGGGAATCGAGGCCGCCACATGCGACTGACCCGCGTCTACGTCGAGGGCCCGCTGACGAGCGGCAAGCGCGTGAAGCTCGAGGGCAACGCCGCGAGCCACGTGACGCGCGTGTTACGCCTGCGGGTCGGGACCGCGCTCACCCTCTTCAACGGCGAGGGCGGCGAGTACGAGGCGAGCATCGACAAGGCGGCGGCGGGCGAAGTCATCGTCGCCGTCGGCGCGCACGCGGCGCACGAGCGCGAGTCGCCGCTGCGCGTGACGCTGGCGCAAGGCGTCTCGCGCGGCGAGCGGATGGACCTCGTGGTGCAGAAGGCCACCGAGCTCGGCGTGACGGCGCTGGCGCCCGTGCTCACCGAGCGCAGCGTCGTGCGGCTCACCGCGCAGCAGTCCGATCGCAAGGTGAATCACTGGCGCGCCATCGCGATCGCCGCCTGCGAGCAATGCGGGCGCAACCGCCTGCCGGGCATCATCTCTCCCCAGGGGTACCGTGAATTCCTCAGGACCGCGCCGGGCGGCATGCGCGTACTGCTCTCGCCCGGGGGCGGCGTGACGCTCAAGGACCTGGCGCGCCCGGACGGCGCCGTCACGGTGCTCATCGGCCCCGAGGGCGGGCTCACGGACGAGGAGGAACAGGCGGCCGTCGCGGCCGGTTTCACCGCCGTGCGCCTCGGTCCCCGGGTGCTGCGCACCGAGACCGCGGCAATCGCGGCGCTGGCGCTGCTGCAGCGGGAGTTCGGAGACTTCTGACCATGGACCACTACTCGCGCTTCATCGGTCTCGTCTTCGTGATCCTCTGGACGATCTTCCGCCTGGTGCGTTACTGGCGGGCCGGTGCCTCGAAGCGCCTGCAGCCGGGTGTGCCGGGGTCGGGAGGCGCCGGGCTGGCGGCGCCGCCCGTGGCAGCGCCGGTGCCGGTCGCGACCACGGCCTCGCCGATCGAATCTGCGGCGGGCGGGTCGAACTTCCTCGCGGGACTCGTTGCGGTGCTCGTCTGGCTCGCCGGCAACGCCGCGGTCTGGGCGTGCCTCTTCCTGTTGCCGCAACTCGAGGCGGTGGCCGTGATACCGCGGCTCGTCGTCGGCGTACTCGCCGCCTTCTACCTTTTGTACCTCGCGCGCGGCGCGGCCGCGTGGGTCCGCCGCCAATCCGGTCCGACTCCGCCCGCGGGCGGCGACCCGATCTCCTAGGCCTGCTCAGGAATGCGGCGCCGCTAAACGGGCTTACAAGTGCGCTTCCATGTAGGCGCGCAGCAGCGCGTTGATGCGCGACTGGTACCCGGCGCCCTGGCCGCGGAACCACTCGATGACGTCGGAGTCGATGCGCAGCGACAGCAGCGTCTTCTTCGGCGCGACGTTCAATCCCTTGAGCGCCATGGCGCGGCCGAACTCTTCGGGTGTGAGGGTCTTGGCTGGGCTCGGTGCGCGCTTCATGGTTTTGGGTCCGCCTCGTCCGGGTCGCCGTCAGCCGACGCATTCTGGAAGTCCTCGATGAGCGCGCGCGCCTCGGCCGCGCGCGCCTCGGGCACCATGATCGCACGGCCGTTCAGGGACTCGATGAGCAGCGCTCCCGGGAACAGCGAGCCGATACCCGCGCCCTGAACGGTGAACGGGACGTTACGTGCCTCGAGCATCGCCGTGACGCTGAGGAGCTCCCCCTCGGTCGACGGCGTGAACACCCTGGTGAGACTCACCGCGGCAGCTTGCCGTAGATCCGGATTACTAACAACGCCGTGGCGAACAGCAGCAGCACGATCCAACCGATCGCCGCGATGAGCACCGGGGGTGTGTGGGCATCGATCTGGTAGCCGCGGTGCCAGTCACCGAAGGTGAGCTCATCGATCTGCCGCGGAAACCAGATCAGCGCCAGCAGCGGCGCGCAGCCGATGGTGACCAGCCACAACCCGGTATGCATCGGCCACGCACTGAGGTAAGCCACCGCGGTTACGATCAGCGACACGACGCGCGACACGCTGATGGTCGTCTCCCTAGCGGCTCTCGGCTCCCTGCAGCACCAGCAGCGTCGAGGTGCCGTGCGCCAGGAGCTTGCCGTCGCGCGCCCTGACGTAAGCCTCGGCCGAGATGACCTGGCGGCCCGGCGAGACCACGCGCGCCTCGGCCCGCACCCGCCCGGTATCGGCGCGGATCGCGCGCGAGAAATTCACCTTCGTCTCCACCGTGGTGTAGCCGACGCCGGCCGCAAGGAGTGTATGCGCGGCGCACCCGGCGGCGCTGTCGATGAGCGTCATGGTCCAGCCGCCGTGCACGATGCCCATGGGGTTGAGGAGGTGTCCGCCCGCCTCACCCTCGAACACCGCGGTCCCCTCGCCCACCTCGATCAGCCAGAAGGTCAGCGGCTCGGTGATGGGGGGCGCGGGAAAGCGGCCATCGATCATGCCCTGCAGGAGCTCGCGGCCGGTCAGGGTCGCGGCCTCGGCCGCAGACACGAGGCCGTAGCGCATGGCTTATGCCCCGATGCTCGTCTCTTCGGCGATCATCTCCTCGAGGCGCTCGAGGTCGGGGACGAGTGGCGTCTCGTTCACCATGCGGATCTGGCAGATGATCGGCGCGCGCTCCGGGAACACCCGCGAGTTGTCGGGGCGTACGACGTCGGAGCTGACCCGCACCAGCTGCGGGAAGCCCTGTGCGACCAGTGCGAAGTTGCCGCCTTCGACGCGCGTGCCGAGCGCGTGCAGGATCACTATGCGGGTGCGGCCGCTCGCCGGCGGGATCATCTGGCCGCAGGTGCCCTCGAAAGACACGAGCGGCACCGCCTTGCCGTTCCAGGGCACGGTGCCGATGTACCAGGGCGGGGCTCCGGTCATCTCGGACGGCGTCTGAAAGCCCACCACCTCCGCGACGCAGGCGCGCGGCACGATGAGCCGCCCATCGACCAGCGGGATGAGGAGGCTGTAGATCTCGTTGACGCGTTCAGCCATCAGGAGGCGGCCTGGCGTACCGCACGGCGCCGTTCGACCAGCGGCGCGATCGCATCGAGCAGCTGCGCCTCCTGGTACGGCTTGCCGAGGTAGTCGTCGACCCCGAGTTCGATGGCGCGCGCGCGGTGCTTCTCGCCGACGCGCGAGGTCACCATGATGATCGGCACGTCCTTCAGGCGCGGGTCGTTGCGCACGTGGGCGGCGACTTCGTAGCCGTCCATGCGCGGCATCTCGATGTCGAGCAGGATCACGTCCGGCACGTTGTCCTGCAACAGCGCCACCGCATCCATGCCGTCGCGCGCGGTGATGACCCGCATGCCGTTGCGCTCGAGCAGGCGCTGCGTCACGCGGCGCACCGTGATCGAGTCGTCCACCACCATGGCGAAGGTACGGCGGTCGCCGCCGCGCTCCTTGGGCGCCGCAGCGGGAGCGGCGGCGCGCGTGCGCCACTCGGCGCGCACCAGCGCACCGATGTCGAGAATGATGACGATGCGGCCGTCGCCGAGGATCGTCGCCCCGGAGATGCCGCGGATGCTCGAGATCTGCGGTCCGACCGACTTCACGACGATCTCGCGGCTGCCGACCAGCTCATCCGCCACCAGCCCGGTCGAGTGCTCGCCGGCGCGCACCAGAACCACCGGGATGGTCACGTCCTGCAGCGGCAGCGGTGCGGGCTCGAGGCCGACAAAGGTGGCCAGGTGCTGGAAGCGGTACTTGGCACCGCCATATTCGAAGAAGGTTGCATCGCGACCGAGGTGGGCGGTGACCTCGGCCTTCGACAGCCGCAGCACGCCCTCGACGGTCGGCAGCGGCAGCGCGTAGTACTCCTCGTCGGTGCGCACGACCAGCGCGTGGCTGATCGCGAGTGTCAGCGGCAGCCGTACGGTGAACACACTGCCCGCGCCGGGCGTGGTCTCCATGTGCAGCGCGCCGCCCAGCCGCTTGATCTCGGTGGCGACCACGTCCATGCCGACGCCGCGGCCGGCCTGCTGGGTGACGGAGCCCGCGGTCGAGAAGCCGGGCTCGAGGATCAGCTGCATCGCGTCCTCGTCGCTGATCGTCTGACCGGGCGCGGTGAGTCCGATCGACTCGGCCTTGTCGCGGATCGCCTTGAGATTCATGCCGCCGCCGTCGTCGGAGAGGCGCACCATGACCTCGGCGCCCTCGCGCTGCAGCTCGAGCACGATGCGCCCGGTGTCGCTCTTGCCGCGCCTGAGGCGCTCTTCGGGCTTCTCGATGCCGTGCACCACGGCGTTGCGCAGCATGTGCTCGAACGGCGGCAGCATGCGCTCGAGTACCTGGCGGTCGAGCTCGCCGGAGGCGCCCTCGACGGTGAGCTCGGCGCGCTTGCCGGTGTCGGCGGTCGCCTGCCGTACGATGCGCGCGAGGCGCTGCACGTGGCGCTGGAACGGCACCATGCGCGTGCGCATCAGGCCGTTCTGCAGCTCGGTGATGGTGCGCGCCTGCTGCTGCAGCAGGCTCTGCGTGTCCTTGGCGAGGTTCTCGAGCAGCTGCTGGATGCTCGCCACGTCGTTGGCGGTCTCAGCGAGCGCGCGCGAGTACTGCTGGATCGAGGAGTAGCGGTCGAGCTCGAGCGGATCGAATTCGCTGCGGTGCGAGCCGACCTCCTCCTCGTGCTTGTGCAGGATCTGCGCCTCGGTCTCGATCTCGAGGTGGCGCAGCTGCTCCTTCAGGCGCGTCACCGTGCGCGACAGCTCACCGAGATTGAAATCGAACGAGCCGAGCTGCTGTTCGAGCCGCGCGCGCGCGATGCTCGCTTCGCCGGAAATATTGAGCAGCTGATCGAGGAGGTCGGCGTCGACGCGCGCCATCTCCTGGCGCTCGCCGGGCTGCACCGGCTCGCGACCCGGGGGCACGGGCAGTGGCGCCGCGATGCCCTCCTCGGGCGTGCCCTGGGCGAGCTCCTCGTTCATGCGCGCGAGCCCGGTGTCGCTCACTGGCGGCGCAGCGGTGGCGCGTGCCACCGCCGGAACGAACGGTTGCGACGGGCGCGCGCTGGCGGGCGCGGCCGGCGTTGCGGTCGCGGCGGCACCGGCCGACGGGCGCGCCGGGAACACCGGGGGGCGCGGCGGCGGCGCAGGTGTCGCGGCGGCCGGCATCGCAGCAGTTACCGGCGGCACGGGTGCCGCAGGAGGCGCGGCCGCGGGCGGCGGCGGCGCGGGACGCGGCGGCGGTGCCACGGCAGCCGGTGCCGGAGCCGCCGGCGGCGCGGGTTTGGGTGCGGGGGGCGGCGACGCCGCAGCCGCTGCCGGAGCCGGGGCGGCCGGTTTGGCTGCGGCGGGTGCGGCCTTCGGCGCGCTCGCAGGTGCCGGCGCGGGCGCGGGCGCGGCGGCCGGGGCCGGACGCGTCAGCGCGTGGATGCGCGCCACCATCGTCCGGGCCGGAGCCACGCGCTGGCCCGAGGCCACGTGCTCGCGCATGCGAGCGAGCTCATCGAGGCTCGCCTGGATGACATCGAACAGCGCGGTGTCGGCCTGGACGCTGCCGTTTTCGACCTGCAGCACGAGCGACTCGAGCTCGTGCGCGAGGTCGCCCATCGGCACAATCCCCGCCATGCGGGCGCCGCCCTTGAGGGTATGCAGAGGGCGCTTCAACCCGAAGCGCAGCTCACCGCTCGAAGGATGCGCGCGCCAATCGGAGAGCGCGTGCTCGGAGGCGTCGATCAGCTCGGTCGCCTCGTCGGTGAAGATCGCCGCAACCTCGGGATCGAAGTCGACGGCCTCATCCGGCGGCTCGCCTTCAGCGGTCTCCGCGGGGGCTGGTGCCGCGGCGCCCGCCGCGGACGGCGCGGCCGCAGGAGCCGGCGCGGGATGTCCGCCCGCGGCCGCGACCCGCTGATCGAGATTGCGCTCGGCCTTCTCGATCCGCTCGAGCAGCTGCCAGTGATTGACGAAGTAACCGGTCGGCTCATCGAGATGCGTCGCGACCGCGTGCATCGCGGCCATGCATTCCCCGAGCAGCATCAGGTCTTCGCCCCGCAACCCGAGGCCGCTCGCGAACACGCGCCGCAGCCAGTGATCGAGCGGCTCGGCCAGGCGGATGCCGTGGCGCGCCTGCGCCATC
>Ga0210394_10006645_pt1 | contig 12458 bp, 10 predicted proteins | sample IncBWC12MmetaG_FD_160121 | JGI IMG/M metagenome (GOLD analysis project Ga0210394, IMG submission 160121) | Forest soil microbial communities from Barre Woods Harvard Forest LTER site, Petersham, Massachusetts, United States - Inc-BW-C-12-M | ecosystem: Environmental > Terrestrial > Soil >... | reverse complement strand
CGACAACGTCAACGCCCCCTGAACCGGGCTCAAGGCGGACTCAAAGAATGCCTGCGCGCTAAAGGAAACCACCACCCAGGCCTGGAAGGCCCTGCGGCGCTCGGCCAATGTTCGGATTGGCGCGCCAGTGCGGTACACGGGAAGCATCAGCAGGAGCCCGCGCCGATTCCCCGGCGCCGCGCCTTCCCGTCCGTGCAGGACCAGATTCCTGGTAAGCGTGGGTTGGCCGGTGTCACGAGCCCGCTGGGCAGCCGCTTGACGCCTGGCTTCGGCCGCCAGATCCATCCCCATCACGTGTTCCGCAGTCCCGGGCGGCTCGGCATAAGCAACAACAAAATGTTCCGCCACGGAAGGCGCGGGCTGCTCGGTCCCCAAAATGGGGCGCACCTCGAAGTCCGGATCGTGATCCTGCCGCCGCTTCGCCACGAAGCTTTGCAACAGCGCGTCCGGCACCGGTTCGACCAGCATCAGGGCGCGAGTTCCCGGATATTGATCCCACAGGTGCAAGGAGTTCAAATATTGATGCCATGACCCGGCGTCCACGTTTTCGGAGGTAGACACGAATCCCCCTGCGCCCCGCAGCACGTTCTGGTAGGCCCTGAGGCAATTGTTGATCTCGCTCTCGGTCGAAACCACCAATCGGTCCAGGTGGGTTTCATCGTCGCGCATTCTTTCCTGGTCCAGTGATGAGTACAGCCATCCGCTTAAAGCCAAACCGCCAGCCAGGACCGCTCCGGGAGCCAGCAGATTGCCGGAAATTTGGAAGGCGCCGACGGCCATACCGGTTAGCGAGACGGCCACCAGGAACAGATCCAAATTCTGGAGGTTTTCGCTCAGCGTTCCTCCGGCGAAGGCGCCGATCCCCAGACGCGTAGCCCCAACCGCAAATGCGGCAATCACCAGCGCGGCCAGACGCGCGCCGGATGGTCCCACCCAAACGGCCGCGAGCAGAATCAAGAAGAACACGGAAAAAAGCAGACGCGAAGCTTGCGGCAGGAAAAAGACGATGTAGCATCCGCCGGCCAACACCAACGCCAACGCCAGAGTCTGGGCGGCGACACGCGTGTTCCAGCGCCGGCCAGGGCTGGTAAGGAGGTGACCAACGGCCAGCAAGATCGGAACAACGGTGAGAATCCCGAGTGTGTCGCCCATCCACGAATTGACTGCCGCATTACCCCATCCAGCGAGTGGAATCACACCGCCCAGCACCTCGCTCGCGGTGCCGATCCCTGCTGAAAATAGCGGCGCAGCACACCCGGCTAGCGCAACGGCGATCAGATCGTCGAAGGGACCCAGATGCTGCTTGAATTTGGTAAGCCACCGAAAAATCCATACCCCGGCGAAAGTTCGCAGGACCCCGCCCAAGGCCACGCCCAGGCAGGCAGCTAACGGCAGGTGCCTTTCGATACCGCCGGCCATATAGGCGAGGAATAAAACCGGCCAGTATCTGGTCCCGAAGAATAGCAACGAGCCCAAGCCAAGCGCGGCGGCGGTCCATACAGGTGCAGTCTGCGGGCTGCTGTCGAGAATAAGAGAGCCAAGCCACACCGCTCCTAGATGGATCGCGAGCAGCGCGGCTGCCACGGCCAGGTAGGGGAGTTGGCTGGCAAAGGAGTCTCCAAAATATGAGACGTCACCCCGATCCGACGACTCCCGCGGGGCCACAAATCGCACAATCTTTGTCCAAGCAGACTCTGAAGACCGTGTATTCATGCGGTGGCGGAGTTATGCGCCCGCCGGAATGCAGACCGGACGCCTCTATCTTGCCTTTCGACTCTTTGGGAGCTAAGCTGTAGGCCATTCCGGTGCCCACGGCGCCAAAAATCCGACTCACTGGCGGTCGGCCGAGCGCTCAGCGCACTTAGGATCGAAGCGCGGCCCCTGGGGTGACGCGGACCGCGCGTTTCGCGGGAATCCAGCAGGCCAGCAATGCGACTATGGCGAGCGCGAGTGGCACACCGATGAAAGTGATGGGATCAGCGGGCGAGACGCCAAACAGCAGACTGGTCATCAAACGCGCTGCGCCTTGCGCGGCCATCAGGCCCAGCATCACTCCCGCGAGCGTAATGATCGCGCCGGGACGCAACGCGAGCAGCACAATGTCGCGATTTCGCGCTCCGAGAGCCATTCTAATACTGAATTCCTGCGCGCGCTGGCTAACGGCATAGGCCATGACGCCATAAATTCCAATGGATGCCAAGAACAACGCCAGAGCACCGAACACAACCATCAAGGAGAGCGAGAACCTGCGGCGAGTGAGCGAAGAGGCCATCATCTCCAGCATGCTTCGAACTCCATAAACCGGCAGGTCGGCATCCACATCCCGCACCGTGTTCACCACAGCCTGCTTCACCCCGCTCGAGCCAGAGGCGCCGCGCAAGAAAATAGCGAGCTCATTCGCCGCGCCTTGATACAGCGGGCGGTAGACGCGAGGCCCGACCGGCGAATCCAACCCATCGTGGCGTACGTCTCCCACTACGCCGACAATCTCCCAGTCTTTGCCGCCAAAATTGATTCGCTGCCCTACATCGCCGCCGGGCAAATATTGTTTCGCGAACGTTTCGTTTATCACCACCACTCGCTTAGTCTTTTCACCATCCGCGTCGGTGAAGGAGCGTCCGCGCAGCACCGGCGTCCGCAACACCTGGAAGAAATCCGGGCCGATGGCCGCGAACTCGGCGGAGCGCTGCTTCTCGGCGGAATCGGGCTGGTCCGGCAGGGAGAACGCGGATCGATTGTTGAAATTATTCACCAGGGGGACGCTATTGGCGGTTCCCGCGGCGACTTCGTCAATGCCAGGCAGGGTTTTCACCCGGCGCAAGATCTCCCGGCTCAGAACAGTGATTTGCGCCGCCGTCTGATAGTGGTTCATGGCCGGATTATTCGGAACCGGAATCCAGATGCGAGCCACTAACAAGCCCTTTGGATCGAAACCCGGATTCACTCGCAGAGCGTTCCAAAAGCTATGTACCAGAAGTCCCGCACCGCTCAAAACCACCACCGACAAGGCGATCTCGGTGGCCACCAGGGCGCTTCGAAAACGATTCTGCCGCGCGCTGGGAGTGCCGCTTCTGCCGCCTTCTTTCAAATCTCGATTGGGATCGGTTCCAGAAGCATGCAGCGCCGGAGTCAAGCCAAACAGAATCCCGGTAACCACCGAGAGCAAGCACGCCAGGCCCACCACTCGGGCATCGAAGTGCACCTCGGCGAGACGCGGCAGATCGGCCGGCATCAGCGCGAGCAGGGATTTTTTGGTTAGCGCTAAAACCAGCATCGCCACCAGGCCGCCGGCCAGCGATACCAGCACGCTCTCGGTGAGCAGCTGCCGCACCAGACGCGCCCGCGACGCGCCCAGTGCCTGACGAATCGCCAATTCCCGCATCCTCGCCGACGAACGCGCCACCAGCAAGCTCGCCATATTCACCGCTACCATCAGCAGCACGAATCCCACCGCAGCCAGTAACAGCACTAGCGTCGGCCGCACACTTCCCGTCAGGCTCTGCTCCACCGGTTCCAGCCGCAGGGACCATCGGGACACCGCCGGATAATCCTTCGGATAGGTTTGACCTAGGTGAGCGGCCAGCGCGTCCAATTGTTGCTGCGCCCGTTGAATGCTAAAGCCCGGTTTCAACCGTGCAATCGCTCCGGGCAGCAGGCGCGCCGAACGCACAATCGGTAACGGAAAGGGACTAGCTTTGAAACCGGCCGCGGCCCAAAGTTCCACGTCACCCGCCAGGGTCTGTCCCGGATGCCGGAAATCCGGCGGCATGACGCCGACAATGGTGTAGCCGTCCTCATCCACGCGAATCCGCCGGCCTAATATATGCGGGTCGCCGCCGAATTGCCGCTTCCACAGCCCATCGCTGATCACCACGGCTTCGGTGAAGCCTGGTACCGCATCGCGCGGCCCGTATACGCGTCCCAGCGCGGGCTGAGCGCCGAGAATCCGGAAATAATCGAAACTGGTGCCGAGCATCTCGATGCGTTCGGTATGGTCGCCCCCGCTCAGCGCCGTGCTCGCCGGGTAGATGACGCTGATGTCATCGAAAACACCAGCGCGATCGCGAAGGTCTTCGAATTCCGGTTCGGACATGCCGACGTCTTTGGCGCCCGCGCCATTCAGATCGTCAAACACCCGCACCAGACGCTGGGGATCCTGGAACGGAAGCGGCTGCAGAAGTACGGCGTTCACCACTGTGAAGATGGCGATGTTCGCGCCAATGCCTAGCGCCAGCGTGAGTATAGCGATCGCAGCGAATCCAGGCGTCTTCCAAAGACTTCGACAGGCGTAGCGCAGGTCCCCGAAAGTCTGCTCTACCCAAAGCACCGAGCGCTCCTCGCGCTGCAGCTCTTTGGCTTGCTCGATCCCGCCGTAAGCGCGCCGCGCCTGAATTCGTGCCTCTTCCGGACTCATGCCGCGCCGCTCAAACTCATCTTCGAGCAGCGTTAAATGCGAGGACACTTCGCGATCCAGTTCATGATCGGCGCGTCCCCGCCGAACGAGACTCTTGAGTTTGGCGAATAGCCGTCTAAGATGCCGCATACCTCAAAGCTCCTCACCCAACAGCTTCTCCACCAGGCCGGCAATTTGGCGCCAGCGCCCGGTTTCCACCTCCAGCGCTTTCAGCCCCGCTTTGGTGATGGCGTAGTACTTCGCCTCCCGTCCATTCTCGGTTTTACCCCACTTGCCCTTGATCCAACCCTGCTGCTCCAAACGAACCAAGGCTGGATAAAGCGTGCCCTGATTGAGTTTCAACAAGTCTTCGGAAACTTGTTCCAGCCGCGCCGCGATGCCATACGCGTGTTGCGGGCCCAGGGTGGCCAAGGTGCGCAGAACCATTAGATCGAGGGTGCCCTTCAGGACTTGGATGCGGGGCGTGTCTTCACTTGGCAATCGAGTGGAGCCTTCCTAGAACAGTCTGGCGCACGGTGCACTTGATTGTCAAGTGGAGCCGTCCGCGCTCTCAATCTCGTTTAGCTCATCGATCTCCCGTTGGAGTTCCCGCTGACCCCGCATCCTCATGGCGAAGTACGCGGCTATCCAGAGCACGACTAGAGCAAGGAAGGGCAGCCCGTTTGGGAAAAATCTCGCGCCGCCCACCATCGCTAGATATAGAATGAACGTGGCGATAGCCAGAAGAATCGGCCCGAGAGACCACCCCAGTGCGCGACGAAAAAGGCGCTGTCGCCGCTCGAGCTCTCGCCGGTAAAACTCGAGACCGGTGCTTAACGCCGCGTCTCCGGGCATCGCCCGGGACCACATTCCACGATTGAGGAAATACAGCCCTGCCAAGCTCCAGAGGATGGCAAACGCGAATACCAGCTCCAGTGCCGGGGCAAAACCGTGGAATTCCTTTATGGCGAACCCGTAGAAGGCGCCGACGGCGATTGGTCCGGCCAGGGTCCCCAGCGACTCCCGGCGCGTCCTGGCGCGGAGTTCCCGCACCTTCGATCGAATCAATAGCAATGTCATCGTGGATGGCTCCGTTGGCTGGTTTTTCCAGATTGTTATTGGGTCGTGCCGGGAGGAATCATTCGGCATGGCTTCCTCCTTGATGAAACCGGCGGGCGAGAATGTTCTTGATCCGGTGTATCCTCACAGCGACGTTTCCTGGCGATAGACCCGTGATTTCTCCGATCGATGCCGCGTCCATGTCCTCGAGATACCCGACGATGACCTGGCGGTCGAGCGGCTTGAGTCGCTGAATCAACACGGACAGCCGCTCCAGATTTCTGCGCTGGTCCATTTCAATATGTCCCGGAGGCTCCTGGTCGGGTAGCATTTCGAGCTCTTCCAGACTCACGAGCTTTGAAAAGATCTTGCGCTCGCGAAGAACGTGCGATGCAGCAACATGGTGGGCCACGCGATAGACCCAGGTCCTGAGGGAACAGCGGGCATCGTAACTCTCGAAGCTCCGCCACAATTGAAAATGAATGTCTTGGCTCAGGTCGCGGCGCTTTTCCGGGTCAGCCTCGTAGGCGATCGCAAGCCTTTCGAGTGAAGAGCCGTATTGATCCGCCGCGTTCCGATACAAGTCGTCCTGGCTAGCCGCACCGGTGGAAATGGACTCGATTCCTCCCACACTCAAGGTAGTCGTTCGGAACGGAAGTTTCTAACAAGTTTGAATGGGAGAATTTAAGCAGCGGTTGGCCCGAGGCGGCGCGAGCGGTTACCATGGTTTTCTCCCGATGCAACGACGCGACTTTTTGAAGCTCGCCGGCCTAGCGGCCGCGACTACCCGGCTAGGCGCGCAGCAGCCGCAGTCCTTTCTCGCGCCATCCGGCCCGCAGGACGTCGCCAAGACTGATTTCACGCTGCAGATCGCGCCCATCACGGTCGAATTGGCGCCAAATCGCATTGTCAGCACCATCGGGTACAACGGGACTTCGCCTGGGCCGCGGCTGCGGATGAAGGAGGGCGTGCCGGTGACCGTGAACGTGACCAACGACACGGACGTGCCGGAGTACGTGCATTTTCACGGATTGCTGATTCCCTCCGACGTGGACGGATCGGAGGAAGAAGGCACTCCAGTTGTGCCTCCGCACGGAAGCCGCCGCTATCAATTCACGCCCACGCCGGCCGGCACCCGCTGGTATCACACCCACACCATGTCGATGGACGACCTGCACCGCGGCAGTTTCACCGGAATGTTCGGCTTCTTGATCGTCGAGGGAGCGAATGATCCCGGCCGCTACGATCAGGAGCACTACTTGGCGTTGCGCGATTGGGAACCCTACTTCACCAATCAAGCCATGGACAACGACGATCTAGATCCGGCCGGGGCGCAACCGGAAAAACCCGCAGTGCTGGACACGCGGCAGCCCGGGATGGAGGTAGCGGCCGATATTTTTTCCATCAACGACAAGGCGCTGGGGGCGGGCGAGCCGATCCGCGTGAATCCCGGCCAACGCGTGCTGTTTCATTTTTTGAACGCGAGCGCCATCGAGAACCGGCACCTGGCAATGCCGGGTCACAAATTCAACGTGATCGCGCTGGATGGAAATCCGGTGCCGACGCCAGCGGCCGTCGACGTGTTGATGCTTGGTCCGGGCGAGCGCATCGATGCATGGGTAGAGATGAACCAGCCCGGTGTTTGGATCCTGGGCGCGCCCGAAGATCCGGTGCGCGAAGGTGGGCTCGGCGTTGTCATCGAATACGCCAATCAGCACCGCACGCCGCAGTGGACGCCGGCGCCCAAATCGAATTGGGACTACACGATCTTTGGGAAGTCTTCGTCGAGGCCAGCGCCGACCGAGCGACTGGACATGATTTTCGAAAAAGTGCCCCGCGGCGCGGGCAAATTCAACAGCTTCACTGTAAATGGAAAATCCTATCCGCATGACCAGGAGTTCCTGCTCAAGCAAGGCACTCGCTACCGGCTGACGTTTCATAATCGCACTGACGACGCGCATCCGCTGCATCTGCATCGGCATCAACTCGAGATCGCCGAGATTTATGGCAAAGCCACTTCAGGCGTGATCAAGGACACCGTGGTGGTGCCCACCTACGGGCGCGCCAGCGTGGACTTTACCGCCGACCAGCCGGGGCCGACGTTATTTCACTGCCACATCCAGCAGCATATGGATTTCGGCTTCAAGGCTCTCCTGCGGTACTCGTGACCAAAGCGATGGTTCGGCGCAGGCGGCGCAACAGGGGAGCAAGCGTGAAGTAGACGGCGGCGATGACCACCGGGCTCAGCACCATCCAGATGGCCATGGCCCCCAGGCTGGCAGTCCACAATGCTTTGATAAGGCTCCAGGGGTCGGATCTGATCAATCCGAACACCTCCTTCAGCGATAACGTCACGGGCGCGGATCCGGTTATCCGGCTTCCCGCTTGAAGAAAAGGCAGGAACAGAATCAGTTGCAGCGGATAGATGAGGAAATTCACCAACTGGATGGCAGGCAAATTGAGGCGCAAAACAAAGGCCGCGGCTGCGCAGAGGATGGTGGTCGATCCCAATACAGGAAAGATTCCGAGGACTGCGCCCAGCGCGACGCTCAGGGCGATCTTCTCGGGAGTGATACCTTGGCGGAGCAAATCGACAATAGGCAGAACGATCTTCCTATAGAGCCACGCGTTCTTCATTGTTCCCGCTTTCCTCAAGCATAACTTTCAAGCGCTGCACGGTGAAGGCCATGCGCATAAACAGTAGGATAGAGTCGTGCAGCGCCCGATATCCCGGTATCAAGAATCCATGATCGGCCTCACACTCCTCCGCTATGGATTGGCCGTTGCGCTGGTAGCCGTGGCCCTGGGTCTAACGCTACTTCTGCAAAATGTTGTGTCGACTGCTGGGTATTTCCTCTTCTACGCAGCGGTGGTGACAAGCGCCTGGTTTGGTGGAAAGTGGTCCGGCTGGCTCGCGGTCATCCTCAGCACTCTTGTAGTGGACTACGCCTTCATACCTCCGATTCACTCCTTCGGAATGGATCGACAGGACGTTCCGTTATTCGTTGAGTTCGCGGTATCCTCACTGGTCGCGAGTTGGTTCAGTTCGTGGCGCAAGCAAGCCGAGACGTCCCTGAAGCAGGCCCGCGATGAACTGCAACTGAGAGTAGAGGAGCGCACTGCCGACCTCAGGCAGTCCAATGAGCAGTTGATGGCGGAAATGGTGGAGCGAAAGCGGGCGGAAACCGCCTATTACGAAGCGCAGGCTGACCTGGCTCGCATGACGCGGCTGAGCACGATGGGGGCTCTGGCGGCATCTATCTCGCACGAAGTAAACCAACCCCTTACCGCGGTGGTCACCAACGCCGACGCCTGCATGATGTGGCTCTCCAGGCAACCACCGAATCTGGAAGAGGCGCGCGCGGCGATGGACTGCATCGCTCGAGAAGGGACACGCGCCAGTGAGGTGATCCGGCATATTCGCGCCATGTTCATGAAAGCCACGCCTGAAACAACGAGGGTGCAGATAAACGATCTCATTCGCGAAGTTGGCGCTCTGATGCAAGTGGAGGCGGCAAGAAACCAGGTTGTACTTGAGATGGAGCTGGCCGCTAATCTTCCAGACGCGATGGGCGACCGGGTCCAGTTGCAACAGGTGATCGTAAATCTGATCGCGAATGGTATCGAAGCCATGAGCGCCGTTACCGACCGGCCACGGCGTCTGTTGATACGGTCGGAGAGACAGGACCCGGATCAAGTGCTGGTCGCGGTGCGAGACTCCGGTATCGGAATCGACCCGAAAGATGCAATGCGAATTTTCGACCCGTTCTTCACGTCCAAGGCCCAAGGGATGGGCATGGGCCTGTCCATCAGCCACTCCATCATCGAGGCTCACGGCGGCCGTTTGTGGGCCAGCAGCAATAGCGGCGACGGCGCGACCGTTCAATTCACGTTGCCGGCCGAGCGTCAAGGGTCATTATGACGTCGCCCGATCCGATTGTATTTGTGGTTGACGACGACGCGGCGGTCCGCGAGGCTGTTCAGAAGCTCATCGCTTCGGTAGGCTTGCGGGTGGAGACATTCGGGTCGGCGCGCGAGTTTCTCATCGCCAAGCGCCCAGATGGGCCGGCATGCCTGGTGCTGGATGTGCGCTTGCCCGAGTCGAGCGGCCTGGAATTGCAGCGCGATTTGGCCAACGCCAGCGTTTACATCCCCATCATTTTCATTACCGGGCATGCTGACGTCCCTGTGACTGTGCGCGCCATGAAGGCGGGGGCGGTTGAGTTCCTCACCAAACCGTTCCGCGGTCAAGAGCTGCTGGACGCGATCCAGGTGGCGATTGCGAAAGACCGCGTGGCGTGGGGCGAGCGCGCGCAAATGGCGGAACTCCGCGCCCGTCACAACTCCCTGACCGTCCGGGAGAAGGAAGTGTTACAGCTGGTTGCCGCCGGTTTGCTTAATAAACAGATTGCCGCTGAGCTGGGCACCAGCGAGTTAACCATAAAGACTCACCGCGGGCACGTTATGAGAAAGATGGGGGCCGAATCCCTGGCCGACCTGGTCAGGATGTCCGAAAGACTAAAGCCTGCCGGCACAAAATAACTAGCCGTCTCCTACCAAAGGTGGATGGCCCCCGGCCGGCCGACCGTCATAGGATGTGTGCCAGATGAAGATTGTCGAAGAAAGCGCCGCGGCGGTAAGCGAGAAGAATCCGCCCCTACGCATTTCGATCGTCGATGACGATGCCTCGATACGCGAGGCTCTGAAGAGCCTCATGAGATCGGTCCGATTCTCAGTGGACGCCTTTGCATCGGCGGAGGAGTTCCTGGCTTCCGAGCGTGTCAGCGATACTGCCTGCCTCATCCTGGACGTTTATTTGCCGGGGATGAGCGGCTTCGAACTCCAAAACCAGATGAACACCGAGCGGCGTGGCATCCCGGTCATCTTTATCACCGCGCATGCGGATGAAAGCTCGCGGCAGAGGGCAATGCAGGGCGGCGCGATAGCTTTCCTGAGCAAACCTGTTGGCCGGGAAACCCTGTTCCAGGCTATTCAATCAGGGTTGGCTTTGTCGAAATGATGATCCGTCTCCTACTAAAGTAGGATAGCGTTCCCATTACAAGACTCCTTAGGATGATGACGCAGGTATGACGATGCGTCGATTTGACGATCAGCTTATTGATCAACCCAGGGAGAATAACTAATGATGAGGCGCCTTGTAGAGCTTTTTCAAATTGGGCTTTTTGTAGCCGCCGCGGGTCTGCTTTTGGCATCCAGCCAACGTAATTCCGTGGTTGGCACATGGAAGTTGAATGTCGAGCAATCGAAATACAGTTCCGGAGCGCCGCCCAAGAGCGCAACACGGACTGTGGAAGAACACGAGAATGGTATCGCGGTTAGCTACGAATATGTCGAATCCGACGGGAGCACCGTAAAGTACGGTTACGCGGCCAGCTTCGATGGCAAGGATTATCCCATTTCCGGATCCGGAACAAACTGGAGAGAAGCCATGGTAGGTGGCGCGGAAACTATCTCTCTGAGACCCTCCGGTTCGAATGCTTACGCGGCCGTGCTGAAGAAAACCAGTAATGTCGTTATGACAGCCAGGGTCGTTGTCTCCAAGGACGGGAAGGTCACAACCGTCACGTCCAACGGGGCCGACGCAAAGGGCCAGCCAACGAAAACCGTGAGCGTCTGGGACAAACAGTAGGCGCCGAGTCCGATAGACTGAGAACAGTGGAACGAAAGATCTTCTGGATCACTTTCGCACTGTTGGGCTTGGTAGCTGATTTCGTTCTGCCGCTGTGGTGGGCGCTGGGATCAACGATTCCCATTTTCTTCGTGAGCTGGTGGGTGGCTTATCGCAGCGAGTGGTTCTAGCCCGACGTCCCGGTTTTGATATTCTCAAGAGCCGGGAGCACACCATGACCATACGTGGAACGATTCTTACCATCGCGGCGCTTTCCGCTGCGTGTCCGGCTTGGGCTCAGCAATCCTGTGAGAACCTCGCATCCGTTGCCATACCCGGCGTGACGATTACCTCCGCTGCATCCGTTCCAGCGGGTTCGTTCACGTTGCCTGGGAGCACGGCAGGGACGCCAGTTCAAGTGCCCACGTTCTGCCGCGTGGTGGCGACGGTGAGCAAGGAAGTCCGCATCGAGCTGTGGATGCCGCAGCAATGGAATCACAAACTGCTGGGCGTGGGAAACGGCGGTATGGCGGGCTCCATCAGCTTCACGGCGATGGTGAAGCCGCTGCAACAGGGTTACGCCACCAGCAGCACCGACACCGGTCATCAGGGCGGCGGGAGCGAGGCGGAATGGGCGCTAGGAAATTACGAGCGCATCGTTAATTTTGCCGACCGCGGCACGCATCTCATGGCGGAAGCGGACAAAGCGATTCTCAGGGCGTTCTACGGCGCTCAGCCCGCGCACTCCTATTTCAGTGGATGCTCCCAGGGCGGCCACGAAGCCATGATCGAAGCACAACGGCATCCGGCCGATTTTGACGGCATCATCGCGGGCGACCCGGCGAATAACTGGACGCATCACTATATCGGCGGCCATCTTTGGGCGGCCCTGGCGATGGATGGCGATAGTTACATTCCGGCCAATAAAGTTCGTATCCTGGCGGACGCAGTCAATAACCAATGCGACGCGCTGGATGGGATCAAGGACGGAGTCCTGAATGATCCGCGACGGTGCAATTTCAACCCCGAGACACTGCTCTGCAAGGGCTCGGACACATCGGAGTGCCTTACGGGCGCGCAGGTGGCTGGGGTGAAGAAGCTTTGGACCGGTCTCAGGACGGCGGAGGGTCAGGTAATCTATCCCGGCCTGGTGCCAGGGGGCGAGGCTGGTCCGGGAGGCTGGGCCGGCTATGTCACGGGCGACGGGCCAGGTAAGGGCCGCCATACCACGCTTGGCATTCCATTCTTCAAGTTCATGGTGTTCGATGACCCGAATTGGGACTACAAGACGTTCCGGTTCGAAGCGGCCGGCGGTTTCGACAGCGACATCGATTACACGGATTCGAAACTTGGCGCCTTGTTCAACGCAGTGAATCC
>Ga0210394_10006643_pt1 | contig 12461 bp, 11 predicted proteins | sample IncBWC12MmetaG_FD_160121 | JGI IMG/M metagenome (GOLD analysis project Ga0210394, IMG submission 160121) | Forest soil microbial communities from Barre Woods Harvard Forest LTER site, Petersham, Massachusetts, United States - Inc-BW-C-12-M | ecosystem: Environmental > Terrestrial > Soil >... | reverse complement strand
CAGTTCCAGCATTTCCTTACGAACCGAATCATAGACGGAGAAGTCGAAGAGCTGGTTGCCGTAATAGCCCAGGTTGCGGCGGGCGACTTCACCGGTTTGCAAGCGATAGGTACCGACCAGCTTGCCGGATTCGAGATCCCGGACCATCAGATGGTCACAGAAAGAGTCGAAGGGGTCGATATCCAGGCCGGAGCGGTCCGAAGTGGAAAGGCCCTCGCCGAGTTCCAGATTGAAAACCAGGTAACGGAGACGCTGGCATTCGACCAGGTCATCGGCAGACTGTGCTAAAGATACGCGAAAAAGAGAGGTTGTGGCTAAGACTGGGTCGGATGTTACCGTTTTCACAGGTGACCTCTGACTGGATCGAGTGTCTCTTGCCCCAAGTTGCGGCAATGTTTCAACCAGGTTATTTTCCGGGGTCGCCGGTTACTCTCAAAACACAATTGAATTTGCCTTTCTTCTATTTTAACGCCCGCAAAGAACAAATGAAAGTATAGGTTTCGTTGCGGGTAACGCGTAAGCGAACAGGGGAGCGGAGCCTGCGAAAGTGCTGTAAAGGAAGGGAATGCGTTGACGTTTCCTAGGAAGAGGGATATAACGCTGGATGCTCTGGCGTTAGCGAGGCGGGAATGTTCCCTCAGGACCGAATAAGCGCGAAACGCGAGCGTCCCCAATGCGAGAACGACGGCCTGTTTGGAAATGAGCGGTCCGTTGGTGTGGTATCGAGGCCTGCCTGGGGCCATGCCAATCGAAGGAATCGCGGCCAGTAATCCATCGAAACAGCCGGTTCCAGCTCGGCAAGTCAGCATGCAAGATGCAACTGACTCATTACAGTGACGTTACCTAAGAATTGGATAACGCCACGAGGAGTAGGCGGCAGTGCTGAGCCCTTACGCGGGGAAAGAGAAGAAACGCGGAGAGCGAATGGAACTTCGGCCCGGGATTGAGTTGGCGAATCTTAGCGACGTGGGTTGCGAGCGCGACGGGAATGAGGATTACTTCGGGTACGCGGAACCCGACGACGATGCTGCGTTTGCCAAAAAGGGCCTGCTGGTTATCGTGGCAGACGGAATGGGCGGCTATGAAGGCGGGCAGCGGGCGAGTCGCATTGCAGTGGACACGATTCGCGAAGTGTTCTTGAACTCCGAAATCATCGAGTTCCCGGACTTGCTGGTGGAAGGGTTCCGCGCGGCTCACGCAAGAATTCGCGAAGAAGCCGCGAATACTCCAGGACTGGAGAGCATGGGAACAACCTGCGTTGCCGCGGCGGTGGTGGGCGCTACGTTGCACTTCGCGAATATCGGAGACAGCCGGTTGTATTTCGTGCGCGGAAATGAAATACGGCGGCTTTCCGAGGATGACTCCGTAGTGCAGAAGATGGTGGCGGCGGGAGTGTTGTCGCAAGAAGAAGCGGAGATACACCCCGAACGGAATGTGCTTACGGCGGCTCTTGGATCGCGGTCCGAGAGATCCACGGGAACTCCAACGCATGGGTCGGAAGAGTTATTGCCCGGGGACACGATTCTATTGTGCACCGATGGATTGCATGGACAAGTGAAGGACGAAGAGATGCTCAAGGCGCTGAATGGCCAGAGCGCGAAAGATGCGTGCAAGGAATTGGTTGATCTGGCGAAAGCTCGCGGTGGGCCGGACAACATTACCCTGCAAGTGTTGCGGTATCGCGGCACCGGGTTGCCGAAAACGAAGATTGAGGTCTAGTTGAAGACCGGCCACCGGCGCGCTGAATTACCAGTGCATCCAGAGCGATCCGCAGCGAGGATGCAAGCGCGATAGCGTGTCCTTCCCGCCAGGGACGCTAACTAAGCTTGTATATCCCTAAGTATCTTTCAGCTTGAGTACCCGCGCCCGGCACTAGACCCGGAGCAGCGTTTTTACGTATGCCGGATCTAGTGGGAGCTTGCGTGGTGCAACGCCGGTGGCGTCGAAGATAGCGGCGACTACCGCTGGAGGAACGATCGCGTTGGCCGCTTCGGAGCCGCCGCCGAAGCCTTTATCGTCGCGGGAGATTTGCACCACCTTGATCTCCGGAGTTTCTTCCATAGTGAGAATTTTGTAACGGCTCCAATTCGTGCTGGTCACTTTTGACTTGTCGAAGGTGACTTCTTCCTTGAGGGCTTCACTGAGGCCCATGACCACACCGCTTTTCATGCAGCGATCGAGCTGCCGCGGATTGATGACTTTGCCGCAATCTGCGCCGATGGTGAATTTTGTCACGGCGACAACGCCAGTGGCGGGAACCACCGCGACTTCAGCGATGCCTACCCAATACGCGTTCTGTCGCAGCATGATGGACACGCCGCGACCAGCTAAGGACGAAGCGCCGCTGCCGCGCGCGTTGCGATGCGGCGACGGGCGCGAATCCCATGCCGCGGCTTTGGCGGTGGCGTTCAAAATATCGATCAGCCGCTGGTCGCTGGTGTGGTTTAGGCGGAATTGAATGGAATCGATTTTTGCGGACGCGGCCGCTTCGTTCATTAAGTTTTCGAGAGTGAAATTTTGCTGGCGCTGTCCGGGAGTGCGCATGATGTTTCCGCGCAAGCCGCCGTAGGCCGAGTCCGTTGCAAGGTTTGGCATTCCATATGCTTCTTCCAGACGGTTTTGGATTTTGTCATAAGGCCATTCGGTGGCGATCCAGCCACCCGCATCTCCGGTTCCGGGCGGATTGCCCGCAAGAATCGCGCCCAGCATGCGTGGATCGCTTTGGTGCGGCGAATAGCAGGCGCTTTGGATCGCCAGCAAATTGCCCTTGGCATCGAGCCCAGCCTTGATATCGGATATCCAGCCAGGCGAAACACTGGACCATGCGAGGTCGTCTTGCAGCGTCCATTGCACGCGCACCGGCTTGCCGGTTAATTGCGAGAGAATCACCGCGTCGGCCTCCGCTCCATCTCCACCGAAGGTTGTTCGCCCATACTGGCCGGAGTGTTCCAGCCAGCGGACGACCACCTTGTCTATCGGTATGCTTAGGGCAAAAGCGATTCGCGCGCGGAGACCTTGCGATTGGGACGAGTGGGTCCACACGGTCACGGTGCCGTCGCTGCGCACGTCTGCCACCGCGAGATAAGGACCGATGGGAGCATGCCGCACGTATGGCAATTCGTAGGTTGCAGAAATTGTTTTTGTGGCGCCGGCAATTGCTGCGGTCACATCGGCGGCTTTCCCTTTGCTTTGCGAAGGCGCACCCCAACTGTGGGAGCGAAGAGTCTTGGCGAGATTCTCGTTCCCGGGCAGTCCGGACCAATCAGTCCATTTGGTAGCAGTGGCAACGGAACGCGCGGCGCTGATGGCTTCCCACTCGTTCGGAGAGACGACGGCGACGAGATTGCCTTTAGTCAAAACCTGTGCGGTGGGGAACTGTTTCTTGTCGAGTTCGCCGGCAGAGATCAGCGTGGAACCGAGTGTCGCGGGACGTATCATCTGGGCGTGCAGCATGCCCGGCAGCGCGACATCGCAACTCCACTGCGTCTTCCCGGTGACTTTGTCGGGAATTCCAGGCATGGGATGAGACGTGCCCACAACCTTGTATTCGCTCACCGGCTTCACGGGCGGATCGCCGGTCACGGAAAAACCGAACAGGCCCTCGATGCCGCCTACTGCAGTGGGGTCCATCCTCAGGGGCTTGGCGGTTCCGGAAATCTTCAGTTCGAGTTGTTGGCCTTGGACCAGTTGACCGTAGCGGATGGTTTTGCCGCCCCCGGAAACGATGCCGTCGGTGACGGTCAGATCCGTCCTCGGAACTTTCAGTTGAGTTGCGGCCAGGTCGAGCAGCGCTTGATAGGTGTATGCGGCGACCTTGCGAACATTTTCCGCGCCACTCAGGAAGCCCGCGGAAAAACCGCCGTCCGGAGTTCTGTCCGTGTCACCCATGATCAGCGCGATCGACTCTGGGCGCACACGCAGCTCCTCCGCGACCACCTGTGCGTAGTAAGCGCTCATTCCAGTACCGGTTTCGGCGCGGCCGGTGCGCAACAGGATGGAGTTGTCGTTGTGGATCTCTAGCCAGGAGGAGAGCAGGGAAGGGTCAAGATGATTTGTGTCCAGTGAGTCTGGCTCTGCGGCGGCCCAGGTCGATATGACGGGTGGAAGCGCGAACGAGACGAACAAGGCGCCGCCGATTTTTACGAAGCCCCGTCGCGTGAGCGTGACGGACAGGGAAGAGTCGTTGCGCGGTTCCGTTTTCGTGGTCATGGCGTTTCCTCCCTTCAGCTGTGCATGGCCTTGGCGGCTCGCTGCACCGCGTCGATGATGGCGGAATAGGTGCCGCAACGGCAGAGATGCGGTGATGGGGGCTTGTTGGTGAACGCGTCTTTGATTTGCGCCACGGTTGGGTTCGGGTTCTTGGTGAGCAATTCTACGGCGGCAATCATCATGCCGCTTTGGCAGTATCCGCATTGCGGAACTTGTTCGTCGATCCACGCTTGCTGCACCGGGTGCAGCGGTTTGTCCGCGCCGGGCTCTGCGCTGGTATGTTTCTGCGCATTCCAAATTGCCGGAAGGCCTTCGATAGTGGTCACCTGTTTACCCACGGCGAAGGAAACCGGCGTGACGCAGGAGCGAATTTCTTCGCCATCGAGCAGCACCGCGCACGCTCCGCATTGCGCAATTCCGCAGCCAAGTCGCGGGCCAGTTAGTTTTAGTTCGTTGCGGAGGACAAAGAGCAGAGGCGTTTCGGGAGTTGCCGAAACCGTTTGCTTCGCGCCGTTCACGGAAAGTGTCAGTTCATTTGCCATTTGTGGCTCCAGGACGAAATCGAATCAGCCAGGAATGCCGCTATGGATGCGTGTTTCCTGCCGGCGGAATTTCCAGGCGGTTGCGACCAGATACCAGGCGGGCCAGAGCAGCAGCCAATTCAGCGTCCAGCGCGGAGGCGTCCACCAATGCTGGCCGGCGGTGCTCCATTGAGGAAGCATCAGCAGCGTTACGGTGACAGCTACGACGATGGCCGTGCCGAATTTTATTTTCGAAATTCGCAGGCCCTGGCGGACTCCCCAGATCGCGGGCAGCAGAAAGAGAAACAGGCACAGTGGGGAGAGTGACGCGACGCGAAATCTGGACAGACAGAACAAGCATGGCGAATAACAGAGTAGCGTGCTGGCCCACAGAGTGCGGCGAGAGACCGAGCCGACCACAAAGCCGCCAGTCCAGGACCAGCCGACCAACAGCAGGGTTTGGCCGAGCAGCACCAGCGTGGCGGAGGGGCGTGTCAACGACGCTTGCTGCAGAAGTTCGGGGCAGAGCAGCCGCATGTAACTCCAGCTGACGGACATCGAGGCGCCCATCAGAAGGAAGCTGCTGGGCAGCGCCACGCCAAAGCCGGCGAGCCACGGGCGCCAGTTTTTCCAGCGGAGCGTTTCGCGGCGAACAACCAGTCCGAGCACGCCGAGCAAACCTTGCCACGCGGTTTCGTGCGTTTCCACCAAATCGCCGAGGACCGCTTCGCGCTCGTTGGTCTCCAGCAGGCGGGAGACGTATTCGACTAGCACCCAGTCGGCGCGGGTCATGTGCGGCTCCCGGTGCGGGTCGGCACCCACGAGGCGCCGCGGCTCACGCGCGTGACCGCGTCGAAGAAATCCTTCGCGGCGCGCACACCTTTTCCGGTGACGCGCACCATGCGCTTGGCGCGTCCACCTCGTTGTGGCGTGGCATCGCCCATCCACGTTTCCAGTAGGCCCTTGGTTTCCAGGCGGTCGATGGTGGTGTACAGCGCGCCGATGGAGCACTTGCGCCCAGTGGCGGCGGAAATATGTTCGCGGATCGCAGCACCGTAAGCTTCGTCGCCAAGTCCGGCGGCCGCGGTGATCAACAGGTATTCGAATTCCCCAAGCATGATTAGAATCACATTGTGATACTAATCGTGAATCGCGTCAAGGACTTTTGGATGCTGAGCAAATCGCCTTTCGAGCTTGCCGCAACGGCTGGTTACGCCACCCACTTCATTGTGAGTTTTTTGCGCTTCTTGGCGCAGTCCAGAAGATAAAGATCGATCAGCTTCTGATACGGAAGGCCAGTCTCGTCCGCCAGTCCCTTGAAATAGTCCACGACTTCGGGACTCAGGTTAATGCCCACAGCCTTTTTCTTGCCGGCATAGGGGTTCTTCAATTCCTTCATTTCGGAAAAATCATATTCTTTTTTCATTTGGCATGAGGTGAAGGCGGAGGATTTTGGTGGACGAGACCGGGATCGAACCGGCGGCCTCCTCGTTGCGAACGAGGCGCTCTCCCAGCTGAGCTACTCGCCCACGAGTAGCAGACGAATAAGATTTTAGCAGACAGGCGCGGAAGTTACCAAGACACTCGGGGTTTGGTGTTTCGGGAGCCCATCGAAAAGAATACGCCGGCAAGTTGCGGCAAAGCACCTACGAATTTTCTTCAGGGGCTGAAGCCCATTGCGCAGCAAGCAGTACGCCGGGGCTGAAACCCCGGCCTCCTAAAGATAAAGAGGGCGGCGTGACCCTTCGCGAAAGGCGCTCGGGACAAAAGCCCCTACAGCCAAGGGAACAATGGTCGGTGGACAGGATTTGCGGCGCTAAAGGATGTATTGCGTTTCGGGGGCTTTCATCAGGACTTTGTGAATGGTGTAGTTCTTGGGGATGGTGAAAAGGGAACTGGCGGGATTGTCGCGCTTGATGTTGCGCAGCGTCAGGGTTTGCACCAAGTTGTCCGGGCCCAGCTGCTTCACCAGCACGAAGGCTTGGAGCTCCTGCGAATACCAATAATCACTTACCACCGTGTAAGCGTCTTTGTGTCCGAAGTAGCCTGCTGGATATTTGCCCGTCTGGCGACCGTGGCGCAGCGCCATGCCTTCCAGAACTTCGACGCCCAATTCTTCGCGGCGGATATCCGGCTGAGGCAAGTTCTGCCCGGCGAGACCCAGGTTTTGGGGCTCCATATAGGTGGGATGCTTCGCGGATCGTGGCGAGACCCTTGGATTTTGCTCGAATTTTGCCGCTGCGTGAACGGGCTTTTGGGCAGACTCTCGCAGACACGGGGATCCAAAAAACTCGGGTGGCTCGGAGTCGCCTTCCTGGTGGATGAGAAACGCGGATTTGTTCCAGGGAGTTATGCTCATTTCGTTTTTGGTGGTCGCATCGTAAATTTGTATGTTGATGAGTTGCTCGTCGCGTGGCGCTCCCACGGCGTTGGCGTCGATTTCCGTTCGCAGACTGCCGCAGACATCGCGAAAGACTTTCGTGATCCACCGGGTGGTTGAAGCATTGCCGTTGGCATCCACGGATTGGACTTCCGACTCGATGGTGGCGGAAAGAGGAATTGCGGGGAGTGACGCCAACGAAAAGCCGACGACGGGCATGTGGCCCTTATTGTCGTTGGCTTGGATGAGGTTTGGCGTGTATAGCAGTTTGCCTTCTTCCTGGCGAACGGCTTGCGCCGCGGCGAGGTAGGGAAGAAGTGAAAAGGACAAAAGCATGGTGGCCGCTTTCCAACGCATGGAAATCACCTCGCCCATTAGATATTCAGAACATCCTTAGAACGAAGCTACAGGACTTTCTTGCAGGGTTCCGCAGCGGACTGGCGGAAGTGTGCCCCGAAAAATAACGGGCGCCTAAAAAGGCGCCCGTCGAGAAGCCTACGATTTGGTGTGGAATCTCAGGGTTGGTCGCCAGGGGCCGCTACGCCGTTACGCTGCGCTACGACCTTGCGTGCATTTTCGTATAGGGCGCGGGCTTGCGGGATGGAGTCGACGGCTTTTTGCACTTGCGGATCGGCTTCGAGCAGAACCTTGAAGCCTTCCTGCGTTCCGTAAGCGGACATGAACACTTCCTGCTTGATCTTGCGCTTCATCCAATCGAGGTTCTCGGAGTACTCCGTTTCGGAATACTTGATGTTGTGCTTGGAGAGGTAGTCCTTGAATTCCTTGATGATGTGGTCATCCACTTCAAAGCTGTGCGTGACGCTGGGCTTGCTGCCGAGATAGGAACGCGTGAATCCGCCAACGCCCTGTTCACCGGGAAAAAATACTTCGTCGCGATACAGCGTTTCCTGGAACTTATTGAGCTTGGGTGCGTCGACGATGATGTCCGGCGTGATGCCTCCGCCACCGGTCACCTGGCGGCCGCTGTCGGTCTGGCGAATCTCGCTGGGGTGATCGGGAACTTTGCGCTCGTAGTGATATTCGTACAGTGAGATGGACTTGTAATCGCGCTGGATCAGCCGTCCGCTGGGCGTGTAGTAGCGAGCGGTGGTGAGCGCCAGGCCGGTATTTTCCGCGAGCGGCGTGACGGTTTGCACCAGGCCCTTTCCGAAAGTGGTTTCGCCGACGACCAGCCCGCGGTCGTGATCCTGCACCGCGCCGGTGACGATCTCCGCTGCGGAGGCGGAATTGTTGTTCACCAGGATGACCAGAGGAACGGTGAGTCCCTGATTACCGCGCAGCGCCACGAAGCGGCGCTCCGGCGCGCTGCGGCCATGATAGGAAACGATCAGTTGGCCCTTTTCCAGGAACATGTCGCCAACAGCAACGGCTTCATTCAGAAGCCCGCCAGGATTGCCGCGCATATCGAGGATCAAGCCATCCAGCGAATTGGAGCCAAGCATTTTGAGCGCATCGGCGATTTCGCGGTCCGTGGTCTCGTTGAACTGCGTGAGCCGCACGTAGCCCACTCCAGGCTTTAGCATGAACGCGATCTCGACGGAGTGGCGCGGAATTTCATCGCGGGTAACGGTGAAGATGAGCGGCTCGGTGTAGCCTTCGCGCGAAACAGTAATCTTCACGACGGTGCCCTTGGGGCCCTTGAGCAAATCGGCGACTTCGCTGGTGGTCAGCCCGTCAGTGGCCTTTTCGTCGACTTTGGCAATAACGTCACCCGGACGGATGCCTGCGTTGTAGGCCGGTGCGCCAACGTACGGCGACATTACGATAGTGTGATTTTCGCGGGGCGCAATGACCATGCCGACGCCGTAATACTTGCCGCGTTGATCTTCGCGAAGGAGAGCGAACTGGCGAGCGTCAAAGAAATTGGAGTGCGGATCGAGCATCCGGAGCATCCCGGGAATGGCGCCCTGGTACACGGTCTTGTCTACGTCGACGGGATCGGCGTAGTTGGACTGGACGACGTCGAGAACCTTGGTGAAATCGCGTACAGCAGACTGGTAATCGTCGGTGGAGGCGGTGGTGGCCTTCACGGAGGGCCCAAAAACGCCTCCCAGGACTGCGGAAATGGCTAGAACTACGATGACGAGAATCAGCCCACGGCGTTCAGGTTTCATTCAATCCCTCGCATCACGTAAGAAATAGGCGGCCTTCGCTGACTAAAACTAAGTATAACACGCAGTTCCCCAAGTGTCGTTTGACACTCTAGCGGTCCCTTTCTATGATGCAGAGAGGGCGTTTCGCGTTCCTTCTTTCCTATGCTGAGCATTCCCCACATGATCGTGGTTTTTATCGTGGTCCTGGTAGTATTCGGGCCACAGAAACTGCCCGAATTGGCACGCAGCTTGGGGAAATTGATGGCGGAGTTCCGTAAAGCCTCCGGGGACTTCAAATCCGCGTTTGAGGAAGAAATGCGGGATCTGGAGCGCCAGGCACGAATCGCGGAGCTGAAAAAGCAGGCCGCCGAGGCTACCGCAGCCACCCGGGAAGCGCTGAAAATACCCACGGACCTGAATACGCTGGCGACTCCGCCTGCCAGTGGGACCTTGCCGGGCGTGGATCAGGATGCGCATGTTACAGATTCCCCTAGAATTCAACCAGTGAGCGAGGCGGTCGCCAGATTAGACGGACCCGAGGGTGCCACGGAAGCAACCAACGTGGACGGTGGCGTGAGCAGCGGTTCCGAAACGGGACCCGTTGAGGCGGCCACCGGGTTGGACCAGGTTACAGGAACCGAAACGGTCCACGAAACCAGTCCCGAAACGGCACAAAGCACGGCGGAATCTACTCCTTCCCATGACCAACAGCAGCCAGCCTGATACGTCACTTGCAGCTCGCCTGGAAGAGGCGGGCGGCCAGATGACGTTCTTCGAGCACCTTGCCGAACTGCGCAAGCGCATCATTAATTCGCTTTATGCCATTGGCGTCGGCGCGTTTGCCGGAGTGTATATCGCGCCGCGGGTGATTCATTTCATCAATGAGCCGATGCAAAAGGCGCTGGTGGCGGCGGGTTACGCCGATAAGCTTTACTACAACCACCCCGCCGGAGCGGTAAATCTGGTCATCACGCTGGGCGTTTACATCGGATTGGTACTCGCTTCACCTGTGGTGCTGTATCAGTTTTGGCTGTTCGTGGCGCCGGCGCTGTACAAGCATGAGCGCAGCGCGGTGACTGGATTTCTTTTTTCGACGGTATTTCTGTTTCTCACCGGAATTGCCTTCGGTTATTTCGTCACCCTCCCTTACATTTTGAAATTTCTCGTGGGCTTCCAACAATTTGGCGGAACGGTAGCGCCGCTGATCAGTATCAACGAATACTTTGATTTGATCCTGATGATCCTGCTCGGACTGGGATTGGTGTTCGAACTGCCGATTTTGATTTTCTTTCTGACGCTGTTTGGAATTGTGACGCCGAAGTTCCTTTGGGTGAACTTGCGCTATGCGGTGCTGATCATTGCGGTGGTGGCGGCGATCATTACGCCCACGCCAGACGCGACAACGATGCTGATTTTCATGGCCCCGATGGTAGGACTGTACTTCGTGGGGATTGCCGTTTCGGCAGCGGTTGTGCGGAAAAAGAAGAAACAATTGGCGGCAGAAAGCACCGGGACGCCTTCGTGATGCTCGCGAAGCAGGGAAGCCGGCTTACGGTCGCGTTTCTTCTGTTTGCTTTGGCCATCGCAGTCGGCTGCAATTCGGGAAACGGAACCACGACGGCGCCTGCGCAGCCTCCATTCATGAGCGTGGTGGCGCAAACTCCTCCGACCATGTCAGCGGAATACCAAGCGCCGCCACCGGAAAAAACCGGTGGATTCGATGGCCAGCGCGCCTACGAGCAGGTCGTGAAGCAGGTGAGCTTCGGACCACGCTCACCAGGAACTCCGGCGATTGCGAAATTGCGGGAATATCTTGAGGCGGAGTTGAAATCGTACGGATGCACGGTGGAAACGGACAATTTTTCGGCGGATACGCCAGTCGGGCGTGTGCCGATGAAGAATATCCTGGTGAAGATTCCCGGTGAGAGCCCGGGAATTATCATGCTGGGGACGCACTACGATACCAAACGCATGGATAATTTTGTGGGCGCGGATGACGCGGGATCGTCTACCGGAGTAACACTGGAACTGGCGCGGCTGCTTTGCAAGCGGCCCGGGAAATACGCAGTGTGGATCGCCTTTTTTGATGCGGAAGAGGCGTTCAACGCACAGTGGGTCGATCCCGACCACACCTATGGCAGCCGGCAAATGACAGCGCGGCTCGCAGCTAGCGGGGATTTGCCAAAGATAAAGGCGTTCATCCTTACCGATTTGGTAGGCGGAAAAAACCCGCACTTCCTTCGCGACGGCGAATCCACCAAATGGCTGAGGGATCTGGTCTGGAATGTTGCGGCAAAGCTCGGCTATGGGAAAATTTTTCCGACGGAGCTAACAAATTTCGGCGGAGATGATCACTATTCGTTCACCGCGCGCAAAGTGCCTTCCGTGGATATCATGGACCTGGACGCAACGCACGATGTGCCGTACTGGCATACGACCCAGGACACCCTCGACAAGATCAGTCCCAAGACGCTGGCGATTGTTGGGCATGTGGTGCTGGAGTCGGTGAACGAACTTCAGAAAAAGTGATTGTGCGCGACAGCAGCGCACGGCCCTTGGTGAATCCTAATTTGTGATGAAAAACACAAACGCCAAATCGATTCGCGTCCGCTCGGGAGCCGGGGACTACCCGGTGCGGGTTGGTCCCGGGCTGTTGAAGCGTTGCGTTTCCGAGATTGCAAGGCTGGGTGAATTCTCCAGCGTCCATATCGTCAGCTCGCCGAAGGTTTGGAGGGCGGTTGCTAAGAGCGGGCTGGGTTCTTTGTCCGGGCGGCGGATCGCCTGCGTACATTTGTTTGACGATGCGGAAACTGCGAAGAATCTGGACAGCGTGGAATTCTTGGCGCGCCAATTAGTGCGTGCCGGAGCGGATCGCAGTGCGGCGATCGTGGCCGTGGGCGGTGGCGTTGTTGGCGATGTAGCGGGATTCGTGGCGGCTTCGTATCTGCGTGGAGTTGCGCTGGTGCAGGTGCCGACGACTGTGGTGGCGCAGGTGGATAGCGCAGTCGGAGGCAAGACCGGCGTGAACCTGCCGGAAGGGAAGAATCTGCTAGGGGCGTTTTACCCGCCACGGCTGGTGCTGGTGGACCCGGAAGTGCTTAGCAGTTTGCCGGAGCGCGAATTTCGTGGCGGGTTGGCGGAAGTGATCAAGTACGGCGTGATTGCGGACGCAAAACTGTTTACGTTTCTAGGGAAAAACTTCGATGCCATTCTTGCCCGGGATCGGGCTGCATTGCA
>Ga0210394_10006642_pt1 | contig 12464 bp, 14 predicted proteins | sample IncBWC12MmetaG_FD_160121 | JGI IMG/M metagenome (GOLD analysis project Ga0210394, IMG submission 160121) | Forest soil microbial communities from Barre Woods Harvard Forest LTER site, Petersham, Massachusetts, United States - Inc-BW-C-12-M | ecosystem: Environmental > Terrestrial > Soil >... | reverse complement strand
GACGGACGGCACCAACCCTATGACCGGCGTGTCCTGCCCCAGCAGCGGCCTGTGCGTCGCCGTGGACGGCTTCGGCAACGTGGTCACCTCGAGCCACCCGACCGGGGGGGCGGCGGCCTGGACGGTGACCCACGTGGACGGCACCAACGCTCTATACGGCGTGTCCTGTCCCGGCAGCGGCTTCTGCGTCGCCGTGGACTCTCGCGGCAACGTAGTCACCTCGAGCAACCCAACCGGGGGGGCGGCGGCCTGGAACGTGACCTCCGTGGACCGCTACGACATGACAGGCGTGTCGTGTCCCAGCAGCGGCTTCTGCGTCGCTGTGGACTCTGGCGGCAACGTGGTCACCTCGAGCCACCCGACCGGAGGTGCTGCAGCTTGGACAGTGACCCACGTAGACAACGCCATTTACAACTCCCTTGACGGCGTGTCCTGTCCCAGCAGCGGCCTCTGCGTCGCCGCGGGCCAGGACGGCGTGGTCACCTCGAGCAAACCGACCGGAGGGGCGGCGGCGTGGAAGGTGAGCCACGTGGATCCCGGCAACACTCTTTACGGCGTGTCCTGTCCCAGCAGCGGCCTCTGCGTCGCCGTGGACGCCTTCGGCAACGTGGTCACCTCAAGCAAACCGACCGGGGGGGCGGCGGCCTGGACGGTAACCCCGGTGGACGCCTCCAACTCGCTGTACGACGTGACTTGTCCCAGCAGCGGCCTCTGCGTCGCCGCGGACACAACCGGCAACGTGGTCACCTCGAGCAAACCGACCGGGGGGGCGGCGGCCTGGACGCTGACCCACGTGGACCACTACTTCCTGTACGGCGTGTCCTGCCCCAGCAGCGTCCTCTGCGTCGCCGTGGACGAGGGCGGCAAGGTGGTCATCGGAAGGGACTCGGGCGGCGGAGCCTCGCAAGCTCCAGCGAGAAGTCCGGCGCCGCGCAGTCCCGCGGCCCAGTCTGGATCCAGCAGCCCAGGGCCGCGCTACCCCGCGAACCCACCGGAAGTCGCGCCCTCGATAGGAGTTATCGGGTCGAGCGCCAGGACTCAATGGACTCAGGCGCTTGCATCAGACCCACAGGCAAGTTCGAAATCGGCCACAGCGTCTGCTGACGTCACTGTGACGGCCTCTCAACGCGATGAGTGGATCCGATACTTCCTGGCCCTCTTTTTGATTCGGTAGTCGCGCCGCTCATACAGGAGACAGCGCGACGCTGGCAGCTCGGAGTTGAATCGATAGAGATGCCCGGCGGGCATTCGCCCTTCTTGTCGAGACCCACAGAACTGGCCCGGCGCATGCTGCGAGCTGCTAGCGCGGCCCAATCCCTTGCTTTGGAATTCAGGAGTGCCAATGTCGGTAGTGTCTTGTTGATGAGCAGCACCTACAACGACTTCAACTTGAACCTGATCAATCATCTGCGGGCCAACCAGGGCAAGGCGCCGGCCGGTCCTTTTGAAGGCCGGCAGCTGGTGATCCTCACCTCGAAGGGAGCCAAGTCGGGCGCGGTCCACGAGAGCCCTGTCGTGTTCTCACGCGACGGCGACAGGTACGTGATCATCGCCTCCAAGGGCGGCGCCCCAACCAACCCCAGCTGGTACCACAACCTGAAGGCCCATCCCGAGGTCACGGTTGAGATCGGCGGCGAAAAGTTCAAGGCGCGCGCACACGAGGCGGGCGACGACGAATATGAGCGCCTTTATCAGAACCACGCCGCCAAGATGCCGGCCTTCAACGACTACCGCAAGAAGACGACGCGCCACATTCCCGTCATGGTCTTGGAGCGCGTCGATTAGCCACGACGGGTAGCGACCCCGCGTCAAACCGGGTAACCTTCGGCCCGGTGTCGATTTGAATCATCTGTGGCAGCGTTTCCTGCTCGCCAGCTCGCTGATCGTCGGCCTCTTCATAGGGGTCGCGACCACCATCTTCGGCTACAGCAACCTCACCACGGTGGACATCCACTGGTCTGTCCTCCACCTCAACGGCATTCCTCTGTGGACCGTCGCCGTCGTGCCTCTTGCCCTGGTGCTCATCGCCGGCACCCTCTACCACTGGATGGACGGCCTGCACCACTTCACCGAGCACATGCGCCACAGGCGCCGGGTGCACGAGCTCGAGGCGGAGGTCATCTCCCTTCGCGCCCACCTCGACCAGCTCCTGGAGATGCCCGATCACTCGACGTCCCGGCTGCCGGAAAAAATCGTGACCACCGCTTCGCTGCCAGCCGCGGGCAACGGGACCACTGACGTCCCGAGCGCCGAGCTCGAACCGGTCCAGGTCGTGAGCACCAAGAAATCCCGTGCCGCCCAGCGGAAGCGACTGGCGCAGGAAGTCGCAGGCAAGTCCTCAGAGCCCGCGCCTGAAAACATCGCGTCGAGTGAGGACGTGGTGCCCGCAGGATCAAGCCAGTCCGTCGAGCGGGAGTCCTAGGCCGGGTGCCGGGCCGACGCCGCGCCGGTCGCCTGGTCGTTCCCTCCCAACGTCCGCCCGCGGACAAGATGCTGCTCGAGCGCAGCACCATCGAGGAGCTCGCACACCACGCAGACCCGTGGCGGGTGCTGCGCATCCTGTCTGAGTTCGTCGAGGGCTTCGACGCGCTCAATGAAGTCGGGCCGGCCGTCACCGTGTTCGGCTCCGCTCGCGCCACCGCCAGCGACCCCTATTACGCCGCCGGTCGCAAGTTGGGAGCGGCTCTCGCCCGCCGCGGTTTCGCTGTCATCACGGGCGGAGGCCCGGGAATCATGGAGGCGGTTAACCGCGGCTGCCAGGAGGCGGGCGGCCTGTCTGTCGGCTGCAACATCGAGCTGCCCAACGAGCAGGAGCTCAACGACTACGTCGACCTCGGGGTCGAGTTCCGCTACTTCTTCGTGCGCAAGAACATGTTCGTCAAATATGCCCGCGGCTTCGTCATCTTTCCGGGGGGCCTCGGCACCCTCGACGAGCTCTTTGAGTCGCTGACGCTGGCGCAGACGGGCAAGATCGAGCACTTTCCGATCGTGCTCTTCGGCACCGAGTACTGGAGCGGCTTGCTGGACTGGATGCGCAAAGTTGTCCTGGGCCGCCACGCCATCTCGCCCGAGGACATGGACCTCATGACTCTGACCGACGATCCCGAGGAAGCGGCCGCGATGGCGACACGCCCGCTGCCGAACGGAGTCGACGAGCCGCGAGAGGACCCTGGTGAGCCGGAGGTCAAGGCGTCGCGATAGCCGCGGTTCCCCCGACCGACTTCTTCTTCCTGACTGACGGCGGCCAGACCGCGGACGCTGTCGCCGCGAGGGTCGCGGGTTTTCTCGACGGGGCGACCAAGACCCTGGACATCGCCATCTACGACCTCCGGCTGGAGGCGTCCGCGTCCGTCACCGTACTCGCGGCCTTCGACGCCGCGCTCAAGCGTGGCGTGGCAGTGCGCCTGATGTTCAACCATGAGCACCCGGACACGATCCCGGTGCCGCCGCCATCCCAGGTCGACTTGGCCTTCATCGATCAGCTGAAGTCAATGGGAATCGCGACGAAGCCGGTCGAGGGCGTCCCCGACCTCATGCATCACAAGTACGTGGTGCGTGACGCCGCCACCCCGCAAGCCGCGGTCCTCAGCGGCTCGATGAACTGGACCAACGACTCCTTCACGCGCGAGGAGAACGTGTCGTTCACCATCGCGTCGCCCAGCGTCGCCGCCGATTACACCCGAAACTTCGAGGAGCTTTGGTCGCACCCGGTGGTGGCTACATCAGGTCGATTCACGACCCAGTGGTCGGCGCTCGCGGATTCGACAAAGGTCCGCACGTACTTCTGTCCTGGCCGCGGGGTGAAGCTTTCGCACGCGATCGCCAAGTCGATTTCCTCCGCCACCGTGAGGCTGCGGATCTGTTCGCCGGTCATCACCTCCGGCCCCATCCTCGGGGCGCTCGGCGACGCCTGCCTGAATGCCAAGGCGGATATCTCCGGTGTGTACGATGCGACCCAGATGGATGAGGTGCAGCGCCAGTGGGCAACCCAGCCGACAGCCTCCTGGAAGACCGGAGCCTTTCAAAGCATCATCAAGGCCGTGCACTTCGGCTCCAAGCGCTCGATCCCATATGCGACAGGGTCGGTGCATGACTTCATGCACGCCAAGATCCTGATCGCCGACAACTTCGTCTACGCGGGCAGCTTCAACCTCTCGCACAGCGGCGAGCAGAACGCGGAGAACGTCGTCCAGTTCGAGAGCGCGCAGATCGCCAATCTCTGCGCGTCATACATCGACACCATCGCGGCCCGGTACGGCGGCCGCCCAATGACAGGGAGCTAAACATCCCCAGGTCGAGGTATCTCTGGGGAGGGGCGCTCGTCGCTGCACTGGTGGTTGGGGCGGTCCTCATCGCACTGCCACGATTGCAGCCGGCGACCGGAACTCTGCTCATCATCGGGGCCGGAAAAACGGCGGGGTCCCTCGAGCCGACGTCGATCCAATTGCGCGGCAGCGCTGGGTTGATCGCCGTCGGCTCGGTCTCGGGCGCCGTGCCTGCCGCGCCGGACCAGCGCGAGCTGCTCGCGCTGCCGGTCGCGGTCGGCGCATACGACGGGCTGGTCGTCGGCCACGACGAGGCCACGGTACCGATCGTGGTCACGGCTGGTCAGGTCGAGCCGGTGCTCCTGGGCCTGGAGGCGGGGCAGCTGCTCCCAGGTGCAGCCTATGCCGGCAACGACCAGGTGAACCTCGGCCTCGGCGAGCTGGCGGGCAAGTTCGTGGCGATGCCCGCCTTCAGCCTCCTGGATCAGCAGGGACACGCATTCGACAGCAGCACCGCCGACGGCAGCGACCTCGTGATCGCGGCATTCCACACGACGTGTCATCAGACCTGCCCGCTCTACACCGCGCTGTTCTTCCAGCTGCAGAAGGAGCTGCCGCCCGGCGTGCTGCTCGTGGAGGTCACCACCGACCCCGGCACCGATACGCCTGCGGTCCTCAACTCATACCGGAGCAGCATCGGCGCTTCGTGGACATTCGCCACCGCTGCCCCTGACGCCCTCTCCGCTTTCTGGAAGCCATTCGGGGTTCAGCTGGCGACCGGCGACAGCCACGTGTCCACACTGGCCCTGGTCGACCGGCACGGTTACGTCCGCCTCGTCTATCGCGGCGTGCCGGACGTTGGCAACGATGTCGCTCCGCAGCTGATCACGACATTGGGCGCCGAAGGTCTGAAGGAGCTGGCCTCGCATGGCGACGGCTGGGGCGCGCCCAGCGTGTTGCAGTCGTTGCTGACGATCACCGGACCGGAGCAGGTCGCGCCCGGCGGAGGTGGGCGCGCACCAGGCTTCACCCTCACCAGCACCGACGGCACCAAGGTCACCCTGGCCGATTTGACGGGCGAACCTCTCGTCATCAACTTCTGGGCGAGTTATTGCCCACCGTGCCGGGCCGAGATGCCGATGCTCCAAAGGCTCGTGCCCGCCTCGGGCCATGTGCGCCTCGTCCTCATCAACGAAGGCGACAGCAGCCAGGGCGCGCGCGACTTCTTGAATGCCACAGGAATCACGACGCCTGCGCTTCTCGACGCGAACCTTTCGGTCGGTAGGGCGTATGGCGTGGTGCCGCTTCCGACCACTGTGTTCGTACGCGCCGACGGGTCGATCGCGGGACGGCAGGTCGGTGAGCTGGACGACCGCGTCCTGGCCGCCTGGCTGTCGACTCTGACCACTCAGTAGACTTCCCGGTGGTGTCTGGGGAGGGCCTTTTTCGCCGACTCGCGGTGGTGACCGTCCTCTTCGCGTATCTGCAGATCGCTCTCGGCGGCGTGGTTCGGGTAACCGGCTCCGGACTTGGTTGCCCTGACTGGCCTTTGTGTCACGGACGTCCGTATCCGCCGGCCAACCTGAACTCGATCATCGAGTATTCGCATCGGGCGGTCGGCAGCGTGACCGAGCTGCTCATTGCGATCACTGCGATTCTCGCGTGGGTGGTCTGGCGCCATCGGCGTCCTCTGGTCGCCTGGCTGGCGACTGCATCTTTGGTCGCAGGTCTCGGCGAGGCGTTGCTCGGAGCCGGGGTAGTCGCCAACCTTCTGGCCTCGTGGCTGGTGTTGATCCACCTCGCTGTGGCCATGCTGATCCTCGGCTTCCTGATCGCGACCGCCGTGGCGGCGATGCCAACTTCGCAGGGCGTCTTCGACCCCAATTTCCGGCGTCTTGCCTTCATCGCCGCAGGCGCTACCTACTTGCTGCTACTGACCGGCTCGACAGTGGTTGCGAGCGGAGCCGACAAGAGCTGCAACTCGTGGCCGATCTGCGGCAACGGGTTCGCGTTCGACTTCTCCGGCGCCAATGCGTTCACGATGTTGCATCGCGGATCGGTTCTCGTGATTGGGCTGCTCCTGCTTCACGTGCTTTCGACAGCGGTGAGGCGTTGGCGAGGCGTCCACGGTATGCGGTGGATGGCGGGTGGGGCGATCGTGGTATTCGTGCTGCAGGTCGCTGTCGGCGCGGGATCCGCGATCAACGGGGGCGCGTTTTTCGATGGGCTCCACGTCGCGCTCGCGACCCTCGTGTGGGCCGGGGTACTTGGCACTGCGCTTCTGACTTTGCCTCGCGCCGACAGGGAGCATGAGGTGGCTCGACTGTCGGTCGATACGAGGTCGGCATGAGGGCGGCCACTGCGCCGGCCGCCGGAGCGGTGGAGATGTTTCGCGACTACCTCAGTCTGCTCAAGCTCCGGATCGTCGTGCTGCTCGACGCCACCGCGGTCGGCGTGATGATCCCGGCAACTCATGGGTATCCGCGCCTGGTGCCGGTGCTCGCGGTGCTCGCCGGCGGGACGCTCGCCGCCGGTGGCGCGCACTCGATCAACTGCTGGTTCGACCGCGACATCGATGCCGAGATGAACCGCACGCGACGCCGGCCGCTGCCCGACGGCCGCATCCCCGCCTGGCACGCACTGGCGCTGGGCATCGCCCTCAACGCACTCGCGTTCGTGGTGCTGTGGTGGGGAGCCAACCTGCTCGCGGCCTCCCTCGCGCTGCTGGGCACCGCAATCTACGTGTTCGTCTACACGGTGTGGCTCAAGCGCACGACGCCCCAGAACATCGTCATTGGGGGTGCAGCCGGCGCGATTCCTCCGCTGGTCGGGTGGGCGGCGGCGACAGGCCGGCTGGACCTGACGGCGTTCTCCCTGTTCGCCGTCATCTTCTTCTGGACGCCGCCGCACTTCTGGGCACTCGCCCAGGTAATGAAGGCCGACTACGCTCGAGCTCGCATCCCGATGCTGCCCGTGGTGTCGGGCGAGCGGGCGGCCAAGAAGCAGAGCGTTGCTTACGCGGTGCTCACCGCCGTCGTCAGCGTGGTCCCGTTCTTCACAGGATCGGCTGGTGATGTCTACATGGCGGGCGCCGTGGTGCTGGGCGTGGGGCTCGTCGGGATGACGGTGCTCGACCTGTCGGGAAAGCGCTGGACCAGGCGAGTCTTCGCCTACTCGCTGGTGTATGTCGCGCTGCTCTTCGGACTATTCGCAATCTCTCCCTTTTTCGCCTAGCTCGCGAACCCGATGGAGATCGTCCGCCTTCACCTTGCCCGAATCAATTCGCTGAACCCGATGCCAGTTCACGGTTTCGTCATCAAGCACCCGCGCGCGGGCGCGATCCTCGTTGACACAGGAGTTGGCTGGCCGACGGAGCTGGTCAAGGAGTGGAAGGTCGTCAACCGCCACGCCGCCGAAGCGCTTGCGGAGCACGACCTGAGCCCGGCCGACGTGCGAATCGTCATCAACACCCACCTCCACTTTGATCATTGCGGGCAGAACGCGGTGTTCAAGCACGCGCCGTTCTACGTCCAGCGGAGCGAGCTGGAGCGCGCGCGCCGGGCGAAATCCGTCCCCTCGGAATGGTTCGATTTCGCGGGCGCTCGCTTCGAGCTGCTTGACGGTGACGCAGAGGTGGCCGACGGTGTTCGCGTGCTGGCGACGCCCGGCCACACGGTTGGCCATCAGAGCGTACTCGTCGACACGCCTGACGGAGGGGCGGTCATGATCGGCGACGCAGCCTACACAACCGAGATCTTCCAAGATCGCGCCGTCGCCGATCTCTCGCGATGGAGCAGCCAGTACGACGACCACGACGCGTGGTCCGAATCTCTGGGCCGGCTCCACGATGTGCAGGCCCACTCGGTGCATTTCTGTCACGACACGCGCGTGGTGACGCAATGACCTTCGGCCCGATCGTCAGTCCCGAGTGGTTGCGGGAGCACATCGAGGATCCAGACCTGCGCGTCATCGATTTCAGGTGGTACCTGGTCGGCGGGAGAGGCATTGACGCTTTTGGAAAAGGGCACATTCCGGGCGCGGTCTTCGTCGACCTCGAGGCGGTGACCGGCACGGGAGGCGGCAGGCACCCGCTGCCTACCGGCGAGCAGTTCGAAAGTGCGATGCAGCGCGGGGGTGTGAGCGATCGCACCAAGGTCGTTGCGTACGACGATGCCGGTGGCTCGGTGGCGTCGCGCCTGTGGTTCCTGCTCCGCTTCTTCGGCCACGAATCGCAGGCGGTGCTGGACGGGGGCCTCGGCGCGTGGGGTGCCCCCTTGGAAACGGAGGCGCCACAGGTTGCGCGTGGTGATTTCCACTCGAGCACGCCGGACCGTTCAGGGATCCTCGATTTCGAGGCGGTGCGGCGGCTGACCGGCGTGCCTCTCATCGATGCCCGCGCCGGCGAGCGATATCGGGGTGAGAAGGAACCGATCGACCCGAAGGCGGGCCATATACCCGGCGCGCTCAGCGCTCCGTGGTCGGAGAATCTTGGTCCCGACGGGAGGTTCAAGTCGCCCGAGGAGCTGCGAAAACGGTTTGCAGAGCTCGGCATCGACGGCGCCAAGGGGGCTGTCGCCTACTGCGGCTCGGGCGTGAACGCGACCCACGACCTGCTCGCGATGGAGCTGGCAGGAATCAGGAGCGGCCGCCTCTACGCGGGCTCGTGGAGCGACTGGTCGTCACACGAAGCGCCGGTGGCGACGGGCAAAGATCCGGGTTAGGGGCTTACGATTTCGCCGTGATCCTCAAAGGCAAGAAGATCCTGATCGCCGGCATGAGCGACCGCCGCAGCATCGGCTACGCCATCGCGGTAGAAGCGCAGAAGGAAGGCGCCGAACTCCTCCTGACCAGCTTCGGGCGAATGATGACGATCACCCAGATGACGGCCAAGAAGCTGAACCCCATCCCCGAAATCCTCGAGATGGACGTCAGCAAGCCCTCCGACATCGCCGCCGCTGTCGTCGAGACAGGCAAGCGATGGGACAGGGTCGACGGCCTGGTCCATTCCGTCGCCTACGCTCCTCCCGACGCGCTTGGCGGCAAGTTCCTCACCACCCCGTGGGAGAGCGTCGCGACAGCGCTCCAGGTCAGCGCTTTTTCATTCAAGGAGCTGGCTGCCGGGTTTCTACCGTTGATGCGCGAGCACGGTGGGTCGCTGGTCACTCTCGACTTCGACAACTCGACGCAGGCCTGGCCGAAGTACGACTGGATGGGAGTGTCCAAGGCGGCGCTGGAGTCGGTCACCCGCTACCTCGCTCGGGACCTCGGCCGCTACAAGATTCGCGTCAACGCGATCGCCGCGGGACCGCTGGCGACCCTGGCCGCGAGCGGCATCCCGGGCTTCAAGGACTTTGAAGAGGTGTGGTCGCTGCGGGCGCCGATGGGGTGGGACCTGCAGGACCGGACGCCCGTCGGCCGGGCTGCATGCGCCCTGCTCTCGGACTACCTGAACATGACCACCGGTGAGCTCGTCCACGTCGACGGCGGCTACCACGCGATGGGGGCGGACCTACCTCCAGCCGACTGACCCAACATCTTGTGTCTGGGCGCATACAAAGCCGCAACATAATGCTAGGCTCTTCCCAATTTCGCTCGTTCGGAATCCCTTCGGGAGGAATGCGATTTGCGGGAGTGCCTGGTGATCTACGTGGACGCCGCTCTCGACAGAAACGGCCGGGCTGGATGTGGCCTGGCCGTTTTTGTTAGGGGTCGCGCCGTTTACACAGAGTCGTTCGGCTTCTCACACGTCGGCGGCTCTGCCCAGCTCGAGGCGCATGTCTGCGCGGGGGCCCTGGACCTCGCAGCCGCGCGGTGGCCCTACCACCGGGTGATCGTCAGGACCGATTGCGCGCCGGTGGTGCGCAGCCGCATGCCATCGAGCGACAGCTTCCGAATCGCAGTCCACGAGGTCCGAGAGCGCTGCCGCCGTGGTTGGCGCGTGGTCCGCTACGTCAGCCGCAAGGCCAATCCGGCCCACGAGCTGGCGCGCGAAGGCTTGAAAAGCCTGTCGCGGCAACCCGTTTTGGCCGCGGCCTAAGCTTCCTACCGATGGCCCCCGACGACGGCGCGAGCCGCCCGGCTCGCCGCGTCAATCGAACCAGCACGGCCCGACGTGCCGGCAAGCACGTCGGCGGCACCGAGCTGATCTCGCAGCTCAACGACATGGTCGCCGAGCTCATCAAGGAGAATCGCAAGCTCAAGCGCGAGGTCGATCGGCTGACAGCTCGCGGTTCCGCCGCCGCGAGCAGCGCCGTGGAGCGCAGCCTGCGCACCATCCAGCGACGAGTCCAGAGAGCGCTCAAGACGCCCCCGAAGCGCAAGCGGGCCGCGGCGCCCGCGGCGCGCCGCAAGCCGGCGACGAGGCAGCGCCGGAAGACTTAGACCGTGCTGAAGCCGGCTTCCGCCTCCAGCCGTCGGGCCGTCCTGTACGCATCGAAGATGCTGAACAGCCACAAAGACCCGCCGCCGATCTCGAGCGGCACGCCGATCAGGGCACCGATGAAGCTGAGGTCCAGATCGAAGCCGAAGAACTGCAGGCCGCCGACTCCGATCAGAAAAGCGATGCCCTTCCTGTTCTCGCCGAGGTAGAAGTGCCCCAGGCCGGGGACGACAGCCAGCGCCGCCGCCACCAGGGGACTCTTCCGGGCTCGCGTCACGTGGCCCGTGTACCGGCCCGAAGCCTGCGCCCCGCACCGAGGACACGGAGCGTTCGGATCCATCAGGAGCGCGCCGCACGTGCCACAGAGAACTTCTGAAGCCATGTCGGTGATAAGCATGCCCGTTTTGGTAGCCTCCGAATCACATGGATCTCGGCTTCACACCTGAGGAGGACGCCTTTCGAAAAGAGGTCCGAGCGTGGCTCGATCGAAACCTGCCGGCCGAGTGGCGCAACGGCGGGGTGGGAGGCTATCGCGAGGACGCCGACGAGTCGATGCAGCGCGGTTGGCAGCAGCGGCTCCACGAGGGCGGCTGGCTGAAGCTGGGCTGGCCGCGCGAGGCGGGTGGGCGGGGCGCCACTCCCGTCATGCAAGCGATCTACCAGGAGGAGATGGCCAAGGCCGGCGCCCCCGCGATCCTCGGTCGCCTCGGGGTGAGCCTGCTGGCGCCCACGCTGCTGGTACACGGCTCGCCGTGGCAGCAAGAGACCTATGTCGAGCAGATCCTGGGCGGAGAGCTCGTTTTCTGCCAGGGGTTCAGCGAGCCTGACGCCGGCAGCGACCTCGCCGGCCTGCGCACCCGAGCCGAGCGGCGCGACGGCCACTGGACCCTGAACGGCCAGAAGACCTGGTCGAGTGGCGCGCACTATTCGGACAAGAGCTTTCTTCTCGCTCGCACCGACCCGGGCGCGGACGCGCACAAGGGCATTTCGTTCTTCCTCGTCGACATGCACCAGCCCGGGGTTGAGGTGCGGCCCATTCGCCAGATGACCGGCGCTGGTGAGTTCGGCGAGATCTTTCTCACCAATGCGGTGGTCGAGGACCGCGACCTGGTCGGGCCGCCCGGCGACGGTTGGAAGATCGCGATGACGGTGTTCGGTTTCGAGCGCGGAGGGCTCGCCCAGGCCGCGCGGTTCGAGCAGGCCGTCCAGCAACTGGCCACACTCGCCCGTGATCGCGGAGCGGGATCGGACCCGACCGTGAGGCAGAAGATCGCCCAGGCGCACATCGAAGCCCACGTCTTTCGGCTCATCGGGCTGCGCAATCTGACCCAGGCGCAGCAGGGGGCGGCCCCGGGGCCCCAGGCGAGCCTGACCAAGCTCTACTGGAGCGAGATGGACAAGCGCATCCAGGAGACGGCGATCGGAGTGCAAGGCCTATACGGCGCGCTGGCGCCCGATTCGCCATTCGCGATCGAAGAGGGGCGCTGGCAATATGGCTGGATGTGGTCGCAGGCCGAGACGATCTACGCCGGCTCGTCGGAGATCCAGCGCAACATCATCGCCGAGCGCGTCCTGGGGCTGCCGAGGGGTAGATGAGCACCACGTCGTCCGTCGTCGACCGGCTCCGCGCCCGCATCGGCACGCCTGGCCCGCCCACGAGCGCGGTCGTCGAGGCGGGGCATCTCAAGCGATTCACCGAGGCCATCGGCGACTCCTACCCGCGCTGGCTGACAGAAGCGCCGCCGACCTTCCTGGTCGCGCTGGCGCCGGTGAGCGCCCACCTTCCCGAAGCCGAGGAGTACGGCAAGGGGTGGCTGAAT
>Ga0210394_10006640_pt1 | contig 12467 bp, 10 predicted proteins | sample IncBWC12MmetaG_FD_160121 | JGI IMG/M metagenome (GOLD analysis project Ga0210394, IMG submission 160121) | Forest soil microbial communities from Barre Woods Harvard Forest LTER site, Petersham, Massachusetts, United States - Inc-BW-C-12-M | ecosystem: Environmental > Terrestrial > Soil >... | reverse complement strand
AAATGGGTGACGCCCAATCCGAGAATCTCGCCCATGTCTGGTTCCTCCCAAGGCGCGCGAAGAGGTTTGGGGTACGTCCGCTGCGGCGTTTTGTCAAGGTGACGCGTTCCGGCCCGGCGATTCGCCCGGGCGCCCATCCAAAATTTACCTTGGCGAAAGATCAGGCCCGCGGATCTTTTCCCCTATCGGGGCGGACGTTGCATGATGCCGCCCGGTTGTGGCAAGAATCGAGCGGGGAATACGGGACCGAGGGGGCTCCGATGGCGGCTCGTCGCTTCAGTCGGCGGACGATGTTCGCGGCGCCGTTCGCGGCGTCGGCACTGCTGGCCGGGTCGCCGGCGCAGGCGGGCGACGCGGACTTTTATACTTTTCTTTACGCTGTTCGGCGCGACGCCGCCGCGCGCGGCATCCGCCTGTCGACGATCGACGGGTCGCTGCGCTACGCCGAGTATCTTCCCCATGTCGTCGAGCTCGACCGCCGTCAGCCGGAGCAGGTGCTGACCTTTGCCCAATACCTGCAGAAGACGGTCTCCCCGCAGCGCGAAGAGAATGCGCGCCGGCAGCTGTTCGACAACCGGATTGTGCTCGACGAGGTGTGGCGGCGCTACGACGTCGAGCCGCGCTTTATCGTGGCGCTGTGGGGTCTCGAAAGCGATTTCGGCGCGGTCACCGGCAATTACATGGTGGTCTCGTCCTTGGCTACGCTCGGGTTCGACGGGCGGCGCGGCCCCTATTTCCGCGGCGAGCTGATCTCGGCGCTGCGCATCATCGACGAGGGCAACATCGCGGCCGCGAACATGACCGGGTCGTGGGCCGGGGCCATGGGCCAATGCCAGTTCATGCCGTCGACGTTCCTCGGCTACGCGGTCGATTTCGACGGCGACGGCCGCCGCGACATTTGGACCGATCGGGCCGATGTCCTCGCCTCGATCGCCAATTTCATTGCTCATCTGGGTTGGCGCAACGGCGAGACCTGGGGGCGCGCGGTGCTGCTGCCGCCGGATTTCGATGCGCGCTTTACCGGCCTCGACGTCAGAAGGCTGACCGGGGAGTGGGGCCGGCTCGGGGTCCGCAATCTCGATTCGACGCCGCTCGCCGCGCCGCAGATCGAGGCCTCGCTGGTCATGCCGGACGGCGCCGGCGGCCCGGCGCTGCTGGTCTACGACAATTTCCGCACGATCATGCGGTGGAACAAATCCACCTATTTTGCCGGCGCGGTCGGCTATCTCGCCGACAGCATGCTCGGGCAGCAGCGGGTCGAGCACAGCTGATCTCGGATCGGCTGGGGATTGGGCGGGGGGAACGATGCCGACCGATGCCGCCGGTTCCACCCGGCTTGTCGCACCGCTTGTATTGCTCGGCCTTTTGCTCGCCGGCTGCGCCTCGAATCCCTTCGGCAGCTCCTACGGCAGCCTTGCCGCCGGCGACGGACAAGGCAGCTACCGGGTTGGCCGGCCCTATGAGATCAAGGGGGTATGGTATTATCCGAAGGTCGATTACGACTACGACAAAACCGGGGTCGCCTCCTGGTACGGCGGGGAGTTTGTCGGGCGATTGACCGCCAACGGCGAAATCTTCGACCTGAACCGGCTGACCGCGGCCAACACCACCCTGCCGATGCCCAGCATCGTCGAGGTGACCAATCTGCAAAACGGCCGGTCCTTGCGGCTGCGGGTCAACGACCGCGGGCCCTTTGTCGACGGCCGCCTGATCGACGTGTCGCGCCGGGCCGCGCAGCTGCTCGGCTTCGAGGCCCAGGGCACTGCCCCGGTCGAGGTCAAGATCGTCAAGGATGCGAGCATCCGGGTCGCCGAGGAGGCGATGCGCAACAGCGGGCAGGTTCTGCTCGCCGATGCTGGCGCGGCTGCCACGACCGCAGCGGTCGGGCCGCCACCCGCTTCGTATCCGTCCGCCGCAGCGCCGGTAAGGACGGCCACCGAAGCCGCGTCCCGGCCGAGGTCCCGCGCGCCGAGGCCGCGACCCACCCGCCCGGCGCCTTTGCCGTCGATGGCGCAGGCGGCGCCGACGGCGCCGACGGCACTCGCGGCGGGGACCGGTGATGCGCCCCGGCGATCCAGCGGCGCCTATGCGGCACTGTCCCGATTTGCCTTGATCGCGCCCGCCGAGGCAGCGCCGTTGCCGAGCACTGCGAGGCCTGCACCCGAACGAAACACCCTCGCCGGGCCGACCCGCACCCGCGAAATGCCACTTTCCCGGTCGAGGACGGTCGCGGACATGGGCGGCGGGCCGCCGGGCCGGCTCTATGTCCAGGCTGGCGCGTTTTCGCTGCGCGACAATGCGCAGCGGGTGCAAACCCGGATCGCCCCATTGGGCGTGGTGCGGGTGATGAGCGTTGCGGTCAACGGGGTGCAGGTTTATCGGGTGCGGCTCGGCCCGGTGGAGAATGTCGAACAGGCGGATCGATTGCTGCAGCGGGTGGTCAGCAGCGGCTATCCCGGGGCGCGGATCGTCACCGATTGAGCTTGCGCATAGCATCGGGCGAACGGAAATGAGCATGGCTATCGGGCCGCGTTTCTTTGGATTTCTCGTCGCGGCGCTGCTCGCGACCGCTCTCGCCGGTCAGCCGGCCGCGGCAAAGATCAAGGCCAAACCCGCGGCGAGCGCGCCGGTTCCAGCGGCGAGCGCTTCGGCCGCGGCGGGCGCGCCGGCCATCGGCATCGACACCGAGGCGGCGCATGCGATCATCGTCGAGGTCGAGACCGGCACGGTATTGCTCGACAAGGAAGCCGACCAGGCGTTCCCGCCGGCATCGTTGAACAAGCTGATGACCGCCTATGTCGTCTTCGACATGCTGAAAAAGGGGGCCGCGAAGCTAACCGACCAATTGCCGGTCAGCGAGGAGGCGTGGCGGCTCGGCGGCTCGAAGATGTTCGTGCCGCTGGGCGGCAAAGTCTCGATCGACGATCTGGTGCACGGCATGATCATCCAGTCGGGCAACGATGCCTGCCTGGTGCTCGCCGAGGGGCTCGCCGGAAGCGAGCAGGCCTTTGTCGATTTGATGAACAAAACCGCAAAACAAATCGGGCTCAAACACAGCCACTTCGCCAACGTCACCGGCCTTCCCGACCCGAATGGCTGGGTTACCGCGCGCGATCTGGCCACTTTGGCGATCCGCACAATCAAGGACTTCCCCGAGTTCTACAAGATCTACGGCGAGAAGGAATTCACCTTCAACAACATCAAGCAGGGCAACCGCAATCCGCTGCTCTATGAGAATGACGGCGCCGATGGGCTGAAGACCGGGCATACCAAGGAATCGGGCTTCAGCGTCACCGGCTCGGTCAAGCGCGGCGACCGTCGCATCGTCATCGTGCTGGGCGGGTTGCCCTCGATGCGGGCGCGCGCGCAGGAGAGCGAGCGGCTGGTCGACTGGGCGTTTCGCGATTTCAACGACTATCGGCTGTTCAGCGCGGGCGAGACGGTCGAGGATGCCCCGGTCTGGCTCGGGGCTGCGGCGCGCGTGCCGCTCACGGTCGCCGACAATCTGGTCGTCACCCTGTCGCGCCAGGCGCGCACCGCGATGAAGGTCACCGCCGACTACACCAGCCCGATCCCGGCCCCGATCGACAAGGGAGAGACGCTCGGCAAGCTCGTCGTCACCGCCCCCGGCATCAACCCGATCGAGACGCCGCTGATCGCCGCGGCCAGTGTGCCGCGGATGAACGCGATCGGCCGGATCGCGACCCTGGCGGGGTATCTGGTCTGGGGCGGGCGGCACTGAGCCGATGGCGCGCGGCCGCTTCATTACCATCGAGGGCGGCGAGGGCGCGGGCAAATCGACCCAGGTCGCATTGCTCGCCGCAGCGCTCGAACGCTCCGGGATCGCAGCACTGGCGACGCGCGAGCCGGGTGGCTCGGCCGGCGCCGAGGCGATCCGGCGGCTGCTGCTCGAAGGCGAGGGTGCCCGCTGGGATGCGCGGGAAGAGGCGCTGCTGCTGGTCGCGGCCCGGCGCGACCATGTCAATCGGCTGATCATGCCGGCGCTGGCGCGCGGGGTGTGGGTCGTATCGGACCGGTTTGCCGATTCGACCATCGCCTATCAGGGCTACGGCGGGGGGCTGGCGGCGGCCGACATCGCGGCGCTGCACCGCTTCGCGCTGGGCGATTTCACGCCGGATCTGACCCTTATCCTCGATCTGCCCGCCGCCGCGGGGCTCGCCCGCGCCGCCGCCCGATCGGTCGCGGCCGACCGCTTCGAGCGCCTCGATCCGAGCTTTCACGACAGGTTGCGCGAGGGCTTCCGCGCGATCGCCGCCGCCGAACCCGGCCGCTGTGTGCTGATCGACGCCGCGGGCGCGCCGGATGCGGTGCATCGCGCCGTGACCGGCGCGGTGGCGCAGCGGCTGCAGGTGGCGCTCGGCCCCTAATAACGCATGAAGCGGCAACGCATGCGATCTCGACCTCACCCAATTGCGCGTGGTTCGCGGCCGGCATGGCCCGCGCAGTAGAGCCGGCGGCCGCGGCGGAGAGCGCCCCCCCGCCGCGGGCGAACCCGGATCTCCTCGGCCACGAGAGCGCCGCGCGCGAGCTCGAACGGCTCTACCGGGCCGGGATGCTGCCGCAAGCGATCCTGCTGGGTGGCCCGCGCGGCATCGGCAAGGCGACCTTGGCCTTTCGCTTTGCCCGCTTCCTGTTGGCCCAAGGCAGCGGCGACGACGCGGTCGATTTTTGGGGCGACCTTGGCGAAACCGGGCTCGCCATCGACCCCGACAGCGGCGCCTTTCGCCGCGTCGCGGCCGGCGGCCACGCCGATCTGTTGACCGTCGAACGCGCCTGGGACCCGCGCCGCAAACGCCTGCGCGGCGATATCGTGGTCGAGGATACGCGCGAGATCGGCGAGTTTCTGCGGCTGACCGCGGCGGAGGAGGGGTGGCGCATCGTCATCGTCGACGGCGCCGAGGAGATGAACCGCAACGCGGCGAACGCGGTGCTCAAGATCCTCGAAGAGCCGCCGTCGCGCGCATTGCTGATGCTGGTCAGCCACAGCCCGGGCCGGCTGTTGCCGACGATCCGGTCGCGTTGCCGGCGGCTGCTGCTCAGGGCGTTGCCGCAGCCGGTCGCCGGCCGGCTGATCGCCCGTTATCGGCCGCAGGTCGACGGGGCCGAGGCCGAGCTGCTCGCCGGGCTCTGCGGCGGCAGCGTCGGGCGCGCGCTCGAGCTGGTCGATGCCGGAGGTCTCGGCCTCTATCGCTCCTTGCTCGAATTGCTGGTGCAGGCCCCGGCGATGGACAGCGCAAAACTGCACGGCTTTGCCGACCGGCTCGCCCGCGCCGACACGGAGGACGGCTATCGCGCTGTCGAGGAATTGCTGACGCAGTTTTTGGCCCGCATGGCGACGGGCACTGCGCGCGGCGCGCTCGGCCCTGGGCAAATCCCGGCCGGCCAAATCGCCGCCGCCGAGGCGATGGCGATGCAACGCCTCGGTGCCCGCGCCGATCCCGCCCGCTGGGCCGAGTTGCACGGGCAAATCGAGCGCGATTTCACCGCGGCGCGCGACCTCAACCTCGACCGCAAGCAGACGATGCTCGGCGCCTTCTTTGCCATCGCCCAGACGGCGCGCTAGAACCAAGCCGCCGCTCGCCGGCTGGATCGGGCGCGGCCCCGGCCCATATCTGGGCTTTGGAGAGGATGATGAGCGCGGACCGGCCCTTTTTCGTCACCACGCCGATCTATTACGTCAACGACGTGCCGCATCTCGGCCATGCCTATACGACCGTGGCCTGCGACGCGCTGGCGCGCTTCATGCGGCTCGACGGATACCAGGTCAAGTTCCTGACCGGTACCGACGAGCACGGCCAGAAGGTCGAGCAGTCGGCAGAGGCGGCCGGCGTCTCGCCGCAGGAATTCGCCGATCGGAACTCGGCCAGGTTTCGCGAGGTCGCCTCGCTGCTGAATATTTCGCAAGACGATTATATCCGCACCACCGAGCCGCGGCACACCTATGCGGTGCAGGCCTTGTGGCGGGAACTCGAACGTCGCGGCGAAATCTATCTTGGCCGCTTCGCCGGGTGGTACGCGGTGCGCGACGAGGCCTTCTACGACCAAACCGAGCTGATCAACGGCAAGGCTCCGACCGGCGCCGAAGTCGAATGGGTCGAGGAGGAAAATTATTTCTTCCGACTCTCGGCTTGGCAGGATCGGTTGCTAGGGCATTACGAGTCCACTCCCGAGGCCGTGGCGCCGCGCGGCCGTCGCAACGAGGTGATCAGCTTCATTCGCGGCGGACTGAAGGATCTGTCGATCTCGCGTACCAGCTTCAACTGGGGGGTTCCGGTCCCCGGGCATCCCGGACATGTCGTCTATGTCTGGTTCGACGCGCTGATTAACTATCTGACGGCGGCTGGTTATCCCGACATGGAAAGCCACGAGTTTTCAGCGTTCTGGCCCACCGTTCTTCACGTTGTAGGTAAGGATATCGTGCGATTTCATGCGGTCTATTGGCCGGCCTTCTTGATGGCTGCGGGGCTGGCCCCGCCGCGCCGCGTGTTCGCGCATGGCTGGTGGACCGTCGAAGGCGAGAAAATGTCAAAATCGCTCGGCAACTTTATCCCGCCGAGCGAACTGGTCGGAACCTACGGGGTCGACCCCGTGCGCTATTTCCTGTTGCGGGAACTACCGTTCGGCGGCGATGGCGATTTTTCACATCGCGCGGTCGTGACCCGGCTCAACGGCGATCTCGCCAACGATTTCGGCAATCTGGCACAGCGCGTGCTGGTCATGATCAACCGCGATTGCGGTGCGGCGGTGCCCGTGCCCGGCGCGTTCGCCGACTCCGACCGGGCGCTTCTGGGCCTCGCCGCGAGCCTTTTGGAGACGCTGCGTAAGCACATGAATGAACAAGCGTTTCATCTGGCGCTCGAAGCCATTTGGAAGACCGTGTCCGAAGCCAATCGGTATGTCGACGAGCAGGCGCCGTGGGCGTTGCGGCGCAGCGACCCCAATCGGATGCGCACCGTGCTTTATACCCTCGCCGAAACGATCCGGCATCTTGCAATTCTGGTGCAGCCGTTTGTTCCAGGCTCGGCAATTCGGCTTCTCGATCAGCTGGGTGTGACGCCAGGCGCCCGCGACTTCGCCGCGCTTGCGGCAGCGCCGCTGGTCCCGGGAACACGATTGCCGCGGCCCGAGGGGATCTTTCCGAGGTTTGTCGAGGCGCCGGCAATATGAATGATGGCGATATGAATGATTATGAGGGCAGGGCGGCGACGCTGGTCGACAGCCATTGCCACCTCGATTTCCCCGATTTCGCGGCCGAGCGGCAGGCCGTCATCGCCCGCGCCAAGGCCGCCGGGGTCGGAACCATGCTGACGATCGGCACCAGGCTCGACCAGTTCGATGCGGTCCGCGCGGTCGCCGACAGCGACGCGGCGATCTGGTGCTCGGTCGGGGCCCATCCGCACGAGGCCGCCGATCACGCCGAGCTCTTGCCCGAGCAGCTGACGCGACTGGCGGACCACCCCAAAGTGGTCGGGATCGGCGAGACCGGGCTCGACTTCCATTACGATTTGAGCCGGCGCGACATCCAGGAGCGGGTGTTCCGCGCCCATATCGCGGCTTCGCGCGCAACCGGCCTGCCGCTGATCGTCCACGCCCGCGAAGCGGACAGCGAGATCGCCCGCATCCTCGACGACGAACGGCCGCCGCCGGGGGTGCTGCATTGCTTTTCGAGCGGCCGGGAATTGGCCGAGGCGGCGCTGGCGCTCGGCTTCTATATCTCGATTTCCGGGATCGTGACCTTCAAGAACGCCGAGGATCTGCGTGCGATCGTGCGCGATCTGCCGCTCGACCGCCTGCTGGTCGAGACCGACAGCCCCTATCTCGCTCCGGTGCCGTACCGCGGCAAGCGCAACGAGCCGGCTTATGTCGCGGCGACGGCGGCGGCGGTGGCAGCCCTGAAGGGCGTCGCCCCCGCGGCGCTGGCACAGGCGACGAGCGCCAATTTCTTTCGGCTGTTCGCCAAGGCGACCGCGCCGCTCGAACTCCGTCGATGAAAGTGACGATCCTCGGCTGCGGTGCGTCGACCGGGGTGCCGGCGATTGGACCGGATTGGGGAAGATGCGATCCCTGCGACCCGCGCAACCGCCGCCGCCGCGCCTCAGTGCTGGTCGAAATCGGGCCGGTCTCAATCTTGATCGACACGTCGCCCGATCTGCGCGAACAGCTGATCGACGCGCGGGTCGGGCGGCTCGATGCGGTGGTCATGACCCATGCGCATGCCGACCATCTGCACGGCATCGACGATTTGCGCGCGCTGAACCGGCTGATGGGCCAGGAGATCCCGCTCTGGGCCGACACCAAGACCTTGGCCGAAATCCGCCGCCGCTTCGGCTATGTTTTCGACCCGCCGAGCGAGCCGGGACGCTTTTACAAGCCTTGCCTGGTCGCGCATGAAATCAGCGGCCCGTTTGCGATCGACGGCATCGAGATAACACCGTTCGCGCAGGATCACGGTTTCAGCACGACCTTGGGCTTTCGCATCGGGCCGATGGCGTATTCGACCGACGTGGTCGAACTCGACGATACGGCTTTTGCCGCACTTGCTGGCGTCGAACTGTGGATCGTCGATTGTTTTCGCCGGGCGCCGCACCCGACCCACAGCCATCTCGACAAGACGCTCGGTTGGATCGCTCGGGTCGGTCCACGGCGCGCGGTGCTGACGCATATGGAGCAGAGCCTCGACTATCGCGAGCTCTGCGCCGAATTGCCGGCCGGCGTCGAGCCCGGCCAGGACGGGCTGGTCATCGAGCTGCCGGACCCACCACGTTAAGCCGAGGAGCGGAAATCAAGGACTTTCGCGTGATCGGGTGGGGTGCGGCGATCGTGCTCGCCCTGGGGAGCGCGCCGGCTTCGGCCGAGGCGATCGTTCAGAACCAGCAACATTTTGGAAAATGTCGGGAACGAGTTTGGCGCCCCGCTGGCGTTCAACGAATTCGACCCGGCGTTGGGGACGCTCGATTCGGTCACCCTCGATTTCACGCCCTTGCGGTGCCGGAACCGGCGAGCCGGGCCATTTTCATCGCCGCGCTGCTCGGCGCGTGACAAGTTTTCCATAATATACATTATGCGACATCCGTGCTAAGCAACCGGCCCCGATGCCGGAAACAAAGCGGGCAAAGGGTGCTCAGAGCGGCGCCGAATCATCGGCTTGCGGCACGCTCTCGACGAGCGCGGGCGGGCTGAGCTCGAGGAGGCCGGCGGCGCGCAACTCGTCGACGGCCGGCAGGTCGCGCAGGCTGTCGAGACCGAAATGGGCGAGAAAGCCCGGCGTCGTGACCCATAGGAGCGGACGGCCGGGGCTCATGCGCCGGCCTTTGGGGCGGACCCAATCCGCTTCCATCAAGGTGTCGATCGTGCCTTTGCCGAGACCGACGCCGCGGATCTCTTCGATCTCGGCGCGGGTCACCGGCTGGTGGTAGGCGATGACGGCCAAGGTTTCGACTGCGGCGCGCGACAATTTGCGGGCAACCGGCCGCTCGATGCGCAGCGCGGCGGCGAGATCGGGCGCGGTGCGGAACGCCCAGCCGCCCGCCAAGCGCACGAGGTTGACGCCACGTCCGGCATAATGCTCGGCCAGCTCGGCCAGCAGATCCCCGAGCTTGGCGCCGTCGCCGAGGCGCTGCGTCAAGATCTGCTCGCCCAGCGGCTCGCCGGCGGCAAACAGCAGCGCCTCGATCAGGCGCAATTGCCGCGCCTCGTCATTCACCGGAAAGCCCCCTCTCCGCCTGGGCGCGCCATTCTGAAGGCCGGGCTGCGCAGATAGATGGGGCCGAACGCCCGGTCCTGGCGCAGCTCGACCCGCCCCTCGCGGACGAGCTCGAGCGCCGCGGCAAATGTCGCTGCCAATGCCGAGCGGCGAATCTGCTCCGCGTCCACCCCGGCCGGCAGGAAGCGCGTCAATTCGCGCCAGTCGGGCACCCGGCCGAGAAAACGCGCCAACCGCTTCAGTGCCTCGTCCATCGAATGGAGCACCGACGGCTCGATCGCCAGCACCGCCGTCGTGGTCCGCCGCCGCCCCTCGCCATAGGCGCGCAGCAGTTGGTAGAGATCGAGCCGCCACACCGGCACCGCGACGGCGGCCAAGCCTTCTGGCGCGCCGCGCAAAAAGACCTCATCGCCAAGCCGTGGGCGGGCCATCAGCCGGTGGCCGGCGATCTGCATCGCCTCGAGCAGCTTCAGCCGGTGTCCCAAGATGGCCGCGAATTCGGCCGCGTCCGGTTCGTCGTCATCGATCGTCTGCTGCGGCAGCAACAGGCGCGATTTCAGATAGGCGAGCCACGCCGCCATCACCAGGTAGTCGGCGGCGAGCGCCAGGCGCAGCTGCTGCTGCCGTTCGATAAAGGCCAGATACTGGTCGGCGAGCGCCAGGATCGAAATCTTGGCCAGATCGACCTTCTGCTCGCGCGCCAAGGACAGCAACAGGCCGATCGGCCCCTCGTAGCCGTCGAGGTCGAGCACCAGCTGCTCGGGCTGGGCGCGATCCCCTCCCCGCCCCCACCCTGACCCTCCCCCGCCGGCGGGGGAAGGAATGGGAGGGGGCGGGGCAGCAGTCGGGCCGGTTGAGGCCTCGCTCATCCGGCCTGCCCGGTAATCGACAGCACGAAATGGATCAAGGCCTCGGTCGGCACCCCGATCACATAGGCGAGGATGTTGAGATTGAGGCCGGTTCGCGCACCGATCCAGGGCAGCACGAACAGCATCAGCAGCAGGATCGGGATGCCGTAGGGCTCGACCCGGGCGAGCCGATAGGCGAGCGCGCGCGGCAACAGCCCGACCGCGACCCGGCCGCCATCCAAGGGCGGCAACGGCAGCAGATTGAAGACGCAGAGCACGGCGTTGATTTGCAAGGAGTGAACCAGGTTGGCGGCGATCCAATTGGCCGGGCCAGACGGAAACAAGCCGACGCCGTAGAACAGCAGCGACGAAGCGATCGCCAGCAGCACGTTGGTGCCCGGCCCGGCCAGCGCCACCCACACCATGTCGCGCCGCGGGTTGTGCAGCCGGCCGAAATTGACCGGCACCGGCTTGGCATAGCCAAACAGGAACCCCGAGGTCACGAACAGCAGCGCCGGCAGCACGATCGTGCCGAACGGGTCGATGTGGTTCAACGGGTTGAAGGTGACCCGCCGCATCCGCATGGCGGTATCGTCGCCAAAACGCCAGGCGATAAAGCCGTGCGCCGCCTCGTGAAAGGTCACCGCGATGATGACCGGCAAGATCCAGGTGCTGGCCTGGTAGATCGCCGCCGCCCAGGATGCCGGCATCTCCATCACCGCGCACCTTCGAGCAGCGCGTCGAAGCGGCGCTCCAATTCCGGCCGGTCGAACTCCGCCGGCGCCTGCCGCATCGCCTCGCCGCGGGCCAGCCGCGCCGCCGCCTCGGGCGACACCTGGCTTGCCGCCGCGGCGATCTCCTCCATCTCGGCCGGGTCGCCGTTGCAGTGCAGCACCAGGTCGCAGCCGGCGTCGAGCGCGCGGCGCGTCCGCTCGCCGAGGCTCCCGCCCAGCGCGCGCATCGACAGATCGTCCGAAACCAGCACGCCGTCAAAGCCGATCTCGCCGCGCACGATCTCGCCGATCACCCGCCTCGACAACGTCGCCGGTGCCGCCGGGTCGATCGCCCGGTAGACGATATGCGCGGTCATCGCCCACGGCATCGCCGCCAGCGCGCGGAACGGCGCGAAATCGGTGCGCGACAATTCCTGGTGCCCGCTCTCGACTACCGGGCAGGCGTAATGGCTGTCGACCCGGGCGCGGCCGTGGCCCGGAATGTGCTTCAAGACCGGCAGCACGCCGCCGGCGAGGAGCCCCTCGCACACGGCCCGGCCGAGGCGAGCGACGCGGTCGGGCTCCGCGCCATAGGCACGGTCGCCGATCACCGGGTCGGCTGCGGCGCTCGGCAGGTCGAGCACTGGCAGACAGGCGACGGTGATGCCGAGCCGCGCCAGATCGTCGGCGATCAGGCGGGCGCCGAACCGGGCCGCCTCGGCGGCGACCGGGTCGGGCAACGCGGCGATCCGGGCGGCCGCCGGGTAGCGGCGCCAATGCGGCGGACGCAGCCGCGCCACCCGCCCGCCCTCCTGGTCGATCAGCACCGACGCCGCGGGCCGCCCGATCGAGCCGCGCAACGCCTCGACCAGTCCGCGAACCTGAGCGGGGGAGCGGCAATTGCGGCGGAATAGGATGAACCCCGCCGGATCGGCCTCGGCAAAAAAGCGGCGCTCGCCCACGCTCAACTCTTCGCCGGCGCAGCCGAAGATCGCCGCGAGCGGTCTTCTCTCGGATGTCGGGCCTAGCAAGACAATGGTCTTTCGATCACGGGTTCGGCACCTCCACTTTGCGTCATCCGCGGCGGGCGCGGGCAGCAATGCAGCGGCGCCGACGGCTCGGCTAAAGATGGATTGCCGGAAGAGTCCCCGCAATGTCGCTCGGCAGGTTGACGGCTGGGCG
>Ga0210394_10006639_pt1 | contig 12467 bp, 8 predicted proteins | sample IncBWC12MmetaG_FD_160121 | JGI IMG/M metagenome (GOLD analysis project Ga0210394, IMG submission 160121) | Forest soil microbial communities from Barre Woods Harvard Forest LTER site, Petersham, Massachusetts, United States - Inc-BW-C-12-M | ecosystem: Environmental > Terrestrial > Soil >... | reverse complement strand
GGCCGACGCCGGCACGCATGTCTGCCTCACTCTGACACCGTCCGGGCCGACAGCAGACGAGGTCCGGCTCGCCGCACGGTCGGTCGGTGTGGGTGTCTATCCGTTCGAAGACAGTCCGGTGTGGCTCTACGAGCAGTTCGACGCCTATGAGCGCAGCCTCTTGCTCGGCTACACGCACCTGGCCGAGGAACAGATCGAGGACGGCGTCGGGCGCCTGGCTGCCGTCGTTCGAACCATCGCCCGGCGGCCGCGGTCCGCCGCCACTGGCACCAAGCCTTTTTTGGACACTGGCACTGCCACCCGAAGGGATCGGGCCCTATCGTCCAGTCAGCCCCTGATTCCTCGTGAACGCTCGCAGGAGACCACCATGTCAGTCCACTTCAGCGAAACCCGCACCGTCCGGGGGGCCTGCCCGCAGGACTGCCCCGACACCTGTGCCTTCATCTATCACGTGGAAGACGGCAAGCTGGTCGAGGTGACCGGCGATCCGGAGCATCCGATGACGCGCGGCGGATTGTGCGTCAAGCTGAAGAACTTTGCCGAGCACCACTACAACCCGGACCGTCTGCTGTACCCGATGAAGCGCGTCGGCCCGAAGGGCTCGGGCCAGTTCGAGCGCATCTCCTGGGACGAAGCGCTGGCGCAGATCAAGGCGCGCTGGACCGACATCATCGCCACGCACGGCTCGCAGGCGATCATGCCCCACGCCTACCTGGGCCACCAGGGCACGCTGAACGGGCTCACCGCGGGCGATGCCTTCTTCAACCGGCTCGGCTCGACCGTGGCCGAGAAGACGTACTGCGAATCGGGCTCGTCGACGGCCTGGATCATGACCGTCGGCCCGACCGGCGGTCTGGACCTCGAGAGCCTCGAGTTCTCGAAGTACATCATCGTGTGGGGTATGAACATGCTCAACACGAACCTGCACGCCTGGCCCTTCATCCTGAAGGCCAAGGCGAAGGGGGCGAAGATCGTCGTCATCGACCCGGTCCGCACACGCACCGCCAAGCAGGCGGACTGGCATATCCGGATCAAGCCCGGAACCGATGGCGCGCTGGCGCTGGGCATGATCAACGTGATCATCGGCGAGGCCTTGGTCGATCAGGACTATGTCGATAAGTACACCCTGGGCTACGAGCAACTGAAGGCGCGCGCCGCCGAGTTCCCGCCCGAGCGCGTATCGCAGCTCACCGGGGTGTCAGTGCAGGACATCCTGACGCTGTCGCGCGAGTACGCCAAGACGCAGCCCTCGGCGATTCGGCAGGGCGTGGCGGTCGAGCGCAGCCCGGGCGGCCCCGACGCCATTCGTGCGATCACCTGCCTGCCGGCGCTCGTCGGGGCATGGCGGCATGTCGGCGGCGGCACGGTCGAGATGCCGATCTGGGAGTTCCCGTTCAAGTTCGACTTCATGTGCCGCCCCGACTGGATTCCCGCGGGCACGCGCGTGGTGAACGAACTCGACCTGGGCGCGGCGCTGACCGGCACAATGCAGCTGGACCCGCCGATCAAGTCGCTATTCGTCTACAACTCGAACCCCGTGTCGCAGGCGCCCGATGCCAGCCAGATCGTCGAAGGGCTGATGCGGGACGATTTGTTCACGGTGGCGAGTGAACTGTTCATCACCGACACCGCGAAGTACGCCGACATCCTGCTGCCGGCGACGATGCAGGCCGAGCAGTACGACCTGATGGTCACCTGGGGCCACCTCTACGTGATGCTGAACCAGCCGGCGATCGAGCCACCTGGCGAATGCGTGGCGAATATCGAGCTGTTCCGCCGTCTCGCACGCACCATGGGGTTCGACGACGAATACTGGTCGCTGAGCCTGGACGAGATGCTGATGCGCTCGTATGACTGGAGCTCGCCGCAGATGCAGGGCATCACGCTGGAGAAGTTGAAGGAGAAGGGCTACATGCGCCTGAACGTCGGGATGCCGAACACGCGGGTACCGCATGCCGAAGGCAACTTCAAGACGCCGTCCGGCAAATGCGAGTTCGCGGCCAGCGCTGCCGCCGGCGGTAACTTCGTCGTCTCCGTCTGGCGATCTGGCTACGAGGCCATGCAGCCCGGGGGGTTCGTGGACGCGGTGCCGAACTTCATCCCGCCCTTGGAGATGCACGACGCCTCGGTCACCCAGCGGTACCCACTCAATCTGGTGTCGCCCAAGCCGCACGCGTTCCTGAACACGCAGTACGGCAACGAACCCGGGCAACAGCGACGCCAGGGCGAGCAGATCATCGTGATGCATCCGCGCGACGCCAGGAGCCGCCAGATCGAGGAGGGCACCTACGTGCGGGTCTTCAACGAGCGAGGCGCGTTCGAGGCGCGCGCCGAAGTGAGCGAAGACGTTTCGGCCGGTTTGATGATGACCAATGTCGGCCACTGGCCGGGCTTGAATCGCAGCGGCACCGCAGTCAACTCGACGACGGCGCCCCGACACGCCAATCTCGGCCAGGCGGGGGCGTATTCGGACAACCTGGTCGACGTTGAGAGGGTCTGAGGCGGGCATGACTCACGTTGTGACCGACAACTGCCGCCAATGCCGCTACACGGACTGCATCGCCACTTGCCCGGTTGCCTGCTTTCATGCGAACGACGTACGCGTCTACATCGACCCCGACGTCTGCATCGACTGCGGTGCGTGCATCCCGGTCTGCCCGGTTCACGCGATCGTGGAAGAGTTCGATCTGCCCGACGATCAACAGCATTGGGTCCAGATCAACGCGACGGCAGCGAAACGCTACCCCTTGGTCCGCGCCAAGTTGCCGCCGCTTGACGGCGCGGACGCGAAGCGCGCGGCGCTCGGGTACTGAGCGTGGCGGCGCAGGCCCCGGGGCTCGGCACGCCCAAGCTGCCACTGCGAGTCGCCGTGGTGGGCAGCGGGCCGAGCGGCTTCTACGCCGCCGAATCGCTGCTCGAGTCCAAGCTAGTCGTCGAGATCGACATGATCGAACGCCTGCCGGTCCCCTACGGACTGGTGCGCTACGGGGTGGCGCCCGATCACGCCAAGCTCAAGTCCGTGACGGCCGTGTTCTCGGAGATTGCGCAGGATCCGCGCTTTCGCTTCTTCGGCAATGTCGCTCTGGGTCGCGACATCGGCGCGGAGGATCTGGCGGCGATGTACCACGCTGTGATCGTCGCCACAGGTGCCGATGACGACCGAAAGCTCGGCGTCGAAGGCGAGCACCTGGCGGGCGTGCACGCCGCGAGCGCCTTCGTCGGTTGGTACAACGGCAAGCCCGAGTGCGCCGACCTGCAGTTCGACCTGTCGCAGGACGTGGCGATGGTGGTGGGGCAAGGCAACGTCGCCATCGATGTGTGCCGGATCCTGGCGAAGCCGGTCGACGAACTGCGTCGCACCGACATCACGCAACATGCGCTCGACGCGCTGGCGTCGTCGCGCGTGCGCGAAATACACCTGGTGGGTCGGCGAGGGCCCGTGCAGGCGAAGTTCACGCCGAAGGAACTGCGCGAGCTCGGCACCCTGGTGGGATGGCAAGTGATCGTCGATCCGGCCTGCCTCGACTTGAACCAGCAGAGCCAGGCCGAACTGAAGCATCCGGACTTCGCTCATGCGGCGAAGAACCTCGGCATCCTGCGCGCATTCGCGGCGAACAAGCCAGAAGCGGCGCGGTCGATTCATCTGCATTTCCATCGGATGCCCGTCGCGCTGCACGGCAGCGGCCGCTTGCAACAGGTCGTCCTGGGCGCGCAGCGGCTGCAAGGGCCGCCCGCCGCACAGGTGGCAGTGCCATCGGGCGAGCGCAGTACCATCAACGCGCAACTGCTGTTCAGGAGCCTCGGCTACCAGAGCCGCGCACTGCCCGGGCTGCCATTCGACGACCGAAAGGGGGTCCTGCCAAACCGGAACGGTCGGTTGCAGACCGCAGCGGGCCAGTGCCTGCGGGGTTGGTACGCCACCGGCTGGGTCAAGCGCGGGCCGACCGGCCTTATCGGCACCAACCGCCTCGACAGCGTCGAGACAGTCTCGCAGCTCGTAGGCGATCTGCCTTCGCTGCCGACCGCCAAACCCGGCCGAGACGCCTTGCTCGGGGTGCTCGGCGGCAAGAGGCATCGCATCGTTGCCTTCGAGGACTGGCTCGCGATCGAGCGCGCCGAACGGGCGCGCGGCCTGCTGGCGGACAAGCCGGCGGAGAAGTTCGTGCGTGTCGCTGAGATGCTGGCGGCGGCCGAGACATCTGGCGTCGTATGAGCGCCCACATCATGGCTCTTGAACCGTCCACAGGCCCGGACTTGACCTGACGATCGAATAAATCCACCCTGCAAGGAGTTTCCCATGACAGTGAAGGTAGGCGACGTGTCCGACTTGGACGCCATCAGCAAGGTCCTTCAGATCTACATGAATGCCGCCAAGAGCGGCACAGGCGCGGACATGAAACCCGCCTTCGCGGAACAGGCCACGATCTTCGGCTATGTCGGCACCGAGCTCGCCTTTCACGGCCCGATCCAGGGTCTGTACGACTGGCACGACAAGAACGGCAAGGCCAAGGAGATCCAGGCGCGGATCGCCCACATCGACGTGGTCAGCACTGTGGCGCATGCGCGTGTCGAGGCGGAAAACTGGACGGGCCACAAGTTCACGGACCTGTTCTTGCTCATCAAGCTGGACGGCAACTGGAAGATCATCAACAAGGTCTTCCACCTGCATTGATCCAGCGCCGCCTCGCCCCGGGGCGGCGTTCCAATACGCGGATTCGGGTCCGGCGGGCGTGAGGATTCGACAGCCCTGTGTGCCGCCGATTGCCAGACTGCACGCATCGAGAACCTCGCGATGCGGAGCCACGGATGGCGGTGCGGCGCGATCACCTACCGGCGCAATTCGGGCCGATCGACGCGGCCGCGGTGCCGCGCTCCGAGGCCCTAGGCCGGCTGCTGGTCGGCGCCCTGCGCCCGCATCCCCGCCTCGCGAATCGGAAGATTCACGATGGCGGCCCCCAGGGCCAGCACGATATCCGCGTACCACATCCAGGAGTAGTCGCCGAAGCGCGTCAGCGCAAGCCCGCCGAGCCAGGCGCCGAAGAATCCCCCGACCTGATGGGACAGCAAAGTCAGGCCGAACAGGGTCGCCAGATGACGCGTGCCGAATAGCTTGGCCACCAGGCCGGCCGTGGGAGGAACCGTGGACAGCCACGAAAGGCCCAGCGCCGCCGCGAATGCGTAAAACGTCAGCGCGGTCTTGGGCGCCAGCAGATACAGCGCGATCGATGCGGCGCGGAAAAAGTACACCCAGAACAGCAGCCACTTCAGCCGGTACCTGGTGCCGAGGGCTCCTGCGGTCAGGCTGCCGGCGATGTTCGCCAGTCCGATGATGCTCAGCGAAAGAGCGGCCACGCCGGAATTCAGGCCGCACAGGCTCACCTCGGTCGGAAGGTGCGTCACCAGGAACGCAATGTGAAACCCGCACGTGAAGAAGCCGGCGTGCAGACACCAGTAGCTGCGGTCGCGCGAAGCCACCGCCAGCTGAGAGCGCAAGCCGTACGATGACTCGCCCGCAGCGGCCGCTGCAGCGTGCCCGGAGCCGGCGGGCTGCTGGCGCGGAGTCAACATCCGGGCCAGAGGCAGCGTGGAAAGGGCGATCGCCGCCATCGCCAGCAGCGCGTTGGCCCAGCCGAACAGGGCGATCAATGCCTGGTTCAACGGCGCGAACAGGAATTGGCCGAAGCTGCCTCCCGCGTTGATGAACCCGGCCGCGAAGGCTCTGCGCTCCGGCGCCAGATGCCGCGCCGTGGCGCCGATCAGGATCGAGAAGCTGCCGGCGCCGGCGCCGGCTGCGGTCAGCAGCCCGAGCGTCACGATCAATCCAGCCTCGGATCGGACGAACGGCGCAGCGGCGGTGCCCGCCGCCAGGATCAAGCCGCCCGCGACCACCACCGGCGCCGGTCCGATGCGATCGGCCAGCGCTCCGAAAAAGGGTTGCGATGCTCCCCAGACAAGCTGCCCGATCGCCAGCGCCAGGCTGATGTTGGCGATGCCCAAGCCGGTCGCCGTGTTCAGCGGCGACACGTAAAGACCGATCGACTGGCGCGCTCCCATCGTGACCATCAGGATGGCCGCTGCCGTGATCAGCAGCGGCCAGCTCGAGTGGGTCGACTTCAACGCCGGCGCGGGCGCGACATCGGTTGATGCCATCTGCCTAATCTGCGCTGTTCGGACTGGGCAGCCGCGACAGGTAATGATCGACCCGTCGATGCAACCGGGCCACCTCGGAATCGCCCAGCGCGGAATTGACCGCGTCCTGGGCCACGCGCCAAAGCGGCTTGGCCGCGGACCACTTGGCGCGCCCGGCCGGCGTCAGGCTGACTTCGCGCTGGCGCGTGTTGGCGTGCTGCTCCGCGCGGACCCAGCCGGCCGCCACCAGCGGGCGCAGGTTGCGCAGCAACGTCGTGCGCTCCATGTCCATCGTTCCGGCGAGCTGCGCAAGGGTCGGGGCTTTCAGCCTGAACAGGTTGGACATCAGCGAGAACTGCGTGATCCTCAGGCCGCAGGGCGCCAGCGCGCGGTCGTACACGGCGGTGACGCGGCGCGTGAGGCGACGCAGCCGGCCGCAGGTGCAGCCGGGACCTTCGGGGCGTGCTCGGTGCTCGGGATCAGGCGCGCGTGCCATCAGGCCGGCAGTCTATTGTGTATATACACACGTTGACAACGCGGCCGACGATCGCGCACGCGGCGTAAATTGAACAGACGGGCAGGGCTTCGTGGTCCCCAAGGCAGTCGTTCACCGGACCCGGGCACCCGAGCGTGCGGTCGTGGCTGATGGTCGAGACTGCTGCCATCGTCCCGACGGGTGACTGGCGGTGACAGGAGGCCGGAGCGGTGCCGCCGCTGGTGCGCCCCTACGCCGGGTAACATCGCTCATGCCCAATCGTCTGTCCCTGGAAGCGTCGCCGTATCTGCGGCAGCACGCGGACAACCCGGTCGACTGGTACCCGTGGGGCGAGGAGGCCTTCGCGCGAGCGCGCGATCGCAACGTGCCGATCCACCTGTCGGTCGGATATGCGGCGTGTCACTGGTGCCACGTGATGGCGCACGAGTCGTTCGAGGATCCCAAGATCGCCGGTCTGATGAACGAGCGCTTCGTCAACATCAAGGTCGATCGGCAGGAGCGGCCCGATGTCGACGAGGTCTATCAGAAGGTGATCCAGATGATGGGAGAGTCGGGCGGATGGCCGCTGACGGTCTTCCTGACGCCGCAGCGGGAACCTTTTTTCGCGGGGACCTATTTTCCGCCGCAGGACCGGTATGGACGGCCGGGCTTTGCGCACGTGCTGGTTGCGTTGAGCGATGCCTGGAGCCGGCAGGACGGCAATCTGTTGCTGAACGTGGAGCAGTTCAAGCGCGGCTTCGACGAGCTGGATCGGATGGTATTCGAGGGCGAGGCGATGCCCGGCGTCGACCTGCCGCTCGAGGCGGCCCGCGCACTGGCCGCACACACGGACCCGGTCCACGGCGGGATGAAAGGGGCGCCCAAGTTTCCGAATCCGAGCTCCCTTGATCTGATGCTGCGCGTGCACGCGCGCACGGGCGATGCGGCCCTGCTGGACGCGGTGCGATTGACGCTGGACCGGATGGGCGCCGGCGGAATCTACGACCATCTCGGAGGCGGCTTTGCGCGCTACAGCGTCGACGAGCGCTGGGCGGTGCCGCATTTCGAAAAGATGCTGTACGACAACGGGCAGCTGGTCCGGCTGTATGCGGATGGTTTCCGGCTGACCGGCCAGCCGTCATGGCGCCGGATCTTCGAACAGACGATCGAGTACGTGCTGCGCGACCTGTCGCACCCGCAGGGCGGCTTCTTCGCCAGCGAGGACGCCGACAGCGAGGGTGAAGAGGGGCGCTTTTACGTCTGGACGCCGGCGCAGGTCAACGCAGCGCTCGGCCCGCAGGACGGCGCGTTCGTGTGCCGCGCGCTGGGGATCACGGAGCAGGGTAACTTCGAAGGCGGCCGCTCGGTGCCGCACCGGGCCATCGAGCTGGATCAGGCCGGCGAGGCGCGGCTCGATGGGTTGCGGACACGGCTGTTTTCGGAGCGGGCCCGGCGCGTTCGCCCGAGCCGCGACGAAAATATCATCACGAGCTGGAACGCGCTGATGATCGAAGGCCTGTGCGCGGCCTATCAGGCGACCGGCACCGATCGGTACCTGCAGGCGGCGCGGGCCGCGGCCGATTTCCTGATGACGCGGGCCGCGATGCCCGACGGCGGCGTGCTGCGGGCGTGGCGCGACGGTTCGGCCCGCGTGGGCGGATTCCTGGACGACTACGCGATGCTGGCCAATGCGTTGCTCGATCTGTACGAGTCCTGCTTCGATGCCGTCTACCTGGCGCGCGCGGGCGACCTCGCCGACCGGATCCTTTCAAAGTTCTGGGATAACGGGCTGTACTTCACGCCGGCCGACGCCGAAGCACTCGTGCACAGGCCTCGCGCTCCATACGATCACGCCTGGCCCTCGGGCACGTCGAGCGCGGCATTCGCGCTGTTCAGGCTGCATGAGCTGAGCGGAAAGGCGATCTACCGGGAGCGCGCCGAGCAGGTGGTCCGGGAGCTGGAGGCCGCTGCGGCGCGCAACGCCTTCGGTTTTTCGCATCTGCTGGCGGCCATCGATTTCGCCAGGCAGGGGCCGGCCACGATCATCTTCGCCGGCCAGTTGCCCGACGTGCGGCCGCTGGCCCACGCGGTCCAGCGCGTGTACCTGCCGGCCCGCACACTGGCGCTGGCCGAGCACGTGCCGGCCGGGTTGGGCCGCGGGCCGGTCGATGGCAAAGCGGCCGCTTTCGTATGTCGCAATCAGGTATGCCAGTTGCCGGTGACGGATGCGGCCGCGCTGCTGGCCTCGATCCATTCGTCAGCGTAAGGGCGCATCCAGGCTGCCACTCGCCTTCGGATAGGCCACGATTCCCCACGGCTGGCTGAATCCCGTCAGGGTCGATACCACCTGGCGCTTGGCCACATCGATGACAGTCAGCGCATCCGATCGGCCGCACGCGACCAGGACTTTGGCCCCGTCGGGCGTGAACGTGAAATGCCAGCAGCGCTTGCCGACCGGAATCGAAGCCAGCGGCGCGAACGTCCTGGCATCCAGAACCTGGATCTGCTGCGAGCGACTGGTGGCAATCCAGACCGTTGCGCCTCCTGGCGCGAACGCAACCCCATAGGGACCCTTGCCGGTCGCAACCGCCTTCAGCACCTTGTAGTGCGAGTCCAGCACCAGAAAGTTGTCGGAATTTTCCAAAGTGACCACCACGGTCGAGCCGTCCGGCGAAAACTTCACGCCGCGCGGCCGTTTGCCGTATGAGGAGACGTCGATTCTGTTGACCGCTCGGCCGGACCCCAGGTCGTAGACGACGACCGTGTCGTCGCCTTCGTTGGCGACGACCAGTTGGTGCCCGTCGGGTGAGAACTCCATGCCCTCGGTTTCCAGCGATGCTGGAAGACGGGTCGACACCTCGAATTTGGACAGATCGATGACCGCGATCTCGGCCGCCTGGCCTTCCTCCTGGCCGCCGGCCTTGCCGGGCTGAGCCCCGTTTTCTGGCCGATCATCCTTGCCCGGTGGCTTGCCCGTCGAACTGGGCTCGTACGTGACGTACGCGAATCGGCCGTCGGGGCTGATGCGGACGAATTCCGCGTTCTTGCCGACTGGGATCCTATGGGTCGTTTTCCCGCTTGCCGCGTCGACCACGCTCACATCGGCGTCAGCCTGGTTTGCCGTCACCAGCGTGCGGCCATCGGGCGTGATACCCACGCCGCGCGGATCCTTGCCCACCTCGATGGTTCGCTCGACTTTCAGCGTCGCCAGATCGATCACGACGACGCCATCGCCCTGATTCGTGACGTACGCGACACCTTGCGTCGGCGCACCCGGCGCTGGCGCCGTGACGGCCGCCAACAGGGGAAACGCGCCAACAGCCAGCCTATGCAGGGACTTCATCCGGGCACTCCATCACGGGTTCGGGAGGCTGGATGATAGTCAGTCCGGATGTCAGGCCTTCAGTCGGAGCCGGTGGCATGCGACGAAGGCCACAGAATCGAGCGATTGATGTCGCGAATGTCGGTGCGCCCGCAAAATGCCATCGTCAGATCCAGCTCGTTGTGGATGATCTGCAGGCAGCGCGTGACGCCGGCTTCACCGAGTGCTCCGAGTCCGTATAGAAACGCACGCCCGATCAACGTGCCGCGCGCGCCCAGCGCGATCGCTTTCAGCACGTCCTGGCCCGACCGGATGCCGCCGTCCATCCAGACCTCGATGCGGGAGCCGACGGCGTCGACGATCGGCGGCAGCGCTTGGATCGCGCTGGGCGCGCCGTCGAGCTGGCGCCCGCCATGATTGGAGACCACCAGCGCATCGGCGCCGCTGGCCACGGCCCGCCGGGCGTCCTCCACGTCCATGATGCCCTTCAAGATCAGCTTGCCACCCCAGCGGGCCTTGATCCAGGCCACGTCATCCCAGCTCAATCGCGGGTCGAACTGTTGAGCGGTCCAGGCCGACAGCGAACCCATGTCGTCGATGCCTTTGACGTGACCGACGATGTTGCCGAACCGGCGTCGCGGGGTTCCGAGCATCCCCAGACACCAGCGCGGCTTGGTCGCAAGGTCGACCAGGTTCGCGAACGTGAGCTTCGGCGGCGCGGTCAGTCCGTTCTTCAAGTCCTTGTGGCGCTGCCCGAGTATCTGCAGATCGAGCGTGAGCATCAGCGCGGAGCAGCGGGCGGCGCGGGCGCGGTCGATCAGGCGCTCGACGAAACCGCGGTCGCGCATCAGGTACAACTGGAACCAGAAGGGCGCCCGCGAATGCGCTACGACGTCCTCGATCGAGCAGATGCTCATCGTCGACAGCGTAAATGGAACGCCGAAGCGCTCGGCCGCCCGGGCTGCCAGGATCTCCCCGTCCGCAGTTTGCATCCCGGTCAGTCCGGTCGGCGCCAGTGCCACCGGCATCGCGACGTCCTCGCCGATCATCCGGGCGCGCAGATTGCGTGACTGGACGTTGATCCCCACGCGCTGACGCAGCGCGATCTTCGAAAAGTCGGCCTGATTGGCGCGGTACGTCGTCTCGGTCCAGGATCCGGAATCCGCGTAGTCGTAAAACATCCGCGGCACGCGCCGTTGCGCCAGACGGCGAAGGTCTTCGATGCAGGTGATCACGGGCATCAGGACGCTCCGTCAGCCCCGAACCGTGCTCGGGTCGCCGCCATGCTACGCGATGTGTATCGTTGGGCCCGTTGCGCGATGTATTTCACCATCGGATCCCGACTCGAGGCGCCCATGAGTTCCGCCAGCGGCCTTGTCAACGCCGTCCGTCGCCCCTGGGTCTGGCGCGCCGCGCTGGGCCTGGGCGCGCTGTTCGTGCTGTTCGGGTTGTTCGGGTACCTGGTGCTGCCGGGCATCATCAAGTCGCAGGCCGAGAAGGCGGTCACCGCAGCACTGCACCGGAAGTTCACAATCGGGCGCGTGGCCGTGCGCCCCTACTCGCTGGCCGTCACGGTCCAGGGCGTCAAGCTGTACGAGCCCGACGGCCAGGCCGTTTTCGCGTCGTTTCAGCAGCTGCAGGCGCGGATCTCGCTATCCTCGCTGCTCCACCTGGCCCCGGTCGTGAAGGAGGTGAGCCTGCACGGACCGTTCGTCCATCTGGCTCGCACCGGAGCGAACCGCTACAGCACCGACGACATCGTCGCCGCGCTGTCCGCGCGGTCGCCGCCGCCGGCGAAGGCTGCGCCGCCCCAAGCCGGTGGCGCCGCCCGCTTCTCGGTGTACAACATCCGGGTCGACGGCGGGCGGGTCGAGTTCGCTGATCAACCGGCCCATGCGCATCACACGGTGGCCGACCTGTCGATCGGCATACCGTTCGTCTCTTCGCTGCCGTCGCAGGAGGAGGTGTTCGTCGAGCCGTTGTTGAGCGCCGTGATCAACGGCGCGCCGCTGTTGATCAAGGGTAAGGCGCGGCCGTTCGCCGAGACCCGCGAAGCCGTCGTCGACCTCGATCTGGACCGGATCGAGCTTCCCAAGTACCTCCAGTACCTGCCCTTCGAGCCCCGCTTCAAGATGCCGGGGGCGACGCTCGATCTGCACCTGCGCGCGAGCTTTCAACAGCCGAGGGACCGGTCGGCCACCGTGATCCTGGCCGGAAAGGCGGCGCTCAAGTCGTTGCAGCTCACGGCGCTGGACGGCTCCCCGATCCTCGCGCTGCCGCAGTTCGTCGTCGAGCTGGGGAAGGCGGATCTGCTCGCCGGGCGGGTGGAAGTCTCGCGAGTAGCCGCGATCGGGCTGGACCTGAACGTGATCAAAGACTCCCGCGGCCGACTCAACCTGGAGCTGCTCGCTCCGCCCGAACCCGGCGGCCCCCAGGCGCAGCCGGCAGCCGGCTTGGCCTCCGAAGTCTTGGCGAAGGAGGCCGTTGCGGCCGCAGGCTCCGCACCGGCCGGCCCCGCGCTGCAGGTCGCAATCGGGCAGA
>Ga0210394_10006638_pt1 | contig 12468 bp, 8 predicted proteins | sample IncBWC12MmetaG_FD_160121 | JGI IMG/M metagenome (GOLD analysis project Ga0210394, IMG submission 160121) | Forest soil microbial communities from Barre Woods Harvard Forest LTER site, Petersham, Massachusetts, United States - Inc-BW-C-12-M | ecosystem: Environmental > Terrestrial > Soil >... | reverse complement strand
GCTGGAGGTGAGGCTGACGCCTGGCACTGTGCCGTCGATCTTGAGGGACGGCAGGTAGAGCGCGTCGTTGCTCGGCTGCATCAGGAGCCCCTGGAACGCGAAGCGACCGGCATCGACATCCGAGAAGTTGGGATGGAGCGAGGTCCAGTTGGCCGTCATCGTGTCAGGGTAGCTGTTCGACCCGGGGTCGAAGGTCGGCACGTCGTTCCAGTAGGTGTGCTGGAAAAACATCGAGGGAGTGATCCTGAGAGAGGCATTGGGGGCGAACGTGAGCGCTGCGCGCAGCACGTCGGCGTCCCGCCACCCCGAATCGCTGTACTGCGCGCCGCCTGGAATCGCACTGTCGTGCTCGATGTAGCCACCCTCGCGTTCGTGCCAGGCACTCACGCGAAAACCGAGCTCATCCTGAACTATCGGTCCGCCGTAGGCGGCGCCCAATTCGTAGCTCTGGCCTCCGCCGTCGATCGTGCCGAGACCAGCGCGCGCATAGCCACTGGACTCGGTGAGACTCGGCTGTGCCTGGATGAAGCGGATGGTGCCGCCCTCGGCGCCTGCACCGAACAGCGTCCCCTGAGGGCCCTTTAAGACTTCCACGCGATCGAGGTCGAAAACGAGCGGTGTCGCGTTGGTTCCGGGCACGATGCCGTTGTCGAGGCGGATCTGAATGGGCACATCGTCAAGATAGATGCCCGTAGTGGAATAGCCTGAGATGCCGGAGGAAATGCCGCGGATGGAGAGCGCGATCGTCGATCCCTGAGCCTGAAAGTCGATTCCCGGCGTGATGGCGGCGACGTCCGCCATGTCCGTGATCTGTCGCTGCATCATTTCGTCTCGGTTCAGCACTGAGACGCTGATCGGCACCTTGTCGAGGGTTTCCTCGCGCTTCTCCGCCGTGACTACAACCTCCTGCAGTTGCTCGGGGTTGGCGGTCACGCCGGTATCGCTCGCCCGCAGAGGCGTGCAGGTTAGTAGCAGCAACCAGGGAGCTAGCGCCCCGAACATCCGAGGCGCGAACACAGGGTGCGAACCGGACACTCGACTCATGTGCGCTCTCCCCGGTGAGCGGACCGGACTCTCAGTCGGCCCGTCTATATTTCATAGATGATATCCAGCTTACCAATAAAAGCAACGCATTTAGAGTCCGAACTGCGGCGTGATCCATGGGGCACGCGAACCCCCGGGCGCACGGCAAGCGCGCCAGTCAATAGCGCGGAAGGCGAGGTTGAGAACCGGAGTCGAATCAGTCAGCGGCGGGGCCACCACCCGCAAGCTGAGCGGAAATCTCATCCGCAGCTTGCACGAGCGGGCCCACGGTGTCGGGCACGGACAGCGAACGAGCGGTCTTCACGTACGGGATCGTGAGGGCGGCGGCCACGCTCCCCGACTGGGTGACGGGAGCCGAGAGGTCGATGACGCCCTGCACCGCATGGCTTGCGGCGGTGACGTAGCCGGCTTTGCGTGCCGCATGTCCACGGCGCTCGAACTCGATCCACTCGCGGCGGCTCACGCCGCGTGCCAAGCGGCTCTTCCACTCCCCTCGCACCAGATCGGACTGGAACGCGTACAGTACGAGTCCCGAGGTGGAGTCGAGCAGTGCGCGCCGGTAGCCGATGCGCACTGAGAAGCCGAGGTCTCCTGGTGCCTCGATTCGCGCGACGATGACCATCTGGTCGTCGGAAACCACGGCTAGATGGCACGACTGGCCGATACGCTCGGCCAAGCGGTGCATGACGGGCAGGGCGGCGTCGTGTAGATCTCGTGTCGGCGCTCGGGTCATGCCTAAAGCGAACAGCTTGTTGGTGAGCACGTAGCCTTCACCAGAGCTGTGCACCTCCAGGTACCCGTGATACTCGAGGACCTGAATCATGCGGAAGAGCTCGCTCACCGAGCGCTTCAGCTCGCGGGAGATCACATTGAGAGGCATCGGAGCGCGCGCGCGCGCCAGCAGCTCGAGCACCGCCAGGCCCTTCTCAAGCGCGGGAGCGCGATACTTGGGATCCGTGGCGTCAGTCATCCTGCAAGCTTAAGTTGCCAGCAGAGCGCTGGCGAGTGGGTCGGGCTCAGACCGTCGATCACGCTACTCGGTTCGCCAGGCCGCTCCCCCAGGGAACTGGTAGCGCTCGAGCGTCTGCGAATGCATTTCCGCGGAGAAGCCAGGGGTCGTCGGCACAAGATAGCGGCCGCCACGGATGCGCACCGGATCGGCAAAATGCTCGTGCAGATGATCCACATACTCGATGGCGCGGTCCTCCATCTGTCCTGAGATTGCGATGAAATCAGCCATGGCGAGGTGCTGCACCAGCTCGCAAAGCCCCACACCTCCGGCGTGCGGAAAGACGCGCACTCCGAACTTATGGGCCAGGAGCAGGATCGCGAGGTTCTCGTTTACCCCGCCCACCCGCGTCGCATCAATCTGAATCAGATCGACCGCTTCAGCTTGCAGAAGCTGCTTGAAGATGATGCGGTTCTGAGTGTGCTCGCCGGTAGAGATCGGCGTCGGCGCCACGGCGCTGCGAATCGCGCGATGCGCCAGCACGTCGTCGGGACTGGTGGGCTCTTCTACCCAGGCGATGCCGAAGGGCGCGAGTCGCCGGATCCAGGCGATCGCCGGCTCGACGTCCCAGCGCTGGTTGGCATCCGCAGCGATGGCGATCTGTGGGCCGAGGGTCTCCCGAGCGAGCCGGCAGCGGCGCACGTCGTCTTCGATGTTGAGACCCACCTTGAGCTTGATGGTACGAAAGCCATCGGCGACGGCCTGTCTGGCGAGGCGCACCAGCTTCTCGTCGGCATAGCCGAGCCAGCCGGGACTCGTGCTGTAGGCCGGGTAGCCGTGCTTCAGCAGATGCGCGATGCGCTCGGTCTTGCCGGCCTCGGCGCGCTGCAGAATGCGCAGCGCATCCGTCGGAGTGAGCGCGTCTCCCAGATAGCGGAAATCGATGCAGCGGACGAGGTCCTGAGGACTCATGTCAGCTATGAAGCGCCACACTGGCTTTCCGGCGCAGCGCGCGGCGAGATCCCACGCGGCGTTGACGACGGCGCCGATCGCCATGTGGATAACGCCCTTCTCCGGCCCCAACCATCGCAGCTGCGAGTCGCCCGTGAGGCTGCGCGCGAAGCTGCCAAGATCCCCGACGATGTCGAGGACGTCGCGCCCTACGACCAGGTGCCGCAGGGCACCGCACGCCGCGCTTTGGACCTCATTACCGCGGCCGATCGTGAACGCGAAGCCGTATCCAGCTAGCCCGTCCGGCCTATCGGTGCGAAGCACGACATAGGCTGCGGAGTAGTCCGGGTTTGGATTCATCGCGTCCGAGCCATCCAGCTCCCGGGACGTTGGAAAACGGATGTCGAGGGTTTCTAGTGCGGAAATTCGCGGCACTCGAGTTTGCCTTTGCGCGTTGCAGCCAAGTCGCCCAGCACGCCGATGGCATGTGGCTCTCGATTGTTCAGTTGGGCGCCTATCACCTGCATAGTTTCATTCCATTAGTAAAAGTGTCAAGCAAGTGCCGTACGTAGCCCCGCCGCACTCGGCCCCGGACGTGCGGGCAGTTCGGCCGGCACAGCGCCAGTGACGTCGAGGTCGCCGGGTCTTTGGAATGTGGCTCCACGTGTGCGCAAGCTTTAAAAGCGGTCGCGTTTCATATATGATCACAATCTCACAGGTAAAACTCTGCTAAATGATGCTTTTCTGGGCGCGAACGCCGCGTGACTTTCGCGCTGCCGGTTCGGATTTTGGGGGAGACCAGTGCATGCGAGCTCAAGTCTCTTTGATTCGTGGGGTTATCTCGTGTCCGGTCTTGATGTCTGCGGCGATGGTCAGTTCGCCGGTGCTTCTGGCGGAGCCAACGGCGCCGAGTGAGGGTGTCACGGAGGGGCCACAGGCTCCGGCACCCGAGGCTTCAAGGGGGGCGCAACTTCAGGAGATAGTCGTTACGGCGCGCAAGACGACTGAACGACTGCAGGATGTCCCGATGAGCGTGGCGGTGGTCAGCGCTCAAGCGATTGAGAGGACCGGAGCAGTCTCCCTGGAGGATCTGGGACACGAGGTGGCTGGGCTCACGGTTGTCTCAGCGGCTCCGGGCCAAAACGTAATGACCCTCCGGGGGCTCTCCGGTAACAACACCGTGGGCTTCTATCTCGATGAGACGCCTCTCACGATCGGCATCGGCAACGCTGTTCAGCCCACAAACTATGACATGGATCCGGCGCTCTTTGATCTGAGCCGCGTCGAGGTTCTTCGCGGACCGCAGGGGACGCTTTACGGCGCGAGCTCCTTTGGGGGCACGGTTCGATATATCACGAATCAGCCGAATCTCACCCAAACCCAAGTGACGGCGAAGACGACTCTCTCCGATACGGACGGTGGTGGCTTCAACCAGGAGGTGGACGGCCTCCTGAATGTGCCCTTGATCCCCGGGGACGTCGCTTTACGCGCGATGGCATTTGAACGGGACTACGACGGCTACATCGATCGATATCCAACTAACCCACAGAATTATCTAGCCGTCGAACCCGGCCCAGTTGTAGATAACATCAATACCGAGAGGACGTACGGCGGACGTGTTGCACTGGAGGTTAGGCCCACGGACTCCTTTTCCGCGACGCTTTCGGGCTACTACCAGAACATGCACCTTGGCGCTCCGTTCACGTTTGACGATCCGCCGGGCACTTTTGACGATCCAATCCAGAGTCGCCTCCTGAGCGAGCCCTCGACTGATCGTTTCACGCTCCTCGATCTGACGCTGCAGGGGGATATTCAGGCGGTGCATGTGACGTCCTCCACTTCATACTCGGATCGCCTGGTCTACAACACGGAGGATGATTCGAAGGACCTGTATTATTTTTTCCCGCAGGTGGGTCAGGTCTACCCATCCCCGCTATACAGTGAGGCCGGGAATCACAATTTCGTCGAAGAGATCCGCGCCTCAGGCACAGCGGGTCCGATACACGCGTTGGTGGGCGTGTTTTACGCGCACGCCGTGTCATTCGGCTACCTGAACTGGCCGACACCGTCGCAGTATGTGCCCATCTTCCGGAGCGAACCTACCTACTACAACTGGAACGACTTCCTGGACGTCCAAAAGGCGCTGTTCGGAGAGCTGAATATTGACTTCGCGCCGGGACTGCAGGGCACTATTGGTGCCCGAGATTATCGGCAAAGCCAGAGATATACGGTTTATATCAACGGTATCTTTAATGGTGGCGTAGTCAGTCCGGCAAGTGTCAGTACCAGCGAAGCCAGTGGAACGACACCGAAATACGGGCTCTCATATCACGTTTCGCCAGATATTCTGACCTACGCGACTGCGGCCCAAGGTTATCGCGAAGGAGGTCCGCTCTTCCCCTTTCCCAGCATTTGCGCCGGGGACCTGGCCAATCTGGGGCTCTCGACACCACCTGCGGCCTACAAGCCGGACACGATCTGGAATTACGAGGTCGGGGGCAAGACACAGTGGCTCGATCACCGACTGACGATTAACGGCGACGTTTACTACATCGACTGGGCCAACATTCAGCAGAACATCACGTTGCCGACCTGCGGGATCAACTTCATCGGCAATTTCGGCACAGCGTCGAGCAAAGGCACCGAGTTCGAAGCAAACTACGACCCCACCGAGGCCCTGAGACTCACACTCGGTTTTGCCTACAACGAGGCGAGGCTCACTTCCACTGTACCGGGCGCGGCGGGGCAGGTTGGTCAAACGCTCGAATATGCGCCGCGGTGGACGGGGAACGCTTCCGCGGAATACCGGCACGCGATCACAGCCACCACCTCCGGGTACGTGCGAGCTGACTTCAGCACCACGAGTCAGGAATTCGCCAACTACAACGCGCAGAGCATCTACTACAACGTGCCGGGCTACAGTCTGCTCAATTTGCGATTGGGCGTTACACACGACGCGTGGCAGACTGGCTTTTTCATCAGTAATGCCCTAGACAAGCACACAGAGACCGAGCTGCCGCTGGCCAACGGGGTCGATCTGCAAACGCAGCGGCGCCTCGCACTGAATCGGCCGAGGACGATCGGCATCGATATAAGGTTTGACCACTAGCGCGCAGAGACGGTTGTCAACGAGTCCGGGACTGCCTGAAAAATTGGCGTGCCGCGTGGCACGGCCGCGTGGCTGCGCAGAAACGTCACGGAGCGGAGGAACTGTGACTCGCCTTCTGGTCTTTGAGCAGTTTCCACGCTTCGCTCACCAGATACGTGTGGATCGCGGACACGTCGGCGGCGCTGAGCACGTCGTCAAACCGGCCCATGCCGAGCGGGGTGAGGCGCCCACGAAGCACTATCTCTTCAAACAGATTGTGAACACCGGCGGGGCGGGCATCCGGCGAAGATCGGGAAGGACGCCAGGCCCGAAGACATGGCAGCGGCTACAGTAGCTCGCATAGAGCAGGTTGCCGCGAGCGATTTCAGCACTCGAACCGTGCTGCGCAGGTGGCTCGACCGCGGCTTCCTCGCGCACCGGTGGTAGCGCGACCGTCCCCCCATCGAGACGGAACGCGACAATCCGGCCCTCGTTTACATGGCGCGCTCCGGCAGAATTCGGAGGGAAGGGCAAGCCAATTGCGCCACCGCCGTAGCCTTCCATTACGGCCACGTATTGGACGCCCGCGACCTCGTACGACATCGGTGCCGCCATGATCCCGACGCCTGTTTCAATCCTCGTGAGCACCTTACCCGTATCCGCGGCGTACGCGACTAACACGCCGTCGCCACGCCCCTGGAGGACGAGGTTTCCGCCTGTCGCAAGCACACCACCGTCGTACAGGAAGTAGTCGCGCGAGGTCTCCTGCTCCCAGACAACGCGACTGGCGACCGGATCCCACGCGCGAAGTACGCCGCGAATCACGCGACGGGGACCGCGGCCATCGGCCTCGTAGCCAGGCAGGCGTCCGAACCACTGCTCCCAGTCCTGGGGGTTGTAGTCCTTGTCCGGAAATACAACGCCGACGCCAAACGACCCGTCGACGAAGCTCAGCGGCGCGGGGTGAAGGTCCACAAAGACCATTGGTGCGTCGATGACCGGGATATACACGAGTCGTGTAATCGAGCTGTAGGCCATTGGCATCCATGAGTGTGCGCCGGCCGTCGACGGGTAGATGAGCTGGGGTTCTTTCGTGTAGTTAGCGTCCTTGGTCAACAGCGGTCGACCTTTTGCGTCGAGTCCTCGAGCCCAGTTGACGTATGTGAATGGCTTCCCGGAGATGAGCTCTCCCGTGCGGCGGTCAAGAACATAGAAGAACCCGTTCTTTGGCGCCTGCATGATTACCTGGCGCAAGCGTCCGTCGACCTCCAAGTCGGCTTGGATAAAGGGGGATATCGCGTCTTGGTCCCAGTTGTCGCCAGGCGTGGTTTGAAAGAACCAGGCAAGCGCGCCATTTCTTGCGTTGAGCGCGACTATCGATGAAGTGTAAAGGTCGTCCTTCTCACCACCGTCGGGAGTGCGGTCTCGCTCCTGATAGGGCGCGGCATTTCCCGTGCCAATGTACACAAGGCCCAGCTCCGGATCGTACGACGTCCCGGCCCACACCGTGCCGCCGCGAGGTGTGGTGTGAGCATCCCAGGTACGGAGAGCCGCTCGATCCGCTGCGGTCGGTTTCGGATCATCGCGCGCTGGGACAGCATAGAAACGCCAGCGGAAGCGCCCGGTTCGAAGATCGTACGCCGATACGTATCCGCGAACCCCTCCGTGGCCGATGTCGCTGCCGGCGTTGCCGATCAGGACGGCATCGCCGGCAAGCTGAGGGACGCCGGTTACCGTGTATGGTTGTCTGTGATCAACAATAGTGTCGACTGCCCAGAGACGGCGCCCTGTGCGCGCGTCCAATGCGAACAGCCGTCCGTCTGTTGAGCTGACGTAGACACGCCCTTTCCAGACGATGACCCCGCGGTTGACGACATCGCAGCACGCATTGCGCCCCGCTTGACCGTTGTTCACCGGGTCAAATTTCCACAGCACTTGCCCAGTCGCCGCATTCAATGCATACGCGACGCCCCAGGAGCCGGACGTGTACATGATCCCATCGACGACTACTGGAGTGGCTTCGAGGGCGCGATACGTTTCGGTCTTACGCTCCCAGGCAAGACCGAGTCGTCCGACATTCTTGTCGTTGATCTGGGTCAGTGGCGAATAGTACGTCCCCTGAATGTCCCGCCCGGTTGTCAGCCACTGATCAGTCTCGGTAGACGCGTTCCGCAGCCGCGCATCGTCAACCCGTCCAAATTGCTGTGCGACTGCTGGGGTATGGGCGAGCACGCTGCCTGCCAGGATCGTGCATAGAGGCCAGAAATCGCGCGCCCAGTCTCGCCCGAGGATTCTGCACCAGCTACCTCGAGGCCAGGACGTGCCACTGAAAGCTTCAGCCATCTTCGCCGCTGACGCCTGTCTCATGAGCGATCCCGGCACGACGCGCTGCGTTGCGACTCAGCACTGGACCTCTCTGCGCGAATCAGGTCAGAACTTTGTCTGGTACTCGAGACCTATGGTCCGCGGCTGGGTGGTAGTAACGCGCGTCAGGTCCGGCTGCTGCCACGCAAACAGCGTATTGTCGATGGTCAAGGCTACGCGTTGATTCGTCAGGTTGGTGCAGAACAAGAAGACCGACCATGCATTCTTGGCCACGCCCGCCCGCGCATCGACCAGATAATAGGACGGCAACTCTTCGCGGTAATAGGCGAAGTCATCGTGGGGTCCAACATAGGAATCGCTGATTCGTGCAATGGCCCGGTACTCGCCGACAAGCGCCGTGTCGTAGTCCAAGGACGCGCTGGCGGTATAGCGTGGAATGTTGTTGATTCGAGTGCCGGGCGCGATGAATAGGCCGGGCTCGTTCGAGGGGTCGTAGATATAGGCCTGGGTGTAGGCCCCGGATAGATTGGCGGTCAAGCCGTCCGTCAATTTGGCGGACACCTCGAGTTCCGGTCCATACGATCTGGCATTGCCCGCATTGGTGTTGAAGTTGTAGCCGCACGTAAGGCCGATCAACTGCTGAATGTGACTCCATTCGACGTAGAAGACATCGGCATTCACGACGATCCGTCTGTCGTCGAACCGAGCTTTTTCACCGAGCTCGAAACTCCAGATGCTATCCGGCCCATAGTAACTCTGCTGGGCGGTCAGGTAGGTGGAACCGCTCCCCGGGCCGCAGTAGTAATAGGAGCTGGTGGACAGAGGTATCGGAATGTTTACGCCGCCTGGGCGCGCGCCCTTGGCAACGGTGCCATACAGGGTCAGCTCGGACGTTGGGGTATAGGAGAGATCCAGCTTCGGTAGGACGCCGGAACCGCTGCCATGAGCGCTTCCGAGGGTCGGAGTCGCATTGCCGGTGGCGGTACCAGCGCCTGCCGCATAGTCGGTGCTGGAAACGTCGAATCGATAAAATCGCAGCCCGGTGGTGAGGCTCAGAACAGGAGTCAGCTTGTACGAAAGCTCGCCATATACCGCTTGCTGCTTGAGTATGTTTGGGTTGTTGACGTTGTAGAGGATCCCGTCGGGATTGGCTGACGGGCCCCCGTTCGTCGGGCTGTAGGTATCACCGGGGGGACAACTGCCACCGGAATTCGGGACAGCGCACGCCATGGCCGTCGCAAAGGCCGGGTTCTGGTTGGATGTGGCATAACCCGAATGCAGATCCGTTATAAACACGCCGCCTACCCACTGTAAGGGTCCGCTGCCGCTCGATGCCAGGCGCAGCTCCTCGGCGATCTGGTTCGACGGATCGAACTCCAAAAACACATTTGGAACAAATTCCGTCAGATTGAAGACGTTTTGCACGCCTTCGGTCGAGTCTTGCGACTGAACCGAGTCGCGGGTCCAGTAGGAGGTCGCCGATGTCAACTCGGCAAAGCCCATGTTGTATTTGACGGTCACGCCGGCGAGCTTGAAGGAGTCGTAGTACGGTTCTTGGATATCGTAGGGTTGATAAATCGAGTATCCGCCGGCTTCGCCTGGCGGCTGCTGGTATGCGTTGTAACCATCGGCATCGATGCGTTGGTACATCACCGAAGTGGTGATGCTCAGATTATTGGACGGCGCGACTAGTAGACTCGCGCGAAGTGAGTTAAATCGCTCCAGATTGGAACCGGTAATCGTCTGCGTCACGGTGGCATTCAGAAGGTTGCCGCGATCACAGAAGTAAAACGCCGAATTACACGTGCCGAAACCCGTCGGAAACGGGAAATCCGGAACCACCTTGCGGTCGATCCAGCCGCTGATGTACCGATCCGTTGTCACGATGCGCAACGCGGCCGCATCGCCGATCGGGAAATTCAGCATGAGATCGCCGCCGCCATTGGTGCTACCACCGGAACCTGTCTCAGAAACGTTGACCGCCGCCGCGCCCTCGAAGGTGCCGAGCTTCGGAGCGTTCGTGACAAGCTTAATCGTGCCGCCCATGGAGCCTGCGCCATACAGGGTTCCCTGAGGACCACGCAGTACCTCGACATGGTTGAGATCAAACAGGTCCGGGTCGATGAATGTTCGGCCACCTTGAGAGGCGGCTGAGGCCGCTAGCAGTGTGTCATCCAGATAGAAGCCGACTGTCGCGGTGGAACCGCCATTCGCACCCAAGCCCCGCATCTCGTATTCGGTTTGGCCAGGACCTGACGTGCGGATCGACACGCCGGGCAAGGTTCCAATCAGTTCCTCGACCGTTTGCGTACCTTGTCGCAGGAGTTGATCACCGCTGACTGCTGTCATGCTGATCGGGGTTTCCTGCACCGTCGAGTTGCGCTTTTCGGCAGTGACGACCACTTCTTGAAGACTGTCCGCGGTTTGGGCCACGACAGGGGAGCTGTCGGCGACTGATTGAGCAAGGGGCAACATGCTGCCTAGCGCGATGGCGCAAGCAGCGGAAGACGCCTTCATCATGCAGTCTCTCCCACGTTTGCGGCGACTAGCCGAGGCATACCTGTGTGAGGTAGCCGTGCTCCCCCGAAAACCCTGACCAAAGGCCTCAGGCGTACTTCGGCAACATGCAGTAAACTGTAATCCGCTGGCAGTATTTACGTTTTGATGTCTAAAGTTAATCTTGCACTCCATTAAAACGCATGTCAAACACGTACGCTACGCGACCGACTAAGCTGCGCTTCATTACAGCGAAGAGGCGGATGGGCCCTTAGGCATGCCAAATAGCAACATCGTCAAGGAGCGGTTTGCCGCTCCGATCGACCATGCCGAAGGGGTCGGAAAAAGGCTAAAGGAACTTCGTCGCAGGCGCGGGTTCACGCTCGCACAACTTGCAGAACGCACGAAACTTTCCGTCAGCTCCCTTTCGCAGGTAGAACGCGGACTGGTTTCACCGACGATACGTACCATTTACAGCGTTAGCACTGCGCTTGGCGTGTCTCCGGCGTGGATCATCGATCCGGACAGCGTTAATGCACAGGATCCCGACGGCCCCCACATTGTCCGAGCAACTCGGAGAAGACCGTTCCTCAACAAGAACGGCGTGATCAAGCACTTGGCGACGCCGGATGTCGAAGCCCGTCATATTGGTTTTGTGGTCACCCTTGAGCCGAATGGGAGCTCCGGCGGCGAACAGTACACTCATCTCGGTGAGGAAGTGGGGCTGGTGCTTAGCGGAACCTTGGTTCTCGAAATAGAAAACAGGACCTACCGCGTGAGTGAAGGCGATTCCTTCGCATTTTCAAGCACGCTGCCACATCGTTTCTACAACGATACGTCGACCAACACCGTTGTCTTCTGGGTCAACAGTCGAGGCTAGCCGAGGCGACTGCGATCGCGCCGGAAAACGCAGGCGACACCGAAGTCGTCGACCGAGTGACCGCCTTGTAACAGCGTCCACTCGACGGATTGACCGCTCGCCGCACTCAAAACGCCGCCCGAAATCCGACTGTGTACTGGCGCAGCATCACGTTGCCGTACGGGCTGGAGAACGCATAGTGGAAATTGTTGATTGCTTCATAGGCCGGTAACGTATCAAACACATTGTTGATTGCGAAGGTGAGAGACAGGCCCGAGATTCCCTTGATGGGAGTCTTGTCGAAGTTATAAACGCCGGAGATGTTGTGGTACACCTGCACAGGGATTCTTCCGCCCTGTAGTTCCTGAATTTCGGTGTAATAGGAGAATGGTCCCCCGTCCTGGATATAGGTAGGGCTGCCCGGCGTGCCCGGCGGAGGATAAGAGCCGAAATAGACGCTCGTCCAGTAGAGGTTCCACTGGCGGTATTGCCAACTCAGCCGCAGATTCGCTTTGAGCTTCGCCTCACCGCCGTCATCGGTGTATCCGGCATATTCTAGAAATGGAGAGCCGATCGAATATTGACGCAGGTCATGCTGGATCGCAGTGCCAGCGAGCCACGCGCCGAACACGCCGTAGGCCGTGCTCCTTTTGTAACTGACGGTAAGGTCGTATCCGTTGGTTTTGTACTCGGTGGCATTGAGCAGGCTGCAATCGACCGTGGTAATGAGCCCGGTAGTTGGATCTCGGGTCACGC
>Ga0210394_10006636_pt1 | contig 12469 bp, 12 predicted proteins | sample IncBWC12MmetaG_FD_160121 | JGI IMG/M metagenome (GOLD analysis project Ga0210394, IMG submission 160121) | Forest soil microbial communities from Barre Woods Harvard Forest LTER site, Petersham, Massachusetts, United States - Inc-BW-C-12-M | ecosystem: Environmental > Terrestrial > Soil >... | reverse complement strand
ACTTTCCGAATTCGCCGGGTGTCATCGGCATCGGCACGGCGCCTAGCCCGCCAAGCCGCGCCGTTATACTGGGATCGGCGAGAACCGCGTCGATCTGTCGGTTAAGTGTGCTGATAATGTCCGGCGACGTGCCCTTGGGCGCACCGACGCCATGCCAGACGCTCGCCTCGTAACCCGGCACGAATTCGCTCACGGTCGGGATATTCGGCAACACATCCGAGCGCGTCGTGCTGGTCACCGCTAGCGCCCGAAGCTTGCCGGCTTGGATGTTGGCGAGCGAGGTTGCTATCGGAGCGAACGTGACTTGCACGCGTCCGGCGAGCAAATCGGGCATGTAACTGCTGCTATACGGAACGTGGACCAAGTCGACGCCAGCCATCTGCTTGAACAGCTCGCCGGCGAGGTGCGGCGCGGTCCCGACGCCGCCCGACGCAAAGTTGATCTTGCCGGCATTCGCCTTGGCGTAGGCGATGAACTCGGAGAGCGTTTGGGCCGGGACCGACGGACTGACCACGAGCACGCTGGGTGACCGCACGGTGCCGGCGACCGGCGCTATCTCGCGTGTGATATCGAAATCCAGGTGCTTGTAGAACGACGCGTTGATGGCGTTGCCCAACGTGATGTATAGCAGCGTATAGCCGTCGGCCGGAGCGCGCACGACGGTCTCGGCGGCGATATTGCTGCCGGCGCCGGGCCGGTTGTCGATGACGATATTCTGGCCGAGCCGCTCCGACAGCGGTTCGGCAATCACACGCGCGACAATGTCGGGCGCAAGACCGGCGGGAAAGCCGACGACCAGATGCATCGGCCGGGTCGGGTAATCGAGCGCCAGCGCGAGCCGTGGGAATAAGGAAGTCGCGAGTGTACTTCCCGCCAGATGCAAAAATCGTCTGCGCGGAAATTGCATCACGACACCTCCCGGAACATCTTCGCGGCCGCAGCCGGTTAGACTACGTGATGTCCGTTATCGCGTGCAATGCCTCGCGAGCCGGCGCCCGGATACGCCCTTATGATCCGGAATAACTAACCCATCCGGTTCGGCCCCACCACGGCTTCGACGTCGCAAACGGCGCAGAAAATTTTTCCGCCTGGGGCCGCGCGAAAGCCTTCCGATACCCGCGTCAAAGTCGTGCCCCAGTCGCCGCGCTGGTAAACCGGGTCCTCATTCTCTTCCCAGACTGCCGCCCCCTTCTGCCCGCACTTCGGACAGACGATATAGGCAATGAATCGTTCGCGCATGGCATCAGAACTCGCTACTAGCTGGCCATGATCGAGACGATACGGTCGAGTTTGGTTCTTAAATATGGCCGCGCTGCCCGGCAGCGTCGGCTTATTTTTGACTGCGTGCTGCCCGTGTTCTGACAGGATGCGGCTTTAGCTTTAAATCACGAGGGGCGATCTTAGCGCCCGCGACCGTCAGTGTTTGCGTAGTTTAAGTCGGCGTCGCGTGCTATGTTTGAGCCGGGAAGCAGCGAAGAATTTACACTGGCGCTTGTCAACGCGGTTTTGCTCGCGTTGTGGCCGGTGCTGCCGGGACTGCTGCTCGGCTATGCCCGGCAATCGTTGGCCGCGCGCCACGTTCGACCGGAATTCTCGCTCCGCAAATCCGAGGCGCTCGAATTGGATCGCGCCGTGCGCCTTTACGGGAAAATTTGCGACCGGCTTAAGATAATCAAAAATCAGAGCGGACGGTCGAATGGCTTCTGGCGCGGCATTTTTGATCGTGGACCGAAGGTCGATCACGGCGACGCCGATGAACTCGAAGACCTGAAAGCACACGCGGAGGTTTTGCGGGAAACCATCGCTCGGCTCAGGCGCCGGCCGCTGCAGCGGCTAAGATCGTGGGCTCACCTGATAAGTTCGAAATCCGCCCTGGGCCGCGCGCTGGCGGCGCATGTCGTGGGATTCGCCTTGTTGCTCATCGCGTTCCATGTTCCCGAGCAGCGGGCATGGGCCGACGAACTGACGACCGGCGCGAAGAACGTGCTGACCTGGTATCCGATCGATCAACGGTTTTTCTACGCCAACGCGGTTGCTGCCGGTTTTGCCGCGGCAGCGGCGCCGGTGTTCTATCTTGTCCGATGGGCCGGGCTGCGCCGGGAATACGGATGCGAGTTTCGCGTGTTCAAGGAGCTCGCGCGAAGCGATCCGGGTCAGCTCATCGATCGACTGCAAGTCGACCAAGCGGCTGGGGACGCCTCGCAGCCGGCGGATTCGGAAGAGGTTGACGCCGACCAAACGTGGTATGTCGTCCTCGGCCTGTCATCCTCAGCTCCGATCGAGGAGGTCAAAGAGGCCTATAAGCGGCTGGTCAAGCAGAACCATCCGGACCGCGTGCATGGCATGTCGCCGGCATTTCGGAAGCTCGCCGAAGCGGAAACCAAGAAACTCAACGCCGCCTTACGGCAAGCGCTGATTTCCGTGCCGCCGCTCGGCGCGACGACGAATTGATTGGACTTGCGCATGATCCCGAAAAGTGGTCACCGGTTTTCGAAAAAGATCATGCTCGAACAAAATGCTAGAGCCCGGTTCTGACTCAATCAGAACCGATAAGGCTCTAGGCCGCCTGGCCGTGCGTGGCGCCGGCGCCCGAGCGCGCTTCGTTGATCGCCGCAACGGAACGTTCGACTGCCGACCACAGTCTCGCAACCTCGGAAGTGGCAGAAGACTCCGGCGTGACCTCACATACGCTCGCGCCGGCGGCGAGCGTGAGGACGTATCCGGCGCGTTGACTGATCTGGCCCGACCACACGGGGATGCCAAGCTTGTCGAAATATGCCCTCGACTGCGTCACCGCCGGAGCTTCCTTGTCTTCGCGCTTCACCGGCGCGGCATTGAGCACCACCGCGTAGGGTTTATTGCGTTCGCGCGCGGTCGCGACCGTCTCGCGCACGGCATTGAGATCGAAAAATCCCGGCCGCGCTGGGATCAGCACGAAGGTCGCCGCGCGGATCGCTTCCAGCGCCACCACCCACATGCTCGCCGCCGTGTCGATAAACGCCCACTCGTAACCCTCGACCATCGCCGAGGCGAGCGCGCGGTCGACACCGCGGGCCGCGCTACGTAACGGAGGATTGCCGTCGGCGCGTAGCGAATGCCAGAGCGTCAGCGAGCCCTGCGGATCGGCATCGATAACGACGCAACGGTGGCCGGCCTGTTGGGAGAAGGCAGCGAGGTGAGCCGTCAAGGTGCTCTTGCCCGCTCCACCCTTTCGCGACGCCATCGTGACGATGTTCATGGGCGATCTCCCCACCACCTATCGAAGCAATGCTGTGGTAATAATGGTTAACAAATGGTTGCAGCGGCATTTACGGTGGGATTGCCGCGCATTCGACCGCAGGTTAGTGCCGCTGCAATGCAGCCGCCGGACCGCTCGGCCGGTCCGACAAGAATCATTGCAGCGACTCTACCTAACGCTTTGTCGAAAACCCACCACGAAGTTGCCGAAGCGTTGATCGCTTGCCGCCGAGCCTATCCGCTGCTGCTTGGCTCATCCGGCAGATTTTTCACGCTTTCGGCAATGATCTTCGTCACTTGCAGCACCGATTGGCTAAGTGCCGCGTATTCGACAATGTCGCGTTGAACGCGATCGCCGTCGGTCTGCAATTTATCGCGCAGGGTTCGCAGTTCGCCGATCAGATTATCGATTTGGCGCGTCGAGCTTCCGGAAACCCGGCGCAACAAAGCGCTGAGATTGTTCGCCGTCATTTCACCATCGCTGTTCTCGGCTTGGCGAAAGCCGGCGCTGCCGCGCGTCAGTTCGCGAATATTTCCCTCGACTTCCGTCTCGGCCGATCTATCGATTTCGGCGGACCCAAGCGGTTTGGCAAAGTTCATGACGCACCCCTAATCTTGTCCACCCGTTGCAGGTGGCTCCACCACACTGAATGGCCGCATGAAAATGTGACGACTTCGCGACCCGATGGAGTCCTACAATGATCATAGTTCGATCACGCAGTTGCCGGATTCCCTTGGGATGATTCTACTCATCGTTACGCGATGAGGCGAAATCAACGCCGGCATCGAGCGTGAACGATTGGTCAACGGTTCAAAGGGTTGCTGCTACGTTTTTATGTGTGTGTGTTGCGTAGAGTAAGCCTGCCGCGCGGGGGTGAACATGTGGGCGTATTTGCGGCGGTCGTTGGAGTCCAAACAGCTAAAGTCAAAGCGGCTAGGGTCTAATCAACGAGCTTGGGTCTTGATCGTTGCGGCATTGGCCGCGACTATTTCCATCTCGCCTAGTCTTGCGCAAAAGCACCGCGTCGTTGACGGCAATGCACCTATTCCGGACAAGCCGGATCTCAGCTCGCTCGGGGCTCAGATCAACGCCAATACGATCGCCATCGTTTCCGGCAATATCAACGCGGCTTGGCTCACGCTGGCCTACGACTTGTCTGCGGTTCTCGACGACGGCAACAATTTCCGCGTCTTGCCCGTCATCGGCAAGGGCGGTGCGCAAAACGTGCGTGACGTGCGTTACCTCAAGGGCATCGATCTCGGAATCACGGTAACTAGCGTGCTCGGCAAGTTCCGCCGCTCGGGCGAACTTGGCGACATTTCGGACAGGATCGTCTACATCACCAAGCTTTCCGACGACGAAATGCATGTCCTGGTGCGTGTCGATTCCGGCGTCACCTCGCTGGATCAGCTGAACGGCAAAAAGGTGAATTTCAGCGATATGGGCAGCGCGACGGAAGTGTCCGTCGGCGACGTATTCGATCGGCTCGGCATCAAGCCCGTGGAAGTCAACATGGGGCAGGCCGACGCCTACGAAAAGATGAAGAGCGGCGAAATCGCCGCGACGATCCAGTTCGGCGCAAAGCCGGCGCCAGCGATCGCAAAATTGCGGGCGAGCGACGGCATTCGCCTCCTTCCCGTGCCCTACGATAAGCGATTGCAGCAGGACTATTTGCCGGCGACTCTAACCAGCAAGGATTATCCGGGCATCATCGCCGACGGTCAAAACGTCGATACAATCGCCTACGGGGCAGTCATGATCGCGTATAACTGGCCGAAGGGCACGGATCGTTATCAACGCATCGCCAATTTCGTCGATCATTTCTTCTCGCATTTTGCCGAGTTTCAAAAACCGCCGCGCCACCCGACGTGGCGCGAAGTAAATCTAGCCGCAGACTTGCCGGGTTGGAAACGGTTTCCCGAGGCGCAGGAGTGGCTCAACAATCATCGGCCTCCGTCACCGCAGGTCGCCGCGCAGCAGGCCGATTTCGACCAGTTCCTCGCTCAGCGCGCTGGCGGCGTGCCGGATTTGAACACGCCACAGCAACGCGACGAGCTGTTCCGCGAATTCCTGCAGTGGAGCCAGCAACACCCGCATCCGCAGAACACAGGAGGGTAGCGGCGCTTTGCCGGCAACTGTCCCTACAGTGCGCGCGTCGTGTCGTCGAACAATTCCTCGACCGAATAGCGCCGCGGGATGATCTTCATTTCCAGCGCGTAGCTCGACATCAGATCGAGCGCCGGCTTGACCGCGTTAAAGCCGAACGGGATGGTGTCGATGGCGCCCGGTTTCGGCAGGCCCGCGGCCTTCTTGCTCGCCGCCAGCATGCGGAACACTTCGCGCACCGCGCCGGGATCCGACTTGGACAGCGTGCTCTTGACCACGACCATATGGTTCAACGGCACGGTGCCGTGTTTCTTGTACCATTCCTTCGCCGCCGCGTCGGAATCGGGGATGACGCTTTTGAGCCGCGGGTCGGTCGGCATATTGCCGCCAAAGATCGCGGCATCGAGCTCGCCGTCGAGCACCATCTTGGTCATGTCCTTGCCATCGGCGGCGCGCTCCACGCCGGGCGGATCGTGGAATTCCGCCAAATGCGCGTCTTCGAACGTCACCCACTTCACCTTGGAAAGGTCGAGGCCATAATCCTTCCAGAGAATGCCGCGCATCCAGCAGCCGGTGGTCTGCGCGAATGAGCGCACGCCGACGCGCCGGCCGGGCAGCATGTCCGGCGTCAGCGTCCCGCGCTCGGAATTGTACACCATGGTGCCGTGCTGGAAGCGCCCGAACATCGTCGCCGGCATCAGCGTGAGCGGCTTGCCATAGGCCTTGGCCTGCAGATAGGTAACCAGCGCCATCTCGCTGACGTCGAACTTCTGCTCGCGCGCCATCATCAGGAACGCCTTATAGACCGGGCTCACTTCGGTCAGACGCAGCGCCACGCGGTCGGATTTGATGTCGCCGTTCTTCAACGGCTGGGTGTGCGGGTAGGTCCCGAAACAGGCGTCCAGCGTTTCGACTTTTTCCGCGGTCATCGTGCTCATGTCGGCTTACCTCCCAGAACTTCACTTACAGGCTCGTTTAATCCTATGATTTGACGTGACAAGAAACCAGTCCTCCTCGCTTACACCGGAGCATGACCCGTATGTCCAATGACGTTACCCGCGTTCCGGCCGAGCGGCTTGCCACCTTCATTGCCCGCGCCTTCACCGCGGCCGGCTTGCCGGCAGACGATGCGCAAACGCTCGCAAATCTCATGGTCGAGGCCGATCTGCGCGGCAGCGACACCCATGGCGTCATCCGGCTGCCGCTTTACGTGCGCCGCATCCGCGCCGGCGGCATAAACCCTGCGCCGAATATCCGCGTGGTGAGCGACCGGCCGTCGGCCGCGCTGATCGACGGTGACAACGGCATGGGCCATCTGGTGATGCGCCGCGCCGCCGAACTTGCGATCGAAAAGGCTAAGGCGACCGGCATCGGCTGGGTCGGCGCCCGCATGAGCAATCACGCCGGCCCGGCGGCGCTTTATGTGACGATGCCGCTCAAGCACGACATGATCGGGCTTTATTTCGCCGTCGGCAGCAGCAACCACCTGCCGCCGTGGGGCGGCAGCGAGAGCCTGCTTGGCACCAATCCCATGGCCGTGGCCGTTCCGGCCGAAAATGAACCGCCGATCGTGCTCGACATGTCGCCGACGGTGGCCGCCTATGGCAAGGTGCGGCTCAAGGCGCAGCGCGGCGAACCGATGCCGGTCGGCTGGATGATCGACCAGGAGGGCAAACCGCTCACCGATCCGAAGCGCGCCGACGAAGGCCATCTCCTCCCCATCGGCGACTACAAGGGATCGGGCTTGAGCCTCATCATCGGGCTCCTCGCCGGCGCGCTCAATCGCGCCGCGGTCGGGCGCGACGTGATCGACTTCGTCAAGGAGGCCGGTAAAGCGACGAACACCGGGCAGGCGATCGCCGCGTTGTCGATCGAGGCGTTCCTGCCGGCGGTGGCGTTCAAGCGCGGCATCGACCGGCTCATTCGCGATATCCGCAATTCGCCGCGACTGCCGGGCGTCGAACGCATTTGGCTGCCCGGCGAGCAGAGCCACGCCAAGCTTTTGGACCGCCGCGCGCATGGCGTGCCAATGCCGAAGGCGCTACGCGCGAGTCTCGACACTGTCGCGCGCGATCTCAACGTCGAGCTCTTGGACTAGCGCCATGAATAGCGCGATGGGGAGCAGCGCACCGGTCGGCCTCGTCGGCTTAGGCCTGATGGGCGAAGTCTATGCGCGCCGTCTCGTCGCGGCGGGGTTTGCCGTGGTCGGCTTCGATACCGAAGCGGCAAAGAACGCGCTGCTTGCCGAAATTGGCGCCCGCGCCGGATCGCTTGCCGATATCGCGCGCGACTGCGATCCGATCATGCTTGCGGTCTTCAACACCGAGCAGGTCGAGGATGTGGTCGAACGCGCGCTCGTTAGCGCCGCGTCGGGCAAGATCGTGATTTGCACCTCGACTTGCGATCCGGACCGCATCGCCGCGCTCGGCGCGCGGGTGGCGGATAGTTTGCGCTTTCTCGAAGTGCCGGTGTCGGGCACCAGCGAGCAGGTCCGCCAAGGCGACGGCGTCGGCCTGATCGGCGGCGACGCGCGGATCGCGGCAGCCGCCGCGCCGGTGCTCGATGCGCTGTTTCCGAAGCGCTTTCATATCGGCAGGATCGGCGACGGCGGCCGCGCCAAGCTCGCCGTCAATCTCATCCTCGGGCTCAATCGCCTCGCCCTTGCCGAAGGCTTAGTGTTTGCCTCCCGCCTCGGCCTCGATCCGGCGGCGTTCTTGAATGTGGCGCGCGCGTCGGCCGCGGCATCGCAAGTCATGGACACCAAGGGACCGAAAATGGTGGCGGGAAATTTCGTGCCGGAGGGCCGCGTGCGCCAGACGCTCAAGGATACCCATCTCATGCTCGACCAGGCGCGCAAAGCCGGCCAGCAGCTGCCCCTTCTCGAGGTTCACGCCGAGGTTTTGCAAGCCTGCCTGCGTCACGGCGAGGGCGAGCAAGACAACAGCATCGTCATCGAGGAAATCCGCCGGCGTTTCCGGTAAGCGTCCCGCCGTGTAACCCCGAAATCGGTGAAGTCTCTCGCTGTTTCCAGAAAACGAAATCAAATTGACATCAAAATAATCATTGTTGAGCAGCGATTTCGTAAGATCGGTATTTTTACTTACTGAGGTGAAGTTGGCAGGGCAGCGATCGTGCTGCTGGATATTGTAAGCGTCGTATCATCATGACTTTCACAATGCGACGTGAAAGCCGAGAGGAAGTTGGTCATCGAGCGTGGCTCGATACCGGCGATGGCGGTCCTTTGTTGGCTTGCACATTGGTCGACATCTCCCCGAGTGGCGCAAGGCTCTCGATTGATGAGGCCGATCGAATTCCGGAAACATTTAGTCTTCGATTGACCCGCTACGGGCACCCGTGTTTTTCCTGCCGGACCGTGTGGCGCAGTGCGAACACGCTCGGAGTCACGTTTGCAAAGGCGGTGAATGAGGTGGCTGGCCGCTTATAGAGGCCATTGCGACCCACCCATCAGGGGGAAGCAAAATGGCAAATTTCCTGCTGCTGATCGCGGTCCTTCTCGCCGGTGCGAGCTTTGTGTCTTTCACTGCGCAGGACGTCGCCGCGGCTGGATATGGCCAGAACTGGGCCAACGATTTTTGTTGGGCCGCCCCGCTCGCTTGTCAATGCCCGCATCAAATGGCCTACGTTGCGGCCGGATTCACCGGGCTTTGGATTTTGGTGAAATTCGTCTCGGCGCTCCGCGATTAGAAGGTCAAGCTTCCGCCGGCTCGGTCAGACGTTCACGTTCGAAAGACTGGCGGTCCTGTCCGACGGCGCGTTGTCGTAATAGCGAAGCGAATAGCTCTTCCGGCATCGGCTGGCCCAGCAAGAAACCTTGGCCATAGTCGCAGCCCATTCTGAGCAATGTCATCGCGTCGGAAGCCTTCTCGATGCCAATTGCTACAGCGACGCTGCCAAAGTTGTGGGCCAGGTCGATGATAGTCTTGCATAGCGGCGCATTGACCTTGCTGGCGGCACAATCGGCAACGAAATCCCGGCCGAGCTTGACTTCGGTAAACGGCAACTCCTTGAGATTGAGCAGAGACGCGTAGCGGCGGCCGCAATTGTCGATCGCAAAATTAACTTCAAGCTGTTTGAGCTCTCTGGCGATATCGCTCACCCGCGCGAGATCGGTGACGAGCTGCTCTTCCATGACGTCGATGATGAGGCCCGGCCATTTGTCGAATTGCGGACGATAGGTCTGCAAGATCTCGGAAAATCGCACCTTGCCGAGTGCACTGGCGGATATATTGACCGCTAGCTGCAAGTTGACCCCGAGCTTGGCGAAACTCAATCCGGCTTTCAATGCACATACCAAGGCGTACTCGGCGAGTTTGATCAGACTCGTCTCAGTGGCACCGGGCATGAACGCGTCCGGCATCATTATGCCATGCTGCGGATGGCGCGCGCGGGCAAACGATTCGGCGCCGACAAGCTGCTTCCTGCGCAAGTCGATCTTTGGCTGGTACCAGAACTCGATCCAACCGTTGTTCAGCGCCTCATCGAGAGCGATGCGGCCGGCGGTTGGCGACGCGTGACCGAGCTTGAGTTGCTGCAGGACATTGAGGATGGCGTGGGGGTCGATCGGCTTCTTAAGCGCAGGAAGCATCTGCAGGTGGTGCTGCTCCCCGATGTGTTTGACATGCGCGAGTACGGCGGCGCCGCGGTTGCTGATAAGCTGCACTTGGCCGCGATAATTGTTGTCGGAAAGCTCAATAAGGCACTTGACCGCTTCGGCGAATTCCAGAGCGATGTCGAGGAAGACGATGTCCGGCGCGCGCTTGGCCAATACGGCGGCTAACGCCGCGCCGGCGGCAAATTCCTGCGTATTGAGGCCGGCGCCATGCAGGATGAGCGACAGAAAGCGCCGGACACTGGCGTCGGTGTCGATGACGAAACACACCGGGACCCGTGCTTCACTGCCGGCCGTTACGGCATCGCGCGTCACGTCATTTACAGCGGACAGCGAGGTTGCCGGGGCCTTGCTCATCGCCTGGACGTGTCCATTCCCATTCCAAAACTCGGCCAGCCGCGACCACGCAAGCCGACGAGAGCGATCGCGATCGAGAACGCGAACCGGCTCGCGCGCATCCTGGCTGAACCAGCTTTTTTATAATGTAGACAGGTTGACATCAGATTGAGCTATCGCGTGCAATCGCGCTTATTGCCGCGCGTTAACAGGCTGTTAACCGTGCCCGTTCCCTACTTCGCACCAGAATCAAAACGCGACGCTCTGCGCATATGTCTGAACCCGCCGAATCCACGTATGTCGCGACGATCGATCGCGCGGCGATGACGCTCTTGGCCATGAGCTTCAGACCCGATCTCAAATCGTCGTTGATTGACCAAATCGCAGCGGCGGTAGCCGCGCGTGGCGGCCGGATTGACGATCTATGGTTTGCAAAATTCGATCTTCGCGCCGTATCCGAAGAGATTGCGAAGCGGGCGTGCTTCGGCAGAAAATTGATGCGAACGCAAATTTCGGCACCAATATCGATAGGTTGTTCGTGGTCGAAACTATTCCCCGCGTCACGTTGGGAAAAATCCAGCGCGACGAACTGAAAAAGATGCTGCAAAGCATCGCAGAAGCAGCCGATTCTCCGAGCTGAACAATACGCAAATAGGGCCGGATTGGTTGCCTGAAATCAGTGGCTGGCTCTAGGCATGTTTTGAGCCCGATCCTTTCCGACAACCAGTATCCACTTTGCGCTGAGTCATCCGCTACGCGCCGCCAATTCCTGAATCATGTCCTGGAGACGACGGCGGTCAAGCTTGCCAAACTCGTTGTGCGGAAGACTGTCGACAAAAATATATTGTACCGGAACAAAAGGACGCGAAATTCGCGCATCGCAATGCGTCCGCAGCGCTTGCTCGTCGAGTTTTTCCTTGCTCACCACGACGGCGCAGATTTCGTTGTTGCCATAAGCATTGGGTCGCGCAACGGCCGCCGCTTCGGCGACGCCCGGGAACTGTGCCAGTACGAGCTCGATCGACTCCGGACTAATCTTGTCGCCCCCGAGGTTCAGCAAGGTGGCCGGCGTCGCGGAGGCAATCGAAGCGGCTGGCGCGACGCTGATTTATCTTCCAAAGTATTCGCCCGACCTCAACCCGATCGAACTGGCCTTCAGCAAACTCAAAGCGCATCTGCGCAAAGCAGCAGAGCACACCGTCCCACGCCTCTTGCGTCGCATCGGTCGTGTTGTTACCGATTTCAGCGCGCAGGAATGCAGGAATTTCTTTCGCCATGCAGGATATGTTCGAACCTGACCGGAATCCGCTCTAACTCGCGATAGATGCGCCGCATCTTGTTCTGGCGTCGCTATCAGCTCTCAACTAACATTTCATCTGAACCAATGAAGGCTGCTCAAGCGAGCAGCGCGCTGAAGGGAAAAGGCCTGACACACATGCACATCGTCGACGTGCTCTATTATTGGGCCCGAACCGTGCCGCACCGCGCTGCTATCCTCCAGAACGACATGGTCACGACGTTTCAGGGGCTAGCGGACGCAATCGAATCAATCGGGGAGCGCATCGATCGGCTGAATCTCGATAAACGTGACCCCGTCGCGGTCTCGATCGCCAACCCCTCGTTTAAGCTTGCTGCCATCTTCGCTCTGTTGCGCGGGGGCTTCAGTGTAGCACCTGTCAATTCGCGACTTTACCCGCATCTTGCAGGCGCCGGTCTGCGCAATCTGATTTACGACACCGAAGGTCAGGTCACCTCAGCGGGGCGAAACATCCGGTTCGATATGTCGTGGTTGGGGAACTCCCGACAGGCCGCGTCCACGCGAGCATACCAGAAGCGTCCGAACGAGGATGCCAGCTTGATCTTTTTCACCTCGGGCACGACAGGATTGCCGAAGAAGGTGGTCCAGACGGCGGCGGCGCTCGACCAGTTGCTGAGATATCCGTTTACCTGCGCGTCCGGCGCACATCAGAAGGTTTTGATCATGCCGGGTCTTACGAGCACATTCGGGTTCAATCGTGTCTGCGAAGTGTTCAACTTCGGCAAGACGGCGTGTTTCGCGCTGGGCAACATAGCGGCGCTGTCGCTGATCAACCTATTTGGCATCGAAGTCGTCGTTGCTTCCGCCGCGCAGGCGCTCTCACTCGCGGAAATGAAGAATA
>Ga0210394_10006634_pt1 | contig 12471 bp, 9 predicted proteins | sample IncBWC12MmetaG_FD_160121 | JGI IMG/M metagenome (GOLD analysis project Ga0210394, IMG submission 160121) | Forest soil microbial communities from Barre Woods Harvard Forest LTER site, Petersham, Massachusetts, United States - Inc-BW-C-12-M | ecosystem: Environmental > Terrestrial > Soil >... | reverse complement strand
TTATCGATAAGGACATCAAAGCCTGGGGACGGCTCGAAACGCCCGCCTGGGAGCGCTGGTTCGGCCGCGCGGAGCTGGAAAAACTGCTGGCGAAGCATTGCAGAGCCGTATCGTGCCGCCCGATTTCGTACTGGGAAGAAATCGAGCCCGACGGGTTGTTTCTGGCGTGGCTGGCGGTGAAGTAACGAGAAAGCACTACGCACGATCCAGCCTATTGGTCTAGTGGGGCGGGCTATTTAGCCGGCAGCCTGCTTCCAGCAGGCTCTTTCGTCGCTTACAGCACAAGCCGCCCAGGAGGGCGGCTGCCGGCTGATAGCCCGCCCCACATGAACTCCGGAACCCAGAAAGTGGCGCGATTTACTGCACCCCGATATGATCCTTCTTCGCGTCCACCTTCGCCGGATCCATTCCCTCGACCTTTCTTACTTCCTTCCAATCTTTGAAGGCGCCGTTCTTTTCGCGATACTGCACAATCGCCTCCGCCTCTTTCGAAGAAAAACCCAGATACGACGCGATCTCCGCGGCCGGCGCTTTATTCACGTTGATCCGTCCGAAATTCTTGGTCAGATAAATGACGATCGCTTCGAACTGTTCATCGGTCCCGTCCGCGCCGCGGTCGATCATTTTCGCCATGATCTTTTGCCAGCCATCCCTGGTCCGGTTCTCCACCGTGACCGTGTCCAGATCGTGGCAATCGCGGCAAAGTTTCAGCAGGGTGTCTTTACCCGGCCCATCCGGCAGATCCTGCGCCAGGCCGACAAACAAAAGAAGGAAGAGCATACCGTTCTTTCAAGATAGTACGGTTCGGGGCTAGTACGGGAGTCCTGGGCTACCCCCTTTTGGGTCCAGCCAATTTGGGAGCTTATGGCTATTCCCCGAAAACGCGCGGCTTCCTAAAATCGAGGAGCCATGGAACTCGGACACTATCAGCTTCAATTCTTCGTCAGCTCATTGGTCATCCTCGGCGCCGCCGTCGCCGCGTTGATCTGCGATTTTCTCAAGCGCAACAACGACCAGCTTCGCGAGCTGACCATCGAACTCAAGATCCGCCATGAGGAGGAGCAGAAGCGTGCCTATCTGATGTCGCCCCATGCTGTTCCCGAGCCCAATGTGTCTGTTCCCGATGTGACGGCTCCGAAACAGCGGTCGGCGGCTGGCCAGGAGAGGAAGCGCACCGTCAACTCCGAAGCGCTCGCCGCCATGGAGCGCGGAGCGGTTCTGGCCGGCACCGGCATGCGTCCCCGTTCCAATACCCCGTCTCCGATTACCGAATCCAAACCCGCGCCGACGCCGGAAGCGATTGTCGTCTCTCCAGAGCAGAAGCCCAGCGCTGCCAAGAAGGACTGGGGATCGCTGCTCAGCCGCAGCGCCCAGAAGCCCGCCGCCACTGTAAATAAAGATCTGCCGGTCCAAGTGGTCGCACAGGCCGCCGAGCCGTCCATACCCGCCGGTTTCCACGACGGATTCGTCCTTAACAGCCTGGTGCAAAGCCGCCAGCCGATTACCGGGCTGGTAGTCTCGATCGGCGTAAAGGCCAACGGCAGTATGCCCCAATCCGTTCACGAGCTGGTCCAGTCCCTGATCGGCCCTAACGATTTCGCGGCCCAGAGCGGCGACGACGAATTCCTGCTGATCTACCCGCAGGAGCGAGGCGCATCCGCGCAGCGCCGTCTCAGCGAGATCGCGCAGCAATTGTGGGATTTCCAGCTCCGCTCGCTCGGATCGTTCCAGATTTTATTTAGCTGGGGCGGCGTCGAAGTGCGCAGCGAATCGATCGCCGAAGCCATCGCCTCGGCCAGCGAGCGCATGCAGGAAACCAGGCGCGGCCGCAAGCTGCTGACCATGTGGTCCCCCGCGCCGTCCGCCGAAACGCTCCTGCGCCGGGCAGTTTAGCGATTAGTCGGTCGGCACAAAGCTCACTAGGCCTAAACCGACTTTTCACACACACTCGTAAGCTTGGGGTTAGCGCGAGCCTGGAAATTACCCCAAGCTGACGAGTCGGTGTGAAAACTCCCTCAGCTGCTTGTGGGGCGGGCTATTCAGCCGGCAGCCTGCTTCCAGCGGGCTTTTCGATGTTGAAAACAAGAGCCGCCCAGACGGCGGCTGCCGGCTAATAGCCCGCCCCACGTTTGAGACTGGAGTTTTCACACAGACTCTGACGCATGGGGCTTTCATCGATACACCGCGGCCGAATCCGCGTTTATCAGCGGCCAATAAGTCTTGGATTACTGCTTCTGCGGTTGCAGCGTCGATGGCGCGGTCTCTTTTTTGCCGCCCGGATGGAAAATCTTCCCCACCGCCCGCAGGACGCGATTCCCTTTCGGCTTCTCCACCGGCGGTTCCTGGGATGCGGATAAAACAGGCTCCGGCGCCCGATTCGGATCGGCATCCAGGAGGCTCTTATACCCGACCCCTTTCTTCGGCGGCGAAGGACCCGCGTCCCCGGACTCCTCGATCGGAGCGGCCGGCAAGGCTGCCGGCTCCACGGTCTCGAATTCCCTGCCCGACGGCGCCACAGGCCTCCGAGCCCGCGTTACCACCGGTGTTATCGCCGGAGGCGCCGGCACGCCAACCTTTGCCGGACGAGCGACCTTGCTCTCATGCGTTCCAGCCACCGGAGGAGGTGGAGGAACCGTCAGTCCATGAGGTTCTGCCGAGGTACTCCCGTCGACCGCGGTAGCCTCCGGCGCAGGCTCCTGGGAAGGTTGCGGCGTTTCCGGCGCCGCGGGAAGCTCCTGCTGCGCCGCCCCCTGCACATCGTAAGGAATTCGCAGCATCCTGTAGGCCCAAACGCCGATCAGAATCGCTGCGAAGACGATCATAAACAGTCTCACGCCCCGGAGGATGTCGTCACGAAACTGCAATTCGCCAGATACTCCTTCAGGAGCATAATCGGCCATTCCGGCCCGCAATTCCATAATCCTCCCCGGCATATTTGTCCCGAGGAGACGTAAGGTGAACGCTTTAGTGTCCCGTCTCTGAAGTTCGCTACATAAGCGGTAGGGCGACCGCACTTGCCGACATGTGCCTTAACGCGTCCGCTTTTCTCTTCCGCTATGGCTGCGCGCTTGGGGTAGCAAGCACCTTTCCGTTGCCCCAGTAAGCGTATTGATAGATGAAGGGGCTGGCGGCGATACCGGAGCTGATGCCCGTATACGACGCCCCATTGGTGCTGTTGTAAATTACGATGTCGATCCTGCCGTCGCCATTCAGATCCAGCGCGTCCACGGTGTCGACTCCCGAGCCCCAGAACAATGAGCTGAACGTGAAATTACCCGTCCCATCGCTGATGCCCAGATAGCCGAGCGTATTGTTTTTGTTATAGAGCGCCAGGTCGGCCTTACCGTCGCCATTGAAATCGAACAATTTCACGCTCGTGAATCCCGGGGAATACTCTTTTATCGTGGTCGAGAAGCTCGAACCGTTACTCAATGCCACCGCCATGAACCCGGAGGAGATGGAATAGAACACCAGGTCTGCCTTGCCGTCCCCGTTTATGTCACCTGCTTCGACGAAGTCAGATCCTCCCTCGCCATAGCCGCCGAGTAGTGCTGCTCCGGACGTGAATGTGAATCCGCCAGTCCCGTTGCTGAGTCCTAACGCCTGCTCGCCGCCGATGGGGCCGAGGAAGAACACGTCGGCCATTCCATCGCCGTTGAAATCCGCGACTACCATCTTTATGTAGCCGCCACTAATCAGGGTGTACTGATAATGGAACGTTCCGTCGCCATTGCTGATCGCCGTATAACAGGTGCCGTCGCTGCTGCGGTACATCACGAAATCGGTCAGCCCGTCGCCGTTCAGGTCGCCAGTTGCGATTTGGTCGAATCCCGGCCCGAGGAACAGCGACACCGCATGAAACGTGCCGTCGCCATTGCCGAGCAGAACGTAGCCGAAAGTGGATGTACGGTTGTAAGCGATCAAATCCGCTTTGCCATCGCCGTTGAAATCCCCGTAGCGAATCGTGTCGAATCCGGGAGTAAAAGGACTGTAGACATAGGTGAACAAACCCGAGCCATTGCCCAACCCGGCGTAACCTACCCCGGCGACCTGATCGTACAGGAAGACGCCCTGATGGCCGCTGGCGTTGAAATCGGCGACCGGTATCACGGGTGCGGGATGAAGCAAGGTCGTGAACGGCCAAACTGCCGATGCGCCTGTTCCTCCTGAGTTCCTGGCCACGATCTGCCAGTAATACGTCGTCGCCGCGACCAGCCTTCCCGGACTGTAACTCGTCGCGGTTACGTTGGCAACCAACGGAGGAGTTGGCGTGGTCCCGAAGTAAACATCGTAAGACGTAGCCCCGCCCGATACATTCCAGCTCAACGAAGGGATCACCGAAACGCCAGTCCCTCCGTTGGCCGGAAAAACCAATGTTGAAGGAGCGGGTGGAATCGCCGCCTGGTTCACTGTAAACGTCTGCCCACCGACAATAAGGGTGCCAACGCGGGCAGGACCCGTGTTCGCGCTGAAGTTGAAGTTGATAGTTCCATTCCCCGTTCCGTTGGATCCCGCCGTGATCGTCAACCAGGGGCTGTTGGAAACAGCCTGCCAGGCGCATGCGCTCGTGGTAGTTACCGTTAGAGAGCTGCTACCGGCGCCCGCTCCGAAAGATAAGCTCGGCGGAGTCAGCGAAAAACCGCAACCGGTCGGGATCAACTCCACCCACTGCGATGCGCCGCCCATGTAGGAAGCTTGGGCGAGGATGAGACCGTTGTTGCTGATGCTGAGGGCTGTCAGCACGTTCCACCCAAGCGGTACAAGATCGTTCAAAAGCACCGTCCCGTCCGCGGCGTCCCAGATCCACCCGCCAAAGGCATTGGTCCCCACACTGCTGCTGCCGACCACCGTTCCGAGGTTGTTAATTGATTGAGCGCTTGCATACGCGGACGTCGCACCGATCGGCAAAGGGATTGCAGTGCTTCCTGAGATACTTCCGATAAAGGCCTGCATGGTTGCCCCGATGTTGCCAAACCCCTTGCGGCGTGTCCCCGCTCCCCGCCACCTGGCCGGAGTCGTTCACTGCAAGGCCTAACGCGTACGTCCAGCCGGCGGGAAAGGGGATCACCGTGCTTCCTGCCACTGTGCCGATGAAGGCTTGACTCGCCCCGTATCCCACCACTTGACCGGAGGCATTGACACCGGCGCCGTACGAATTGCTCCAGCCGGAGGGCAAGGGGATCGGGGTACTTCCCGAGGGGCTGCCGATAAACGCTTGATTGGCTAGTCCGGCGGCGCCTGTCCCCGCCGCTTGGCCGGAATCGTTGATCCCAGTCATACTGGCAATCGTAAATCCACTCGGAGCCGGAATCACCGCCGCCGAATAGGTCGATGAGGCCACGGCTGCCGTCGAGAGTGAGAGGGCGAGCAAGACCGTCCGGATCATCCGCCAATTCTAGCACGCCAGTCGAGTTAAGGCTGCGCGGCCGTCGTCGCCAACACTCCCGTTGCCCCAATACGAATATTGGCAAGTAAACGGACTGGACGCATTCCCCGTGCTGATGCCTGTATACGACGGTCACCCGTAATCCGGAATCGCCGTTCCAGTTCTACCGATAATGGTGGACATCAGGCCGAAAGCCTATTCAACCGGCCAACTTCGCACAACCGGACGTCTCGACAACCAGCGCGTCAAACGCGATGTTCGGGTGACTGCCTGCCGCCTTCCCGCCTATAAGAGACGTTCGCCTGCGATCTATCGTCTAATGGAACGATGATACCGGCCCTCGCAACCATCTTTGCTTTCTCGATCGCATTCGCCGCCGATCCCGAATGGCCCTCCTTCCGCGGACCCTCCTCCACCCCTCTGTCGCCAACTCCAATCTCCCCGAAAAATGGTCGAAGTCGGAAAATGTCGAATGGAAGACGGACATTCCCGGCCTCGGCTGGTCTTCACCGATCGTCAGCGGCAAGAGCGTCTTCCTCACGACCGCCACTACCGACGGCAAGGCCAAGCAGCCGCAAACCGGCGTTGATTATTCGAATGATTACGTTGCCGAGCTCCAGAAACAGGGCCTGAAAGGGAAGGAGGTGCTGGAGCGCCTCCAGGCGCGCGACAGCGAGCTTCCCAACGAAGTATCACTGCATTATTGGCTCTATTCGCTCGATCTAGATTCGGGCAAAATCAACTGGAGGAGGGAGTTCTATGCGGGCCATCCGCCGGGCGGCCGGCATCGGAAGAACAGTTTCTGTTCGGAAACTCCCATCACCGACGGCAAGCGCGTGTATGTCTACATCACCGGTCTCGGCCTCTTCGCGTACGATTTCGACGGAAAGAAACTCTGGAACACGCCGCTTGAAAGCTCTCCGACCATTCTCGATTTCGGCACCGCCTCGTCGCCGGCCCAGTTAGGCGACCTCGTGATCGTCGTCAATGACAACGAGAAGCAGGAGTTCATCGCCGCCTTCGATAAGAGCACGGGCAAACAGGTCTGGCGCACGGATCGCAGTATCCATGTTCCCGGTTCCGACCGGCAGACCGGCTGGTCGACGCCTTACATCTGGAAAAACGAGAAGCGCACCGAAATCGTCACCATCGGCCCCGGAATCGCCATCAGCTACGACAGCGACGGGAAAGAACTTTGGCGCATCGGCGGTATGTCCGCGATGCCGATCCCCAGCCCCTTCGCTTACGACGGACTGCTGTACCTGAATGGCGGAACCGGCAAAGTCATCGCGGCGATCAGACCGGGGGCATCCGGCGATCTCACTACTCCGGATGGCGCGAAACTGAACGAGTTCGTGGCATGGCTGCAGCCGAAGGCGGGAACCTATTTGCCGACGGAACTCGCCTATGAGGGCGGCATCTATGTGCTCACGCACACCGGAATCCTCACGCGCTTCGACGCCAAAAACGGCGCGCAGACTTACAAGGCTCGCATCGGCACGGGCGGTGATTTCACGGCGTCACCCTGGGGCTACAACGGCGAGATTTTCTGCTTGAGCGAAGAGGGCACGACGTACGTGATCGCAGCCGGCGACAAGTTCGAATTGCGCCATTCCAACGATCTGGACGAGATGGCGTTGGCGACCCCGGCCCTTGTCGGCGACCGCTTACTCCTGCGTACCGAGAATCACCTTTACTCAATCCGCAAGAAAAGCTGAGCGCGCCGGGTTTGTATCACCGGCAGCAGCCAAACTACCGGTGGCACGCCATACACGTTCGCCTACACTTACAATCTCGCGGGGACGCTGTACACCCTCACCTATCCTCAGTCTGGACGTATCGTCACCTTCCCCTATGACACGGCGGGGCGCACCAACGGCGCAAACGGCTTGCTTGGGTCCACCTCGACCACGTACGCGGCCATCCCGTCGCCCTCCGGATTCGCGCTCCAGGGAGCCATCCAGACACTGAACCTGGCCGCCGGGACAATCACCCAGACCACCGGCTTCAACGCGCGCCTCAAGCCTCTGTCGATCAGCGCCACGCTCAGCTCCGCGAAGCTGCTGGCGCTCCAGTACAACTACTGCTCGATAACTCGGACGTGGACGCGCAGCACACCTGTGCCACCAATAACGGCAACCTGTGGCGCCAGCAGATCAATTTCGACTCGTTGCCCGCCGTCGCTCCGGCCACGGGCAACGCCGCCGCGTTCTCGGAAACACAAACTTACGCCTACACAGATCCTGCTAACCGTGTCAGCCAGGCCTCAACGTCGAGCTGGACACAGCCTTTCGGCTACGACGCGCTGGGCAATCGGTGGGTCAACACTATGAGCGGCCTCCAGGCGCCTTCTGCTGCGGAGACGGCCACGGCGCAGAGCTGGTATAACACGGCCAACCAGATCAATACGTGGAAATACGACGAGACCGGCAACATTTTGCAAATTAGTTCCATCTCGCCGTCGCGCGTCTTTACCTACGATGCGGAAAACCGGCAGATGACGGCCGCGATTAATGGAACCACCTCCAGCTACGTGTATGACGGAGACGGGCGGTGCGTGCAGGTAACCACACAATCGGGAACCACGACATTCGTTTACGATGCGGAAGGGCATCTGGCGCAGGAGTATTCGACTGCCCCGGCGAGCGACGTGGGCACGTCGTACCTGTTCGGCGACCACCTGGGCAGCACGCGCCTAATCACGGACGGTAGCGGTATTATCAAAAAACGCTTCGATTACCTACCGTTCGGAGAAGAGATCCTGTCAACCTACGGCGGTCGCACGGACGCGATGGGCTATAACGATGGCGGAACGGTGGGCGTGACGGATAAGCAAAGGCTGAAGTTCACCTCCAAAGAACGAGATGCGGAAACCGGGTTGGATTATTTTGGAGCGAGATACTTTTCTTCGGCGCAGGGTAGGTTCACCAGTCCCGACGAGCCGTTCGCTGACCAGCATTTGGAAAATCCACAAAGTTGGAATTTGTATGGCTACACAACCAATAATCCCCTTCGCTATGTGGACACAGATGGTAGAGTCAAGAAAGACGCCGATGGAAACGTCGTCTTTACGAAGACGGGCAGCGGCACGGTGACGTTCATGCAAGGATCCCCGATCACCTTTGGAAACGGCCGAGCGGGATCTATGACGGTTACTTGGCAGGCGGATTTCGGCAAGATCTATGCGGACGATGGTACGGCAATTGACGCATCGAAGGCTACCTCGGATATGTCGGTGACCGTAATGGATTCTAAGGGTAAAACAGTGGTGCAGGATGGACCGAGCGTACTTGGAGATGGATTCTCGTGTAAGGCGGATTGTCACGGTACGACATTCGCAGAAGGCCAGGGTGTGGATAAACAATGATCAAGTTCCAAAGCTGGTCAAGGGCGACGGCTACACGCAGACATCAAGTCCGCAGCCCGGAGACGTGGGAATATACACAACTAATGGAAGGCTTGGAACAACGCAACACAGCGTAACGGTTACAGCCCTTGATCCTAATAGCGGCTCTGTCACAACAGTCACAAGCAAAGGCGGCATTACTCCCAAGGTGCAGACAGTCCCCGGGCCCGGCAAAGGATCAGCGTGGACAGATCCAAAGGCAAAATTGCAGTATTATCATAAGAACAAACCGCAAGATTCGCCCCCGAACAAGTAGGAGACTCGGATTAGAATGTGGCAGCGGCAATTATTGTGTCTATTCTGGCTTCTAGCCATGGCTGCGTCTACACATGCGAAGCCTTGCGAAAAGTGGCTCCGTATTTTCAAGCGAGCGGGTGTGACACCTCCCAAGGCTACCTCCGATACTGACTTTTTTGAGGCTGCGGAATGCTTATTAAGTGCTCAAGGTGGCACAGGACCATCCGAAATCAGCGGTGCGACCACGCCAAACGTCTCCCAAGTGTTGCCACGTGCCTCTGTGCAACTGGCGGCGTTGTATTACCTATCCTTCCTCTTCACTGAGAACTGGAGCCATGCTTCTGGCATTGCTCTTTGGGATGATGAAGGACGCATCAATCCTGAAGGCTCGACGCAACGAGCTTTTGCTGCGTACAGAACGTGGCTGAAAGAAGTGAAAAAAGTTGGCCTAGCTAGGGCCAAAAAGTCAGGGCTTAATCCCCTTTTAGGCTCGGGGCTGTTGTGGTACGGCAACTAATTCCAAAACGAGCTTCAGGTAAACGTGATAACAGCGGTGCTACTCCTGTGGTCCGCAAAAATATGGTCCGTCGCTACGCGGCCTCCTTTTCCAGGCGATAATCGTGGTGCAAGCCTGTCAACGCCCAGAATCGATTTCGACGGCAGGCTCGAATTCAACGTTCGGGCTGGTCGGCTGTAGATAGAGATGAGGATGCCAATCCTCAACGGGCAAGAAGTTTGCTCCGCTAGAGGAAGAACCAACCTCAACACAAGGAGACCGGCATGAAGGAAAATCTATAGTCGATTCCGGCGTCCGCGCCGCAAACGAATGACAGCACCATCGGACTGGATCTGGGAGACCGCTGGAGCCGCTATTGCGTCCTGGATAGGGACGGCGAAATCGTCAGAGAAGACCGCGTCCGAACGAACAGGGCGGCACTGGAGCAGCGATTCCAGCAGATCCCAGCGACACGGATCGTGATGGAGGCGGGAACGCATTCGCCCTGGGTGAGCCGCCTGTTGCAGAGCTTCGGGCATGAGGTAATTGTCGCGAATGCACGCAAGGTCCGGCTGATTTACGAGAGCGACCAGAAAAACGACAGGCTGGAGGCGCGCATGTTGGCGCGGTTGGGCCGGGTGGATGTGAACCTGCTTGCACCAGTCCACCACCGCAGGGCGGAGACGCAATCGGATCTAGCGGTCTTGCGAGGACGGAATGCATTAGTATCCGCTCGCACGCAGCTCATCAATGCGGTTCGCGGATTGGTGAAAAGCGCCAGTGGACGGCTACCGAAATGCACGACTGACGCGTTTTCTCGAAAGGTGTTGGGTTCGATTCCGGCCGAGCTTAACCTGGCGGTAGAGCCAATGCTGAACAGCATCGCAACTTTGAGTGAGCAGATTCACCATGCCGACGAACAGATCGCCAGACTGTCGGAAGAAAAGTATCCCGAAACCAGGCTGCTACGGCAGGTAAAGGGAATTGGGCCACTGATCGCGCTGACCTTTGTGCTGACCTTGGGTGATCCGTATCGGTTTCGGAAGAGTCGTCTGGTGGGCAGCTATTTGGGCCTCCGGCCGCGACAGCGCGAATCCGGCGACAGTGCCCCTGCAGTTGGGAATCTCGAAGGGAGGCAACAGCCATCTGCGGTGGCTGCTGGTGCAGGCGGCACAGTACATCCTGGGGCCGTTCGCGCCGGATAGTGGATTGCGTCGATGGGGTCTGGAGATGGCCGCACGCGGCGGAAAGAATGCGAAGAAACGAGCGGTTGTTGCCGTGGCGCGAAAGTTGGCGGTCCTGCTACACCGGCTCTGGGTCACGGCGGAAGCCTATGAGCCGTTGCACGGGATCGAATCACAGGCTGCGTGTGGCGCCGATTTGTATGTGGAAGGAGGAAGATATCGAGCTGAAGCCGCGTTGGGTGACTGCGGAATTTTGTCAGGTCCGACGAGACGCCAGTGGGTCTGGTTGAGATCGCTCTGTAGATAGCAGCACCCCTGGAAGAGGAACCCCTACATGCACCGGGCTCACCAATCGAGCCCACTCGAGTGCGGATGGAAGCGAGGCACAGGGCGGCGAAACGGCGAGAGATAACGATGGAGATGAATCGGACTGGCTTCGCCCTTCAAATCGTAAATACGCCAGACGAAGGCGCCGGTCAAGGCTCTGCGATAAACTCGCTTCGCTCGGCCTTGACCGGCGCCTCCGCCTGGCGACCTGAATCATATACCAGGGCGAAGCCAGCGGGTGAAGCCGTGTACAAGAAAAGAACGCTTTACAACAGAGGCATCCTCATGGAAGATGAAATTGAGGATGCCAAATTCCCCGGATTCAATTCGAATCTACGCCGTTCAACACCGCGCTCGTAAGCCATTGAAATGTAAGTAGTTGAAAGTAGATGTTTTAAAGAATAAGCCGAAATCTGCCTTGGGCGCAGAGGGTCGGGGCGGCAGGGAAAGAAAGTTGATGGCGTAGAACTGAGCGTCTAGATCACCTCGGAGACACCTCGCCCCCGTTTTTGGCGTAGAGCCTTTTTCTCTGGATCGCGGCGCGTGGTCTCCCGTGGTCTCCCGCGGCCCGTAAGTCTATGAGGAATTGGTAACGCTACCCGACATCGAACCCGCTGGGTGGCGGTCTTGTTCAGTTCAATTGGGTCTAAGTGCTTGTGTTTTCGGTGTAGTTCAGTTCGCGACTCAGGCGCCAATAGCCCTACGGAACGCCGACGTGCTGGCCTGGTGCTGGCCTGAAGCCAAAATTCGGTAGTGTCCTAATTTGAATCTCATGCGTTAATTCAGTTTCCTCGCCTTTTAAGTTCTTCCGCTACGACATCGCGGGTGAATTGCGCTGTTTTGCGATCACGTTTGGCAACGTTTAGCATCCTCTCAAAAACTTGCCTACATTCGGGCGTCTTGCAAGCCATGCGCAGGTTGTCCACGCTTAACTCCAACGTTGTGGCATTAGCTTCTAGCAGAGTCGCGGTTAGAAGGTGCAATTCGAGTGATTGCTCATCGCAGGTGGTCGGCGTTGTTTGAACTGGAGCGTAGCCGCTCAGAGCAACGGCTAGAGCGAACGCCACCGTTAGTTTCGGGAAAGACAAAGTTATCATTGTTGGTTTCCTTTGTGGCAAAAAGCTCCCCTAATCTATACCCAGCTCGGCGGCGCTGCGGTTAAGTTGAATCAAAATTGCTTCCAACTCTTTTAATTCTTCGAGCATCGTTCTGATTCGATTCAATCCGCAAATCTCCGGAGCCTTGTCAATCTGAGGAAGGATGGCCGCCGCCGCACCGATGAATTCTGGACCGCTGATTGCTTTTAAACTGGCTCATCCGGGATTTGAGTGGGTGAGTTCATAATGGGCAGGTGCAGGACAAGGAACTGTATGCTCAGATCCTGGGGATTCGATCCCCGTGGAGAGTGGATCAGGTTGAGTTGAAGCTGGAGGAT
>Ga0210394_10006632_pt1 | contig 12473 bp, 10 predicted proteins | sample IncBWC12MmetaG_FD_160121 | JGI IMG/M metagenome (GOLD analysis project Ga0210394, IMG submission 160121) | Forest soil microbial communities from Barre Woods Harvard Forest LTER site, Petersham, Massachusetts, United States - Inc-BW-C-12-M | ecosystem: Environmental > Terrestrial > Soil >... | reverse complement strand
AGGAATCGAGTTTGCTGTCGCCGGCGTGACGCGGGCGAAATTCATAGGGCAATTCCTTGAAGCGCAGCGGCTGCTGCGAGGAGGCAAACAAATCGGCGAGTATTTTCCAGCCGATCGCCGACAGGTTGCGCAGCGCGCCGTTGAATGCGGCGCGGCGCACCATGAAGAAGCCGCTCATCGGGTCCGTCAATCCCTCAGGCACCAGCGTGCGGCTAAGGCGTCCAGCCACGCGGCTCATGCGAGCGCGCCCCGCCGCCCAATCGCCAATGCCGCCGCCGTCCGAGTAGCGGCTGCCGACGACGACATCCAGGTTTTCCGCTTTGAGTTCGGCGAGCATTTGCGGCAGCAGCCGCTCATCGTGCTGCAGGTCGCCGTCGATGACCGCCAGATACGGCGCGGAGCTCGAGAGCATTCCTTCGATACAGGCGGACGACAAGCCGCGACGCCCGACCCGCTGGATGCAGCGTATCCGCGAGTCTTTAGCCGCAATTTCGCGCACCAGATCCGCCGTCCGGTCGGGCGAGTCATCATCTACGTAAATGATTTCCCATGAGATGTCGCGAAGATTGTCCCGGACTCTATTCGTCAGCTCCACGACATTGTCGCGCTCGTTGAACGTGGGCACGATGATGGAAAGCTCGGGTCCGAGACGAACCGCGGATTCTTTAGAATGGTTCATCATCGCGGCTCGATGATAGCATCGGCCGGGATGCGCGTCCCGCCTGGGATCATCCGTACAGAAAGGTCGGCGGCAATCCGAGTCGAAGACATGACTGCGACGCGGGGCTCTCCGTCAAAACGACTCGATCCGCGAAAGCCCCGGCCAGTTTTACTGCCGATCCTTCCCATCGACGCAGTCCATACGAGGCGTCGATTCCGAGGCATTCGCGTGTCCATGCCGGAATCAATTCCACGGCGGCGCGTACCATCGTGCGTTGCATCCAACGTAGTTGGATTGGGAGTACCGGGGCGTCGCGCATGATCTGCAGGAACTCGAATATGATGTCCGAGCGCTCCAGGCGGCCGCGCGCGGAGTCGAACAGTTCGCGCATTTCATTCTCCGTGCTCGGCGCGGCGACGGCGCCGTACAGCCGCGAAACCGGCACTCCCTCCAGGTACCACGCGCTCATTTCAGCGCCGCTCAATGGAGCCACGTAGCGGTTATAAGCCTGAGCGAAGCTGAAGCTCGCCGTTGCGTGCACCCATTCCAGAAGCGCGCTGTCGTTTGCGCAAAACGGCACGCCAGCCGGCGTTTCACCCGTGACTTTCGCATGCCTGCGCACCACCGCGGCGATCATCGGCTCCGCAACACTGCGCGCTCCGTAGATCGTCACCATGGCCGCCAGGCCGGTCCGTCGCAGGCGACCCATTGGATCGGTACGAAACGTTGAGTGATTCCAGACACCAGAACGAACTGCCGGGTCGGCCAATTCGAGTATGACGGCCGAAATCCCGCCAATGTACAGCGCGATCGGATTCTTGAAAATTCGCCATGATACCGAGCTCGGCGCCAACAGCGCCGGCTCGCCCAAGGGACGGGCGAAATCAATGTCCTGTCCCTTGTGAGCCATGAGTGCGGCGCCTGTGGCGGCATGCAGCTTGAGCTGCAGGCTCTTTGGAAGCCGAATGATCGGGAGCATGGGCGCAGTATACTCCTTGCGATTCATGTGCTCGCCGCGCAATACATTGCTGCGCGGTGATATTGATGCAGCTTCAGGATCGGTGTACTTTGACATGCAAAGTGGCGATGGATTCCAGGCAACGAACGGCAACGACGCAGGCCCGCGCGGCACGGCTCTCGAGGTCTTGCGGGTGTTTCTCAAGCTGGGATTGATCTCATTCGGCGGACCGATTGCCCACATCGGTTATTTTCGCGAAGAATTCGTCGTGCGCCGGCGCTGGATTGGCGATGCGGCCTACTCCGATCTCGTCGCGCTCTGCCAATTTCTTCCCGGTCCGGCCAGCAGCCAAGTCGGATTTTCCATCGGCCTGATGCGGGCGGGATATCGCGGGGCACTGGCCGCCTGGACCGGCTTCACATTGCCGTCGGCGATCGCCCTGGTGCTCTTTTCCTATGGCGCGGACGCGCTGCACGGCGCGCCCGGGATGGGGATGTTGCATGGTTTGAAGCTGGTCGCCGTTGCGGTGGTGAGCCAGGCGGTATGGGGCATGGCGCGCACGCTGTGCCCCGACCGGCCGCGAGCATCCATTGCTGCGGTGGTGGCGCTGCTCTGTTTGTTCAGCCCCTCATCGGCTATCCAGGTGTGGGCCATCGTCCTCGGCGGCTTCGCCGGCCTGTGGCTCTGCCGCAGCGCCGTGCCCGCAGGCACGCAAACCATGACAGCGCCTGTTTCGCGCACGGCGGCCTGTGTGTCGCTGACGATTTTTGCCGTCCTACTGGTCGGGCTACCGCTGCTGCGAGGATTGGGACTGCCTGCCGGCGCAGCGCAGTTCGAAGCATTCTACCGCTCCGGTGCATTGGTATTCGGCGGCGGCCACGTCGTGCTGCCCTTGCTGCGCGGCGCGTTTGTGACGCCCGGCTGGGTCAGCGACGATGCTTTTCTCGCAGGCTACGGCGCCGCGCAGGCGGTTCCGGGACCTTTGTTCAGTTTTGCGGCCTATCTTGGCGCCGTGGTCCGACCGTCCTGGTTTGGCATTCAGGGCGCAGCGCTTGGCCTCGCCGGCATCTTCCTTCCGGGTATGCTGGTGCTCATCGGGGCGCTGCCGTTCTGGGAAGCTTTTCGCAGCCGTGCCAATGCGCAAGCAGCCATGCGCGGCATCAACGCGGCGGTGGTCGGATTGCTGGGCGCCGCACTCTACAACCCTGTTTGGACCAGTTCCGTGAGGACTTCAGGAGACCTCGGCGTGGCGCTCATTGGCTTCGTGCTTCTGACCGTGTGGCGCGCGCCGCCGCTGCTGGTGGTGATTGCCGGCGCTCTCGGCGGGATGGCACTGGCAAAATAGCGCACAGGCAATTCAACGGGTTGGGCGCGCCGCGCTTGACAACCCTATACTTTGCGCCGCAAAGTAAAAAGGCCACATGCACATAGCAATCATCATGGATGGAAACGGCCGCTGGGCGGCGCGACGCGGACTGCCGCGCACCGCCGGCCACGTGCAGGGCGCAAAGGCGGTCAATGTCACGGTGGAAGCGGCGGCCCGCAGCGGCATCGAGATACTGACGCTCTACGCCTTCTCGGCAGACAACTGGAAGCGCCCGCCCGCGGAAGTCAACGCGCTGATGGATCTTCTTGGCCGCTACCTTTTTACGGAAACCCGCCGTTGCGTCGAGCGGTCGATTCGCATCAATGTCATCGGCCGGCGCGATCGGCTCTCTGCCAGTCTGGTGCGGGCCATCGAGCAGAGCGAACGGTCGAGCGCAGCAGGGGAGGCCATGCTGCTGCGAATCGCGGTGGACTATTCCTCACGTCATGGCATCGTGCAGGCGGCAGGCCGGGCGCGTGACGGCGTGGGTATGGAGGAATTTGCCCGCTTGATGCAGCAGGCAAATCACTGCGTGACGCCGGCAGCTGAAGTCGACCTATTGATACGCACCGGCTCCGAGCAGCGCTTGAGCGACTTCATGCTGTGGGAATGTGCGTATGCAGAACTCTATTTCAGCGATTGCCTGTGGCCGGATTTCGATGAGCGACAGTTTTCACTGGCCCTCGGCGCGTACGCCGCGCGGCATAGACGATTCGGGGGTCTGATCGCTCAGGAAGGATAGATTCGCGATCTGCTACGGCCACATTCTTCGAAGTACGCCATCGTGCTTGATGAAGTGATGCCAAAGCGCCGCCAAGGCGTGAGCCGCGGCAAGTCCAAACGCACCGTATGCGAGATAGCCGTGGATGTCCTCGGTTGGCTCAAAAATTGCGGGGTTTTTCGCCACGCCAAAGTTCAGCTGCACCAGGCCTAAATCCAGCGACCTGCCGTGCCAGATGAAGGTGACGATGCCAAAAATGGGAATGATAAAAAGCAGCGCATACAACGTTAAGTGCACCGCGCGCGCCAGCTTGGCGCCGGCAATGCTCAAGTCCGCCGGCGGCGGCGGCGGATTATTCAGCCTGCCTACGAATCGCAGAATGAGCAGGAACCACAGGGATAATCCAAATAATGCATGCACGTTGATCCAAAAGGCCTGGCTGTGCTTCGGCCACGAATCGTGCAGCAGTCCCAAAATCCCGACGACGACAAGAAGCACGAACAACGCCCAATGCGCGGTGATCGCCCAAGCCCCATAGCGTTGGGCACCGGTCAATGATGTCGGCAACACTTCTGAACTACTCACGCGATTTCCCTGATTTGAATCTACCAACGCCGCACAGAGCACCCGGCCGGCCACACGACTCTGCGACACAAAGTCCATGGTATCGCGGATCTTGCGCCACCGCAGCAAGGATACTTTAAAAAACCGTAAAGTAGCGATCGCGTCCGGCGTGCTATGTTGAGTCAGGCTTTGCGTTACGAGGCCGGCCGTGCGTTTGAACCTGAGAATCTGCTGCCTAGCGTGGGGTGCGCTCGCCGCCGGATGCGCCGCCGTCAACACGCAATCCCCGCCGCGGGAGGTGCCCGCGGCATTCGACAACGCGCCAAGCACGCAGCCGGCACGGTGGCCCGCACAGGAGTGGTACCGGGATTTCTCCAGCGACGAGCTGAATACCTTCATCGACCTGGCCGTCAAGGACAATTCGGATCTGGCAGTGGCCCGCGCGCGGGTGGCGCAGGCCGATGCCAGGGCGCGCCAGGCCGGTGCCGCGCTCCTGCCGAGCATCGATGCCGCGGGCAATGCCTCTTACCTGGCCGGTCATTCAGCGCAGGGTGGGGGCCATGAACTCGATTGGTCCGGGATGTTGACGGCCAGCTACGAAGTGGACTTCTGGGGGAAGAATCGCGCGACCGCCGAATCCGCGCGATTTCTTGCCGGCGCATCCCGCGCAGAGCGCGATGCGGTTGCCCTGACCACCCTGGCGGGCGTTGCGGATGCGTATTTTCAAGTGCTGGCGCTGCGCGAGCGGCAGACGGTGGCGCAATCCAACGGCGACGCCGCGAAGCAGCTGCTGGAGGTCGTGCAGTCCCGCTTCGATGCGGGTGTCGCGAGCCCGGTCGAACTGGCGTCGGAGCAGACGGCGTACGATGCGGCACAGATCGCCGCGGTGGATTTGCAGCAAGCCGAGGTCGAGGCGCGCGCCGCGCTGGCGCTGTTGCTGGGACGCGTTCCGGAGAACTTCAATGTGCAAGGCAAGCCGTTGGATGCGCTCACCGAACCGCAAGTGGCCGCGGGCCTGCCCTCGGAATTGCTAACCCGACGTCCCGATATTGTCCTGGCCGAGGCGAATTTGCGCGCCGGTCACGCTGATCTCGTGGCTGCCCGCGCTGCAATGTTTCCCAGCTTGAGTCTGACCGCCGGGGCGGGCGTGCAAAATCCGGCGCTGCCCGCGACGGTGCTGACCATTCCGGGGGTGGGACCGTCATTTGCGCTGGGCGCGAGCCTGATTCAGCCGATCTTCGATCATGGACGATTGCAAGCCCAGCGTGATGAGGTGCAAGCAAAGGACACGGAACTGCTGTTGGCTTATCGCGCGGCGATCATCGCAGCCCTCATCGACGTTGAAAATGCGCTGAGCGCAATACAGCACCTGGACGCCGCGCGAGAATTTCAAGTCGCGAATGTGGCGCACAGCGAACGCGCGTTCGAAGGGGCAAAACTGCGTTATCAGGCTGGATCGGGCGACTTCCTGACGCTCCTCGAGGCGCAGCGCACGCTGTACGCGGCGCGCGATCAATTCATTCGATACAAGCTTGCGCGGCTGCAATCTCTGGTCAGCCTGTGCAAGGCGCTCGGCGGGGGCTGGACACAACAAGTCCCGCAAGGCATGACGGCCAGATCAACCCAGCGGAATATAAATCAATGAATGCGATCATCCGATCGAAGCACCGGCCCTGCAACACGGCGGTGGGACTTGCGGCCTGCTGCCTGGCCGCGGCGCTGCTGCTTGGCTGTCACAAATCTGCGCCGGATGCCGATGCAGCGGCGCAAAACGCCGCGGCCAAGGACAAGCCCGCCGCGGGCGAGGAATCCGCGGAAGGCGTCGAGCTGAAGGCGGATGAAATCCAGAAAATGGGCATCGCCACAACCGCGGCGAAGCCGATGACGCACATTCCCGAAACGGCCGGCTTTGGTACGGTCATTGCTCACGAAACAATCGCGCAGACCGTTGCAGATCTTGCCACCGCGATGGCCATCGAACGCCAGAGCCGTTCCGCCTTGGCGCGCGCGCAGAAATTGGCGGGAACGCCCGGTGCCATGCCGGTGGAGGCTCAGGAAGCCGCCGAACGCCAGGCGCAGGTCGATCAGGCCGCGCTGCTGTTGGCGCAACGGCGCCTGACCACGGCGCTGGGGCAAAACCCGCCCTGGCAGGAGCACGACAGCGGCCCTGAGCTTGCTGCCCTGGCCGCCGGCCACACCAAGCTCGTGCGCGTGACCTTTCCCTTCGGAGCACTCGGCAGTTCTGGTCCGGTCGCGCTGCGCTTGGCGCGATTCAACGCCACCCCCGGCGCAAAGAGCTGGGAGTCGCACTCGGTGTGGAGCGCGCCGGCGGATTCCAACATCCCGGGCAAGAGTTTTTTCGCCTTGCTCAAGGGCAGCGATGTCGGCGAAGGCGAGCGCCTGCTCGCCTGGGCGCCGGTCGGCACCGCGGAATCCGGCGTGCAAGTGCCTGCCGCTGCGGCGGTGATCACCGGCGGCAGGTACTGGTGCTACGTCGAGGAAAAACCGGGCAATTTCGTGCGCACGGAAATCGACACGAGCATGCCGACGGCGGAGGGTTACTTCGTCAAGGAAGGCGTGTCGGCCGGAGACAAGATTGTAACCAGCGCCGCCGGGCAGCTCCTGGCGCGTGAATTGAATCCCAGCACGACAGCCGACTAGTCATGATACGAGCACTTGTCGCACTTTCCGTGCGTCACTACGGAGCGATCACCGCGCTGACGCTGCTGGCATTGATCTTCGGGTCTTGGGGCGCGCTGCAGGCTCCCCTCGACGTCTTTCCGGAGTTCGTTCCTTCACAGGTCGACATTCAGACCGAAGCGCCCGGATTCGCGCCGCAGCAAGTCGAAGAGCTGGTCACGAAACAAGTTGAGAACGCGGTCAACGGCTCGGCCGGTCTCGCTACCTTGCGCTCCGAGTCGATCCCCGGCCTGTCGGTGGTGAACATCACCTTCAGGGACGGCGTGGACGTGCACGTCGCGCGGCAAGGAGTTGCGGAGCGTTTGGCCGAACTCGGCAGTGCATTGCCCGCCGGCGTCGGTACGCCCAAGTTGTCGCCGCTGGTGTCGAGCACGATGGACCTGTTGAAGATTGGGCTGGTATCCGACAAGGTCGATGCCTACACGCTGCGCGACAACGCCGATTGGATCATCAAGCCGCGCTTGCTGGCGGTTCCCGGCGTCGCCCGCGTCATCGTTTTCGGCGGCGACGTGCGCCAAATTCAAGTTTTGCCGGACACGCGCAAACTCTCCAGTTTCGGCCTGTCGTTTTCGGAAGTGGCTGATGCGGCGAAGGCCGCACTACCACTACGAGGCGCCGGATTCATCGATCTCGCCGCCCAGCGCGTCTTGCTGCAGTCTCCCACGCCGGAGCCCGACATCAATTCGCTGGGTCAGGCCGTGGTCGGCGTGCGTAGCGGCACGCCCATCCTGCTGCGTGATGTGGCGACCGTAAAAATCGCGCCCGCATTGCGCTCCGGCGATGCCCTCGTCATGGCCAGGCGCGGGGTGATGATCTCGACATCAAGCCAGTATGGGGCCAATACGCTGCAGGTAACGCTGGCCATCGAGAAAGTGCTGGCCGATTTGCGGCCGGCCCTCAAAAAGCAGGGAATCACCCTGTACTCCGCCCTGCACCGTCCGGCCAATTTCATTGAGCGCGCACTGCAGAATCTGAAGGAATCCCTGGCCATCGCCGCGGTGCTGATACTGGCAGTGCTGTACATTTTCTTGCGTGACATGCGCGCCGCTTTGATCGCATTCACCGCGATTCCCCTGTCTCTCCTGGCGGCGGTCGCCGTGCTGCGGTACCTGGGATTGACGCTCAACACCATGACTCTCGGCGGTTTTGCCGTAGCCCTCGGCGTCCTGGTGGACGATGCGATCATCGGTATCGAGAACATTTTGCGCCGCTTACGCGAGAATGGGCAGCGGGCGGAGCCGCGGCCGCGCCTCGAGATCGTGCTGGAAGCCTCGCTCGAGGTCAGGGGTCCGGTGATTTATGCCACCGCCGTGGTGATCGCGGTTTTTCTGCCGGAGCTGTTCACATCCAGCGTCCAGGGGCGCTTTGTCGGTCCGTTGGCGCTCGCCTTCATTTTTGCGGTTACCGCCTCGCTCATCGTCGCGATGACCTCCACGCCCGCCCTGTGCGCGCTGTTTCTGCGCCAGCACGACGCGCGTCCCCAAGCGGGTTGGCTTGCGCGCCTCAAATCCTGGCAGGGCACCGCGGTCCGGAAAGTCGGCGGACACATCAACGCGACATTGATTGCCCTGCTGCTGCTGGTGATTGCGGCGGCTGCAGCGCTGCCCTTCCTGGGGGGCACGTTCATGCCCGATTTTCGCGAGGGCCATTTCGTCATGCAGGTCACGAGTTCGGTGCCGGGTACCTCGCTCGATGAGATGCTGAGCGCGGGGAAGCGCATCAGCGAGGATGTACTGGCGCTGCCGTACGTGCAGACCGTGGAACAGCAGGTGGGCCGCGCGGAGTTGGGCGAGGATACCTGGGGTCCGCATCGCAGCGAGTTTCACGTGGAATTCAAAGCCGATGCCACCATCGATCAGGAAGCGGCGCAGGAGCAGTTGCGCGACATCTTGCGGCACTACCCGGGATTGCAGAGTGAAGTGGTTACTTTCCTCGGCGATAGGATCAGCGAGAGCCTGAGCGGTCAGACCGCCCAGGTCGCGATCAAGATTTTCGGCGCCGATTTGGATGTCCTCGAGCGAACCGCGGACAAGGTGGTCGCAACGCTTGGCAAGGTGAAAGGCATCGTCGATCTGCAATTCAAACGCCAAAGCGGTACTCCGGCCATTTCCATTCACCTCGTGCCGCAGTCCCTGGCGGCGAGCGGTCTCAAAGTCCAGGACGTTCTCGATACCATTGAGACGGCGTATGCGGGGGCGAGAGTCGGCCAGACGTTTCAGGGCACGCGGACGGTCGACGTTGTGGTGTTGTTGCCCGACGAGCAGAGGCATCAGCCGACGCAGCTGCAGAACTTGATGATTGCAAGTCCCTTGGGTCCGGTGCCGCTGGCTCAGCTCGCGAACATTGAAGTGACGCAGAACCGCTATAGCATCGAACATGATGGCGGCCAGCGCCTGGTCGTCGTGACTTTCAACGTCGGATCGGGCTCATTGCAGGGCGTGGTAAAACAAGCGCGGCAAGCCATATCCCAGTCAGTGGCCCTCCCCCTCGGCGTGTTCCTGGAGTTCACCGGTGCCGCCGATGCTGAGATAAAAACTCGCAACGAGCTGCTGCTTTATTCAGGACTGGCGCTGGCACTCATCGTGATGATTCTTTTCATGTCGTTTCATTGGCGCGCCAATAGCTGGCTGGTATTGGCCAACATACCTTTCAGCGTGATCGGCAGCGTGCTGGCGCTTGCAGTGACGGGGCTGGGCATTTCACTGGGTACCGTCGTGGGCCTGGTAACGGTTTTTGGCGTCAGCGCGCGCAACGCAATCCTGCAATTGGCACATTACGAGCATTTGGTTCAAGTCGAAGGCTGTACATGGAACTTCGAGCTCGTGCTGCGCGGCGCGAATGAACGATTGGTGCCCATTTTGATGACCGCCGCGGTAACGGCGTTGGGCCTTGCGCCGCTCGCATTCGCCCTGCATCGTCCAGGCCTTGAGATCGAAGGTCCGATGGCGGTGACGGTGCTGGGAGGCTTATTGTCCTCGACTCTGCTCAACTTGTTGGTGTTGCCGGCGCTGGCGATGCGCTACGTGCGGGTTCCGCAACCGGCGACATAATTGCCCTGACCCTATGAGAATATTGCTGATCGAAGACGACCATGAGACGGCCCACTATATCTCGGTGGGCCTGAGCGGCGATGGGCACGAGATCGCCATCGCCGGCAACGGCCGGGAAGGGCTGAATCGGGCCAGCTCGGAAAAGTGGGACCTGCTCATCGTCGACCGCATGTTGCCGGAACTCGACGGACTGAGCATCGTCAAGGAGTTACGTCATACGGGCGCGGTCATACCAGTATTGTTCTTGACGACGCTCGGCGGCGTGGATGATCGAGTCACGGGCTTGAATGCCGGTGCCGATGACTACCTCGTCAAGCCATTCTCTTTTTCGGAACTCTTGGCGCGTGTCGCTGCTTTGGGCCGCAGAAGTCCCCGCTTGGCTGTCGAAACGACGCTATCGATTGCGGATTTGGAGATTGATCTGCTGGGCAGAACCGTCACGCGTGGAGGTATCGCGGTTGAACTGCTGCCGCGTGAATTTAGACTGCTGGAATATCTGGCGAAGCACATGGACCAAACCGTGACGCGCGCGATGCTCCTTGAAAATGTCTGGGACGTTCATTTCGACCCGAACACAACCGTGGTCGAAACACATATCAGCCGATTGCGAAGCAAGATCGATCGCGGCCAGTCGATTCCGCTGATCCACACGCTGCGCGGCGCAGGCTATACGTTACGTGTCCCGGTTTAGAGTAGTTCGAACTTCCAGTTTTCGCCTCGCACTCATGTATGCGACGCTCACCGGGATAACCTTCCTGGTGCTGCTCAGCGTGATTTTCTTGTCCACCACCCGGTTCATGCGCCATCAGATAGATGACAGCGTCACCAGCGAGGTGGAGGAGATCATGGCCGACGCGCCGGACCGAAGCGTCGCTGCCATCCAGGGCGTGGTGCAGGCGCTTGCCAAACATCCGTCCGGGTTTTACTACCTGCTGCAAGATGCGAACGGCATCGTCCGCGCAGGCAATCTACCGGCACTCGATCCGAAAGAAGGCATCCGCGAATGGCCGCTAGTCACGAAAGGCCAAGGTTCGGCATTTTCCGCTGTTCGAGGTCGCGGTATCAGCCTGCCGGGCGCTTATCTATTTGTCGGTTGGAGCACGCACCAATTGCTCGAGATGGAGGAAATGGTGGTGAGATCGTTTGCCTGGGGCTTGGCGGCATCGATCGCGCTCGCGCTGGCGGGGGGTCTCGTCATGAGCGGGCGCCTTATGCACCGCATCGAAACGGTCAGCCAGACCAGCCGCGACATCATCGGCGAAGATTTGCAGAAACGCCTGCCGGTGACGCGGGCGGGCGATGAATTGGACCACTTGGCGGGCAGCATCAACGCAATGTTGGATCGAATCGAAGGCTTGATGAACGACCTGCGCCAGGTGACCACGGATATTGCCCATGATCTGCGTACACCGTTGACGCGTCTGCGGCAACGCTTGGAATTGGCCAACCGGGCCGAGAACGACACCGAACTCGCGCGCACCACGCTCGCCGGCGCGGTGGCGGAGCTCGACTCCATACTGGCCATATTCAGTTCTTTGCTGCGCATCGCGCAAATGGAGAGCGGCGCACGTCGCCAGGGATTCAAACAGGTTCAACTGAGCGAGCTGCTGGGGACGATCGGCGAGCTGTACCGGCCCATGGCGGATGAGAACGGGCAAGTATTGATTGAATCGATAGAACCGTCGTTGTGGATCATGGGTGAACGCGAGTTGCTGATGCAGCTATTCGCGAATCTCATCGAAAACGCGCTGCGCCATTCGCCGCGCGGAGCGACGATCGAGATTCGCGCCTCCAGGCACGAACGTTTCACGAAAGTGAGCGTCGTCGACAACGGCCCCGGAATTCCAGAGGCGCTCCGCGACAAGGTGCTGCAGCGCTTTTTTCGCCTTGAATCGAGCCGCACCACGGCCGGCAGCGGCTTGGGCCTGAGTCTCGCCAGCGCCATCGTCAAGGTTCACGGCGCGGCATTGGAATTGTCGGACGCCCACCCGGGTCTTTGCGCCACGGTGCGATTCGCATAGTATTGAGGCCGGCTGCGTGGGTTTCACAACTGGTTGGGGGAAAATATCATGGCTGAAAATGTGTACAAGGTCATCGAACTCGTTGGCACCAGCTCAGAGTCTTGGGAGAAAGCGACCGCGGCCGCGATAATGCGCGCCAGCAAGACGCTGCGCGACCTGCGGGTCGCGGAAGTGGTAAAGCTCGACGTGCAACTCAAGAACGGCAAGGTCGAAGCCTATCGATCGCGCATCAGCGTGTCGTTCAAGTACGAAAACAAGGGCTGATGCGCTGATGTGACGCGGGCTCCCCGAGGAACCCAATGATCTCCACGATCGTCATTGTGGGCGGTGGCCAAGCCGGCGCCGAGGCCACCGACACCCTGCGGCGCGCTGGATACGATGGCCGCCTCATCCTGGTGAGCGATGAGCCGCAATTGCCCTATCAGCGGCCGC
>Ga0210394_10006630_pt1 | contig 12476 bp, 10 predicted proteins | sample IncBWC12MmetaG_FD_160121 | JGI IMG/M metagenome (GOLD analysis project Ga0210394, IMG submission 160121) | Forest soil microbial communities from Barre Woods Harvard Forest LTER site, Petersham, Massachusetts, United States - Inc-BW-C-12-M | ecosystem: Environmental > Terrestrial > Soil >... | reverse complement strand
GATAATTTTCGTCGGCCTCATGGGGAGGCGGGATGCTTCCGTACACCTCGTCCGTGGAAACGTGCAGGAACCGCGGCGTCTTCAGTTTCCGCGCCGCTTCCAGCATCGTCAGAGTGCCGCGAAGATTGGTCTCGAAGACCGGCTCCGGCGAAAGGATGCTGCGGTCCACGTGGGACTCCGCGGCGAAGTGCACGATCACATCCGGCCTGGCCTCTTCCACGGTGGTACGCACCAGAGCGCCGTCGCAGATGTCGCCATGGATGAAGCGGTAGCGCGGGGCGCTGCCGGTGGAGAAGGGCACAATCGCCGCCAGGTTTTCGAGATTCCCGGCGTAGGTCAGTTTGTCCAGATTCACCACCTGCGATTCTCCGTCCGCCATCAGCATGCGCACGAACGCGCTGCCGATGAACCCGGCCCCTCCGGTCACCAGGAATCGCATTATTTGTGTTGTGTCTCCCAGTCGTAGGCGATGGAAGAATCGTCGTAGGGAATGCGGCCTTCGTCCTTGGGATTGTACAGGCAGTTGGTGACGTAGACCAGGAATGCGGCGCTTTCGCCGACCACCTTGTACCCGTGGCCCACACCCGGCGGAATCCGGATCTGCCAGGGCTTCAGCGATCCCGCGTACATGGTGTTCTTCACCCCGTAGGTCGGCGAATCCGCGCGCATATCCACCAGCGCCACCTGAAACATCCCTTGCGCCGGAACCCACAGGTCGGTTTGATAGCGGTGAAAATGAAACGCCTTGATCGTACCGGGATAACTCAGCGCCGCCGAGACCTGGGTGGTTTCCGGCGGGAAATCCGCGGCCAGGCCCTGCTGCAAGCGGGTCACTTCCAAAAAGTAACCGCGGTCGTCGGGCCACAAATCGTAGGGACGAATCTCGACGCCTTCGATGCGGTCCTTGGAATCGGGAGTTCGGAGAATACGGCCGATACCCGGCTCGCAATGCGGGGTCTCGATCGAAACCAACGGGGTTGTCGTCGCGCTCATCTTATCAACTAGGTTAGCAGCCCGCGTCTAAAGTCGTCCGGGCCCGAAAATGGCAAGTCGGAGACCTGCCCCACCACTGCCAGTCAATGACTTATAGCCATGTGGGGCAGGTCTCCGACCTGCCAGCGATTTTAGGCACGGGCTGGTAGATTACTTTCCGTCGCAAAATGGACTGAAACCGCTCCCTGTGGTCGCGGCTCAGAATCGGCGCTCCTAATTTTCAGCCACTTTACAGAGCCGTGACCAGAGGGAGCGGTTAGAATCTTTAATTAATGCGCCGGGCCCAACGCCTGCCCCCAAAATCACACGCGCCAGTTGTCCGGCCGCCAGTTCTTGATGGCTTCCTTGACCTGCTTGCGATTCCAGTTGCCGGCCAGGGCGCGCTGCGCCAGATCCGCGACCTCGCCGTCGGAGGCGAACCGCAGCCCGATCAACTGATCTTCGGTCAGATCGGCGATACGTCCTTGAAACGACGCGGGAGCAAGCTCCTTCAGCCGTATCCTCTCCTCCAGGCGAATCACCCGGTCCTGCACCTTCAACGCGTAGGTACGAATCTTGAACGCCGCCACCAGGGCCCACAGTGCGATGAGAATGTGAGCCGCGCTGTACCAGCCCGGTTGGCGGACCATCTGCACAATTGTCGCGATCAGAATCACCAGCGCCACCGGCGCCAGGAAGAAGTGAAACAATGGATCGAACTTGGCGTGGTTTTTGAGAGATTGCGGTTGTTGTGCCATCAACGTTATCCTACTTCACCCGAGCCCATTCCGGTGTCCGCTCCCTTTGGTCACGGCTCTGTCACGGCTATCCGAGCCGCGTGAATGCCCGAAAATGGCAGGTCACAGACCTGCCCCACTTACCACCGACCAATGCTTTCGAGCCCGGTGGGGCAGGTCTGTGACTTAAACGTGCGAGACATGCAAACTTTCAAGCTTACGCTCGAATACGACGGCTCCAAGTATTCCGGCTGGCAGCAGCAGATCAACGCCCGCACGGTGCAGGGCGAGCTGATCGCCGCGGCCCGGAATCTATTCCGGGCGGAGGCGGAAATCCAGGGCGCCGGCCGGACCGACGCGGGGGTTCACGCTCTGGGGCAGGTGGCGCACCTGAAGCTCCCGGCGCCTACCGGGCTTGCTCCGGAGCAGATTCTCCGGGAGCTGAACGGCAGGCTGCCCTCGAGCATCGCCGTGGTCGCGCTCTCCACCGCGCCGCCGGGTTTTCACGCCCGCCACGATGCCCTATCGCGGGCCTATTTCTATCAGATCTCCACCCGCAAGACAGCTTTGGCGAAGCGCTATGTATGGTGGGTCAAGGAGCCCCTGGAGACAGAGCCCATGCGCGAGGCCGCCGCCTTGCTGGCCGGCCGCCACGATTTCGCCGCGTTTCGCGCCCCCGATCCCTCTAAACCCGGCGAATCCACAATTGTTGTGGTCGATTCCGCCGAAGTTGGAGTGGATGACCACATCATCGTGTTCCGCGTGGAAGCTTCCCACTTCTTGTGGAAGATGGTAAGACGGCTGGCGGGAACGCTCGTCAAGATCGGTAAAGGGGATGTGACGGTGGAACAGTTCGGCGGTCTGCTGGCTGGAAAGGGCGTCCCGGGTCTAGACATCGCGGCTTGGACCGCGCCTGCGTCCGGGCTGTTTCTGGAAGCGGTGAAGTATCCCGAGAACTCGACGAAACGCGACCTCCCCTCTCGTGCATCAAAACATCAGAAACGAAAATGAAACTCTTCTATACACTTGCGACAATCGCAGCACTGAGTGCTCCGCTCACGTTTGGCCAGGATTCGAGCGGGAACGGGATGCTGAACGGAAGCTATCGCTTCCGCTATGTGGCCCCCTACAACTACGGCGCCAACGGCAGCGTCATCGAGGTGATTGCCGCCGAAGGCGTGATCATCTTTAACGGCTCGGGCGGCTACACCATTGCCCAGGGCAGCACGTACATCGACAACACCCAGAACAGCGGAAAACCGCAGGAATTTCCAATCGGCGCAGGCGGGTCCTACGTCATCGGCGGCGCCGGAATCGGATACGTCGAGAGTCCCCTCAATTCGCTCAGTCAGAGTTTCGCTGTGGCTGAATTCGGGACCGTCTCGGACGGCGTGTTCACCGGATCGGCCACCGAAGCTGCGACGGAAGTTGGAACCGGACTCAATGATATTTTCGTCGCGATGTTGGTGGGAACGCCCACCACCAACTCCACTTTTACCAGCTCATATTGGCTGGGAGTGCTGGATTTCGCAGGGGGCGGCGATGTGCTTCTCAAAAACGCCATAACCGAGATCACTCCCAATGGCAGCGGCGGATTCGGGCCCCTCACCATTACCGGATTTGCCAACAATTATCAAGCCGGAAGCCTTCTGACGCAGACCGTGACCGGCGCGACGTATAGCTTCGCCGCCGACGGCGGCGCCACGCTGACCATTCCGCTGCCGTCCGGGGTCTCCACCTCAGACGCGCTGTTGAACGGCACCGGCCTCAGCGCCAGGCTCATGTACGTGTCCGCCGACGGCCACTTCGTGTTGGGATGGAATCCGAATGGATATGACATCATCTTCGGCGTTCAGGCGCTGACGAAACCCGCCACGGATAGCCTCTTCAGCGGGCTCTACTATATTTCAAATCTGAGCGACATCCCGCTGGTGGTGAGCGGTCAAACGATTGAATCGGGGTGCGGCGCGCAATCTTTCTGGGGATCGGAGAACGCGGACGGAAAGCAAGATGAGGTCGAGCACCAACGGTTCTACTCGGCATATTGTTCCAATACTGGCGCGGTCACCGACTTCGGGACCGACAGTTACACCGTCATGAATTCCGATGGAACCGCCACGGACTCCCTCGGGAACTATTACGCATTCGGCGACTCCGGCAATGCCTTTGTTGGCGTTTCCAATAGCGGGGGATTTTATTCGCTCACGATCGGAATACACGCCCCCAGCTTCGCCGGGACCGGTGTCTACCTCTACCCCGATGGAGTGTTCAACGCGGCCAGCTGGGACCCGATTACCGCGAGCGTCGCTCCCGGTGAGCAGATCACGCTGTACGGGACCAATCTTGCTGCGGGGGTCGCGAGCGCTGTCGGCGGACAGCCCTTTGGCACCGTACTGGGCGGCACGCAGGTTCTGGTAAACGGCCAACCCGCGCCCATGGTTTACGTCAGCCAAACCCAGGTCACTGCGATCGTTCCATATGAGGTCGCCAGCTCCACTTCCTACACCGCCGAGATTCAAGTCAACAACGTCGGCCAGGGGCTGGGCCTGTCCAATCAAGTCTCGGTATATGTGACGGACGCCAATTCGGGGATCTTCGCGCAGAGCGAGAACGGCATCGGCGATACCGATGCTCTGCATTCCGCGAACTATACCCCGGTTAGCCACATCAGCCCGGCTGCGCAGGGCGAGATCGTGCTTTTGCCGCTCACCGGCATGGGAGCGGTTACGCCCTCGCTTCCGGATGGAACCGTGCCACCGCTAACGGGTCCGGATAGTTTTGCGAATAATTTTACGGCGGCCAATGAGTTATTGGTCCTCTTCAACGATTACGTCCACAACGTGACTGGCCAGCAGGCCACCGTCGGCTACGCCGGGCTGTGGCCAGGCCTGGTAGGACTCTACCAGATGAACGTGACGATCCCGACCACCGTCGGCCCCGGCGATGTGTATATCGAGGTGGTCACGGATGCAGCCGACGTTGAGCAGGTGACGATTTGTGTGACCGGGTCGTGCACGGTGGACGACGCCAGCGCTGCCGCGAAGGTTCAGGCGCGTCCGGCCCTGGTCCCCGCGCCGAAGGTGCTACAGCACCAAAAAGCGCCGCACACGGCCAGGCCAGCCGGAATCACCAGATTCACGCCACCCAGCCTCCCGGCGCCGGCACGACGCCCGGTACTGGCGCCCTCATCGGCCACGCCGCAGAACTGAGTACTCACGTTCGGTGTGTGGGGCGGACGCCCGCGTCCCGCCCTACCTTGCTAAGCTCAGCACCCAAGCCGGACGTGGCGCATGCACTTTCCAGAAAGACGATCGGCACAACCGAACCCGTCGCGGCGGATCGTGATGCCTTCGTGGGTCGGAGGATAGCAGAAGCAGGCAGGTCGGAGACCTGCCCCACTGGGCTGCAAAGGACTGATCGGCAGTGGTGGGGCAGGTCTCCGCCCCGCCAATTTCGAACGTTCACCACGGATCGCCCTGTGGTCGCGGCTCAAGAATCGGCGTCCCCAATTTTCAGCCACTAAGAGAGCCGTGACCAGAGGGAGGGGTTAGAGTAGCTGGTGAGCCACGTCACCACCGTTACTCGCGGCAGATGCCGCGCTTGCTGGAGCGGATGAAATCGACCAGGTGACGCGCCGGGGCACCCGCCACTTCGGCCTCCACTCGCTCCAGCGCCGCTTCGAGCTTGAGCCGGGAGCGGTACAGAATCCGGTACGCGGTCTTGAGCGACTGAATCTCGGCGGTGCTGAAGCCCGCCCGCTTCAAGCCCACCAGATTGAGCCCCTTGGCCTCGACGTTATAGCCCGCGTACAGGAAGTAAGGCGGCACGTCGCTGTTGACCCGCGTGTTGCCGGCGATCATCGCCAGACGCCCGATCCTGGAATACTGATGGATGACGACGCCTCCGGAAACAAAGGCGTCGTCTTCGATTTCCACGTGACCGGCCACCAAGGCGCAACTGGCGATGACGGTGCGGCTGCCGATCCGGCAATTGTGAGCGATGTGCCCGGAGGTCATGATGTAGTTTCCGTCGCCGACGATGGTTTCCGATTCCGGAGCGGTGCCGCGCGAGATGGTGTAATGCTCCCGAATGATATTGCCGTCGCCGATGCGCAGGTAACTGCGCTCTCCGGTGAAGTGCTTGTCGAGAGGATCGGTGCCCAGGACCGTGCCGGCCGAGACCTGATTGCGTTCCCCCAGGGTGGTCCACCGTTTCACGTAAACGTAGGGCTCGAGAATTGTTCCGGCGCCGATGGAGACATCCTGCTCGACGATGGCGAACTCGCCGATCACCGCTCCCGCGCCGAGGATGGCGTCGGGATGAACGCGCGCGGAGGGCGCGATTCGGGCGGAGGAATTAGCCGGCATTCGTCGTACGCCAAAACCTCACCGGACGAGAGCAGTCGGGGTCAGACGAGTTATCCCAGTTTGTGGCCATGAAGCAGGTCTAGCAGCCCGCGCCAGAATCGGCTGGCAGGTCGGAGACCTGCCCCACAGGGCTGCAAATCGTTGATCGGTAGTAGTGGGGTAGGTCTCCGACCTGCCGTGGTCTGGCCTGAAGGACTTTCGCAACTGTACTAGGTTATCAAATGCAGAACGGTGAGCAGCGCCAGCCACAGCACGCCGAGGAAGTGCCAGTAATAAACCACTACGTCGACCAGTTCCCGGCGCGGGTATTTGCGCAGCAGCACGATGAGCAGCATCACCATGCCGCCCACGACGTGCGCTGCATGGAAGCCGGTGAAGAGATAGAAGAAGGAGCTGTGAGGGTTTTGCGCAAGGTACACGCCGGCGCGCACCAGCTCCCGCCAGGCCGTGATCTGCGACGAAAGAAACCCCGCGCCCAGACACGCGGTGATCACGAACAAATGCGAGGCCAGGCGGCGATTGCCGCGCCGGAAGACGCGGCGCGCCCATTCAAACGACACGCTGCTGGCCAGCAGGAGTCCGGTGGAAAACCACAGGGTGGGTGGAAGAACGATGGGGTCCCAGAAAGGGGGCGTCCGCGAGCGCCAATAATAGGCGACGATCAGCGAGGCAAAGAGGGCAAAGATGGACCCGCAGATGGCCAGCAGGAAGATGCGGTACGTTCCCGGAGGCGAGTTGTTGGGATCTTCGAGCGAAGCAGCGAGAACGACGACGTCCGCTGTCTTCTCCGCGCGATCGCTCAGCAGCCGTGCCACGCTTCCCATCTTAGCGCCTTGACCGGGGCCCGCGGCCTCGCCTCGTTTGACCGGGATGACCGGCAAGCGGGCCCGCGGCGCTTCCCGATTCCTTCGGAAGGTTAGGGCCTGTCACCAAATAACCTGTCCAACCGCTTCGGGCGCGGCTCGGAAACCGTTGCAGAGCCGTGACCAAAGGGAGCGGACGAATGCGGCAACTGGACAGGTTCTTTCGAGACGGGCAGTTAGATCCACTTAGACCGCGCTTCTCACAGCCCGGATGCTGACGTAGCGGACGCGCCTACGCCTGCCGTGTCGAGACTGTTCTCGACACCTCGTCGGGCGGCGACACACAGCGTCTGAGCCGAGCGTCGCCAGGAGTGGCGACGCGGCACGCAAGGGTGCGTGCGCCACATCATGGCCCAAGAAGTCTGTGAGAAATGCGGGGTAGACTTGGCGGGATCGCGAAAATGGCCAGCTTCCGGAAGCGCGGCGATCCGGCGCTTGACGCCGCGACAGCGAGATGCTAAATCTTTAGCATGACGCGGACGATTCTCGCATTCCTCGCCTTCTCTCCTCTGATCCTTCCCCAGGCGCCGGCCGTCACACCGGCGCGCGTCGAAGGCCGGCTTGTGGATGCGGGAACCGGCGAAGGCATCCGCAAGGGTTGGCTCACGCTCCGCGGCGCCGGCGCCGGCGCGGCGGGTTACACCACGGTCAGCGACGCGAATGGCAACTTCGTCTTTGAGGATGTCGATCCCGGCCGCTACTCGCTTTCCGCCGAGCACGCGGCTTACCTCCGGTCCAATAATGTGAGCGGCAATGCGGGAGGGCAAATCAACGTTGGCGCGGGAGAGATTGTCAAAGCCGGGCGCGTCGCTTTGACCGCGCAGGGTGTCATCAGCGGCAGGGTCACCGATGAAGGCGGCGACCCGCTTCCCGGCGGCGTGCAGGTGCAGGTGTCGCGCTGGCGCTGGGACGCGCAGACAGGCGTGCGCACGCTCACGCAAAGCAAGCAGACCACCGCCGACGATCAGGGCAACTTCCGTCTTTCCGGCTTGGCGGCCGGGAACTACTTTCTCAGCGCCTATGGCGGGCGCACCACGGCGGCGTTCGACGATCGCACGGTGATGCACGGCGCGGAAGCGTACACGACGACTTACTATCCCGGCGCGTCCGCCCCCGACGCTGCGACGCCGATTACCGTGGCGGCCGGCAGCGAGATCGCGAATATGAATCTGAGCCTGCGCAAGGTGCGTGTGTCCCGAATTCGCGGCACGGCGCGAGACATCTCCTCCGGAGAGACGGCCAACCAGATCGCGCTGCACCTGGTTCCGCAAGGCGCGTACCCCATCAGTCCCGTTACCAACGACGCTGTGGCGGTGGTTCAAAATGGCGTGTTCGAGTTTCCGCGCGTGATGGCCGGGAATTACACCATCGTTGCGCCCGACAATGCGGGATCGGCGCACCTGGTCGGGCGCTACGATGTGGCGGTGGCGGAGGCCGACATCAGCGGTATCTTGCTGCCGCTTGGTCCGGGCGCAGCCGTCGAGGGCCGCTTCAAAATGGATTCCGGCGAAGCAGCGTCGGCGGGCTTCGTATTCGCGCTTCGCTCCGCCGATGGCGCGGGTCTCAACCTCGCCTCCAAATCCGACGCGACGGACGCGACCGCCCGAGCATCCGGCATCCCGCCAGGCCGCTACTGGGTGGACATCCGCGCCGGTGCTCGCGCCGACAGCACGTACGTGAAATCGATCCACTTCGGAGAAGCGGACGCAACCCTGAAACCAGTCGACCTCGGGAGTGGAGCGCAGCCTGCCTTGGAGGTGCTGATCTCCCCCAACGCTGGAACGGTTTCGGGCACGGTTCGAAACGACAAAGGAGATGCGGTGGCGGCGTCGCAAGTGGTTCTGGCGCCCGCCTCGCGGGAGTTAGGCGGCATCCAGCGTCTGGTAAAGATCGTCGCCGCCAGTCAAGGAACCTTTCGCTTTTCCGGGGTCGCCCCCGGAGACTATCTGGCGCTGGCGCTCGAAGCCGGCGACGCCGGCGCGCTGCGAGATCCGGCCTTTCGCGAAGCCCTCGCGGATCAGGGAACGAAAGTGACGGTGCAGGAAGGCTCCATGCTCACGATCGATGTCCCGCTGATTCCCGAAAGCATCGGCGCCGCCGCGCTGGCGAAACTTCAATAAACTGTGCAGGAGCAACACGGGCTCAAGTGCTGGAATCGCGAAAGGGCCCGCTCGATGTCATGGCCGTCGATCGCGCGGAAAAACTTTCCTCACTGAGAATCAGGCTCACTGAGAATCAGGCTTGACAGGAGCGAAAGATGGTGCTAAATATTTAGCATGAGGGCGCGAGACTAACATGGAGAAGTTGAGCCGGCGGGAACGGCAGATCCTGGATATCCTCTACGAGCAAGGCACCGCCACCGCCGCCGGCATCCAGGCCGCGCTGCCCGATCCGCCGAGCTATTCGGCCACGCGCGCCTTGCTGCGCATCCTGGAAGAGAAGGGCCACGTGACGCATGAATCCGACGGCCCCCGCTACGTGTTTCGTCCGCGCGTCGGCAAGGAGCGCGCCCGCAAGAACGCCCTGCGCCACATGATGCAGACCTTTTTCAATAACTCCGCCAGCGATGCCGTGGCGGCGCTTCTGGACGCTTCCTCGGCGCAGCTCAAGCCGGAGGATCTGGATCGGATGGAGGGGTTGATCGAGAAAGCTCGAACCGAGAGAGATCGAACCGAGAAAGCCCGAAAGGAGCGCAAATCCTGACATGTTTAATATGACATGGCTGCTTGAATTCTCAATGAAGGCCGCGGTGCTGCTGAGTGCGGCGCGCGTGGCCGCGTTCCTGCTCAGGCGTTCGCCGGCCGACGTCCGCCACCGCCTCTGGCTGGCCGCTTTCTTCGGCGTGGCGATTCTGGCGTTGCCGGTGAAGTTCCCACAGCCCGTGGCTATCGGCATTCCCGCGCAATTCTCCATCACCACCTTGAGCGGGGCGCTTCCGGCGCGCGTGGGCACCGGGGCATGGCCGCTGTGGAGCGCCATCTGGATCGCGGGCATGATCGCGGCCCTGGCAAGATTGCTGGCGGGCGTCGCAGCCGTCGCGTTCTGGACCCGCCGGGCGCGCCGGATCAACGGAGTGCTCATCAGCGATCTTGCGGCGACGCCTTTGACGTGGGGCGTCCTCCGTCCCGTGATCCTGTTTCCCGCGTGCGCCGCGGAATGGACGGCCGAGCAACTGGAAGTGGCGCTGCGCCACGAGCAAGCGCATATCGCCCGGCGGGACTGGCTGTGGCAGATGCTGGCCAACTCGATGAACGCCGTGTTCTGGTTCCATCCTCTGGTATGGCTGGCCAACGCTGAACTGCGCCGCGAAGCTGAAAGCGCCACCGACGATATGGTACTGGCCTCCGGTGTGGACGCCGCCGACTATGCGGAGCAACTGGTGCGCGTGGCGCGATTCATTTCGGGCGCTCTGCCTCACGCTGCGGTTCCGATGGCGCGCGGCAAGATCCTCGAAGCGCGTGTGCGCGAGATTCTCGATCCGCTTCGACGCCGGGGCCAGGCTTCCTCGGCGACTCGCGCCGCTGTAGCCGTCCTCGCCTGCACGTGCCTGGTTCCTCTTCTGGCCGTGCAGGAAGAATCGGCGTTCCGCGCCGTTCGGATTGCGGCAACTACTCCTGCGCCTCCCGTTCCGCCGCAAGCTTCTGAGGCGGTCGCACCCGCGCAGACTGCGCGGTCGGAGATCGTGCCGCCTCAAACCGTCCCGCCTCAACCCGCCGTGACGCCGCCGAGCTTCGCTGCGAAGCCTGCACCGGTCCCCGCGTCTTCGCCGGGAGTAGTCAACCCGCGGCCGATTTACGAGGTGGAACCGCAATACACCGAGGATGCGAGAATCGCCAAGATTCAGGGCAGCGTGAGATTGAGTCTGGTGATCGACGAACAGGGCCGGGCCGACGACATTAAGGTTGCGATGAGCCTCGACCCTGGGCTGGATGAGCGGGCCGTGGAAGCCGTGCGCCAATGGCAGTTCGCACCCGCGACGAAGGATGGAACGCCAGTGCCGGTTACGGCAATGATCGAAGTAAATTTCAGACTTTTGTAGTTCTAAAGACAATTCTCAAGGAGCAAATGATGCATAGAATGAAACTGCTATTTATACCGGTAGCCGCGATTTTTGCGCTATCGGCCGTTCTTCTCCTGACCGCCCAGGAGCCCAAGCCTAAAACGCCGCCGAAGGTCCTTTATCAAGTGGAGCCACAATACACCGAGGAGGCGAGAGCCGCGAAGGTTTCCGGGTCCGTGCTTCTGAAGCTGGTTGTGGACGTGAACGGGGATGCCCAGGACATTCAGGTGGCGCGATCCGTCGATGAAGGGCTGGATCAGAAAGCCGTCGAGGCCGTCCGCCAGTGGCGCTTTGCCCCCGCAACCGAGGATGGCAAGCCTGTGGCCGCCGCGGCAAATATCGAAGTCAACTTCAGATTGCAGTAGCGGCGTGTGGACGATTCTACGCCGAAGAGGACGCAAGGACGCGCGAGACGGCATCCGTAGCGCGGTATCATTCTCTTGTGATTCGCCGCTTTTACGTTCACAACTTCCGGTGTCTGGAGAACTTCGAGCTTCCGATTTCCGGCTTGTCGTCAGTTTTGCTGATCGGAAAGAATGGCTCCGGCAAAACTGCGGTTGGACTGGCGCTCGAGATCCTACAGAAGATCGGACGAGGCACGAACCGGGTTGGCGATTTGGTAAAACCCAAGGATCTCGCCCGCGGACGCGCCGATGTTCCGATGCGATTCGAGATTGAGGTCGTGTTGGGCGCTAAGGTGTACGCTTACACAGTCGCCTTTGAGCTCCCGAAGGGGGGCAAGGAACTCCTCGTACTCGAAGAAAAGCTCGAAGTTGACGGGGAGGCCGTTTACGTTCGGCAACGGGAGCGAGTGGATCTGGTCCTGCGACATATCAAGAGTGCGTTGCTCAGAGACGCTAGTCAAGGGGCATTCGAGATCGACCAGAGCTCCGTGGCTCTGCCAATAATACCGCTCAGGGCCGATCCTCAAAGCATTTTCAGGCAGTGGCTCGCACGTATCGTCCTCCTCCGTCCGATGCCAGGCCTGATTCTTGGAGATTCGGAAGGGGAAACGCTGGAGCCGGATCCACGGGTCACGAACTTTGGCGATTGGTTTTCAGGTGTCTTGGCGAGCGCGCCGTCCGCCTATTCAAAGATCGACGAATATCTCAAGCAGATCATGCCCGACCTGAAAGACATCCGGAACCCGGAGGTCGGTACGGGAGCGCGTAGCCTGGTCGTTCGATTTTCCAACGAGCAGGTGAGCATGAAACTACCCTTTGCGGATCTTTCGGACGGTGAGAAGTGTTTCATGATCTGTGCTCTGGTGCTCGCTGCCCAGGATGCCTATGGCCCCCTGTTGTGTTTTTGGGACGAGCCGGACAATTATCTTGCGCTAGACGAGGTCGGGCACTTTGTCGTGGCCCTTCGCAGAGCGTTCCACTCGGGCGGCCAGTTCATCGCGACCTCGCACAATCCGGAGGCCATCCGCGCATTTTCCGATGAGAACACGCTGCTGCTCCATCGGAGGAGCCAT
>Ga0210394_10006628_pt1 | contig 12478 bp, 8 predicted proteins | sample IncBWC12MmetaG_FD_160121 | JGI IMG/M metagenome (GOLD analysis project Ga0210394, IMG submission 160121) | Forest soil microbial communities from Barre Woods Harvard Forest LTER site, Petersham, Massachusetts, United States - Inc-BW-C-12-M | ecosystem: Environmental > Terrestrial > Soil >... | reverse complement strand
GCCAAGGCCAAGTATCTAACTTTCAGCGAACCGAAACGAAGACGACCTGTTCACAGTGTGGGAAGGAAACGACGGTTCCGTTCAAGCCCACCCAGGGACGTCCCGTCTATTGTCGCGAATGCTTTCAACAGCGACGGTCGATGGGTTCGCCGGCCTGACGACCCTTTACGGGTGCGACGGGGTTGTTCGGGGTGACCCTTCGCGGCCGCTAAAAGCGGCGCTTCAGGGTGAAGGAAGTAGTTGGCAGCGGCGGCTTTGGGGTGAAGCACAGCGCTTTGCTTGATCCCTGTTTTGCGAGCCGCACACGCGAATGGTTCTTCGTCGCTGCCACCGCGGCGCCTCGCTCCTCAGAACGACACGCCGTACTTGTGTGTCGCAATTGAATTACAACTAAAATAATTGCGGGGCGACATGAAACCGAAGCGGCGTGCTCCTGAGAAACGGCGTAGTCCTAAGAAAGGCTCGAACGGCCGGCATGATGCGGATCTTCGAAAGCATTTAATCGAATTACTACGTAGCCGCGGAGCACACACGGATTTCGACGAGGCAATCGAGGGGCTGCCCGAAGAACTGCGAGGCGCTCGGGTGAAAGATGTGCCGTTCACACCATGGCGGCTTCTGGAACACCTTCGGCTGGCGCAGTGGGACATTCTGGAATTCAGCCGCAACGGGAAGCACAAATCACCGAAATGGCCGGAAGGTTACTGGCCCGACGGCGACGCTCCTCCTAACTCGGCGGCGTGGGATGCCAGCGTGGCGGCATTCCGGCGCGACCTCGTCGAAATGGAAAAGCTTGTAAAGGATCGTTCCAACGATCTTTTTGCTCCCATCCCTCATGGGCAAGGGCAGACGCTGTTGCGCGAAGCGCTGCTTGTGGCGGACCATAACTCCTATCACGTGGGACAATTAATTTTGCTGCGGCGTCTGCTGGGGGCGTGGAAGTAACTGCGAGAGGCCTGTTCGTCTGAAGACGGCGCTGATGGAAACAGCCCCAGGCCGCCACAAACCGGCGCGCCCTTGGCTACAAGGCTGCCAGGGGCCTGGAGAAAAACACCTCAACTCTCGCGTATTTATTCGCGCGGATTCTCGCGCTCGAGAGGCGCGTCATAATTGCGTCAAGGAGCATAGCCATGGTTAGCGGCACCCATGTTGTTCTTTACAGCAGCAACCCAGAAGCAGATCGCGTTTTCTTTCGCGACGTTCTCGGGTTTCGCTTTGTCGATGATGGCGGCGGCTGGCTCATATTCGCCCTGCCGCCTTCGGAGCTTGCGGTGCATCCTCTGAGCGAAAATGGTCCCGCTCCAGTCATGGATACGGGGCACGAGTTGCTTGGTGCGACGCTCCATCTGATGTGTGATGATTTGCCCTCTTTGATGAAGTCGTTGAAGGCCAAAAACGTAGGCTGCACGGAGCCGAGCAAGCAGCCGTGGGGTACGAGCACGACAGTGCGATTGCCTTAGCGGCGGGAGCATCGGTTTGTATCAGCCGACGCACAAAACGCCTCTCGGTATCGGTTCGATGGAAAACTTCGGCGCGTCAGGCGGTTGAGCTTAGCGCCGGGGCACCTTCGGCAATTGCTGACTATTGAATGGCTCCTGCCTGAAATCCCACCTTCCGAGAATGCCGGTGGATTCAATGGGTCATCGCAACACAGGCTCAAAATCCAGTAACAGGAGCCTCAAGAGCTATATTCGGACCTCCGGCTTTGATACCGACGGAAAATACTGTCCTGTTTAAGTTTAATTGAGTACAGCTCGGAAAGATCAATTCCCTGCGAGAAGTTTTATCCGATCAGCCGATTAGCTGGTGTTGCATCGACCGGTTGAGCTGGCACCGTTTCTCGGGACCTATGGTTCGTTACTAGTTGTCTCGCTCAAAGCATCGCGGGCGGAGACGTCGACACCGTTCCAATTATGCACCTGATAGCTGAGAGTAGCTTTCCGCCCGTTGTATGCCACGTCTAGGTGTGTTGGAGCCGTCCATCTCATAGCCAGATCTATCACGCTAGCATTAGCGACGTTGTCCAGAACGTATGGTCGGGGAACCGGACCTGAACAATCGAAGACCAGTACTTCCCTCGGAGGCTCCGAACTGTTGCTCTGACTCAAATACACGCGGGTATCAAGCGCACCCGTTCCGAAGCCGCCGTTCTGGATCGTGCGGGCAACAGCGACCCAATGCCCGTCCGGGGATCGAGCTTCTGCTTTCCAAATCGTAAGGTCGTCCAGGCTAGGTCGGCAGCCAAACCCGAAGAAACAGACTGCAAACATCATGAGCGAAATGGGCCTGGAACAACGACTTGGCCACAAGTTCATCACGATCAGATTATCTCGCATCTCGCCAGTGGCTGGTTTTGAGTGCTGCGAGTGTTGCTCAGTTTGCAATGGAAAAACCCAAGTCCTGAGAAGTTTTGTTATCGGAATGTGGCTCGGACACGATTCCCCGTTTCCGAGATCGAGCGTGCAAGGTTCTATGCCGATTTGACATAGAATCTCGCGATATGAAACGGCGGCGAGGTGCGGTCCTTCTTCCTTTTCTCCTACGATTTGTTCTCGTAGCACTTCTTCCCCTAACAGCGGCGACAGTCTCCGCACAAGATCAAGCGAAACGCGTCGCTCCAAAGCGGGCTGGGAGATCCTTCAGCGTCGCAGAAGCCACGATTCCCGAAATGCAAGCAGCAATGAAGTCGGGGCGCGTAAGTTCGCGAGAGTTGGTTCTGCAATACCTCACGCGAATTGCGCTCTATGAAGACAAGCTGCGTGCGGCGATCACCGTCAACCCGAATGCGCTGAAAGAGGCCGAGGCGCTCGATCGGGAACGCGCCCGCGGCAAAGTACGCGGTCCGCTTCACGGAATTCCGATCGCACTGAAGGACAATATCCAGACGACGAACATGCCCACAACGGGCGGAGCGCTAGCGTTTGATCGTTTCACGCCGCCCTATGAAGCGACGCTGACAACGAATCTGCGGCGAGCGGGAGCCGTGATTATCGCCAAGACGAGCATGACCGAATTGGCAAACTGGGTGGCCGGTCCGCCTACACCGATGCCCGGCAACTACAGCGCGCTCGGCGGTTATGGGATGAACCCATACGATCCAAGACGCGATCCGCGCGAGGCTACATTTGACGGGCGTCCCGCGCTTGTGGCGGGAGGATCGAGTTCGGGTGTGGGCACGGCCGCAAATTTCTGGGCGGCAAATGTCGGCACAGAGACGTCCGGGTCGATTCTGAATCCGGCCAATCAGAATATGCTTGTCGGTATTAAACCGACGGTGGGGAGGATCAGCCGGTATGGCGTTATTCCCATCACGGAGGATCAGGATACGCCGGGTCCGCTGGCCAAAAACGTGACCGATGCGGCGATTCTGCTGGGAGCGATGGAAAGCACCGCGCCCGATCCGAACGATCCGGCGACGAACAAGTGCAAATCTCCAGCGCAACGGGATTACAGGAGCTTTCTCAAGCCGAACGGCTTGAAGGGAGCGCGTATCGGAATTCCGCGAGCCTTCTACTACGACGCAGTGATACCACCCGGCGCCGCTCTGGCGAGCACCGGTCTCAATCCGAGTCAAACGGCTGTGATGGCCGAAGCGATCAAGATTCTCAAGAAACTCGGAGCGACGGTCGTCGATCCTGCGGATATTCCTAGCGTTGTGTCCACCGATCCTGAGACGAATTTGCTTTTGTGGAACTTCTGCGCAGGCGATCAGAATGCAAAAGGAAAAGACGAACATTGCTCCGTGGTTATGAAATACGGCATGAAACGCGATTTCAATAATTGGCTAAAAACGCTGGGACCCGGCGCGCCGGTTAAGTCGCTGACGGAGCTTCGTCAATTCAATCTCGGGCATCAAGCCGCCGGCGCGATCAAATACGGGCAATCGCAGCTCGACATTTCGGATGAAATGGATGTGAATGCAGATCGGCCGCGATATGAGGCCGATCGCGCCAGGGATATTGCGTTAGCGGCCACGAATGGAATTGACGCAGCGCTCAAAGAAAATCGGCTAGATGCGTTGGTGTTTCCGGGCGCGACCGGCGCGGCCATTGCGGCAAAACCGGGATATCCGACGGTCATCGTCCCGTTCGGAATGATTCCCAATGAGCCGACGCCGCCGTTTCCGGACGGATTCGATGCCAAACCGGCGCCGTTCGGCGTAAGCTTCACGGGGACCGCGTGCAGCGAGCCGAGGCTTATCGAGCTTGCTTATGCTTTTGAGCACGCGAGCAAGCGGCGCATGCCTCCGCCGTCTTTTCCCTGAAGCCTTCATTGACGCGAATATATGAATGACGTAGGTTTGGGCCGTGGTGGTATTTGAGTTTTGGATTCGCATATGAAACCACTCATTTTCAGGCTGTTTCCAGCAGTCATCGCTTCGCTCCTACTTGCATTTCCGCTTCTCGCGCAGCAGGACAATATCGACGCTTTCTTCCGTGACTTCACTGCCGAGTGGATCCGCCACGATCCCGATCTCGCCGCTCGCACGCGCTACTTTTCGGGCGAGGAGCAAGACCGTTTCGAGCGAGAGCTTACGCCTCTGACGCTTGCCTGGAAACGCGAGCGCATTCAACTGGCCCGCAAAGGGCTGGCTGAACTCCAGAAATTCAAGGGGGCACACCTAGGTGAGCCGCAGCGACTTTCGGCGGCAGTGATGCGCTGGCAATTGGAGATGGTGGTCCGTGAAGAGGCTTACCTGGATTACAGATTTCCGCTCGAACAGTTTCAAGGCGCCAATGTAAATCTGGTGGACACGCTGGTGGTTGTGCATCCGTTGCGCACTGAGAGGGACGCGGAGAACTACGTGGCGCGTCTCTCGCAAGTGAACGCTCGCATGCAGGAAGCAATGGCGGAGTCAGAGCGGTTGGCAAAGAAAGGGATTATTCCGCCTCGTTTTATTCTGGACGCCACGATTACGCAGATGCAGAAGTTTATCGGCGTACCTCCCGCGCAAAATCCCCTGGTGGCCACATTCGCGCAGAAGATAGCTGCCATTAACGGAATTCCGCAAACGAAAATCGAAGACCTGCGTGGGCAGGCCGAGAAGATCGTAAACGATCAAGTCTATCCAGTTTGGAAACAGGCCATCGCGCTGCTGCAATCTCAATCCGGGCGTGCGAGCGACGATGCCGGCCTATGGCGCCTCAAAGGCGGATCCGCAGCTTACGCTTACGATTTGCGCCGCTACACCACTACGAACCTGACGGCCGATCAGATTCACGAGACTGGGCTTCGTCAGGTGGCCCGCATCGAATCTGAGATGGATGACCTTTTGAGGCGGCTGGGGCGCACGGAAGGTTCGGTCGAACAGCGCATCGAGAAACTCAGCGCCGAACAGGAATATCCGAATCCAACTTCGGAAGAGAGCCGGGCGCTCATCATGCGCGACGTCGAAGGGATCTTGCGCGATGCGGAGAAGCGCGCCGGTGCGCTTTTCGATAAGCGGCCGATGGCACCTGTGATCGCCCAGCCATATCCTCGCTTTCTCGAAACGAACGCAGCCGCTACTTATACGTCGCCAGCCCCCGATGGCTCACGTCCCGGGATATTTCAATTCCCGCGGCGTCCGGAACAGATGACCAAGCTCTCGTCGGATGGCGGTCTGCGCAGCCTCGTATATCACGAGACCGTTCCGGGCCATCATTTTCAGATTGGCTACGAACTCGAGGATAAGGACCTGCCACGGTTTCGGCGAATCAGAGCGTTCGGCGGAATATCCGCATTGACGGAGGGCTGGGCGTTGTATGCGGAGCACCTGGCGGCGGAGTCCGGCTGGTATAGCGACGATTTGGTAGGCCTTTTGGGTGAACTCGGTTCAGAACTCTTTCGCGCGCGCCGGCTTGTGGTGGATACGGGCATTCATGCCAAGCACTGGACGCGGCAGCAGGCCATCGATTACGGAATCGAACCAAGCGAAGTGGAACGCTACGTGGTTTTTCCGGGCCAGGCATGCTCCTACATGCTTGGCGAGCTGAAGATTCTGGAGTTGCGGCAAAAGGCGCAAAAGGTCCTTGGCGACAAGTTTTCGTTACCGGAGTTCCACAATCTGGTGTTTGAAGCCGGCACGGTTCCGTTGGACCTCCTGGAGCAGCAAATGGATGCATATATTCGCTCGGCAAGCGGAAAGCCATAAACTTGAAAAGACCTTTCGTTCATGAGGAGCTTGGCGATGAATCGGACGCTCGTTGGTGCCATCACTTCCCTACTCACTTTCTCTCTGCTTTTTGGCGTCTCTCCCGCCCGGTCGCAGCAATCCTCGGCAGGTACGAGTGCGATCACGGATGCGTCCAGGGCCGAAGCCGTTCGATTCCTCACGGACCTGGTGAAGATCGACACGAGCAATCCTCCCGGTAATGAAGTGAAGGCGGCGAACTATATCAAGGCGGTGCTCGACAAAGAGGGGATTGCCTCGGAGATATTTGAATCAGCGCCGGGACGCGGCAACATCGTGGCGCGGCTCAAAGGCAACGGCCGCAAACGACCTCTTCTGCTCATGGGCCACCTGGACGTAGTCGGCGTCGAACGGGACAAGTGGACCGTAGACCCGTTCACCGCAGTGATGAAAGACGGCTACCTTTATGGCCGGGGCTCGCGTGACGATAAGGCTATGGATGCCGCGAATCTGGAAGTATTTCTGGAATTGAACCGCAGGAAAATTCCGCTCGATCGGGATGTGATCCTGCTGGCCGAAGCAGGCGAAGAAGGAACTACGCAGTACGGCATCGATTTCATGGTGGCGCAGCATTGGGACAAAATCGACTGCGAGTTTGTCTTGAACGAAGGCGGAGCACTCCATGAGCGCGACGGCAAGGTGGACTATGCCGGCGTGGGTACGACGGAAAAAGCACCACGCGCGATGACACTGATTGCACGCGGGTCGAGCGGCCATGCTTCCATGCCGCGCCTGGACAATCCTATCGAGCATTTAGGCGCGGCGGTGGGGAAGCTCCTGGCATGGCAGCCTCCGATGCGGCTGAATGAAACTACAAGAGAATACTTTTCGCGACTAGCGAAAATCAGTTCCCCGGAAGATGCGTATCTCTACACGCATCTCGAAGAGCCTGCCGTGCAGCAGAAGCTCGCGGCGAACCACATTTCTCAAAACTCGATGCTGCGAACGTCGATTGTTCCGACGATTATCAAGGGTGGTTTTCGCGTGAACGTGATACCTGCTGATGCTGAGGCGACGCTGGACGTGCGCGCACTGCCCGATGAGAACGTGGATGAGCTGATGGCGACGCTGAAAAAGGTGATTAACGATCCTGAAGTAGAGATCGTGCGCAGTGACAAAACTAACGATAGGCCTGCGGGGGCGCCGTCTTCGATCCACAGCGATATGTTTCAGGCTCTGGAGCGAGCGCAGGCGAAGCTATTTCCGGGCGCAGTGACGCTGCCGATGATGGTGACGGGAGCCACTGACTCGGCGCAACTGCGGGCCAAGGGCGTGCAGGCATACGGAATCGGTGCACCAACGAGTGACGATGACGCGCTGCGCGTGCATGGGAATGACGAACGGATTCGGCTGGAAGGCGAAGGCAAATTCGCAGAGTACCTCTACAACGCCGTTGTCGACGTTGCTGCGTCAAAGAAGTAATTTGCAGCGCTACGTCGCAGAGAGATTCTTCGTCCGCCTTTGGCGGACTCAGAATGACAACTTCTTGGCTGCGCGCCTCCTGCGCCGTGCCTGCGCAGATAGATTTCCCACCCTTAAAAACGAAGGGTGGGGCACCCGCAAAACCTAAGGGCCAGTGCAGGTGAAATTGGCGGCGTCGTTGGTGTCGCCTGAGCCCTTGTACTTCGCGAGCTGGGGATAGGGGCAGAGCGGGCGAGTCATTTGCACGCCCTTCGAGGGATCATCTTCAATATATTTGGTGGCGATGATGTCGCCGGGCGCGGCGCCCTTTTCCACCCACTGCTCGAGAGCATCGTAAACGCCGTAAGGTTTGCCCTTGGCGGTCGTGCGGCCAAACTGGCCGAAGGAATTCGGGCCGGGGCCCGGGAAGCAGTGCTGCATTCCCGGGACCATATAGAGGCGAACGAAGCTGTCCACATTCTGTGAGCCCATCCTGGCGACGACAGAGTTGTAGTAATTGATGGTATTCACAGGCGGAATCGCCGGATCGTTCCAGCCGTGGTAAAGAATGAGCTTGCCTCCGCGACCTTTGAAGCGGCCAAGGTCGGGATCGGTTGAGTTGAGAATCGCCGCGGTTTTTTCGTCGGCAGCGGCTTCGGCGGCGTCCACGTTGGCCGAGAGCATATTCCACGAAGGATCCTGAAAGACCATATATCGGAAATAATTTTCCGCGTAGACAGGACCGGAGGCTTTGCCTGGGCCGGAGCCCGTGATCCACTGCGGCCAGCCGTTCGGTCCGTCCTCGGCGCCGGGCACGTAACCGGGAAAAATCTGTTTACCGTGAGAATCCTGAGCGCCGGCGTAGAGTTTCTTCAGCGTGGACACCTGCGGTGCGGTTAGGCAATCGCGCGAATCCTCACCTTTGCAAAGCAATACAGAAGGATCGAAGTGGCAGCGCAAGGGATCGCTGATGATCCCGTCTTTTACTCCATCTTGAACATCGCAGGCGGCCAGGGCGGCGGCTTGAATGGCGGGAAGTTTCGCGCTGGGGATATACGCGGACGGATCCTTGCCGTACATGTGTTGGACCATGTCCACGGCGGCGGCCAACAGGTGAGTCCAGAAATTCGCGGGAGCGCCGGCGAGAATTCCGTCGAAATCCTCCGGAAAGCGCTGCGCTTCCATCAACGCTTCTCGGCCGCCGTCAGAACAGCTATCGAAATAGGAGTGGCGCGGCGGATTGCTGTAAAAGGCTTGTATGAGGGCTTTGGCGTTTTCGGTCGTGGTGTGCAGGCCGCGATAGCCGAAATCGACGATCTTCTCCGGATGCTTATACGCCCAACTTGCGTCCTCGGCATCGCCCTGATGTCCCGTGTCGGTTGCGGCAGTGGTGTAGCCTCTCCGCAAATCGTCGGCGAGAGCGAAGTAATTGATGGAACCCGCGAATCCTCCATTGCCGACGCTCAGGAATTTGCCATTCCAGTCAGAAGCCGGCAACCACACTTCAAAGCGAATATCGGAATCGGCGGTTGGCCGGATTACTCCAGCGAGACGGCAGAAGGCGGGAAGTTTGTCGATGGGTCTGCCGGACGGAGGTGTGAACCTGCCTGCGGGCACCGCTTGAGCCGTAGTGACGCTAGTGTTCGGCAGTTTTGCGCCGCTGAGACTTGCGCAATCAGCGGCGTGGCCGGCGAGGGCGGATGCCGCCAGGAGAAGGGGCAGCGTCACGAAAGTGCGCATTGAAAGCATTCGCATATTTGTTGGCTCCCTCGAATCGGCGCGTGGGCTGAAGATCGCGACGAGCTGAAATGCAAGCTCTGTGCGAGCCTAAGTCGGGCGGCGTTTCCGGTCAACTTCGAATCTTTGGCAATTTCTTAGAGTACTGAGAGATTCGCCGAAAAGCGTCGGCGGCAAAATGCGCGCTTCGACTTCGCGTCCCAATCGGAAATCGTTAAAGGCGACGATTTCCGAAGACCCCAGGATTGGGACGCTCCGCTCAGAATGACACCCAGACGAGGGGCGAGAGTGGGAAAACGGCGGAGCTGCGGTTTCGCATATGCAGGCGTGCGCGTATAATTTTGGCACCTTGGCATATTTTGTGAGGCGATAGATATGTGGCGGATTTTTGTCACGCTTGCGGCATTAAGCTTGGTTGCGTGGACGCTATTGGCGCAACAGGACCCGGCGCCTGCGCTGGCAGGCTTTTCGGGCGACAACGCGCGCACTGAACAGCAGTGGGAGCAAAAATTCCGCTCCGCGATTTTGCCGGACAATATCAGGGATTACGCCAAACTGCTCTCCGCGCGGCCCCACCACGTTGGTTCGGCTTACGACAAGCAGGATGAGGAGTGGATCCTCTCGAAATTCAAGGAATGGGGCTGGGACGTTCACGTGGAATCGTTTCAAATTCTTTTCCCCACCCCCAAGGAACGCGTTCTCGAAATGGTCGAGCCGACCCGTTTTGTGGCCAAGCTGCAGGAACCGCCTCTTCCGGAAGACCCGACTTCCAATCAGACGGCGGAGCAATTGCCCTCGTACAACGCCTACTCGATTGATGGCGACGTGACCGCGCCGCTGGTTTACGTCAATTACGGAATTCCCGCCGATTACGAAGAACTCGACCGGCTGGGTGTTTCGGTGAAAGGGGCGATCGTCATTGCGCGCTATGGCTCTTCCTGGCGCGGCATCAAGCCCAAAGTTGCATTCGAGCACGGCGCAGTGGGTTGCCTGATTTATTCGGATCCGCGCGATGATGGCTACGCGGCCGGAGATGCGTACCCGAAGGGGCCGTGGCGCCCCGCTGGAGGCGTGCAGCGCGGAAGCGTGATGGATATGCCGTTGTACCCGGGCGATCCGCTTACGCCGGGAGTCGGAGCGACAGCGGATGCCAAGCGGCTGAAGCTCGAAGACGTCAAGGTGTTCACGAAGATTCCAGTGCTGCCGATTTCGTATGCGGATGCGCAGCCGCTTCTGGAGGCTCTAACCGGCCCAGTGGCCCCACCAAACTGGCGCGGCGGGCTGGCACTGACGTATCACATCGGTCCCGGGCCCGCGAAAGTTCACCTGAAGGTGAAATTCAATTGGGACATGAAGCAGATCAACGACGTGATCGCCAAAATTCCGGGAGCTTCGGAGCCGGACGAATGGGTGATTCGCGGCAATCATTACGATGCCTGGGTGAATGGAGCGCAGGATCCCATTGCCGGCGCGTCGGCGGAGATGGAAGAGGCGCGAGCGCTGGGAGAATTGGCCAAGTCTGGATGGAAGCCGAAGCGGACGATCATTTATTGCGCCTGGGACGCCGAAGAGCCAGGACTGATTGGCTCGACGGAATGGGTGGAAGCGCACGCGGATGAGCTTCGCGCACACGCGGTGGCGTATATCAACTCGGATTCCAACAGCCGCGGATATCTGAACGTGGAGGGATCACATTCGCTGGAGACGTTTATCAATCAAGTGGCGCGCGAGGTGACCGATCCCGAAAAAAATATCTCTGTCTGGGAACGAAGGCAGCTCAAACGTCTTGCCGATGCGAGCTCCGGCGAAGAACGCGAACGGCTGCGATCCAGATCGACCTGGCCGATTGAAGCGCTGGGCTCGGGATCGGACTATACGGCGTTCCTGGATTTCGCGGGGATCGCATCGTTGAACCTGGCGTATGCGGGAGAGTCCGAGGGCGGAATTTATCATTCGATTTACGACGATTTTTTCTGGTTCACGCATTTCAATGATGCTGGATTCGTGTTTGGGCGCGCTCTTGCGCAAACTGCCGGGACTGCGGCGATGCGGCTGGCGGATGCGGACCTGCTTCCATTCAATTTTGCCGATCTTACTTCCACGGTCCGCGGTTACGTGAACGATTTACAGCGCCTGGCCGAAAATCAAAGCGATCAAATCCGCGAGCGAAACCGGCAGATCAGCGAAGGCGTGTTCAACGCAACGTCGGACCCGCAGAAGCAGTCGGTGGCGCCAATGCCGGAGCCCGTACCACCGCATCTCAATTTTGCTCCTTTGCAAAATGCGCTGGATGCTTTGAATCAGAGTGCCAGCCACTACCAGCGGGTCTATGCACAAGTCGAACAGGATGGCGGGGCGGCGCTGGCGCGAGCGTCACTGGCGCAAGTGAACATGGAGCTGCTACATACCGAACGCGCGCTGACTGATCCAAATGGGCTGCCGGGACGGCCTTGGTTCAAGCATCAGCTCTATGCTCCGGGGTTTTACACCGGCTATGGAGTGAAGACCGTGCCGGCGGTGCGAGAAGCCATCGAGCAAAAGCAGTGGAGCACGGCGGAGCAATCGATCGCCACGGTCGCCAAGGTTCTCGACAGCGAGGCTGCCGTTATTGAACGCGCGGCGAGCAGCCTCGAGCACGCAGTCCATTAATCCCACAATTCAAAAGATGGCACCCGCAAAAGAAACCTCAGGTCTCCCGACTGAAGGCGTCGGGCGACCTGAGCTACAAAAACTGCGGCTGAAGAAATCAGAAAATCCCCAGGACCCCCGCGTCTTCATTTGAATGCGTCGGCTTGGCCGAGGCGCGGGGCGCCCTGGGCTACAAGGCTTGCGCCACGAAGTTTGTGAACTTCGGGATTTGTTGCTAGCGGGGCTCGGAGGATGCGGGGACGATGCTCTTAATCCGCATATAGGTGACCATGTTGCCGTAGTGATGCTGGTTGTGGCCGAAATTCAGGACGAGCAAACTCATGCGGTTGATGCGCCTCTTATTCCCATTTTCCTGGGTAACTTCGAGGACTTCCTGGCCTGACGCATCGGTGAGAGAGGTATAGAGCGGATCGCAATAAGTGAAGGCGTCGTTGAGAGCCTTGATGAGATCGGCTTTGGAGGTCAGTTTTTCGAAATCTTTCCCTTCGGCCGGATTCTTCTCACCTTTTGCCTGCGAGC
>Ga0210394_10006627_pt1 | contig 12487 bp, 8 predicted proteins | sample IncBWC12MmetaG_FD_160121 | JGI IMG/M metagenome (GOLD analysis project Ga0210394, IMG submission 160121) | Forest soil microbial communities from Barre Woods Harvard Forest LTER site, Petersham, Massachusetts, United States - Inc-BW-C-12-M | ecosystem: Environmental > Terrestrial > Soil >... | reverse complement strand
AGTGATCTTGCGCAGCTCCAGACCGAGTGCGTGCGGGTCCTGGGCGGCGCGCGTCGCCAGATCCTGCAGCTGGTCGCCGACCCAGGGCAGCTTGAGCAGCGCCGGGGGAAGCTTGAAACCGCCGGCGAGCATCGCCTGGGTCTCGTGGTAGGCGTGGACCAACTCGAGGCGCAGCACGATTCCGAGCCAGGCGAGCGGCGCGACCACCGCCACCGACACGGCGGTCGTCATGATCAGGGCGGCGAGGATGCCGCGGCCGCGCAGCAGCCGCAGCATCCACTCGTAGGCCGGCCAGCTCACGAAGGCGAGGATGCCCGCCCACACGAGCGGCACGATGAACGGCTCCATGACCCGAAAGCCCAGCAGTACGAGGCCAGCGAGCACCACCACCGTGATGAGCCGGCGCAGCCAGGGTGCAGATACGAAATCTTCTGTCATGCGTGCTTGCGATCATGCCACGCGCACCCCGGCAACGGGCGCTTGACGCCTACCTAAGGGCGCTGGCAGGCTGCGCGCGACGTAAGGTGTCCGTGCCAACGCGCCGCGGCTTTAGGTGACCGCGCGCGGTGACATGGGTGAAACGGGAAGTCCGGTGTGGATTCGTCCAAAGCCGGCGCTGCCCCCGCAACGGTAATCGAGACCAGGCGGATTGATTGAGCCACTGCTCCCTCACGGGCGCGGGAAGGCGATCCGCCGGAGAGTGATCTCCAGCTCGACAGCCCGGAGACCGGCCTTACGAGTCACCGGTGGGTGTCGCGGCGGGCGATGCTGGCTTACGGTGCCGCATCCGCGGTGTCCGGCCAGCTTCTGAAAGCCACAACTCCCCTCGGGCACGGGTGGTGCGTTTTTCAGGAGCTCAATCATGTCAGCAGGTTTCATCGTGCGTCGCGCGGCCGCCGCGCCGTCTCGCCAACGTTTGCCCTTCTACTTGGGGATTCCAGCGGCTGTGGGCTGTATGGCCCTGGCTTTTGGCAGTTCGGTGCACGCCGCCGACGCCGAGGAATTGCAGCCGCTCGTCATCACCGCCACGCGCGTGCCGACGCCGATCGCCGAGGTCGCCAGCAGCATGACCGTGGTGACGGCCGCCGACATCCAGGCGCGCCAGGAACGTACCCTCGCGGACGTGCTCAAGGACGTGCCGGGGCTGAACGTGGTGCAGACCGGCGGTCCTGGCGGCACCACCTCGGTGTTCATGCGTGGCACCAACTCCAACCACACCAAGGTGCTGGTGGACGGAATCGACATTTCAGATCCGAGCAACTCCACCGGCGCCTTCGATTTCGGGCAGCTGCTCACGCAGGACATCGAGCGGGTGGAAGTGCTGCGCGGTCCGCAGAGCGGCCTGTATGGCTCGGATGCCATCGGCGGGGTGATCAACATCATCACCAGGTCCGGCTCCGGGCCCCTGCAGTTTACCGGCGCGCTCGAGGGCGGCAGCTTCGACACCTTCAATCAGGCCGGCACGGTGAGCGGCTCGCAGGATGCATTTCACTACGTCGCGAGTGTTTCGCACTATCACGCCGGCTCGGTGCCGGTGACGCCGCTCGACCTGCTGCAGCCCGGCGAAGCGCGCAACAACGACTACGACGACAACCTCACGCTCTCCACCAAGCTCGGGCTGGACGTCACCCCGAACTTCGACCTCGGACTGGTGGCTCGTTACACGGACATCCATCTGCGTACCACCAGCGAGGACTTCAGCTTTCTGCCGCCCTTCGCGGGCTTTCCCGCGCCCGCACAGACCACCGCCGCGACGGACGAGTACTTCACGCGTCTGACGGCGCACCTGAACTCCTTCGACGGCTTTCTCGACCAGACCCTGGGACTCGCCGACACCCACGACCGCACTTCCACCGTGCAGCCGCAAACCCCCGCGGCGCTCAACACCGGCGAGCGGCGCAAGGCTGACTGGCAGGGGAATCTGCGCTTCACGCCCGAGGAAATCCTGGTGCTCGGGGCCGAATACGAGCGCGATGAGATCAATGAACCCTTGAGCGCGAATGTACACATCGCCTCCGGATACGGGGAGCTGCAATCGCAGCTTGGCGAGCACCTGTTCTCGGCGCTCAACCTGCGCTACGACGACAACAGCCGCTTCGGCGACAAGCTGACATACCGCTTCGCGCCGGCGTGGGTGATCGCCGACACGGATACGAAACTCAAGGCCTCCGTCGGCACCGGCTTCAAGGCGCCGACGCTCAGCGAGCTCTACCAGGACTTCCCGCCATCTTTCTTCGCCAATCCGAACCTGAAGCCCGAGAGCAGTACCGGCTACGACCTGGGGTTCGAGCAGGGCATAGTTCACGAGGTGCTGCGCGTCGGGGTGACCTGGTACTACAACCGCATCCGTGACCTGATCACCACCGACGTGACGGGTACGACCTACGCCAACATCGGGCGCGCCACCACCGCGGGCATGGAAAGCTTCATCGCCTACACGCCACTCAAGGCGCTCACTCTGCGGCTCGACTACACCTTCACGGAAGCCTCTGACGACGTGCTGCATCAGGAGTTGCTGCGCCGACCGAAGCACAAGGCCAACTTCGACACCACCTGGCAGGCGACTGACGCCTGGCAGTGGAATCTCGATGTGCTGTGGGTCGGCACCTGGGTGGATGGCAACCGCGACTTCTCCATTCAGCGGCTGGATGCGCCGGGCTACACCACGGTGAATCTCGCCACCACTTACGATCTGACTCAGCACCTCGCGCTCTTCGGTCGCGTCGACAATCTCTTCGACCGCCACTTCGAGAACCCAATCGGCTTTCTGCAGCCAAGCTTAGGGGTGTTCGCGGGCATCAAGGTCAGGCTGTGACCTAACAAACCGATCGAGGTGATAATCTTGGGCGGCTATGAGCGAACCGAACATCCCGTTGGTGCCGCCGTCGGCGCCGACTGAAAATGAGCGTACCTGGGGAATGCTCGCGCACTTGTCCGCGCTCGTCGGGCTCGTGTTTCCGCTCGCCGGCAATATCCTGGGTCCGCTCATGGTATGGCTCACCAAGCGCGAGCAGTCCGCGTTCATTGCCGCGCAGGCGAAAGAGGCGCTCAACTTCAATATCACCGTGACGCTCGCGGGCGTGGTGTGCGGCTTCCTCGCACTGATCTTCGTCGGCCTGTTGCTCGGCACGGCGCTGTTCATTGCCTGGCTGGTGATGACACTGGTAGCTGCGATCCGGGCAAGCGAAGGCGTGCTGTACCAATACCCCCTGTCGCTGCGGCTGGTTAAATAGCGCTTTAAATCAGCATCTTAGGGAGGCTTTACCCGTGTACTGTATGGATGTACAGTCAGTGGGTGAGGCGCTCGATCACAGGCAGGCAGGTGTTCAAGGGCAGGGGAGCCCTCTCAAATCCTCCCGGCCGGTTTGATCTGCAAAGTCTCGCCGCGGTGGACGACGGGTGGTACCTCGAGGAGACCCCCGACAGTATCCCGACGACGCTCGAGCCCGAGCGCGCCCGCTCGGTCATCAGCACCAACGACTCGCCGGACATTCCGTTTGAGCGCTCGATCAACCCCTACCGAGGATGCGAGCATGCGTGCCCTTATTGCGCGGAGGGCGACACGCCAATCCTCATGTCTGACGGGCGCACGCGCCCCCTGTCTGAGCTGCGGGCTGGCGATGAGATTTACGGTACCCGGCGGATCGGACAGCACCGGCGCTACGTGAAATCCCGTGTGCTCGCGCACTGGAGCAGCATCAAGCCGGCATTCCGAACAACGCTGGAGGACGGCACCACGCTCGTGACCAGCGGGGATCACCGCTTCCTGTCGGATCGCGGCTGGAAGTTTGTGACCGGCACTGAACAGGGTAAGAACCGCAGGCCGCAACTCACGACGTCCAACAAGCTCATGGGAACCGGCGCCTTCGCCGCAGCGGTGGAGAAGGGCGCCGACTACAGGACAGGTTATCTGTGCGGGATGATCCGCGGCGACGGCTTGCTGGCGTCCTATTCCTACTCCCGCCCAGGACGGATCCACGACAATCAACATCATTTCCGACTGGCGCTCTGTGACCAGGAGGCTCTGGTCAGGGCGCGCAACTATCTTCTCGACTTCGAGATCTCGACCAATGGGTACTTGTTCCAGGCTGCGGCTGGCAATCGAAAAGCCGTGCACGCGATCGGGACGCAGGCTCTCCACAAAGTGACGTCAATTCGCCGTCTCATCGCATGGCCGCTTTCTGCGACAACGCAATGGTCGGCCGGCTTCCTCGCGGGGATATTCGATGCCGAAGGCAGCCTCAGCCAGACGGTCTTTCGCATTCCCAACACCGACGCCGAAATTATCGGCTGGATTTGCAGGTGTCTGCGAGACTTTGGCTTCACCTTCGTTGTGGAGCATGTGCACCACGTGAGACTGACCGGCGGACTGCCAGAGCAGCTGCGCTTCCTCCACACTGTCGATCCGGCCATTTCGCGCAAACTTGATATCACCGGCCAAGCCGTCAAAAGCACCGCTCGCCTCCGGGTGGTCAGCATCGAGCCGCTCCAGGCTATGCGGCTGTACGACATCACGACGGGGACCGAGGACTTCATCGCCAACGGGGTGATCAGCCACAATTGCTACGCCCGTCCCAGTCACGCCTACATGGGTCTCTCGCCGGGACTGGATTTCGAGACGCGGCTCTTCTACAAGGCGGACGCGGCGCGGGTGTTGGAAGGGGAGCTGTCGCGTCCGGGCTATGTCTGCAAGCCGATCATGCTCGGCGCCAACACCGACCCTTACCAGCCGGTCGAGAAAAAAATGGGGGTGACGCGCTCCATTCTCGAAGTACTGGCACGCACCCGTCATCCGGTGACGGTCATCACCAAGAGCGCACTCGTGCTTCGGGATGTCGATCTGCTCGCCGACCTCGCCCGCGATGGGCTCGCGAGCGTCGCGGTAAGCGTTACCTCCCTGGACGCTGAGCTGAAGCGCACGCTCGAACCGCGCGCCGCGTCGCCCCAGGCGCGCCTGCGTACGCTCGCCGCTTTGCACGCTGCCGGCGTACCGACCGGGGTCCTCGTGGCGCCGGTGATCCCCGCGCTCACCGACCATGAACTCGAAGCCATCCTGGCCGCCGCGGCGGCGGCCGGCGTCGGCTGGGCGGGCTATGTGCTGCTGCGGCTGCCCTACGAGATCAAGGATCTGTTCGCCGAATGGCTGGCGCAGCACTACCCCGAGCGCGCGGCGCATGTCATGTCGCTGGTACGCGCCATGCGCGGCGGGCGCGACAACGACCCGAACTTCGGCTCGCGGATGCGCGGCACGGGCCCCTTTGCCCTGCTGCTGCGCAACCGCTTCCGCATGGCCTGTGCGCGCCTGAAGCTCGCCTCATCGGGGCGCGATGCGCTGCGGACCACGCTGTTTCGCGCGCCCGGGCCGCAGCAGGCGCAGCTGCACCTCGGTATCTGAGCCGCGCGGTTGCCCCAACCGGCGCGGGCGGTGCGGTTACAATGACAACCGCCGATGAACGACGTAGCCGCGAATCCCGGACGAGCGCTGAATGTGCGTTACACGCTGCACGAGCGGCTGGGCGCCGGCGGCCAGGGAGAGGTCTGGCGCGCACGTGATCCGCAGCGTGACTGCGACATCGCGCTGAAGATCCTGCATCCGGGAGCGGCGCGGATCGCGCCGGCCTGGTCGGCGCTGCAGCACGAGTACGAAATCAACAGCCGGGTCGATCACCCGCACATCCTCAAGGTGTATCCACCTGAGGCCACCGAGGACGCGCTGCTCCTGCCCATGGAGCTGGCCGGCGGCGGTGACCTGCGGCGCTTACGCGGCGCGGACTACCTGGCCATCGTGCCGGTGCTGCTGGAGGTGGCGCAGGCGCTCGAGCACGCGCACGAGCGCGGTGTGATTCACCGCGATCTGAAGCCCGGCAACGTATTGCTGGACGCACGCGGCGCGGTGAAGCTCGCCGACTTTGGCATCGCGGGCACGGTGCTCGCTGAAGGCTCGGACCCGGCGCGCGGACTATCGCCCTTCAGCGCGAGCCCCCAGCAGCTGCGCGGCGAGCCGGCGACGCCCGCCGACGACATCTACGGGCTGGGCGCGCTTGCCTACGAGCTGTTGTCGGGTTATCCGCCGCACTATCCGCACTTCGACGCGCTGAAGGTGCAGCGCGAGCCGGTGCCGGAACTGGTGCCGGCGCAGCAAATGCCGCCGCAGCTCGGCGTATTCATCGCCCGCATGCTGGACAAGGACGCCAAGGCCCGGCCCGCGTCCATGCAGGAGATCATCGAGGCACTCGATTCCGCCCTCAACGACACGCTCACGTTTGAATTCGAGACTGCTGAGCCGCCCCGAGAGGCCGCGCCGGCGGAGCGCACTGGCAGGCACGCGGTCTTGTCGACGAGCCTGCCGGCCGTGCATCCGACCATACCCGGCGGCCTTCCCCCGCCCGGCGTGCTGGATGGCCAGGCACTGTGGGAGGAGATGCGCCCGAATCCGGTTCCGGCTTTGGGAAGGCTCGAGCCGATGCGCAGCAATCGGCCCAATGCGCTCATTGTCCTGGGGCTGCTGGCGGCGGCCGCGCTGGCGGCAGTGCACTGGCTGCCGCAATATTCAGGATGGTTGCCGGCTGCCTGGTTGCGGGCTGACGGCCCGACGCCGGGCGCAGCGGCGGCGACTGTCGCCAACACCGCCGCCACGAATGCGGCGGATGAGCGTGCGCTACAGGCGCAACGCGCCGAGTTTGATCGCCGGCAGGCCGCGCTCGCGGCGCGCGGCGCGGAAGTCTGGGGCGGGACCGAGTTCGCGGCCGCGAGTGGCCGGGCCGGGGAGTCCGTCGGTGCCCACGATGCGGGCAACCTCGCCCTCGCGCGCCAGCGGCTTGCCGAGGCCTCGCAGTTACTGGATACGGTGGAGCAGGCGGCACCCGCGGCGCTGGTGGCGCAACTCGACGCCGGCAACCGGGCGCTCAACTCGGGCCAGCAGGACCTCGCAGCGCAGGCGTTTGATCTCGCGCACCGCATCGATCCCAAGGACACGCGCGCGCTGGCCGGGCAGGCCCGCTCACAGCGCCTCGTGGGCGTGTCGCCGCTGATTGCGGATGCGCAAAATGCGCAGGCGGCGCACCAGTACTCGCGCGCCGCCCAGGATTACTCGCAGGCGCTGGCGCTCGATCCAAAAAACGCCCAGGCGCGCAGTGGACTTGCGCAGGCCGAGGCCGCACAGGGCGATGACAACTATGCGCGCGCGGCCGGCGAGGGCTTCGCGGCGCTCGGCGCCGGGCGTCTCGCGGAGGCGCGTGCCGCTTTCGAGCGCGCGCGTACCTTGCGTCCCACCGGTCCTGAGGCGCTCGACGGCCTCAAGCGGGTGAGCGCCGCGGAGGGCAGCCGGACTGTCGCGGGCCGTGTCGCTGCCACCCCCGCCGCCACTCCGGCTGGCAGTTCCGCCAGCAGCGCGACCACCAGCGTGGCCAGCATGCGCAGCCACGCGGAAGCGCTCGAAGGACAGGAGCGCTGGGACGAGGCCGCGGCCCTGTATACCGCGGTGTTGCGCGACAACGGCCCGCAGTCGTTCGCGCAGGCGGGCAAGGCGCGGGCCGGCGGACGCGCGCGCCTTGACCACGCGCTGCAGGCGCTGCTCGATCATCCGGAGCGGCTGTCGTCCCCGGACGTGCGCGACGAGGCGAGCGGACTGCTCGACACGGCCCAGGCCACGACACCTTCGGGGCCGGTGCTGCGTTCACAGATCGCGCGCCTGCAGATTCTGCTGCCGGATTTCGACAAGCCGGTGCATGTGGAGCTGGTGTCGGACAACGTCACGCAGGTGGCGATTCTGAGCGTCGGCAGCTTCGGCAGTTTCGAGCGCCGCGACATCCAGCTCAAACCCGGCACCTACACCCTGATCGGCTCGCGGGTTGGCTACCGCGACGTACGCCGCCAGATCACCATTGCGCCCGGCGAGACCCAGACGGTTAGCGTCAGCTGTTACGAGGCGATCTGATGGCCGAGCCCGATGCGAAAGTGGCACTGCTCGCCGGCGCGAGCGGCCTCACCGGCGGCTACGTCCTCGACGCCTTGCTGGCAGCGCCTGACGTGAGTCGCGTGGTGGCACTGTCGCGGCGGCCGCTCGGACGCGACCACCCGCGTCTTGCCAACCGCATCGTGCAGTTTGAGCGGCTGGCGGCACAGCTGCAGGGCGTGAGCTGCGACGTGGCCTTGTGCTGTCTCGGCACCACCATCCGCCAGGCCGGCTCGCAGGAGCGCTTTCGCGCCGTCGACCTTGACTGCGTGCTCACGTTCGCGCGCGTCGCCAAGGCTGCGAATGCGCAGCGTTTCATCGTGATGTCGAGCGTCGGCGCGGATCCTCAGGCGCGCAATCTCTACCTGCGCACCAAGGGTGAGATGGAAGAGCAGCTTGCCAGCGTGGGGTTCGCCTCACTCGACATCCTGCAGCCTTCGGTGCTGCTTGCCTGGCGCGCCGAGATGCGTCCGCTGGAACTGGGCTTCAGACTCCTCATGCCGCTGCTGAACCCGCTGCTGCTGGGACGCTACACCGCCTGGCGCGGCATCCAGGCGCGCACCGTGGCCGCGGCGATGCTGGGAGCGACACGCTCCGGGCGCCGCGGCGTGCAACGCTACACCTGGGCCGGTATCGAGGCGCTGGCGCGCGTCGGCGCCCGCCCGCGCGTGCCGCCCGCGCAGTCGCGCTCATCCGCGGGCGCCCGGTAACTTAAAGGTCTGCACCAAAGGATGCGTGCGCGCATCGCTTGTGTTGCCGCTGTCGCGGTGCTCGCCGCGGCCTGCGGTGCTCTTGCGCCACGCCCGGCAGCCTTGCCGGCGGTGCCGCCCAACGCGCCGCCGCTCGCGCCACCCGGGGCGCAGTCCGATTCGGGCGCAGCCATCGTGCGCGTCGCCGCCGCGCTCGTCGGCACGCGCTACCAGTTTGGTGGTGCGGACGAGGCGGGCTTCGATTGCAGCGGACTCGTGCTCTATGTGCACGAACGCGTGGGGCTCGCGATTCCGCGCACCGCCGCCGCGCAGCAGCGCGCCGCACAGCCTGTGCCGCTGGCGGAGCTTCAGCCTGGCGACCTGGTGTTCTTCAGCAGCGACGGCACGGCGGTCGATCACGTCGGCGTATACGCAGGCTTCGGCCGCTTCATTCACGCGCCGCACGCCGGGGTGGCGGTGTCGTACGCGGAACTTGCGAATGCGTACTACGCGCGCCACCTGGTAAGCGCCGGGCGTTTCTGGTGAGACATAAGGCGGCCCGCGTCCTGCTGTCGCCGATTGGGCACACCTTCTGAGAGCCGGGGCACATTTTGCGGGCTTGACGGCGATCCGCGACGCTTTGACACTACCCGCAGTGATAAGGGCAAACCCGTCGAAAGACGGGGACGCAAAGCCACCGGTCTAAAGGAATGGGTTCCTATGACGGCGGGGCTGCCACGATCGCGCTTGCCCGAAGCGCGGCCGCTCGCATCCCATCCCCGTCGCACGGAACCGCCTTCAGTAGCGCGGTTGGCGTGTTGGTTTCGCTCGGGGAAGTTATGACAGCCATACCTAACATCGCGCCCGGTGTGCACGAGGGCGCCGAGGCAGCGGGTCCGGCGGCGGCGCCGAATACCGGGCCGTTCGTCCTGAACCTGTGTTCCTCCACAACGCCTATGGCCCTGGCGCAGACCGACCTGCCGGAGCTCAAGCGTTTCACCTTCTTTGTCAGCCGCCGCTTCGAGGAAGGCCGCGAGCGTTTCCGGCTGCACATGGGTTACTTCGCCACCCTCGCTGAAGCCGAGGAATGGCTGGCGGTGGTGCGTGAGATCTACCCGGGGGCCTGGGCCGGCGAGGCGCCGGGCCGCAAATTGCGTGAGCGCGCCGCGGCAGCCGCGGCGGCGCAGGTACAACACGCGGCAGGTCCGCAGCCCCGCGTGGCGCTTCCGGTCGCGCGCGCGGCGGCACCACCGCCTGTCCAGCCCGCGCCGGCTGCGGCAAGCGCGCCGCCGGTATTTCGCAACGTGCCCGTCGTACAACCCGCGTCGCCGCCGCCGCCAGTAGCACGCGCCGCGCCCGTTATGCCGGCGCCGGCTCCGAAGCCACCCGCGCCGGACATTACTCGCGCGCCGGTCGCACGCGCCGCGGCTCCCAGGACCACCCCCAGCCCACCGCAGCCGGCGCCCACGCCGCCGCCCGTGGTCGCGAACAAACCGAAAGTGCAGCCTGATCCGCGTGCCGCGGCTGCGCCGACCCGTGCCGCACCAGCGCCGGGCCGCAAGGGCGTGTTTGAAGATTCCAATGTGCGCGAGGTGTTGGCCGCGCTCGGCGACTCCAGTGCAACGGGTGAGACGCGCCTGATGCGCGCCCCGCCGCCGCGCCCCACGCCGCCGCCGCCGGTCAGCGGCGCGCTCAGCGACACTCAGGTACTGAAGCTGTTGGAGACGCGCGCACCGGAAGGCGGTCAGCCGGCTGCCGATGTATCCGGGGGCAGCATTCCTTTCCTCAAGCCGGATGACACCGCGACGCGGCGTGCATTGCAGGAAGCCGTCGCCAACAACGCGCCGGTTGCGTTTGCCGTGCAGCTGCAGTGGTCGGTGCAGCCCGCGGACCTGCTCAAGGTGCCGCCGCTGGCGATCTTCAGCGCTTACACCTTGTATACGGTCGAGGGCAGCCGTGACGGCCGCAAGTGGTACGGACTGCGCCTGGGCTTCTTCAGCGACGCGATTTCCGCCAAGCAGGTGGCGCACTACGTGCGTTCCGAATTCACCTCCGTTGCGGTGGTGCCGGTAAGCCCGGAGGAGCGCGTACGCGCCACCGAGCAGGACAAGAAGGCCGCCATGGTGGCCACGCCCGGTGCGGCCCGCGCCGAGGCCTCTGATGAGTTCAAGCTCCTTGACGATGACGGCTCGCGCGTCACGCTGCCATCGGGGCCGCCGCCTGCGGTTGCCCCGGCCGGGCGCCGTGCCGCTGCGAAGCCGGCGGCGAAAACCCCGCCGGCGAAGCCGCAACCTAAGGTGGCGGTGGGACGCACGGTGCGCCAGAGCGAGGCTGCCGCCACTGTCCGCGGCAAGAGCGGCGGCAAGGTTGGCGCGCGCGAGCGCCGTGGCGCGCAGACGCTCGAGGAGACCCTCGAAATCCTGGGTGCGAGCGCCCTGACCATAGACAACGGCAACGGTGAGACACTCAATGACACCGGTGTGCGGCACCTGCGCATAGAGCAGCAGAACAACTCGCCGTTTGCGCGACTGCTGGAGCGCCTCAGCGAGCGCGTGAAGAAACCCTAAGGCGCATTAACCGCTGTCCGCCGAAATCGCTTCCTGTGATTGCGGCCATCTGGACCAGGCTCAGCCTTTGCCGAACAGCTTGTCCAGTTCGGAGCGCGCCTTGCCCACTTCGGCCGTGTTGAGTGGGATATAGGCCGCGGCACGCGGCTTGAAGTGATCGCAGAAGTTCGCGTGGGTCTTGTCGCTCACTTCCTCCGCCGTGGGTTCGCGGCAGTGCTTGGCGACGCGGGTGTCGTACTCGACGCACATCCGGCACACGTGCAGCTCGGCACGACACTTCGGACATTCCTCCAGTCGCCGCAGCGGCAGGCTCAGTTGCGCGAGCGACGCGCCGCATTTCCAGCAGACGAGATTGTGCGCCATGCTGCAAGCGTACTACTACTGCCGGCAGGCAGTCCTCCTGGTACTGCGAGCAAAGATCCCTTGCATCCGCCTGCTCCGACAAGCGAGCATTCGTGCCACACGACGGTCGGGCTGTCTGGAATCTGCTGGCGGAGGCGTCATGGACCTTGCGTTTACTCCCGAAGAACTGGCCTTCCGCGACGAGGTGCGTGCCTTCCTCGCCACCGCGCTGCCACCGCAGCTCGCCGCGAAAGTGCGCCGCGACGCGGGCCTCAGCAAGGCGGAGATGGAAGGCTGGCATGCCGCGCTGAACCAGCGCGGCTGGCTCGCCTCGCACTGGCCGACAGAATATGGCGGCACCGGCTGGAGCGCGGTGCAGAGGTCCATTTTCGACAATGAGTGCGCGCTGGCCGGCGCGCCGCGCATCGTGCCGTTCGGCTTGAGCATGCTCGGACCGGTGCTGATCAAGTTCGGCAGCGAGGCGCAGAGGCAGTACTGGCTGCCGCGCATCCTCAACGGCTCCGACTGGTGGGCGCAGGGTTACTCCGAGCCGGGCGCGGGTTCCGATCTGGCCGCGCTGTCCACGACCGCGGTGCGCGATGGTGCGCATTACCTCGTCAACGGCCAGAAGACCTGGACCACACTCGGCCAGTACGCCAACATGATCTTCTGTCTCGTGCGTACGCAGCGCGGCGCGAAGAAGCAGGAGGGAATCAGCTTCCTGCTGGTGGACATGAAAACCCCCGGTATCGTCGTGCGTCCGATCATCACGCTCGACGGCGGACATGAGATCAACGAGGTGTTCTTCAGCGACGTGCGCGTGCCGGTGGCGAATCTCGTCGGCGAGGAGAACCGCGGCTGGACCTGCGCCAAGTACCTGCTCACCTACGAGCGCACCAACATCGCCGGCGTCGGTCACTCCAGCGCGGCGCTCG
>Ga0210394_10006626_pt1 | contig 12490 bp, 9 predicted proteins | sample IncBWC12MmetaG_FD_160121 | JGI IMG/M metagenome (GOLD analysis project Ga0210394, IMG submission 160121) | Forest soil microbial communities from Barre Woods Harvard Forest LTER site, Petersham, Massachusetts, United States - Inc-BW-C-12-M | ecosystem: Environmental > Terrestrial > Soil >... | reverse complement strand
CGCTGCCACGCGCCGCAAGTCAACACCAGAGTTCAGCCGCAGACCTAAGAAAAATGTCTCTTCTAGCGCCGCGTCAGCAGAGATCCCGACGCGATTCAGCGGTGCTCCAGAAACATACGCCTCCAGCGAATCCGGAGTGGAAAACCGCACCGCCTCGCCGTTTAATCCCGGTACCATCGAGTGGGCATCCACGCCAAATCCCAGATACGGCTGCCGGGTCCAATACTTCAAATTGTGCCGTGATTCGCGTCCCGGGCGCGCAAAGTTAGAGATCTCATATTGCCGCACTCCCGCCGCTTCCAACCGCTCACAGGCCATCAGATATAAATCCGCGGTGAGATCTTCATCAGGCACAAAGTGAGCGTGATATTTTGCACCGCCAGCGATTAGTTCGCGGCCCAGACGCGAATCCTCATCAACTTCGAGCATGTAAACGCTGGCATGCGTCGCTTCGCTGGCCATCAATTGCTCGACGGAAGACATCCAACTATCGACAGTCTGATGCGGCAGGCCTGCAATGAGATCAATATTGATGTTCGAAATCCCCGCTGCGCGCAGGCGGGCTATGTCATTGAGGACCGTTTCCCGATCATGCAAACGCCCAACCGACGACGCTTCTTGATCGACAAACGATTGCACTCCCAGGCTGACGCGATTCACAGCGCACTGTTGGAGGGCTTCGATCACAGCGGCATTCAGCGTTCCCGGAGCGCATTCGACGGTAATCTCCGCTTCCGGCTCAACCTCAAAATTCTGCTCAATCGTGACAAACAGCAATTGCAATTGCGCCATATCGAGTACAGTCGGAGTTCCACCGCCCAGGTAAATTGAGTCGACAATACGCTCATTGCGTCCGTCCATCTGTGCTACAGTCTCTGTGGCACATTCGATGTCAGCGCACACGCGATCCACGTAGCGCTGGAACACCGAGCGCGAGAAAACATCGGAGGCAAAGTTGCAGTAGCTGCACTTGGTGCGACAGAACGGCACCGAGACATAGAGGCCAAGGGACATCTGTAATGATTATCCCATTTTCCCCGCACGGACCGGTGCCAGGCTGCATCGAACTAACGCTCTCGCCTAAACTCTCGGAACTTACTCGTAACCGCCGGGTTTCTACCGTAAGGACTTCGAAATAGGGAATTACAAACTTACAATGCTTGCGCGCGTGGTTATCACTGGAATGGGCGTGGTTAGCCCGAACGGCATCGGCAAGGAAGCATTCTGCCGCGCCATTCTTGCCGGCAAATCCGGAGTGAAACGCATTTCGCGCTTTGATCCCTCCGACTTGCCCGTACATATTGCGGGCGAAATCCCCGAATTCGACGAACTAGCATGGGTGGACGCTCGCGAGCGAAAACACGTATCCCGCGTCGTGCCCTTGGCCATAGCCGCCTCAAGTGAGGCTATCCATGACGCGGGACTGGATCCCACCAGCATGTCGATGGACGAAAAACGCGAAATCGGCGTTATTCTGGGCACCGGCGGCGGCGCCCAGGAATTCTCTGAAGAACAATACCGACTGTGGCACTCCGGACAAGTAAAACACGTCAGCCTGTTCTGCATTCCGAGCGGCACCATGGGCACGATTCCCAGCGAAATCAGCATGCGTTTTGGTTTCCGCGGCTATAGCCACGTGGTCACCGCAGGATGTACTTCATCCACCGACGCCCTCGGTTATGCCTATCAACATGTTCAGGCGGGCGTGCAGCCAATGTTTTTGGTCGGCGGCGTCGATTCGCCAATCACGGCTGGAATCATCAAAGGCTACACACTTCTGCGCGCGCTCACTCAATCATGGAACCGCGCTCCTGAACGCGCCTCGCGCCCGTTTTCCGCTGACCGCGACGGGTTTGTGATCGCCGAAGGCTCGTGGATGTTCATCCTCGAAGACTACGTGCATGCTCGTGCCCGGGGCGCACGCATCTATGCTGAGATTGCCGGATACGCTTCCACTTGCGAGGCCTTCCATCGCGTACGAATGAGCGATTCACCAGAAGAGCCGGCCCGCGCGATTACTTTGGCTCTCGAGGAGGCAGGCGTCGCGGCCGAAGGCGTGCAATACGTGAATCTTCATGGCACCTCTACGGAAATGAATGATCGCGTGGAAACTCGCGCTCTGAAACTCGCTCTGGGCGCGCACGCGAACCGGATTCCAATGTCCGGACTCAAATCGCAGATCGGACACGCGCAAGGCGCCTGCGGCTCAGCCAGTCTGGCAGCAACTCTGATCGCCATGGAACACGGAAAGATTCCGCCGACCATTAACCTTGACGTGTCCGATCCCGACTGTGACTTGGACTATGTGCCCGACATTGGCCGTGAAGCTGACATCGAGCACGCCATCTGCAATTGTGTAGGATTCGGGTCGAAGAACTCGGCGCTGGTACTAAGAAAAATCGCGTAGACACACGACATGGAGGACGCTCGTCCTCGATTCCGTTTCATTCTGCTAACATCTACTTTTACCTCGTAAGGAAACGTACATGGTACGCGGTATAGTTCCTCGCCAACCTGCAAAGACCGGACGTCAGGAGGGCGCGCAGCGCCCGCTGCAGAAAAAGGCCTCGCTTCGCCCAGCGCGTTCCGGCAGCAGACAAGTCTCTAAACAGCTGCCGAGAGCGAAAAACGCGAAGAAGTACGATCCGCTTGCGCCGGAGCGGGTGGCTGAAATTTTGAAGCGGCTTGACCAGCTCTATCCCGATGTGACTTGCGCCTTGACGCATAAGGACGCCTGGGAATTGTTAGTGGCGACTATCTTGTCGGCTCAGTCGACCGATGTGAACGTCAACCGCGTGACTCCGGAGTTGTTCCGAAAGTACCCGACGGTCGCGGACTTTGCCGCACTCACGCCGGAGCAGTTGGAGCCCGATATACGCTCGACCGGGTTTTTTCGCAACAAGTCAAAGGCCGTTGTGGGCGCTGCCAAGCTACTGGTCAGCGAGTTCGGAGGACAGGTGCCGGATGACGTCGCTCAGCTTCTCACCCTGCCGGGCGTCGCGCGCAAGACAGCCAACGTCGTGCTGGGCACGTGGTTTCGCAAAGCCGAAGGCATAGTGGTCGACACCCATGTGACCCGCATCGCGCGCAGACTCGAGCTGACGAAGAACACCGATCCGGTAAAGATTGAACAGGATTTGATGAAAGTCATCCCGCGTGAAAAGTGGATTTCGTTCTCGCACCAGATCATCTGGCATGGACGCAAGTTGTGTACGGCGCGGCGGCCTAAATGTGTGGATTGTTTACTGGAGAATATCTGTCACGCCGGAGACAAAACCTGGAGCACCGTCGATATCCACAAAGATGCGAAGCTTTAGCCCGGAGCCATGCTTACTGCTGGCCGAGGCGGACTGCGGGAACCATTTGCTCCGCCGCACCGATAACACGACCCGGGCCCAACTCCTGCAGGAATGCAATTAGTCGCAGATTGCCCGCATCCACGCCGGGATCGAGTTTCATCTGTAAATCTTGCGCGAAGGTTTTTCCCTTTCGTAGCGTGCCGATCTTCACGATACTTTTTACTACGGCCGTATGTGACAACCTGCGTCCGGCATTCTCACCTCGAGCTACTTGCGATTCGGCACGGTTAAGGGCGACAACAACGTAAATATCAGCCTCGCGCATTCCGAAAGATGGCGGTAGGGCGTCAGTTTCCAGATGGGCTTGCAAAACGTTGGGCGAGCCCAGTGAAATGGACGACAAGCGCACTGCTACCTTCGGATCCGTTAAAGCTTTGGCTAATGCTTTCTGAGCTAGAGCTGTGTCGCTGCCTACAAACTGGCTGCTTCCGTCGACGATCATTTGAGGAGTGTAAACATCGTTCAGACCAAGACGCCGGGCATACGCACCCTGGCGATCGCTGTAAAAGCGCGCGGAATATGGATCTTTCCAGCCCTCGTGGTTCCAGTAGTCGACGTGCTCACTGAGAACGATCATCTCTTCTCCTGCTATGGGTTGTTCATCCAATTTCTGCAGAAGTGCGTCTGCTGGAGGACAACTCGAGCAGCCTTCCGAAGTGAACAATTCTACAAGCACCGGAGTGCGTCCATTGGAACCAGATGGCAAGTCAGACGCTTGCAGAAACGAGGCGGAGGCAAGAAGAAATGAGAAAGCGGCAGTAAGAAAACTTTTCATTTTGATCGTCGATTACTTCCCACTGTTTGGTTGGATGCACAAGTGGACTGAAAGTTAGCAGGTCAAGACGGCGCCCATCTAAGTCCAGCGAAACCAGCGCAAAGCGAGGACGAAAGAAATTCCTCCCCAAAGCAGAAGAATCAACAAGCGGTTGGCCTGGCTGCTCAGTGGGGCGCCCTCGAGGATGGTAGCGCGCAGCGCGTCATTGAGCGCGGTGAGAGGTAGCGCATGGATGAATGGATGGATGGCTGCGGGAAAGCGCTCATCCGAGAAAAAGACGCCGGAGAAGATCCACATCGGCATCATGATCAGGTTGATGAGTCCGCTAATGCTTTCAATCTTTCTGGCGCGACTGGCTGTGAGCAAGCCTAACCCTGAGAATCCCAAGGCGCCCAGCGCTCCAATCAAAAGAATGGCGAGAACCGAGCCTAGCACCCGCATATGGAACACCAGCACACCAAAGCCGAGAAGAACCCCGGTCTCAATCACCATAAACAACAAGCGACTGCTCGCCAAAGCGAGCAGGAAGTCGCTGCGCCGCATGGGCGTGGCCACGAAGCGCTTGAGCAGTTTGCGCTGGCGCATGTCGACCAGCGCGAATCCCACTCCCCACATGGCGGCATTCATCACGTTCATCCCGATTAGTCCGGGAATTAGAAAGTCGATGTAACGCGATCCCGGCTCGCTCGAGATAACAGCGGACGTGGACAGCGGATTCTTGCGGCCGGACGCGGCCTGCAAAGCGTCATCTACCTCGGCCCGCGAGAGCACACTTTCGGGACGCGCCGGATCGTACAAATACTGTAAGCCTCCCTTGCCGTCGCTCTCGACTACGAGATCGTACTTGCCGACGCGGAATCCACGGTGCGCTTGCCCAGCATCTAGCACTTCAGCGCGAATCGAGGATTTTTGCGGAGAAGCTTGGAGAAGTGCTAGCGTGTTCTCCGCTTCCGGTCCCGCAACAACGACAATCGAAGTAACATCTGCCGGCTTATTGCGGAAGGCAATCCCGAGCCCTAAGGCAAGCAGCAGGGGAAATCCAAATACCCAGAAGAGCACCTCGGGCTCACGCACCATTTCTTTCATGCGCGCCATCAGCAAGTGGTTGAAACCCGCCCAGCGTCCGTTGCGCAAAGACTTGGAAGAGGCTCCAGCCGGCGCTTCCGGAGTTTGTTGAGCGATGGTCATCCTAGCCCATTTCTCCTGAATTTCACCGTTCTCGCGATTGCAAACTTCGTCATCAGTCTTCTCGCAAGTGCCGGCCTGTAAGGTTAACAAATACGTCTTCCAGGCTCGCTTGCCGTGTGGTGAGGTGCAAAAGTTGCGCGCCCTGTTTCTGTACCGTATCGAGCAACGCAGGAATAGTCAGGTGCGGCTCGCGCACCGTCAGGTTAATTAGCCCGTCGTCATGACGAACCGACTCTACGCCTGGCAGCCCTCGCCAAGCATCCAGATTTGCTGCTCCGCCGGAACTGCCACTGGCTTCGAACTCCACGACGTGATGGCCGCCCAGTCGCTCGATCAGATCGGGAGGCGTGCCTTCCGCAATGACCTGGCCATGATCCACGATCACCAGGCGGTCGCACAGGCGTTCAGCTTCGTCCATGTAATGCGTGGTCAGCAGAACTGTCCCTCCGCCGCGCTGAAAGTTGCGAATGATGTCCCAGAGCTGGCGGCGGCTTTGCGGATCGAGCCCGGTGGTCGGCTCATCGAGAAAAAGAATTTTGGGATTTCCTACGAGCGCGGTTGCGACTGCCAAGCGCTGGCGTTGTCCACCGGAAAGTTTGCCCACGAATGCGTCGGCCTTCTCCCCGAGTTGCAGATCGTCCAATACTTCTTCCGAAGAACGAGGCTCACGATAAAAGCTGGCAAACAGTTCGATGGTTTCGCGGACGGTCAACTTCTCGGATAGCCGGGTTTCCTGCAACGAAATGCCCAGCCACTCGCGCATTTCGCGTGAATTCTTCTGCCAAGCGTGCCCGAGAATCGTGACCTCGCCGGATGTTGGATCGAGCAGGCCTTCAAGGATTTCGATAGTGGTCGTCTTCCCGGCCCCGTTGGGTCCTAAAAGGCCGAAGCATTCCCCGGCTTGGATCTCGAGATTCAAACCGCGCACAGCTTCGACCTTGCCGTCATAAGTCTTGCGTAGATCTCGGCACCGGATGGCTGCAGGCACGCGACGATTCTAACGTAACGCTGTTGACCTGTTGTTAATTTTGCTTTTAACAATTAAATGGCCTTGGTCGTTTAGAATATTGGTCTGCTTGCCGAAATAGGATTTCCTATGCGAGTGCCACGTCGCGGCTTCACTTGACGGTACCCTTCCTAAACAACCGTGCGTCGTTTGCGACTTGTCAGCTCCACAATCTGAAAGGAAATCTGCTTATGTTTAGGAAGGTCTGGTTAATTGCACTTTTGTCGCTGCTTTTGTGCGCTGGGATTGTTTCCGGTCAAGAGACGCGCCATTTCACTTTTCACTATGGCTTTACTGTGAGAGAGATTTCCGCCGATGAAAAGATAAGAATCTGGTTTCCACAAGCACATTCCGACGCGTTTCAGACGGTGAAAGTCGTCTCTGCGACGGGCGATCTCTCTCTTAAGAAGACTCACGAGTCGAAGTACGGAAACGAAATGTATTACGCCGAAACTTCTAAAGCTAAGAAATCGGAGTTGCATTTCGAGGTTGCTTATGACGTCGTCCGCCACGAGCGGCTTACGCTGGGCATCTATTCCCCTCACCTTGAAGCTGTAAAAATTAGCGACCGCGAAAGAAAGGAATATCTAGCTCCGGATGCGCTTGTGCCGACGACGGGTCTGCCCGCAGAGTTGGCGGTTAAGGTTACAGAAGGCAAGACAACACCGGTCGACAAGGCGCGTGCTATCTACGATTACGTTTTCACGACTATGCGTTATGACAAGACTGGCACCGGTTGGGGACGTGGTGATGTGCTCTACGCCTGCGACGCCAAGAAAGGCAACTGCACCGACTTTCATTCGCTGTTCATCGCCATGGCGCGGTCGCAGGGAATTCCGGCGCGATTCGAAATCGGATTTCCCCTACCGCCTGACAAGCATTCAGCAGAAATTGCTGGCTACCATTGCTGGGCTGATTTCTTCGAACCCCAGCACGGATGGATTCCTGTAGATATTTCTGAGGCATGGAAACATCCGGAGAAAAAGGATTATTTCTTCGGCGCTCACGATGCCAATCGCGTCGAATTCACCATGGGACGCGACCTGGAATTAAGTCCGAAGCAGGATGGAAAGCCGCTGAATTATCTCGTGTATCCGTATGTTGAGGTCGCCGGGAAAGAGTATCCCAATGTTTCAACGGCGTTCTCTTTTGAGGACGTGGACAAAGGAGTCGCGTCCATTCGGTGATGTCCACGTAGCGGCGGACGCCCTCGGCCGCCCAGCGGTGCGGAGCGCCGCCGCGTTGCGACACTGATTGGCTCGCTTACGCTCGCTGCCCGGACGAGGCGTCCTGGCCTACGTGGTCGCCGGTCGGGAGATCAATCGCCGTCGGGATTCTGTTTGCCGCTAAAGACTGTGTGCTTCGGTGGTGGCATGGGCTGATCGCCTTTGCGATCACGCCAGAGAATTGCATTTAGCACTTCCGGGTTCGCCGCATCCGGGCGGGAAAAATCCATTTCAGCGGATGCGCCTGCACCCTGACCTTGAGACGGATTGATCTGATAAATCAACCCATTCTCGCGATTGCTCCAGTCGGCTGTGAACGCAGGCTGGTTGCCTGCGCCCGAAAATAGTGGAGCCATCACCGGCGCATAGGCGTCGTTCTGATTCATCGGCGGCAAGCCCAGCAAACTTTCTATCGTGTGAATCATGCTCACCGTGGTGTAGAAATGGTGATCCACGAATGGATGCTCCGCAGAACGTGGCGAATACTTGCTAATGACCAAAGCGGTGGAACGGTGAGCGTCAACGTGATCGGCTCCATTCTGGGCATCGTCTTCGAGAATGAAAATTACTGTGTCGTCCCAGTAGGGGCTGTGCGACAGCGCTTCCACCACGCGACCAACCGCGAGGTCATTATCCGCGACACTTGCCGCTGGGCGCGGCTTTCCCGGAGTGGTGCCATGGGTATGGTCATCGGGCAAATACAGGAGAGTGAAAGCGGGTAGCTCGGCTGCTCCTCTTCCTTCCTTGCGTGATCGCACAAAACCATCGAACTCATTGAGAAATTCATCGGCCCTCAGTTGATCGGGATATTCGGTGTTGAAGTCGGGAAAGAGCGGATCGAAGTGATCGCGCAACATCGCCTTGGTGGCTTTTGCCGTCTTCACCATTGGAACGGGCCACGGCCATGGACTCGACGAACCGTGAGGCTGGCCGACATTCGGCGGCAATGGCTCTCCTTTGTTTACCGAATCCTTTGCGCAAATCGACCCGGGCGCTGGGGCACCTTCGTGCACCGTCATCTTGTTTTCCGTCGGCTTGCACCACTCGTCATAAATAAACTCACCGTAATCGCGATAGGTGAGTTTGTGGCTGGCCACGTTGTCCCAAATGTAGCCTGTGCCCGGCTCGTTCACGTCGGGCTCATTCTCGTCGAGCGGGATCTCATCGGCTACGCTGCCTTGAAAATCATAGCTGCGTTCACTGCCGCGGTAGTTGATCTGCCAGGTCTGCTCGTTGTAGTCGCTGGTAATCGCGGCCATCGACCAGTCATGTCCATTACCAGAGACTTCGCCGCTGTCGTAGAAATTGTCGAGCAAGCCAAATTGAAACGCCAACTTGTGTTGGTTAGGGGTTATATCGGCGCCGTACATGGTGAGCGAAGGATCGCCGTTGCCTGCTTTCAAATCGCCGAATACCTGATCGTAGGTGCGATTCTCTTTGATGAGGTAGATCACGTGATGAATCGGTTTCGAATTTTGCGCGAATTGGATTTCTCCAGGGCTGGAATGTAGAAGATTGCTTTCCTCGACTGTGCGCGTGAGTTCCGGCAGTTGTTTTTCAATGTCCTGGATTTTAAGGCGCGCAATCGAACCGTAAAGCAAAGTTGGAATGTATGGATGTACGCGAGGCCTCTTCTCATTCTTGAGATTGTTTGGACCGCTGTTGGGACCGGTTCCCTGCCCTTTAGAAGTAGCGATGAGCAGATCGTCGCCGACGGTCGCCAATGCACTCGGATACCAGTCTGTGGGAATGAAGCCAGAGGCGGGTTGAAGTGGGATCTCGGAAGGTCCCGCCGCGCGGTTGTAGAACCTAGCGTGAGTGTAAAAAGTCGCAATCGCGTTTACCGAAGCATTGGCGACGAACAGGCGGTCCCCGGACCTGGAAAGGGACAGCGCAATGGGATACGTTCCAGCATATTTTTCTCCGGAAATAGTTGTGTCGAGCAGCAATTGAGGTGTGCCTGCGCCGGTGGAAACTACCGCTACCTTGTCCACGTTTGAGAGCGCTACGTATAGAAAGTTCTCATCCGGACTCAGCAACATGGCCGTGGGATGCGAACCCGGTGCGATTGGATCCTTCGGCTCACTTAGGGGAATCCAGCGGGCGACAGTACCTTTTTCCAAATCGAGTTCTGCCACCCGGGAAGCATTCCACAGACTGCACCAGGCGCGGCGGCCATCGCGCGAAGCAACTATGCTGTAAGGAAATGAAGACGGAATCATTTCGTGAGTGCTCAGGTCGAACTGCTCGAGCACGCGCCCGCTTTTAGAGTCGACGAGAATCACGTTGTCGGAAAGATTGTTGGCGATAAGCAGCTTGTCGGGCGCGCCGCGCCCAAAGATCACAGCCATGCCGGCAGGATACGGAATCGCGGTACCATTGTTGACCTTACGCGCTCCTTGGGCGATTTTCCTGCCCGGTGCGGCAGCCTGCGGCGGAATCTTTATAAAACCATCCCAGGACAACTTGCCTTTGTGAAAACGATAAACCGCAATTCCGTTTCCTGTGTCATTCGGCTTCTCACCGTTAGGGTCGGTGATGGAACCGATCGACGCGTACAAATGTTTGCCATCGGAGCCGAACGCAAGCCCAAGAAAATAGCTCTGATGCGCCTGTTCGGGGATTCGCTCTTCTGGGAAATCGGTGAGTTGATTTGTTTTCAGATCAAGTATTGCGATTGACTGGTGCGCCTGATTTTGCTGCGTGCCATAACCGTCGTTCAGAACCGCCGCGTAGCGACGATCTGGCCTGATCGCAATCGCTGCGGCGAAGCCGTTCAGTGATCCCAGAACACCCGGGGAAGGAACGGTTAAGGTCTTGCTTGTGGGAAGAGGAATTTGCCGCGCCTCTGTCGGGTTTTGCGCCACAAGCGGATTGATTACTGCGACCACAAACAAGAAGGCGAGCAGCTGAATAGTTTTGCGCAAATCTCTTCTCCTCGGGAGATATTCAGGGTACCACTGCAAAAAAGAAAGCCGGCCAGACTGGCTGACCGGTTTCGGGTTCTGAATTTCGTAACTTTAATGCGTGTCCGTGCTGGCCTGATGAACCGGAGGCTCTGCGGCAACATTGTGACGGACATCGGCGCCTCGTACCCAGAAGATCACGTCCTCTGCAATGTTAGTCGCATGATCGGCGACTCGCTCCAAGTTACGGGCGACTAGCAGCGCATCAAGTGCCTGTCGCGTAACCTCGGGACGTTCGTTCATGGTTTTAACCAGAGTGATGAAAGCCTCGTCTTTCATGCGGTCGACGACGTTATCCATCTCGAGGACGGCCTGAGCAAGCTCAGCCTTGCCTTCGATGAACGATTCGAGCGAACGGCGCACCATGGCCGATACCGCCGCAGCCATCCGTGGAATGTCGACGGGCAGATCTGCTTTAGGAAGTTCCACCAGATCCATCGCGCGCTCAGCGATATTGACCGCTTGGTCGCCGACCCGTTCCAGATCCGAGTTGATTTTGGTGACGGCGAGAATGAAGCGCAAATCTACCGCGATCGGCTGCTGCAGAGCCAGTAGATCGAAAGCCAGTTCGTCGATTTCCCGCTCGGCCACGTTGATCTGGAATTCGCCCTCGAGCACCATATGGCAGCGAGCCAGATCGCGGTCAATGTACGCCTGGCAGGCGCGATCCACGGCCTGCTCGGCCAGTCCGCCCATGCGAAGCAAACGGGCGCGAAGATCGTCCAGTCCTTGCTGAAAGCGGGTGCGCATTTATCCAAACCTGCCTGTAATGTAATCCTCCGTACGCTTGTCGGACGGAGTTGTGAAAATCTTTTCGGTCTTGTCGAGTTCAATCAACTTGCCCAACAAAAAAAAGCCAGTGAACTCGGCCACACGAGACGCCTGCTGCATATTGTGCGTGACAATCACAATTGTAAACTTTTCCTTGAGCTGGAATATCAGTTCTTCGATCTTACCGGTAGAAATCGGATCGAGAGCCGAGCAGGGCTCGTCCATGAGAAGCACCTGCGGCTCGACTGCCAAAGCTCGGGCAATGCAAAGCCGCTGCTGCTGTCCGCCAGATAAACTCGCGCCCGACTTCTTGCGCAGAGTATCTTTCACTTCATCCCAAAGCGCCGAAAGTTTCAGCGAGCGCTCTACAATCTCATCGAGGCGAGCATGATCGTGGAAGCCGTTGAGCTTTAATCCCGCTGCCACGTTGTCGTAGATCGACATGGTCGGAAAAGGATTGGGTTTCTGAAACACCATGCCGATCCGCCTGCGAATTTGTACAGCGGACGTGCCGTTGTAAACGTCAAGCTCACCGATCCTGACTTTGCCCACAGCACGAGCGTCCGGGACGGTTTCGTGCATGCGATTGAGGCAACGCACGAAGGTAGATTTGCCGCACCCGGAAGGCCCGATGATCGCGGTCGCGTGGTTGGCCGGCGCCTCCATGGTGATGTCGTAGAGAGCCTGGGTCTTGCCGAACCATGCGTTCAGCTTTTCGACTTTGATCCCGACTCCCATGGTTCAGTTCGCTCCCTTGAGCATTCCACGGCCGGCGACGACGCGCATGGCACTCACCGCCAATACGATCAGCACGATCAGGATCAGGGCTCCCGCCCAAGCCTGACGATGCCATTCGTCGAATGGAGAAATCGCATAGGTAAAAATCTGTAATGACAGCGCGGCTGTCGGCTGATTAATCTTCCAGTTCCAATACTGATTACCAAATGCGGTGAACAGAAGCGGAGCAGTCTCCCCGGCCACGCGCGCGAAAGCCAACATAACACCAGTGATCACGCCCGACGTGGCTGTGCGCAAGGTAATCGACAGGGTAGTACGCCAGCGAGAAACGCCGAGGCCGTAAGCCGCTTCCCGCACCGCATTGGGCACCAACAAGAGCATCTCTTCGGTGGTGCGAGTAATGGTTGGGATCATCATGATTGCCAGTGCGACTCCACCGGCCAATGCGGAAAAATGTCCCT
>Ga0210394_10006625_pt1 | contig 12491 bp, 15 predicted proteins | sample IncBWC12MmetaG_FD_160121 | JGI IMG/M metagenome (GOLD analysis project Ga0210394, IMG submission 160121) | Forest soil microbial communities from Barre Woods Harvard Forest LTER site, Petersham, Massachusetts, United States - Inc-BW-C-12-M | ecosystem: Environmental > Terrestrial > Soil >... | reverse complement strand
AGAAGCTATCTCATAAACGTTGCTCGTGAATAAACACTTGAATCACGGGCGGATTTGAAGCAAATCAAGGGCATGGCGGATCTCACCGACGTGCAGTGGGAACGGATCAGGCCCTTAGTCGAATTTGCAGAACCGCGCCGCGCCGACCATCGAGGCAGACCCTGGCGGCAAGCACGGCAGGTGCTGAACGGGATGTTGTGGGTGTTGCGGACAGGTGCGCCTTGGCATGATCTGCCAGAGCGATACGGTCCGTACCAGACCTGCCACCGTCGTTTCCAGCAGTGGCAACGGGCGGGAGTGCTGGACGGCATTCTTTGGGCGTTGGCGGAGGACTTATTGGCGCGCGGGCAACTTGGCCTGGAGGAGACCTTTATCGACGCCTCCTTCATGGGGGCGAAAAAGGGGGCGATTGCGTTGGTCGAACGCTCATCGGCAAAGGGACCAAGCTCATGGCAATCGCAGACTGCCATGGTCTTCCTATCGCCCTCTGGATTGCGAGCGCTACGCCGCATGAGCAAAAACTGGTCGACGCTACGGTCGAGCACCGCTTCGTGGCCGAGAAGCCGAAACGATTGATTGCTGACAAGGGGTATGACAGCGACGCTTTGGACGATCTTCTTGCCGAGCAGCACGGAATCGAGTTGATCGCACCTCATCGTCGTTATCGCACACGAACGCACCGCCAGGACCGGCGCAAACTCCGGCGTTACAAACGCCGGTGGAAAATCGAGCGGTTGTTCGCATGGTTGAAGAACTTCCGGCGCCTGCTGGTGCGTTGGGAACGTCATAGCAATAATTTTCTCGGCATGGTTCAACTTGCCTGCATGTTGATCCTGTTGAGACGTTTGTGAGACCACTTCTCAATGCAGGGCAGAACATAAGGCGATTTCAGGGTTGTTCCTCATTTACTGAAAGGCTAGGAAGCGTTGCATGTCCCATAAGCACCGACCTGTTTTCAGGACGAATTCTAGGGAGCCACCTGTACGGACACTAACTCTGGGCTGCACCGGGAGGTGTGGAGAGAGTTCACAGCGTCTTCGGCCATGAATTTGCCCATCACCAGCGCCTTCTTGCGGTTGGTCGTCATGTGGATGGGAGCAGGATCGACCAGTTCTACGTATTCAGGGGCACGGATGCCACCACGGTTCACTTTCACAACAAATTTGGTGTTTGTCATATGTTTGGCCTCTACTTTCATTCGCGTGGAACAACTAGGGAATCATGGAAAAAGAAGGGTGGCTTTCAGCGCGAAGGCCCTCTACGATTTTTATTGCTGCCTCCGGGGTCAGCACCTGTTGAGACTATTGTGGGCGGAGTCTTACGTTTTCGACTTGTGCCTTTAGCCAATCTTGTGCCAGCCCAAGGTTTAGCTCTCGTGGCCTGATTATCGGATCGTTCCCGTCCCCCAACAGCATCCCACCCGGCACCGGTAGAACTGCTTCTGGATCCTGGTTTGATTCGGAGTTTGCTCGCAGTCCGTGAATCAAGTTGCCCTGTTGTTGGGAGATTCTCGGCCTTCTGAAATGTGCGAATGCTCGCCCGGGTACGCAGACCGATGACGCCGTCGACCTTCCCACTGTAGTGTCCGCGATCGTGCAGAGCTTGCTGCATCTTCTTGACATCGTTCTGATGTACGACCGCCAACGCTTCCTGGCTGGGTTCGGAGACTGCAGCGAACGATGGCAGGCTTGCCACGAACATCCCGCTCATCAAAAGTACGCAGACAATTCGAGTCTCCACCGTCCTGCCAACTAGAAACATTCCTTGTCCTCCTTTTGCCGATTCGGCCCTGCCGACGCAAAGCTAACCAGGGACCGTCGTCATGCCTAGATCGGAAGCAAGCTCAGGATGGCCGTGGCGAACTGGCGTCGTGATCTGGGCGGATGAAGATAGGCAACGGCGCAAGACCACGCTGCCCCAGGAAGTATCGCCTCAAGAGAGAGGATCGGCCGCCTGGTTTGACGGGCAATACTGCTCTCTTGAAGCATTCATAGTTTCGCTCATTTAAAAGCGGAATACTGTGCAGAATGGCTCATCAATCGATTGGGGCACAACCGCCCCGAAGTGAGCAATTCTGCACAGACCTGCGCGGGTAAGCTGACTTTAATATATGGGACAATGGGAACTCAGAGCACATTACTCTGCATACACCGCGATCCCGGCCAACTGCTTCACTTGGAGGAGAGTGGGTATCGGCTCGTCACTGCGACCAACGGTGGTGAAGGGTTACGCCTGCTAATGTCACGCAAGGTGGATGCCGTTGTGATCGAGTACCACTTGGGCTTGTTGGACGGCGCGGTCGTGGCCTCTGAAATCAAGCAGGTGAGGCCGCAAGTACCCATCGTCATGGTCTGTGACAATTTGGAACTGCCCGAGAATGCTTTGAAGTCTATCGACGCCATCGTGGTCAGGTCCGACGGTCATCACTTTCTCGTGGCCACGATACATTTCGTCCTGAGCGTGGAGTGGGAGAAGCAGCACTATGGTACGTCCCGCGCAGCCGCCGCGACGAGGCCCTTCAACCCTCTGGGCCTGGGCAGGCGCCGCAGAACAACCACCTCGCGTGCCCGCCGATCCTCAACAAAAGGTGGGGACGTGCCTTTCCCTCCGAGGTTGTGAAGACGCATCCTTGATAGAACGATCCAGGTTTGAATGATGGCGTACTGCACGCGGAGCAGGCATGAACCTCACGCAGTTCCGATGAAGCGTCGGACATCTGAAAACAACAATCTTCGCACTCGCCCCGACTGACGAACCATATGGTCGGCAGGAGATGGAGCAGCTCGCCGCCGCAATCATCGAATACGGGCACATGAGACAAGAGCACAAGAGCACAAGGGCACTATGGCACTCACCCGGTCCTCCTGGGTGTTGGAGATGTGGCGATGCGGTTGCGAGAAACGATCGTCAAGGCGCCGGGGGTGCTGCGGGATCAAGGCCGTGCTGAAGAAACTGGCGCACCGAAATGTTGGAGGGGCTGCGCTACCGCGTGCCAACGCCGGAGCCGGCGGGGCGGACAGAGCAGTGCGGGAAGTTCTAAGCACGGACGAACTACCGCGTTGAGCGAACGCTGGGAAACAGGCTGAGTGTCGTGTTTCCCAGCTCAATTGCTATTCTGCTATTCTGCGAAAATAGGCGAATCGCAAGTATCGTTCTTCTGTTAGATCGGTTTTCACACCGCGCTTCGGCGTCTGCTCACAACGTTAATAACCAGGATCACCAGCGCTACCACGAGTAGCAGATGGATGAGACCTCCGCCTACGTGAAAACTGAAACCCAGAAGCCACAAAATTCCTAGAACAACGAAAATGGTCCAAAGCATACTTTTCTCCTCTAGTGCTCACGATCCAGCGATCGACGCTGAGTTGTGCGGCTGCCTTGAATCCCCACGTGCCTGAAACCAAAGCAGCGGCTCTCACTGCTGAAAAACCTCCGTTTGATCGACGGTTACATCGAGATGCTGACCGCAATTCCGACGTTGGGATACCTGCGGTTGAACAGGTAATAGCCGTTGTCGACGTAGGTCACGTAAACATCGTCGGTGTCGTACCAGTCGTTCGCCCAGTACTCTGGCCACGGGTCAACAGCGCTGAACCAATAGCCCTCGTACTGGAAGCGCGGATACCCACCAACTACCAAGAAGGGCAGGCCGTAAATACGGAACCCGTGGTCCGGGCCAAAGTAGCCTCGATAGCGATCGTCCGGAATGCGATACCCGTGGTATCCACCTCTCTGCTGCCAATCGCGGTGGTCTGACTGCCAACTTTGTGCACGATGCGCTTGCCAAGCCGCCTGCTCGACGTGCTGCTGTTGCTGGGTACGCTGGGGCTGTTCATTGCCTCGGCGTTGTTGAGCCTGCTGCGCCGGCTGGGTCTGGCCCTGCCGAGACTGTTGGGCATGCTGTGCCTTATTGTTCTGATCCGAACGCTGCTGTTGCTGGGCGTGTTGCTTGTTCTGCTCTGACTGCTGTTGTTGCTGGGCGTGTTGCTTGTTCTGACTCTGCTGTTGTTGCTGAGCATGCTCCTTGTTCTGTTGCTGTTGTTGCTCGGCATCTGGTTGCTGCTTGTTCTGATCTGCCCGCTGTTGCTGAGCATGCTGTTGCTGTTGGGGTTTGGCTTGCTCATGCTTGTTCTGTTGCTGTTCAGGATGGTCCTGCTTTTCGTCCTGTTGCTCGTGCTGAGCGTAAGCGGGAGCGACTCCGAGAAGCAAAGATAGAATAGCTGTGCTGGTGATTCCAATAAGTTTCATGGGTGCTACCTCCGTTGCTGCTGTGTAGGTACGCTTGCCTATCGCAAGCTTCCGGTCGTCGCGTTGACGGGATGCCCAATGGCTTCGCCTGACACAAGAAGTTCCACCCTCCGGTTTTGCTGCCGGCCGGCGGAGTTATCGTTCGAGGCAACCGGCAACGTGTTGCCGAAACCTTTCGAGCTAAGTGAATTGGTCGCTACGCCTTGTTGGACCAGGTAATCGCGTACCGAGTCAGCGCGGTGCTCGGACAGTCTTTGGTTCATTTCATCGCCGCCCACATTGTCCGTATAGCCGCCGACCGCTATGTTGAGTCCGGGGTAGGCGAGCAGAATTCCGGCGACTTTCGCCAGCTTCTCCCGTGCGCCCGGTTTCAACGAATACTTTCCTGTGTCGAACAGAACATCGGACATGCTGACGATGAGACCGCGCGCGCTATCGCGAGTTTGGAGAATGGAATTCAACTGTTCCGACAATCGCGTGCGCATGGCCACCTTGTCTGCTTCCGATTGCTGCGCGGCCTGCTGGGCTTGCTGCGCCGCTAAGCGGGACTGGTCTGCATCCGACTGGGCCAGGGAAAGTGCATTGGCCGAGGACGCCATGTTATCCGCCATATCCGACTTGGCTCTTGCTGTGTCCGATCGTGCGTTGTCCGCTTCGGTGCGGGCCTTTGCGGCGTCTCCCTCTGCTTGCTCCCTGGCGAACTCAGCTCGGGCCTGATCCGACTGGGCTCGTTTCGCCTGGCGCGTCGCGTCGTCCGCTTGCGCCTGGGTCTGTGCCTGGGCGTTGGCGGCTGCTTGCCGTTCGTTCTCCAGACGTTCCTCATCGATCTTCTTGACGGTGATGGCGCGAGCATCTTCCGCTGTTTGGACCGCCTCACGGGCAACCGCGATCAACGGTTTTTTGTCGATGTGATTCCTGGTGGCGTATTCGTCGGTCTTGTTCATCAACTGGACAGCATGCTGGTAGCTGTCAGTGGCATAGGTCTCGGCTCCCTCGGACTGCGCGATGCGCAATGCGTTACGCGCTTCAAAGAATTCCAAGGGCAGTTTGGTATGTAGAACCACAGGATCGAATTTGTAGCCGGTGGGGATGTAGCCACCTCGTTCCAGGAGCTCATACTTCGTATTCATTGCTTCGGTAGTCCCTTTCGTATCCGCGCGGATTACGTTTTCGAGCACTACCAGGTTGCTGGGCTGTCGAACCGCGTAGTAGGGCTCAGCGGTGACGACCAGTGCGAAAGCCTGAAGGTCGGTGGTCACGTCGAGCTTGCTGCGGTGGTTGCCGCCTACCAGGACTTCCCCTAAGTTCACCGCTCGACCCTCAGGTGAAATTGCCCACAGGATGTAGGTCAGGTACTCATTGCCGAAAGTCGTGGGCTTTTGCAGGTTTCCAAATTCCACTTCGATTTCGATGTAGCCTTTCTTGCTTTCCACTTTGGCTTGGCCGTTGGCCCCGGGCATCAGGTCCGTACCCGCAAAATCCAGTTTCGTGGCGCCGCCGCGATGCTTGTAGTTAACTGCCCGCACGCTGCGGCTGACTACGGTGACCCGGAATGTCGGCGTGTGATCCATGGGCTCCACAGTCATATTTGATTGAGAATTGGTCTGAGCAAACGCACTCAAACTAAGAGTAAGTCCGGCCGCTAACAAAAGAGTGTTCTTCAAAGCATCTCCTCGAGGCAGATTCCTGCCGTATTGGCTGTGTCGAAGTTGTATCTGTGGTGCAATCTCTGGATGCTGTTTCCCTTCGTCGACCTTCACGTCCCAATGTGGATGCGGGCGAGGGAATGAAACAGCCCAAAAACATTCAGCAGCCACAAGACGACCGCAATGACCACGACGCCATTCAGAATGGACTTGATAGATCCCTGCATGGGGATGAAGCGATTTACCAGCCACAGGAGGACACCCACCACGACGAGAATTTCCAACAGTTGAATTAAAGGCATGACTTTGACCTTCTCTTTCGCAGGCTAACGCCCCTCATCCGCATGGGGGCTGCCTTGATTTTCGAGAGTTTTTCATTTCAACCCGTGCTCGCCGTAAGGTTTTTCCGGCGTGCACATGGATGAAGAATACCGATGAGCTGGATGTGGTCGCTTCGCCTTGATTTGGCCGGGGCTGGGCCCCGCAGCGACCTAAGAATGAGAGCTACGAATCGGCCATCGTGGCTCGGTCTACACACTCAGTTGGATAAAGAATGACAGGTGTGCGATTGGGTGTCTGAGCAAGATCGCTCACATCCAACGATTGGGATTGCAGCTTGTGGCGGACCCGCTCAGATCAAGGCCAACGACACTCCGGGGCGCCACGGAAATAAGAGGTGTAGGTGACCAGGTATCTTGTTGAAGTTCGGGCACGAATGTGATGCGTGGATCCTCGATATCCCAGATTTCTTCCGGATACTACTTCGGACTGGACATCAGCGTCGGTTCTTTGTCAATTTGCCATCCATCGATACCGTTTGGAGGGCGCTCGCAAAGATGCGACAAGCCCCGATCCTCCACGCGGCAGAGCAGTAGGGTCGAGCATCCGCCAAGTCAAAGACTTTGTCCGTGCACCAGCTGTTGGACACCGCCCAACTCCGTCAAATAGCTATGCCGATTTGAACTTCCGGGATATAGCCCATCATCTGGGCACAATTGCCAAAACGTCGCCACACTTGGTCACAATTGAACTGTTTAGCGATCGGGTTTATAGCATGCTAGTGGATGCCAGTGGCTCCACTGGCTTGTGTTCTATTTGTGTTCTAAAGGTCGCTATGCCCATCCGCCGTCGGACAGCTTTAGTCGTTCTAGGAATCGCCGCGATATTCATGCTCGCCCTTATTTTCGTTGTTCCTGCTCTTATTAACGTGGATCGCTACCGGCCCCAGGTGATCTCGCATCTCCAAGAAAAAACTGGAATGCAGGTGGAAATTGGACGGCTGGCACTCACGTTTTTTCCTGTAACGATTCACATTGATCATATCGGCGTGAAGAACCCTCCGATATTTCCAGCTGGTTATGTTGCACAGGTGGCGCGGATCGATGCCGAACTCAGTGTCGGAGCGCTCCTGCACCGGCAGATGGTCATCAAGTCCCTCGTACTTGAGAACCCGGTCTTGAATCTGACTTCGGATCCCGACGGCCCGTGGAACTTCGAGAATCCTCAATCAAAGGTTTCGGCGAATAGCTTTCCTCTCGGCCCCATTTCGAAAGTGACAATTAAGCGGGGGCTGGTAATAGCTTCGAATCTCTTGCCGTCCGACGCGGCAGGTCCGATTTTTTTCGAAGCCCACGAGATCTCCTGCGAACTGGAGCAGGTGAACCTGATCGGAATTATCAATCATTCTTCTTCCTCGATGGACGGCCAGGGCAGCCTGAAGGCGGGTCTTCTGCGCTTCGGCGCCGTCGAGGTAAGAAATCTAGATTCCAAACTGCGGTTGGAGTCGAGAAACGTTTTCTTCACCGATATCAGAGCGGAAGTCTATGGCGGCAGTGCTGTGGGTGGCCTCTCCTTCGACTTGTCGCAGAAGAATGCAAGCTTTAAGACTAATGCGCGATTGAGCGGAATTAATCTGGCTCAGCTTCTGGCGGCCTTCCCAAACGGCGGCGGAAAGATGACCGGGAAGATGGAAGGAGACGTAAGGTTGGCGGGAGAAATCGCACATTCGCTCCGCCCACTCGCGGGGATCCACGGAGGCGGACACCTGACGGTGCGCAACGGTCAGGTTCCCAGTCTCAGGCTCAACGCGAATCTGATGAAGCTGGCACACTTCAACGATCTCGGCCCAGCCAAAAACGATCCTTCCGCATTTAACTTGATAACCACCGATCTGGAGCTAGCCGATCAGCGGATTTCGAGCCGGGTGATAGACATTGATGGCTACGGGGTTGATGTGGATGGCTCGGGCAGTGTGAGCGTGTCAGGCTCTGACGAGTTGAACTATCGCGGGTTGGCGGAGATTACAACCAAGGAGAGCTTTTTCACCAACACGATTGCCCGGCTTTCGGGAGCCACGTTAAAAGAAGGAAAGTTGCAGTTCCCCTTTCGGATCCGTGGAACAATCGATAGCCCTGTATTTTCCAAGGGTGAGGGCGATAAGGACGTGGACGCTGTACAAAAACATCGGTGAGATGAAGATGACAATTGCAAGAGAGAGTGCGCGATTTTGACCAGCTTTTTGGATGCACTCCGTTCCATGATCGAAATTGCGAGAACCCGACCGCTGCGGCACGACCTTCGGGTCGTTCGTGTCCGCCCATTGGAGGAATGACGAGATGCATAGCTGGTTCAAAACGCGCCGCGCGGGACTGGCATCGTCTTTGATTGTGAGACTAGTACACGGCCTTGCAACCGTCATAGTGACAGTCATTCTGCTGGGATCGAACGCACTCCCCCAATCGGATTCCGACAGGCTCGGAATGTCGGCGAAGGAACTGGCGCGGAAGGTGGTCGCCAACGAACTAAAACTCCAAAATGAGAATCACGACCACTGGATGTACCAGCTCGAAAAAGAGGAATCCGGGAGGAAACGCGTCCAGGAAATCCTCGAGACAAAAGATGGCTCTCTCAGTCGGCTCCTCTCCATTGATAGCCGCCCACTTGACGCCAAACAGCAGCAGAAAGAGAACCAGCGCCTGCAAAGGCTCGTGAGCCATCCCGATGAGCAACGAAAATTACAGCAGGCGAGTAACAAGAAGGCAGAACAAGGGGCGCGCTTGTTCAATATCTTGCCTGATGTGTTTGTATTCACATACGCGCGCTGTCAGGGAACCCTTGTCACGCTAACCTTCAGACCAGACCCGAATTTTCAGCCGCCTTCCATTGAAGCCCGGGTCCTCCACAGTATGCAAGGTGAGATGACGGTGGAAACCAAACAGGAGAGGCTGGCCGAGATCAATGGCCACGTCATGGAGGATGTGAAATTCGGAGGCGGACTGTTGGGACACTTGGACAAAGGGGGCATGTTTGAGGTTAGGCAGACAGAAGTTGCACCAGGTCACTGGGAAGTGACCGTCCTGGGTGTGGACATGAAAGGGAAAGCTCTCCTCTTCAAGACAATCGGTGTGCAGGAGACCGAAAAGCACAGCGACTTCCACCTAATGCTCGACGACCTAACACTTGCCGAGGCGGCGGACATACTCAACAAACAGATAGTCGTAGCCGATAATCGATAACGCATCCCGGAGAAGTTCTGGGCCAAGTCCCTCGACTCAGCGCTGACTGCTTTGCTGCTCTGTAGCTCCTCATCAGGCGTCAACCCTCGAAGAGCGCAGCGCCGCAATGTCATTGAGGATAGCATCAAGCTTGTGCAGCCCACGGCAGCGAGCGCGCGGGTTAGGTGGCAAGTGCAAAGGTCAATGTGTAATCCGTTTTCGTGAACTATTCCCATCCCCGTTCGGATAACTCATCCGAACTTCTGAACGAATGATTTGATATAGCCAACCAGTGCCAGTCCGAATCCCAATGGCATTTCCTCGGGGCTACAGCTCTCGTCAGTCAATGATCTTCAGCAGATTCTTGCTCCGCGAGACGCCGTGATAGCCCTCTTTGCCCAGTTCGCCCTGCTTGCGGTTTACGAGATGCTGCAACGTACTTTCGCCACGCCGTACGTAGCGACCAATTGCGGTTGAGGTCCAGAAGATGTGCCCGGCGGTGATCGGACCGACAAGCTTTTGATGTCCCACCGCGGCCAACCCCATCGAAGCGATACAACCGCATCGCGAGCAGTCGGGCCGATTCTGGGGTAAGTCGGAAGACAATTTAAGTGAAGACAATTAAGGAGGTCGCTATGCATCTGCGACCGGGCTGGGGAGCACCGCGTATTCACGGCGAGTTGCTGAAGCTGGGGTTCCATGTAGCTTTCGGCCACCGACCTGACCGGCCCGGGAGAGCCATTTCCAATAGAGGCGAAAGCCAGCCCGATGCCACTTGACCACGGTTCGTGGCGTGATCAGAACAAGAGGCGTTTTCCATCCCAACCAGAGCCGCCGCAGAAGAACCCAGAATAGCTTGTGGCTTGCAGAAAATCGGCGGCGCGGGCGCTTGGCATTTAAGCATAGAAGTTGCTGACGAAGCGCGAGATTTTCTAGGATGAGATCCCTACGCGAACCCCAGGAGCGGAGAATCCAACCGATCAAGTATCGAAGCGAAACGAACATGGCCGAAATCTTATCGAAACACGCGGTGACAAGACAGGTTCTAAGTCGCTCATTTTACGAGTGCACGACATTTTGATAAGGGACAACCAAAGACCCGAGGTGAAGGACCTCGGTACGAAGTGGAAGATGGTGTACTGGGATTACAGTTCGAAGCCGCGCCGGAAGCGCTCCAAGGTCTGGGCGAAAAGCAGTGTACCGAGCAAGCGGGATGCGCAGCGCTTAGCCGATCAGTTCATGGAGAAAGTGAACGCGCGGAATAACGAACCGGGTCTCTACCCGTCTGACGATGAAACACTGGCCTCGCTGATCGCGAAGTGTCGCGAGAAAACGTGGCCCCATCTCAAGAACTCAACACGGCGGCATTACGAGTTCTTGACGGACAAATACCTGTTGCCAACCTGGGGAACGATGATGCTTCGCAAGATGAACATCATTGAACTTCAGGATTTCTTCAACGCGTTTTATCCCCACCTTTCGCCCAAATCGATCCGGCTGATGCACGCCTGTTTGCGTGTTCACCTGAATCAAGCGAAGGTCTGGGGAATGGTTGAGAAGAATGCGGCAATTGGGGTGAAGCTGCCTCGGAGGAAGCAGCGCAAACCTACGATCCTGTTGCCTTTGGCGACAATCGGCAAGCTGATTGAGCTTCTTCCCGAGCCCACCAAGAGCGTCGTCGTGCTGATCGTGTTCGGGTCGCTCCGTATCGGTGAGGTGCTGGCCCTGCGCTGGCGTCACATCCAAGCAGACCGAATCACGGTGGAAGAACGCGTCTACGAAGGCGAATTCGACGATGTGAAAACCGACGCTGGTGAGCGGCAAGTGCCGTTCGACAGGCGTGATTTGATGAAGAGTGCCCTGATTGGGAGATGGAACGCAAGCAAGCACCAGCAGCCGAACGACTTGGTGTTCTGCACGCGTAAAGGCAAGCGTAAAGGCAGTCCCTTGGGTAGGCGTAATTTATTGCGCCACATCAAGGCCGCTGCTACCAAGCTGGGCCTCTCCAGTGCGGTGGATTTTCGGAGCTTCCGCACCATGCACTCCAGCCTCATGCTGCGCGAGGGTGCAAGGCCGGAGGTTGTCCGGGACAACATGGGCCACGCCAACATTGACGTGACCCAAAACGTTTACGGCAAGAGTTGGTGGGAAGAGCGAGTGGACGCGGTCACCCGAGCTGTTGAAGCGGTTTCCGCTGCCAGCGAGAAAGCAGAGAAAGCTAAAAAGGATCAACCTCAGTCCGTCAACAACGAATGGGTGCCCCTGTGGGTGCCCCAGCGGGAAGCGAAGATTGCAAGTTGTTGAAGGTATTGGTCGGGGAGAGAGGATTTGAACCTCCGACCCCCTGGTCCCGAACCAGGTGCTCTACCAGGCTGAGCCACTCCCCGACAAGACAAACGCGGCAGACTTGCGCGGTGAACTATGAGAATTAAGAGAAGACCGCGTTCCCGCCTAAAGTATAACATTCTCAGGATTCCGGGGCCTCTGCTGCTAAGATTCGCTGAAAGTCAGCAGCCTTGGTGTCTCGACTTTCGGTTGCCCTCGAACGAAGTTCTTTCTGGGGTTTTGGAAATCGAACTTGGTTCGTTACAATGGCGGTATTAAAACGATTCAATGGCCTTGGTGATTCAAGCACGAGAATTGTTCACACCCATCGAACGGGTGGAGCGCCCGCTGCTATTCCTGGAAGATGGTGTGGTGATCAATGTCAGCTCCTCTGCCAGTCGCGAGATTCCACGGGGCGCTCGAGTTGTCGATCTTAGTGATGCCACGGTGGTGCCGGGTTTCATAGATATGCACATTCATGGTGGAGCGGGGCATGATGTGATGGAGAGCTCCGCGGACGCACTGCCTGCCGTAGAGAAACAGCTCTTCCAGCACGGCGTGACGACGTATTTCCCCACTACTGTGACCGCCCCGGTGGATCAGACGTTGGCTGCGCTCGAGCGATTGGCGGATGCGATCGAGAAAACTCGCGAAGCGGGGGGCGACGGGCGTGCGAAGCCCGCCGGCATCCACCTCGAGGGTCCTTTCATTAGCCACCTTCGCCCGGGCGTACATCCCCCGGCAGATCTTCTTCCGCCCACATTGGAAATGTTTGAAA
>Ga0210394_10006624_pt1 | contig 12492 bp, 9 predicted proteins | sample IncBWC12MmetaG_FD_160121 | JGI IMG/M metagenome (GOLD analysis project Ga0210394, IMG submission 160121) | Forest soil microbial communities from Barre Woods Harvard Forest LTER site, Petersham, Massachusetts, United States - Inc-BW-C-12-M | ecosystem: Environmental > Terrestrial > Soil >... | reverse complement strand
CGGCGAGGTCTCGACGTTGGCGATCCTCGACAGTCGCCGAGATCGGCGTCGAAGACCGTCTGATCCCGATCGAACATGAACCGCTGATCACCTATGCGCCGCACGGGCCGAAGCGTCCGGTCGAGGGCTGGCTGATCTCGGTGTACGGCGGCATCGGCGATGTGGGTGCTCAAAGCATCGTGGCGCTGGACCGCGGAGCACAGGACGGCCTGGACATCGGTACGGTGCTCGCGGTGAACCGCGCCGGCAAGACCCTACGCGATCCGACGGTCGGCCACAGCGAATATGTCAAGTTGCCCGACGAGCGCATCGGTCAGATGTTCGTTTTCCGCGTGTTCGACCGCTTGTCCTACGCGCTCGTGATGACCGCCAGCGGTCCTATCAAGGTCGGCGACCGCTTCAGCCTGCCCGACCTGGCTCCGGACAACGCCTCGTCCACAGAGCGCGGATCGTCGATGGCCGCCGCGCGCTGACGCCGTGTCAGCGGTGCCGTCCGGCACGCCGATTGCGAGCTGCCGGACGAAGATGGATGAGGCGGAACGGCGAGCCTGGCTGCGCCTGTCTCTGACCGAGGGTGTCAACCCCGGCGCCGCGCGCGCGTTGCTGGGCGCCTTCGGGCTGCCCACTGCAGTGTTCGAAGCAGGCCGAGCGGCGCTGGCCCGCGTCGCGGGCGAGCCCGTCGCGAGCGCCGTGCTGGCGCCACAACCCGTCGATGCGATCGAGCGCGCATCGGCCTGGTTGGAATCGGATGCGTCGCGATCGCTGATCACGCTGGCCGATCAGGATTACCCGCGACAACTGCTGCATCTGACCGATCCTCCGACGCTGCTCTATCTGCAGGGGCGGCGCGACCTGCTGAACCGGCCTGCGCTGGCCATCGTCGGCAGCCGCAGTGCCTCTCGCCAGGGCGAAGCCAACGCCGAAGCGTTCGCGGCGCACCTGGCTGGATGCGGCTTGACCATCGTGAGCGGGCTGGCGCGCGGCATCGATTCGGCGGCGCACCGGGGCGCGCTTGGAGCTGAAATGGGAGCGGAAGCGGCGACCATCGCGGTGCTCGGCACGGGCGCCGACATCGTGTATCCAACGTCCAACCGCGCGCTGTCGGGCCGCATCGCACAGCAGGGCCTGCTGGTGTCCGAATACCCGCTCGGCACGCCGGCGATCCCCCACAATTTTCCGCGCCGCAATCGACTGATCGCGGCAGCAGCGCTCGGAGTGCTCGTGGTCGAGGCTGCACTGCCTTCCGGCTCGCTGATCACCGCGCGGCTGGCCGCCGAGCTCGGGCGCGAGGTGATGGCGATCCCGGGTTCGATCCACTCGCCCCTTGCCCGCGGCTGTCACCGGCTGATCCGGGACGGCGCACGCCTGGTCGAGTCGGCGCAGGACGTGCTGCAGGAGCTTCAGATGGAAAACATGCAGCTTCCGCCCACGGATTCGTCGGATCGCGCGCGCCGGCATGAGGCAGACTTGCTGCAGGCGGTCGGCTTCGATCCGGTCGACCTGGACACGCTGGCACAACGCACCGGGCTCGCGCCCGGCCTGCTGTCGGCGCGTCTGCTGGAGCTCGAGTTGACACAAGATGTTGAGCGGCTGGCGGGTAACTGCTACCAGCGGTTGAGGCGAGATTGAACCTTCCTATTGCGCCGGCGCTGCCGGCTGCGTTACAGTGACGGGCCCATGTTCGACGTGCTGGTCTTTTTGTACGAGAACTACAGTGCTCTGTCCGCTTGTCCGGACTTCGAAGCGTTGACCCGGCGCCTGGCCGACGCCGGCTTCGAAGAAGACGAGATCGCCGACGCGATGGTCTGGCTGCACGGGCTGGCCAGCGTCACACTGTCGTCACGTATGCCCGATCGCTCCGGTCCGCAGGCGTTCCGGGTCTACACGCGCCACGAATACGAGTCGCTGGGCGCTTCGGCGATCGGCTTCATAGCCTCGCTCGATCGCGACGGGCAACTGAGTCCGGCGCAGCGCGAGATCGTGATCGAGCGGGCGGCGGCTGTCGAGGCGCCGGTCACGCTCGAACGCCTGAAGATCATCGTCCTGATGGTGCTGTGGAGCCAGTCGGTCGATGTCGACCTGCTGCTGTTGCAAGAGTTGCTCGACGACGATCCGGGGCCGGCGCTGCACTAGCAGGCTGTTTGATATCCTGAAGAAAGGGCGCCCGCCGGGGCGCCGCTTCGATATCCGCTGGCGCAATGTCCAAGAAGACTCTGATCATCGCCGAAAAGCCCTCGGTCGCCGCCGACATCGCGCGCGCGCTGGGTGGCTTCGAACGCAAGTCCGATTATTTCGAGAGCGACGATAGCGTGTTGTCGTCCGCGGTCGGGCATCTGCTCGAGCTCCACGAGCCGGAGGAATACGAGGTCAAGCGCGGCAAGTGGAGCTTCGCGCATCTGCCGGTGATCCCGCCGCATTTCGACCTGCGGCCGATCGAGAAATCGCATACCCGCCTGAAGGTTCTCGAGAAGCTGATCAAGCGCAAGGACATCGGACGATTGATCAATGCATGCGACGCGGGCCGCGAAGGAGAGCTGATCTTCCGCTACATCGTGCAGCACGCGGGCGCCGGGCAGCCGATCTCTCGCTTGTGGCTGCAATCGATGACGCCGGCGTCGATCCGCGATGCCTTCGAGGAACTGCGCTCCGACGACGACATGCAGCCGCTGGCCGATGCCGCGCGATGCAGGTCCGAGGCCGACTGGCTGGTCGGAATCAACGGAACGCGCGCGATGACCGCGTTCAACAGCCGCGACGGCGGCTTTTTCCTGACCACGGTCGGCCGGGTGCAGACGCCGACGCTGACGATCGTGGTCGAGCGCGACGAGCAGATCCGCAAATTCGTTGCGCGCGACTACTGGGAAGTGAAGGCCAATTTCGCATGCGAGGCGGGAACCTACGAGGGACGATGGTTCGATCCGACCTTCAAGCGCAGCGAGGAGGATCCCGAAGCGCGCGCCGAGCGCCTGTGGGACGCGCAGCGGGCGCAGGACATCGTGGCGGCATGCGCCGGCCAGCCCGGCAAGGTCAACGAGGAGTCCAAGCCGAGTACGCAGCTGTCGCCGCTGCTGTTCGACCTCACCTCGCTGCAGCGGGAAGCCAACTCGCGCTTCGGCTTCTCGGCCAAGACGACTCTGTCACTGGCGCAGGCGCTGTACGAGCGGCACAAGGTGCTGACGTACCCGCGGACCGACTCGCGTGCGCTGCCCGAGGACTACGTCAGCGTCGTCACCAAGACGATGCAGATGCTGGCCGGCGGCAAGGGCCGCGGGAAAGCGGCTGCGAAGGCTCAAGTCGAGTCGCCCTTGCTGCAGGCGTTCGCTCCGCACGCGCGACGCGTGCTGGATCAGGGATGGGTCAAGCCCAACCGCAGAATCTTCGACAACTCGAAGATCTCCGATCACTTCGCCATCGTGCCGACCTTGCAGGAGCCTGGCCATCTGTCCGAGGTCGAGCTCAAGTTGTACGACCTGGTCGTGCGCCGCTTCCTCGCCGTGTTCTTCCCGGCCGCCGAATATCTGGTGACGACGCGCATCACCTCGGTCAAGACGCACTCGTTCAAGACCGATGGGCGGATTCTGGTCGAGCCGGGCTGGCTTTCGGTGTATGGGCGTGAAGCGCAGGAGGGGCAGGCTTCGCTGGTGCCGGTCAAGGCCGACGAGACTGTCCAGACGACTTCGATCGAGGCCACAGCGCTGCAGACTCGCCCGCCGGCGCGCTACACGGAGGCAACGCTGCTGTCCGCGATGGAAGGCGCGGGCAAGCTGATCGACGACGACGAGTTGCGCGCCGCGATGGCGGGCAAGGGTCTGGGCACACCGGCCACGCGCGCGTCGATCATCGAAGGACTGATCGCCGAGCGCTACCTGGTGCGCGATGGACGCGATTTGCATCCGACGGCCAAGGCTTTTCAGCTGCTGACGCTGTTGCGCGGGCTCGGGGTCGACGAGCTGACGGCGCCGGAGTTGACGGGCGAGTGGGAGCACAAGCTGGCGCAAATGGAACGCGGCGCGCTCAAGCGGGCTGCCTTCATGCGCGAGATCGCGCAGATGGCGCGCCGGATCGTCGCGCGCGCCAAGAGCTATGAATCGGACACGGTTCCTGGCGACTACGCGACGCTGAAGACCCCGTGTCCGAAGTGCGGCGCAGTGGTGCAGGAGAATTACCGGCGCTTCGCGTGCACCAAGTGCGATTTCTCGCTGCCCAAGCACCCGGCCAGCCGCACGTTCGAATACGAGGAAGTCGAGCAGTTGCTGCGCGATCGCCAGATCGGGCCCTTGACCGGCTTCCGCAGCAAGATGGGCCGGCCTTTTGCGGCTGTGCTGAAGATCTCACCCGAATTCAAAATCGAGTTCGATTTCGGAAACGCCGATGGGACCGACGATTCGGGCCAGGCTCCCGATTTCAGCGATCAAACGCCGCTGGGGACGTGCCCGAAGTGCGGCGGTCGCGTGTTCGAGATGCCGATGGCATACGTGTGCGAGAACGCGACCGGTCCATCCAAGACCTGCGATTTTCGTTCGGGCCGCGTGATCCTGCAGCAGACGATCGCGCCAGAGCAGATGCGCAAGCTCCTGACCGAAGGTCGAACCGATTTGCTGCGCGAGTTTGTTTCGAACCGCACTCGTCGCAAGTTCGCTGCGCGCCTCGCGCGCACCCCCGAGGGCAAAACCGAATTCCAGTTCGAGCCCCGCGCCGCCAAGAAAAGCACGGCCAAAGAGCCACCGGCTCAGGCGCCCGAAGGTGAAGCTGAAACACCGGCCAAGCGGGCCCGCGCCAGCAAAAAGACAGCCAAATCAACGGCGCGTGCCGCGGACCAGGCAACGCCTGCACTAAAAAAGGCAAACCAAAAAAGGGTCAGACGTAAAACCGCGGCAAAAGACGACAAAAAGAAGCCCGTGCGCCGTAATGCCTGACCCATATGCAAAACGAGGGTAAAAGCCCATTGCCTGTTTAGGTGTCGCGCGTAAGATTTGAGGGACGCACACGCGCGATGGCCTTGCGTGACTCAAGCGAGTCGGCGGATCATCCGAATCGGCTAGCGCGCGTGCACGAGGGAGCGCCGCGCGGAATGAATCGTCCGGGTCGGCGCCGCGGGCTAGAGCGGCAGAAAAATAGTCTAAGACAATGCAACGATCGGAAGTCGTCACAGAGACGAGGCCGTCGCAATCCGACGGCGAGCACGGAGCGAGCGGCAGCACGCAGCCGCCCGGCCTCTACGTAATGACGCTCGAGGAATTCGTGCAACGGATGCCTCTCGTGCAACCGCCGTGCGCATACCGGTTGAGTCTGGACAGTGGCGTCGAGTTCAACAACGTGAAGCATGCGTTTGAACAGCCGCTGGCAGTGCGCCTGGATACGTGGCTTCGCCTGCTGCGAAGCCTGGGCGTCAGTCTGGTCGCGGCGACGTGCAGCGAGGACGTCGCGTCCGACGATCCCACGGTTGCGCGCGTGCTGATCGGCGCCGCTCACGACGACGCGGGTCCGCTGCTGGCTCCCTCCAAGCAGGCGTCACTGCAGGACTGCCGGCGCGCACGCAATTTGAGCATGGCCGCGCTGGCACATCAGATCGGCGTCTCGATCGACACGGTGACCTCGGTCGAGCGCGGCCGCGGTCTGTTGCGCAACGTCGCGCGCGTATGTCAGCAGTTCGGCCTGCGTCTTTTTGTCGTTCTGCCGGGAGCGTTCCAGTCAGTCGACGAGCTGTGGGCCGCTCATGCCGAGCGTTACCTGCTGGCGCCGTCCCAGTTTCCGCTGCGCCGTCCGACTCGCAAATTCGACGCGCCGCCCACGATGGCAGCGCCCACGCCGCGCCGGCGCACCGGCCCACCGCGCAAGCCGCGCTCGAGTGACGCGTGAGTCAGGACGCGTGAGTCCGGGACGCCTGACTCAGGCTGACGGGTAGGGATTGATCAGCTCGTCGACGAGCAGGTGCAGCGCCTCGCGCACCTGCTCCTCGCTGCAGCCCATCAGCAAGGCGTCTTCCAGCGCGTCCTGCGCGATGGCGCGCATCTCGGCGTAGTTCTCGTTCAGAACCTTGATCTTTTCGACGCACGACACCGGCGCACCGTCCGGCTGGCGCCACACCGGTGCGGAAGATTCGGTCGGTTTGCTTTTCATCACCTGGCGGTTTCGGGGAAGCCGTCTTTCGTGATTATGCCAAGCCGGGCCCATGCCGAGCCGGGCCCGGCCGGCGTAGCCGCGCAGCGGCGAAGCCGGGTCACTGGATCAGGGATTGCAGCGAATCCGCGGTGGCCAGGGCCTGCAGCAACGCACGATTGGCGTCGGCCGAATCCACGCTCAGCTCGGCCCTGATCCTGACCAGGTTCAACGGGTCGGCCGCTTCGAAGCCGCGTGCGATCGAAATCAGCGGCGCGAGCGGCCCACTGCTTGCCAGCAGCGCGTCCGTGATCGGCGCCGAAAGACGCATGTCCCGCAAAAGATCGCTCAAGGGCTGGCCGGTGATTGCGTCCAGCAGCGAGAACGTCCCGACGATAAAGGCGTCGTCCCGCTCCGCGCGCGAACGCCTGGCCGCGGTGAGCAGGTTTTCCATCAGGTGGCCACGCACCACCGCAACGTACACGAGCGGTGCGATACCCGGCTCCTTGCCGGCAATCGCCAACAGCAGCACCAGCCATTTGATCAGCCGCTGGTATCCGAGCACCGAAATCGCGTGACTCAGTGACGACACCGGCGCGGAACGGCGCAACGCTGCGCTGTTGGCCAGGGTCAGCAGCAAATAGGCCAGCAATGGCTCGCCGCGGAAGACCTGCTCGAGCATGCGAACGTCGGCGTTGGCTTGAACCAGACGGATCAACTCGAACACCGCCGTTTGGGCCGGCGTCAGGCCCCTGGGCTCGGGACGCCGGATCGCTTCCAACGGCCAGCCGGCCGTCGCATGGACACCGGCTGCGAAATCGGCATCGATCTGCTGATGGGTCGAATCATCCAACGTCAGGATCGAAACGTTGGCCGGATCGACCGTCGGCGCCACGGCGCCGCGTGAGGACGCGACCAGGTATTGGAAGTACGGCAGGCGCTCGGACGGTGGGGCAAGTGGCTGATCCAGGCGCAGCGCGATCCGCACGCCCTGCTTCTGTATCTCGAACATCCGGCGCAGCCAGCGTTCATCGTCCAGATCGCCTTGACCGAACTCCAGCAACACGTTGCGTGGAGCGCGCCAGCTGGACATCGCCGGGTCCGCTTCCAGGTTCCTGGGCGACAGCACGATCAGGCCCTGCGGAAACACCGGCCGGCCGTCGGCTTCCGACGTGCAGCCTGCCAGCACGCTGTCGAGCAGCTCGCTCATCACGGGCGCCGCCGCGCCGGTGCGATTCAGCGTCAGCCGCACCCCGATCGGGCGCCGGTCGCGACCGACCAGCACACGCCATCCGGGGCTGACGCCCGCCAGCGCTGCCGGATCGGGGTCCGCATCCTGGGTTTCGCTACGATCCGTGACTTCGAACAATCGCACCTCGGCGGGCCGCGCATTGGTTGGCTTGCCTGGGGAGCACGAGGGGGCCAGCCGAGTCCCCTCGTTCTGTTTGGAGCGCGATGGCACGTCGCGCCATCCTCCGTAACTTAGAACGGCAGGAGTGAGCCGAACCGCGGATTAAGCGCGGCAACCTCGCCCCAGTTGCAGCGATCAGTGCGAGAATCGCGCGCTTCATGCTGCTGCACACCATTTCGATCGCGCTGTCCGCGCTGCTGCTGTTCCTGGTTCAGCCCATCATCGCCAAGCAGATCCTGCCGTGGTTCGGCGGCAGCGCAGGCGTGTGGACGACCTGTCTGGTCTTCTTCCAGACGCTGCTGCTGGCCGGATACGGGTATGCGCATTGGTCGACGAACCGCCTCTCGCCGCGCCGGCAATGGGCGTTGCACACGATATTGCTGCTGACGAGCCTGGCATTCCTGCCGATCGTGGTCGCGGACCGCTTCCGGCCGACCGGCGGCCAGGATGCGGCTGTCGCGATCCTGCTGCTGCTGGCTGCGACGATCGGACTACCCTACTTCCTGCTGGCCTCGACCGGACCCTTGTTGCAATCGTGGCTGGCGCGCCGCTGGCCGGCGCGCTCCGTCTATCGATTGTTCGCGCTGTCGAATGCCGGTTCGTTGGCCGGGCTCGTCGCTTTCCCGCTGCTGATCGAGCCTCACTACGGGTCGCGCGCGCAGGCCTTTGGGTGGAGCGCCGCGTACGCCGCTTTCGGGCTGACCTGTGCCGGCGCAGCCTGGGTTACGTCGCGGCGACCGCTGGATCGACCGCAGGTGCCGTCGGAGCCGTCCGCGACCCCTGACTCAACGCCTGCACCCGGCGGCCCTTGGACCTGGCTGGCCCTGTCGGCGATCGGCGTCGTGATCCTGCTGGGCGCCACCGCGCACATGTCGCAGAACATCGCTTCGGTGCCGTTCCTGTGGCTGGCGCCGTTGATCCTGTACCTGCTCAGTTTTGTGATCGCATTCGAAGGGCGCGCGGGCCGCGGCTGGTACAGCCCGGGCTGGGGCGTACCAGCCGCCCTGGTCGCGGCGATGCTGATGGCACTGGGGCTGTCCGCATCGAGCGGCGTGCTCGACATCTGGCTGGCGGTACCGCTGTACTGCATCGGTGTGCTGCTGACGTGCCTGTTCTGCCATGGCGAGCTGGCTGCCCGGCGCCCCGAAGCGCACGGCCTGACGCGCTTTTACCTGATGATCTCCCTGGGCGGCGCGCTGGGAGGGATCTTCGCCGGCTTGATCGCGCCACGCGTGTTCGACAGCGTGTACGAGTTCCCGATCGCGCTCCTGAGCGTTTGCGTGGCCGCGCTGCTCGCTGCCTGGACCACGTCCGCACTCGGCAGTCTTCGGCCATGGATGTGCTCGCTGGCCCTGCTGGCGGGCGTGGCAACTGCGTACTGGGACGTATCTTTCATCGGTTTCCTGCGCTCCGACGTGATCCTGATGCGCAGGAACTTCTACGGCACGCTGCGCGTGCGGGAGGTCGGCCAGGGGCAGTATCAGGTACGGCGCCTGCTGCACGGCGTGATCCTGCACGGGGAGCAGTACACCCGCGCCGTCGATCGCCTGGAGCCCGGGACGTATTACGCGCGGTCTTCCGGGGTCGGCCTGGCGATCAAGGCGGCGCAACAGAGCCACGCGGGCGTTCGGTTGGGCGTGATCGGGCTGGGCACCGGAACGCTGTCGGCCTACGGCAGGCCGGGCGATCTGGTGAGCTTCTACGAAATCGACCCGGACGTGGTCACGATCGCGCGGCAGGAGTTCACTTATCTGACATCGACGCCGGCTACCGTGCAGATCGCGCTCGGAGATGCCCGGCTGTCGCTACAGCGGGAGCTCGACCAGGGTCAGGCCCCACGTTTCGACGTGCTGGCGGTGGATGCGTTTTCGAGCGATTCAATCCCGGTGCACCTGCTGACCCGCCAGGCGATCCAGGTGTACACCCGGTGCGTGGCGGACGGAGGCATCATCGCGGTGCATATATCGAACCGGTTTCTCGATCTGAAACCGGTGCTGGCGAATCTGGCCGCGGATCTGGGCCTGAGCGCCCAGCTGGTGCGCGACGATCCGGATGAGAGCAGCGGTGCGTCCAGCTCCGACTGGGTATTGATCTCGACGCGGCCGGGAGCGTTCGAGCAACCCCCGCTGGCCGGCCGGGTCGAAGCCTTGAAGCCTGATTCGCGCGTCGGGCTGTGGACCGACCAGTTCAACAACCTGCTGGGCATCGTCAAAGGCAGACCGGCCCGCGCGCTGCGGGATCTGTGGTCCGATTGAGCCCCCGATTGAGCCCCCGACCGAGCGCTGATCGACCCAACGCTGATCAATACGCCGAATCTTCTGCGATACTGCCCGGCACAACTGCACTGCTGTCTGCCATCCATCCTCACTGCATTCGATCCCGATGCCCACAAAGAGCACAAAGGCCAACGCCCTCGCGAATGGCAAGCTGCTGAACGGCGAGCTGCTGGCGAACGGCAAGGCGGACGGCCGCCGCCGCAAGATCATCGTTCGCGATTCACGCATTCACGGTCGCGGCGTGTACGCCGCCCGCGCAATCCAGGAAGGCGAGCGCGTCATCGAATATCGAGGCGAGCGCATCACCTGGCGTGAGGCGGACCGCCGGCCACCGTCGGATCCGAGCGATCCGCATCACACGTTCTTTTTTTCGCTGGACGATGGCCGCCACGTGATCGACGCCAATGTCAGCGGCAATTCGGCGCGCTGGATCAATCACTCGTGCGAGCCGAATTGCGAGACGGAGGAGACCGACGACGGCCGCGTCTACATTCAGGCCCTGCGCCGCATCCGGCGCGGGGAAGAGCTTTCGTACGACTACTGCCTGATCGTCGACGAGCGGCTGACGCCGACCCTGAAGCGCCAGTACCAGTGCCGCTGCGGGAGCGCGCAATGTCGGGGTACGATGCTCGCGGTGAAAAAACGCAACGGAGCGCGCTGATGAGCCTGACGATGTATGCCCTGTCGGTCCCGGTATTTCGCAAAAACCTCACCTGCCTGTCGGCGATCCTCGACAAGTCCGCCGCGTATGCGCAGGAGCGAAAGATCGACCCCGCGGCGCTGCTGGATGCCCGCCTGTATCCGGACATGTTCACGCTGACTCGCCAGGTGCAGCTCGCCAGCGATTTCGCCAAAGGTGCCGCGGCCCGGCTGGCCGGCGAGGCTCCACCGAAGTTCGACGATGTCGAGGTCGGGTTCGATCAGCTGAAGGAGCGCATCGCCCGGACGATCGCGTTGCTCGACAGTTTCGGGCCCCCGAGGATCGACGGGTCCGAGGGGCGCGCGATCGAGATCAAGACGGCGACTCGCACGCTGCGATTTTCGGGGCTGGAGTTCCTCACCCAGTTCTGCCTGCCGAATTTCTACTTTCACCTGACCACGGCGTACGCGATCCTGCGCCACAACGGCCTGCCGATCGGCAAGGACGACTTCCTCGGCCGGACTTAGCCGGATCTGGAGCGCTCCCGTCGCGCAATAGAGCGCGCTGCCGGCTGGTTTCGCCTCGATGGAGATGAACAGCGTGACGGCCGTTGCAGCCGACCGTAAACCGTCGGCGGCGGCGCCCGCACTGACGCTGCCGGTCCGAGGCATGAGCTGTGCTTCCTGCGTTGCGCACGTGGAACGCGCGCTGGCCGGCGTGCCCGGCGTTTCGGCGGTGGCGGTCAATCTGGCCACCGAGTCCGCGCGCATCAGCGCGTCGAACGGCGGCGCGATCGCGCTGGCGCCCTTGGTCGGCGCGGTCGAGCAGGCGGGGTACCACGTGCCCACCCGCACCCTGCGGTTGAAGATCGTCGGCATGAGCTGCGCCAGCTGCGTCGGGCGAGTCGAGTCCGCGTTGCTCACGCACCCTGGAGTGCTGACCGCCGAGGCCAACCTGGCCAACGAGCGCGCCAGCGTGCGAATCGTCGACGGCATCGTAGGGTCGGCGGATCTGATCAAGGCCGCCGAAGCGGCCGGCTACCACGCAGTCGTGGAGGACGCTGCGCCGGTTGTCGACACCGCGGCGCGGGAGAACCGGACGGCGCGACGCAACGCGGTGCTGGCGTTGGCGGCCGCCACTCCGCTGGCGGCCGCGATGTTGCCGGGCGTGTTCGGCTCGACCTTCGAGTTGCCAGCCTGGTTGCAATGGCTGCTGGCCTCTTTCGTGCAGTTCTACTGCGCGCGCAGGATGTACCGCTCGGCGTTTCATGCAATCCGCGCTTTGACCGGCAACATGGACACGCTGGTGCTGCTGGGGTCGCTCGCCGCGTATGGCCTGTCGGTGTTCCTGTGGTTCGAGCCGGGTCAGGTCGAGCAAGGTCATAGGCAGCATCTGTATTTCGAGTCGGCGGCGGTGCTGATCGCGCTGGTGCTGCTCGGGCGCGCGTTGGAGGCTGGAGCGCGACGTCGGACGGCGCTTGCGGTTCGCCTGCTCGCCCGGTTGCGACCCGACCAGGCACGCGTGCTGCACGACGGCGACGTGCGTGAGGTGCCGCTCGACCAGGTGCGGATCGCGGACATCGTGCTGGTGCGGCCCGGCGAGCGGATTGCCGTCGACGGCCTGGTCCTGTCGGGTGAAGCCTGGGTCGACGAGTCGATGCTGACCGGGGAGAGCCTGCCGGTACAGCGCGACGTCGGCGACAAGGTCCTCTGTGGTTCGATGTTGAGCGCCTCGGGAGCATCGAGCGCGCTGCAGGTGCAGACCACCGCGACCGGCGAGACAACGGTGCTGGCCTCGATGGTCCGCATGGTCGAGCAGGCGCAAGCCGCGAAGGCGCCGATCCAGAGGGTGGTCGACCGGGTGGCGGCCGTGTTCGTTCCTGCCGTGCTGGTGGTGGCCGCGCTGACGCTGGCAGGATGGCTGGTCGCGGGATCGGCCGCTCAGGACGCTGTGCTGGCGTCGGTCAGCGTGCTGGTCATCGCCTGTCCATGCGCGCTGGGTTTGGCCACGCCGACCGCGATCATCGCCGGTACCGGTTCGGCGGCCCGGCTGGGTATCCTGGTGCG
>Ga0210394_10006623_pt1 | contig 12492 bp, 8 predicted proteins | sample IncBWC12MmetaG_FD_160121 | JGI IMG/M metagenome (GOLD analysis project Ga0210394, IMG submission 160121) | Forest soil microbial communities from Barre Woods Harvard Forest LTER site, Petersham, Massachusetts, United States - Inc-BW-C-12-M | ecosystem: Environmental > Terrestrial > Soil >... | reverse complement strand
ACCGCAAGCGTCGCGGGACCGGCCTTGTGACCTGGCCTCGAACTCAGCACGGGATCAATGGATTCAGCATTGGTCCGCTGGCACGGTCATAAAGGGCAGCTTGTCTCGTGACTGCGGGCGTCGATTATTATCGCACGATCCAGTGGGCGGCTGCGCCGTGGTGGGGAAAGTACTCTCCCTTTTTTTGCGACAGCTCTCGCTCGAACTTGGCGCAAGTGTTGGGATGTGTCAGTTCTTTATACATGGCGGCTCAATCATCGCAGTAGCGATGGTCTTGTCGGCGGCGGCGTTTCTCAACGGCTCGGTCGCGGAGTGCAAAGGGCTGCGCAGTTCCTCGGAAATAGACGGAAAGAATCGATTCCGTAGAACGTGAAGAAACGGCCAGGGGATTGTTTTGACCGATTCGCGTAGCATCGCTCGAGCCTAGAACGGCTCGAGCCTAGAACGGGGAGTTATTCTTCAGGAATGGTCCGGTTTACCGTTAATGGCCAACCGCAGAGCGTCGATGCCGATGCTGACACGCCGCTGCTATGGGTGCTACGGGATCATCTGGGGCTCACTGGCACCAAGTACGGCTGCGGTCTGGCGCTTTGTGGCGCCTGTACCGTGCACGTCGATGGGGCGGCTGTACGCTCCTGCCTGCTGCCGTTGACGGCGCTCGAGGGCAAAGCTGTCACGACCATCGAAGGACTGTCGAGGGACCGGAGTCATGCCGTGCAGCGCGCCTGGATCGAGCTGGACGTGCCCCAATGTGGCTATTGTCAGTCGGGGCAGATCATGTCGGCGGTGGCCCTGCTGCGATCCAACCCATCGCCGAGTGATGGCGACATAGACGCGGCGCTCGCGGGGAACATCTGCCGGTGTGGTACCTATGCGCGCATTCGCAAGGCCATCCACCGGGCAGCTGAACTGCTCCGAGAGGCTAAATCGTCATGAGCAGGCGATCGCGCGATGTCCGCCGCGCGACTGATTGCTCGCGTCGCGACTTTCTGCACCGTACGGCTCGCTTGGGCGGCGGCCTCGTGCTCGCGATGGCTCTGCCGGGGCTTGGGCGTGGTTCGCGTGCGGCGGCACTGTCGAGCAGCCAGCTGAATGCCTGGCTCAGAATCTGCAGTGATAATTCCATCACCGTGCTCGTCGATCGCTCGGAAATGGGTCAGGGCGTGTACACGGCCTTGCCGACGCTGCTCGCCGAGGAGCTGGAGGTCGATCTGTCGCAGATCAAGATCGCTGCGGCACCGGCCGGCGCGGCATACGTAAATGCCCTCAACGGCGGTCAGATCACCGGCACCAGCAACAGCGTTCCCGAGGCTTGGGAGAAGCTACGCAAAGCGGGGGCGCAGGCGCGATCGATGTTGATCACGGCAGCGGCGCGGCGTTGGCGCGTCGATCCATCGAGCTGTCACGCGAGCAACGGCAGGATCATCAGTGCCCAGGGGAGGATCGCGAGCTACGGCCAGCTGGCCGAGGCAGCCGCGAAGCTGCCGGTCCCCAAAGAGGTGTCGCTCAAGAACCCAGTCGATTTTCGCCTGATCGGCAGGCCCTTGGCGCGCCTCGATACGCCGAGCAAGGTGGACGGCAGCGCTGAATTCGGCTTGGATGTGAAGCTGCCGGGCATGTTGTACGCCACAGTCGCACTCTGCCCTGAACTCGGCGGCAAGGTCGGGTCGGTCGATTCGGCTGCCGCGCTCGCCCTGCCGGGAGTACGCCGTGTATTGCCGACCGCGCGCGCAGTGATTGTCGTGGCGGAACATTTCTGGCAGGCCAAGAGGGCGCGTGATGCCTTGCGGATCGTCTGGGAACCGGGTCCCAATGCGGATCTGGACAATGCTGTGATCTGGTCGCGACTCAATGAGGCCGCCACCAATCCCGGCGCGTCGGCACTCACGAGCGATGATGTGGCAGCCGCACTCAAGGGCGGTCACGCAGCCGAAGCCCTCAAACGAGCTTCCAGGACCTTTGCCGCCGTGTATGAGCTGCCACTTCTGGCGCACGCGACGATGGAACCCATGAATTGCACGGCCGACGTCAAGACGGGTGGCTGCGACGTGTATGTTGGCACGCAGGTTCAGCAGTTGACGCAGGCCGTTGCGGCCGAGGCGGCGGGATTGAAACCAAGCCAGGTCAACGTCCATACCTCCCTGATCGGCGGCGGCTTCGGACGCCGTCTGGAAGTGGATTTCGTGCCCGCGGCGGTCGCGGCGTCGAAGGCAGTCGGCGCGCCGGTGAAATTGATCTGGACCCGCGAAGATGACATGACTCATGATCTTTACCGGCCGCCGGCACGTGAGGCGGTGAGCGCTGGCGTCGATGAGCACGGCAAGCTCAGCGCCTGGACGCTGCATATTGCCAGCCCCTCAATCACGGCCCGCTTCGATCCGACGAACAAGGATCCCTTCGATTCGGTGATCGAGTACGTGCAGAACTTCCCCTATGCCGTGCCGAACTTCGACTTAAGGTATACCCGCCAGGAGATCGGCATCGACGTGGGTTATTGGCGCTCGGTGAGCCACGCACCGAATTGCTTCGCAATCGAAAGCTCGATCGACGAGATCGCCGCACTAATGTCCAGGGACCCCCTCGAGTTTCGCCTGGAGCTTTTGGCCGGTAAGCCGCGTCATTTGCACGTGCTCAGGGTGATCGCCGAGCGCTCGGGCTGGGGCCATGCACCCAAAGGGCACTATCAGGGCATCGCCTTTATGGAAGGCTATACCTCATATATCGCCCAAGTTGCTGAGGTGTCCATCGAGGCCGGTGAGCTCAAAGTTCAAAAGATTACTTGCGTCATCGACTGCGGACAGACCGTCAATCCGCGCATCGTCGAATCGCAACTTGAAAGCGGCATTGTGTACGGACTCACGGCCGCTCTTTGGGGCGCGGTCACGCTGCGCCGCGGCCGCGTGCAGCAGCGTAATTTCAACGATTACCGGGTGCTGCGGCTGAATGAGGTGCCCCTGCTCGACGTCCATATCATACCGAGCGATGTGCGGCCCGGTGGCATTGGTGAGACCGCCGTGCCCCCGGTGGCACCGGCACTATGCAATGCGATCTTCGCGGCCACGGGGAAGCGCCTGCGATCGCTGCCGATTGTTGCTCACAAGCTCGTCTAAGCGCCTGCGTGAGGCGCGCGGCCGGAATGCCCCAGTCCCCGAGAGCTTTGAAAGGCGACGGTAGCTACCCGATCATGGGGATGCTCAACGACCGCAGCTATCGCGCATTTGCCCCGGTCGAGAGGAGACTCGGCGACGTTTCCCATTGCGCGGGCAATGAATTCACCGCCGCTGACACTATGATGTTTTTTCCGCTGTCGACGCTGCGAGCGTTTAGGGCATACCTCAGGCGCATCGGCGAGCGGCCCGGCGAGCCGCGCCATGGCGAAGCGTGACCCCGGAATGTCTCCGATGTTGGCCTGAAGCATCCAGTCGCTCTGCGGGATGACCGGAAACCGCACTAGCAGTAATTTAGATGAGAAACGACTCTTATCTGATTGAAATATCACTATTTGGCTCCCCGGGTTGGAATCGAACCAACGACCAACGGATTAACAGTCCGATGCTCTACCGCTGAGCTACCGGGGAACGGCGGGCGCTTCGCGAAGGGCGCGGATTCTCCGGCAAGGGCCTCCGGCTAGTCAAGGAATCGCGGCCGTCACGAAATTGCTCACCCTGCGGCGCGGGCGGCCCGCGCTGGTGATAGCGTAGCGGTCAGCAGGGGGGCATTGAGTGACGAGGACCTCGGGCGCTGCGCGCAGCAGCGCGCTGCTCATCACGATCGCGTGGGTGCACGCGGCGGCCGCACAGGTCGTGACCATCGGCGCAAGCTCCAGCCACGCAAAGACTGCCGCGCACCTCAACGAAGCACCGCCGGGCTACCGGATCGGTCCCACGCCGACATGGGTGGTAGCCGCAAAGGAGCCGCAGACCGCAACCGTCGAACCGGCACCCATGCACTATCGGGTGATCGACGAGCAGACGCGGCTCCTGGGCAAATCCGAGACCAACTACCTTCACGTGGTCAGGGTGATCGACGAGGCGGCGGGACTCGAGGGCGCAGCGCACATCGAGATCGATTTCGATCCCTCCTATCAGAAGTTGACACTGCATCACCTCGAGCTGGTGCGCGAAGGCCAGCGTTCGAGCCGCCTCGGTAAGCGCTATCCGCTGCTGCGCCGTGAGACCCAACTCGAAAAGCAGATGTACGACGGCCGCCAGACGCTCTCCATCGTCGTCGACGATGTGCGTGTCGGTGATGAGATCGACTACGACTACTCGCTCGCCGGCAGCAACCCGGTGTTCGGCGACAAGTTCGTGCGCACGCTATGGATGCGCAATGTTCGCGGTCCGGAGGCGCTGCACCAGGTGCGCCTGCTCGCTCCGCTCGCACGCGACATCCACTACCGCAACCCCGACAAGGCGATGCGGGTGACCACCCGCATGCTCGGGGATTTCCGCGAACTACTGTTCCGGCGTGAAGCGGTGCCGCGCCTGAGCGTCGATCCGCAGGCGCCCTACAACTCGCTGCTGGCGGAGCAGCTGCAATTCAGCGAGTTCACCGACTGGAGTGAGGTCGCGCGCTGGGGCAGCGTGCTGTTCGCCTCCGCACCGGGCGGCGAGCTGCTCGCTCAGCAGATCGCCGCGATCCGCAGCCACGCTGGCACGCGCGAGGCGCAGCTGCTGGCAGCGCTCGACTTCGTGCAGAAGGAGGTGCGTTACTTCGGCACCGAGATCGGCGCCAGCACCCACCGGCCGGCCTCCCCGGAGCAGGTGCTGCGGCAGCGCTTCGGCGATTGCAAGGACAAGGTGGCGCTGCTGCTGGCGCTGCTCGACGGGCTCGACATCAAGGCGACACCGGTGCTGGTGTCGCTCGCGCTGCGCTCGGCGGCCGCGGAGCTACTGCCCAGCCCGCTCGACTTCGATCACGTCATCGCGCGCGTCGAGCTCGACGGTTCGACCTACTGGCTGGATGCCACGCGTGCCCATCAGACCGGTACCCTCGAGATGCGCCAGTTGCTCGGTCTCGGACAGGGATTGCCGCTGAAGCTCGACGCCACGGCGCTGGTGCCGTTGCGCGCGGTGTATGACACCGAGCGGCTGGTCGCCCGGGACACGATCCGCTTCGAGACCTTTGCGGCGGATCCAACGCTCGAATCGCGCCTCACGTTCCGCGGCGACCTGGCGGAAGGAGTGCGTGAGGCGCTCACCCAACAGAGCCTGAACGACCTCGCGGGGCGCTTGAGCGCACCCTACCTGCGCACCTATCCCAAGGCACGCACCAGCGCTCCGCTGCAGGTTGAAAATGCCACCGAGGACGACTCCGTCACGCTGGTGCAGCACTTCGTGATTCCGGAGTTCTGGCGCCTCCCGGAGCAGCAGACGGGAACGGACTTGAGCGCGCAGCTCGTACCCTATGCGCTGGTCGACGCACTCACCCTGCCGCGCAGCGAGACGCGCCGCCAGGCACTGGCGTTTGCCTACCCGGGCGTGTTTCGCCACTTCATCGTGGTCGAGTATCCCGCTGACGTCTACACACAGCCCCCCGCCAGCCGCTACGAGGACGGCGATGAATTCCTGACGCTCACGGAGCGCGTGCAGGGCACGGCCCGGCGGATCGAATTCGCGAGCGAGCTGCGCATCAACGCGGATGAGGTGCCCGCCGCCGCCTGGCCGGCCTTTACCGCCAAGCTCTCGGAGTGGCAGCAAAAATTGGGCTTCGTGGTCAGTATCCCCGCCGTGTCACCGGGTCAGCTGAACGCCCTGGCGCGTGAGCTCAAGAGCGTCGGCGCGAAGAGAGCCCACGATCCGCAGCACCCCGACGACCCGCTCGTGCGGGCGAGGCTGCTCGTGCTTGCCGCGGAGATCGACGGCGGTCGATTGCCGCCGCAGCTCGAGGCGCGGGTGCGCGCCGAGCGCGGCAAGCTCTACGACCGGCAGGGCTATCCCGAGCGCGCGGGCGCGGATTTCTCCCGCGCGCTCGAGCTCGCACCGCTGTCGGCGGAAGCGCTGAGCGGCGCGGCGGCGAACGCCCTGCGGCTGCAGCAGCTCGATCGCGCGATCGAGCTGGCAACGCGCGCCCTGCAGCAGAGCGCACACGATGAGCTGGCGCTCGAGACGCGGGCGCGGGCGCTGTACCTCAGCAAGAATCTGCCCGGTGCGCGCGCAGATCTTGAGCAGGCACTCAAGGATTCGGCCGCCGTCACGCGCGGTTACTCGCTCGTATGGCTCGGCTTCACGCTGCGCCAAAGTGCCCAGGATGTCAGCGCCGCGACCGCCTCCTACGCCAGCGCCGGAATTCCCACCGAGTGGCCGCGGCCGCTGATCGAGCTCGCGGCCGGCCGCGCCGATGCCGAGGCGGTCTTGAGTGCCGCCCGCGCCCGGCGGGATGCGGCATCGCTCTGCCAGGCCTACTTCTATATCGGTGAGGACTATTACACCCGCGGCAAACTCGACGAGGCCCGCAAGAGCTGGGAGAAGGCGACCGCGCAGGGCGCCGCGGGCGCGATCGAGGACGGCACGGCACGGCTACGTCTGCGAAACGCCAGCGCCAAATGAAGGCGCTGCGCGCCACGCCTCAGGGACGCACCTCTCCGCTGCGCAACGCACGGGCACGCCGCTGCCGGCGCAGGTACTGCGCATATGCCGCAGCGTTGAGGGCGAGCAGCAGCGCGGCCAGCACCCACTGCATGTGCCAGGTGAGCCCTGGCGGGTACAGCACGCGCACCAGGTAATGCGCCAGGAATCCCCCGCTGTAGCCGGCTTCACCGCCGAGGTGCCGCCAGTGATTCTCGAGCGGGGTGAGCGGACAGAGCGTGTGCGAAACCTCCACCCAGCAGCCCCAGGCGAGTGCCGGCAGGTGCAGCAGCGCGACACGCGGCCATCGCCAGGTGAGAAAGCCGCCGAAGATCACGAACGCCGTGAAGGCGAAGTGCACGACGACGAGGAGGTCGGCGAGGAGCGACCAGATCATGGCGTCGCGCGAGGCGCCGGCGGCGCAACCTTCCGGGAGCGCTGGCCCTTCAGGCCGCGACGACGCGCGCGCGCAGTGCGCGCTCGATACGGTCGAGCGCCTTCTCGAGGGTCGGCAGGCCGCAGGCAAAGGACAGGCGCATGTGCCCCGGCGCCCCGAAGCCTGAGCCGGGCACCACCGCGACACCAGCCTCGTTCAGCAGCAGCTCGGTGAACTCCACGTCATCGCGGCAACCGAACTGCGCCATCGCACGGCTCACGTCGGCGAAGGCATAGAACGTGCCGGCGCCGGGCAGGCAGCTCACGCCCGGCAGCCCATTCAGCGCCCGCACCACGAAATCGCGGCGCTCCTTGAAGGCGTGGTTCATCTTCGTCACGCAGCTCTGGTCGCCGCTGAGCGCCGCCACCGCCGCCTTCTGCGAGATGCTGCAGGCGTTGGAAGTCGACTGCCCCTGGATGGTGCTCATGGCGGTGATGATGTCCTTCGGACCGCCGCAGTAACCGATGCGCCAGCCGGTCATCGCATAGGCCTTGGACACACCGTTGATGGTGACGGTGCGGTGGTAGAGCTCGGGCACAGCGGTCACGAGGCTGCAGAAGGGCTCCGGCTCCCAGTAGATCTTCTCGTACATGTCGTCCGTGCCGACGAGGATGCGCGGGTGCTCGATCAGCACTTCGCCGAGTGCCCGCAACTCCGCGCGCGTGTACGCCGCCCCGGTCGGATTGCAGGGGCTGTTGAGCAGCAGCAGGCGTGTCTTGGGGGTAATGGCCGCCGCCAGCTGCCGCGGGGTGATCTTGTAGCCCTGCGCCATGCCCGCGAGCGGCATCACCGGCAGGCCGTCGGCGAGCAGCACCATGTCCGGGTACGACACCCAGTAGGGGGCCGGAACGATCGCCTCATCGCCCGGATCGATCACCGCCATGCACAGGTTGTAAAGCGTCTGCTTGGCGCCGGTCGAGACCAGTATCTGGGAGCGCTCGTAGCTCAGGCCGTTGTCGCGCTCGAACTTGGCGATGATCGCGTCCTTGAGCTCCTCGATCCCCTCGACGTTCGTGTAGCGGGTGAAGCCGGCGCGGATCGCCTCCTCACCGGCCTGCGCGATGTGCGCCGGAGTATCGAAGTCCGGCTCCCCGGCGCCCAGGCCGATCACATCCTTGCCCTGCGCCTTGAGGCGCGCAGCGCGGGCGGTGACGGCGAGAGTCGGCGAGGGCTTGACGCGCTGGACGCGTCGCGAGATGGGCAGGGTCACTGAATTTCCAGTATTTCGCTTGAGATCGGCACGCGCCGCTATATTAAGGGATTGTGTCAGGCCTGCGCCATCGGCCAGGGCCTCAGCCAAGCTCGCAGCGTACATCCCGCATGGAATCGCAACCTTTCAAGCTCCTCGCCGGCTTCGAACCCGCCGGTGATCAACCGCAGGCGATCGACAAGCTGGTCGAGGGCCTCAACGAGGGACTCGCACACCAGACGCTCCTCGGCGTCACCGGCAGCGGAAAGACCATGACCGCAGCTTCGGTGATCGAGCGCGTGCAGCGCCCTGCCATGGTGCTGGCGCACAACAAGACCCTCGCCGCGCAGCTCTACGGCGAGTTCCGCGAGTTCTTCCCGCACAACGCGGTGGAGTACTTCGTCTCCTACTACGACTACTACCAGCCCGAGGCCTACGTGCCGTCCTCGGACACCTACATCGAGAAGGACTCCTCGGTGAACGAGCACATCGAGCAGATGCGTCTGTCGGCCACCAAGGCGCTGCTCGAGCGCCCCGATTCGATCATTGTCGCCACCGTCTCCTCGATCTATGGCCTCGGCGATCCGCAGGCGTACCTGTCGATGGTGCTGCACCTGAAACGCGGCGATCGCCTCGAGCAGCGGGCGCTGCTGCGGCGGCTGGCCGAGATGCAGTACACGCGCAACGAGCTCGACCTCACCCAGGGCACCTACCGGGTACGCGGCGATGTCATCGACATCTTTCCGGCCGAATCCGAGCGCGAGGCGGTGCGCATCGAGCTGTTCGACGACCTCATCGAGTCGCTCACACTGTTCGACCCGCTCACCGGGGCGATCGCGCGCAAGGTGCCGCGCTTTACCGTCTATCCGGGCACGCACTACGTGACGCCGCGCGAGCGGCTCATCGGTGCGGTGGATCAGATTCGCGAGGATCTGCGCATTCGCCTCAAGGAGCTGCGCGATGCCGGACGGCTGCTGGAAGCGCAGCGCTTGGAGCAGCGCACCCGCTTCGACATGGAGATGATCAAGGAGGTCGGCTACTGCGCCGGCATCGAGAACTACTCGCGCTATCTTTCCGGGCGCGCCCCGGGCGAGCCGCCGCCGTGCCTGTTCGACTACCTGCCGAAGAATGCGCTGCTGTTCGTCGACGAGAGCCACCAGACCATTCCACAGCTTGGCGCCATGTACCGCGGCGACCGTTCGCGCAAGGAAGTGCTGGTGGAATACGGCTTCCGCCTGCCGTCCGCGCTCGATAACCGGCCGCTGAAGTTCGAGGAGTGGGAGCAGCTCGCGCCGCAGATGATCTTCGTCTCCGCCACCCCCGGAGGATACGAGGCCAAGCGCTCCGCACAGGTGGTCGAGCAGCTCGTGCGCCCGACCGGACTCGTCGACCCGGAGGTCGAGGTGCGCCCGGTGGGCACGCAGGTGGACGACGTGCTGTCGGAGATCCGCAAGTGCACCGCGCAGGGCGAGCGCGTCCTCATCACCACGCTCACCAAGCGCATGGCGGAAGATCTCACCGATTACCTGAGCGAGCACAACGCGCGCGTGCGCTACCTGCACGCGGACATCGAGACGGTCGAGCGCACCGAGATCATCCGCGACCTGCGTCTCGGCAAGTTCGACGTGCTGGTGGGCATCAACCTGCTGCGCGAAGGTCTCGACATGCCGGAAGTGGCGCTGGTGGCGGTGCTCGATGCCGACAAGGAAGGCTTCCTGCGCTCGGACAACTCCCTCATCCAGACCATCGGTCGCGCGGCGCGCAACATCCACGGCCGCGCGATCCTCTACGCCGACCGCATGACCGGCTCGATGCAGCGGGCGATCGAGGAGACCGACCGCCGCCGCACCCGGCAGCTCGAGTACAACATCACGCACGGCATCACCCCGCGCGGCATCCAGAAGGCGGTCACCGACATCATGGAAGGCGCCCGTTCGGAGGCGGCCTCGCCCGCGCTGCTGCGGCGGCGGGGCGGTAAGGCACTGAGCGCGGCGGATCTGAAACCCGAAGCGCTGGTGAAGGAGATCCGCCAGCTCGAAGCTGAGATGTTGCGCAAGGCGCGCAATCTCGAGTTCGAGGCGGCGGCGGCGCTGCGCGATGAGATCGAGCGCCTGAAGCAGCTCGAGCTCGGGTTCCCGGCACCCTCGACCGCGCTCTAAGTGCTTGGAATTTCTAGTAATAGCTTGCTTCGTTGGACTTACTCTTGTATCGTTCGCGGCCCTCGTCGCGAAGAGATCTTCAGGCGCGTAGCTCAGTGGTAGAGCATCACCTTGACATGGTGGTGGTCGGTGGTTCGATCCCACTCGCGCCTACCAGCAGAGAGAGGGCGCTCGCGGTGATGGTGGATCCCCGGGCGCCCTTTCTTTTTTACGAGCCTGGTCAGGCGCCGCGAGGGCGCTCCCAGCGCAATGAATTTTGACTGAGAGTCCCATGCCGGTCGTCACCTTGCCCGATGGCAGTCAGCGCCACTTCGATCACCCGCTCACGGTGGATGAGCTCGCGGGCAACATTGGCCCGGGTCTGCGTAAAGCCGCGCTCGCTGGGCGCGTCAACGGCAAGCTGGTCGATACCTCGTACGTCATCAACGACGATGCCAGCGTCGCCATCGTCACGGACAAGGATCCGGACGGACTCGAGATCATCCGCCACTCGACCGCGCATCTGCTGGCGCAGGCGGTGAAGCAGCTCTTTCCCGAGGCGCAGGTGACTATCGGGCCGGTGATCGAGGATGGCTTCTACTACGACTTCGCTTACCAGCGCCCCTTCACACCCGAGGATCTCGCGGCCATCGAAGCGCGTATGACGGAGCTGGCCAGGGCGGACCTGACGATCAACCGCCGCGTCATGCCGCGCGATGAGGCGGTGAAATTCTTCCGCAACCTGGGCGAGCTCTACAAGGCGGAGATCATCGCCGCCATTCCCGCGGACGAGCCGATCAGCCTCTACGGGCAGGGCGACTGGGTGGATCTGTGCCGCGGGCCGCACGTGCCCTCCACCGGCAAACTCAAAGGCTTCAAGCTCACCAAGGTAGCCGGCGCCTACTGGCGAGGAGACTCGCGCAACGAGATGCTGCAGCGGATCTACGGCACCGCCTGGCCGGACAAGAAGCAGCTCGATGCGTATCTGCAGCGCCTGGAGGAGGCGGAGAAACGCGATCACCGCCGCATCGGCAAGGAGCTCGATCTCTTTCACCTGCAGGAAGAGGCGCCGGGCGCGGTGTTCTGGCACTCGAAAGGCTGGACGGTCTTTCAGACGCTCGTCGCCTACATGCGCGAGCGGCAGGACGCCGCCGGCTACGAGGAGGTGAGCGCCCCGGAGCTCATGGACGCGGCGCTGTGGCAGCAGTCCGGGCACCTGGAGAAGTTCGGCGAGAACATGTATCTCACCAAGACCCCGGACGAGCGGCTTTATGCCATCAAGCCGATGAACTGTCCGGGGCACGTGCAGATCTTCAAACACGGACTGCGCAGTTACCGCGAGTTGCCGGTGCGTCTCGCCGAGTTCGGCAAGGTGCACCGCTACGAGCCCTCGGGTGCGCTGCATGGACTGATGCGCGTGCGCGCCTTCACCCAGGATGATGGCCATGTGTTCGTCACGGAGGAGCAGATCAGCGCCGAGTCGGTGGCGATCACCAGGCTGATCCTCGACATCTATCGCGTCTTTGGCTTCGAGGACGTCGCCATCAAGTTCGCCGACCGCCCGCCGAAGCGCGTCGGGAGTGACGACATCTGGGATCGCGCCGAGAGCGCCCTGCAGGCCGCCTCGCGGGCGGCCGGCATCGAGTACACGCTCCACAAGGGCGAGGGCGCCTTTTATGGCCCGAAGCTCGAGTTCGTGCTGCGCGATGCCATCGGGCGCGACTGGCAGTGCGGCACGCTGCAGGTGGACCTGAACTTGCCGGAGCGCCTCGGGGCCTACTACATCGATGCGCACAGCGCCAAGCGCACCCCCGTCATGCTGCACCGCGCGATCTTCGGCTCGCTCGAGCGGTTTTTCGCGATCCTGCTGGAACATCATGCCGGCAGGCTGCCGGCCTGGCTGTCGCCGGTGCAGGCGGTGGTCATGAGCATCACCGATCGCCAGGACGAATATGTCCGCCGCGTGACGGAAACGCTGAAAAATCAGGGCTTTCGAGTTGAGTCCGACTTGCGCAACGAGAAGGTCGGCTTTAAGATCCGCGAGCACACGCTCAGGCGTGTTCCGTATCTTTTGGTTGCGGGCGACAAGGAAGTGGCCGCGAATCTGCTTGCAGTGCGCACACGAAGCGGCAAGGACCTGGGCACGATGGTCCCGGAGACGTT